>Ga0181519_10003627_pt1 | contig 12669 bp, 9 predicted proteins | sample PEATcosm2014_Bin_26_FD_121102 | JGI IMG/M metagenome (GOLD analysis project Ga0181519, IMG submission 121102) | Peatland microbial communities from MTU Mesocosm Facility, Houghton, MI, USA - PEATcosm2014_Bin02_10_metaG | ecosystem: Environmental > Terrestrial > Soil > Wetlands > Peat | place... | reverse complement strand
GTCCGGCATTCCGGCCATCCGCCGGCTCATCGCCAGCGGGCTCAACGTCAACGTCACCTTGCTCTTCTCCGTGAGCGTCTACGAGCAAGTGGCCGAGGCCTATATCGCGGGACTCGAGGATTTGGCGCGTTCCGGCGGCGACGTCGCGAAGATCGGCAGCGTCGCCAGCTTTTTCGTCAGCCGCATCGACACCGCCGTCGACCGGCTTCTCGACCGGCTCGGCGACCAGCAACTGGCGGAACAGCTGCGCGGCAAGGCGGCGATAGCCTGCGCGAAGCTCGCCTATGCGCGCTGCCAGGCGCTGTTTTCCGGCCCGCGCTGGCTGTCCTTGGCGGCATCGGGCGCGCGCACGCAGCGACTGCTCTGGGCTTCCACCAGCACCAAGAGCCCGGCCTATAAGGACACGATGTATGTCGAGGCGCTGGTCGGCCGCGACACCGTCGACACCATTCCGCCCGCGACGATGGACGCGTTCCGCGACCACGGTGTGGCCATCCCCGACGCCATCGAACAGGATTTGACGGGATCGCGCACGCTGCTCGGCAATCTCGAGCGCAACGGCGTTTCTATGAAAGACATCGCCGCCGAGCTGCTCAAGGACGGGGTGCAGCAATTCGCGGATGCGTTCGACAAATTGCTGGGATCGGTGGCCAAACGCCGCCGTATGCTGATCGAGGGCGATCGACCGCGCCTGGAGATCGGGCATGGCTCTCCGGACATGAAAGCCGCTTGCGACGCGGAGATGGAATCCTGGCGCAAGGCGGGGCGCATCCGGCTTCTCTGGCAAAGCGACAAATCTCTGTGGACCGGCGCGGACGAGGACAAATGGGGCGGCTGGCTGCGCGTCGTCGAGCACGAGCTGGCCGATATCGAAAACCTGCGCGGCTTTGCGCAGGAAGTGTGGCAGCAGGGATTCACCGACATCGTCCTGTTGGGGATGGGCGGCTCGAGCCTGGGGCCGGAAGTGCTGGCGGAAACCTTCGGGGTGCCGACCGGCTGGCCGCGCTTCCACATGCTGGACAGCACCGATCCCGCGCAGATCGCGACGCTCGAACGGGCGGTGGATATGGCCCGGACGCTGTTCATCGTCTCCTCCAAATCCGGCAGCACGCTGGAGCCCAATATCTTCATGGAATATTTCTGGGACCGCGCAGGATCGGTGCTGGCCAAGGATAAGATCGGCGAACATTTCGTCGCGGTGACCGATCCCGGCTCGTCGCTCGAGGCCCAGGCGAAGCGGCTCAATTTCGCCCATATCTTCCACGGCGTGCCCGCGATCGGCGGGCGTTATTCGGTGCTGTCGAAATTCGGCCTGGTGCCGGCGGCGGCGATGGGCCTGGACGTGGAACGCCTGCTCAAGACCGCGCGGGAGATGGAACGCAGTTGCGGCCCCGACGTGCCGCCGGCGGAAAATCCCGGCGTGCAACTCGGCATATCCCTGGGCGTCGCGGCGGCGCGCTTCGGCCGCGACAAGGTGACCATCATCGCCTCGCCGGGAATAGCCGCTTTCGGCGCCTGGCTCGAGCAGCTTCTGGCCGAGAGCGCCGGCAAGCATGGACTCGGATTCATTCCGCTGGCGGGCGAGCCGCTCGGCAAGCCCGAGCATTACGGCAGCGACCGGTTCTTCGTCTATCTGGAGCTCGACGGGCAAAGCGATCCCGCGCAGCGCGACGCGGTGGCGGCGCTCGAGAGTGCCGGCCATCCGGTCGCGCGGATCGCGGGGAAGGACATCGGACATATCGGTCAGGAGTTCTTCCGCTGGGAAATCGCCGTCGCCGTAGCGGGATCGATCATCGGCATCAATCCGTTCGACCAACCCGATGTCGAGGCGAGCAAGGACAAGACACGCGATCTCACCCTTGCCTACGAAAAATCGCACAGCCTGCCCCATGACCAGCCGGTATTCCGCGAGAACGGCCTGGCTCTTTACGCCGATGCGCGCAACGCCGCCGAGCTGGGACTGCACAACACCCTGACGGGATATCTGAAGAGTCATTTCGGCCGCGTGCGCGCCGGCGAAAAATCGGGCGATTACGTGGCGTTGCTGGCCTATATCGAGCGCAATCAAAGCCACGCCCAGGCGCTGACCTCAATGCGAGCGAACATCCGCGACAAGACCCGGGCAGCCACCTGCCTCGGCTTCGGTCCGCGTTTCCAGCATTCGACCGGGCAGGCCTATAAGGGCGGGCCCAATTCCGGTGTCTTCCTGCAAATCACCTGCGACGATCCGGCCGATATCGACGTGCCCGGCCATGGCTACAGCTTCGGCGTGGTGAAGGCGGCGCAGGCGCGCGGCGATCTCGAGGTGCTGGTGGAACGCGGCCGGCGTGCGCTGCGCGTCCACGTCAAGGATGTCGATGCCGGGCTGGCGGAGCTGGCCCGCGCCATGGATGAAGCGTTCGCGTAACGGAATTTTTGCAAGGAGCAAGGCAAATGCAGATCGGCGTGATCGGACTGGGCCGCATGGGCGGCAATATTTCCCGCCGCCTGATGAAGGCGGGGCATCATTGCGTGGTGTTCGACAGCAACGCCAAGCCGCGCGAGGCATTGGCGAAAGAGGGCGCGACAGCCGCCGGCTCGCTTGGCGAGATGGTGAAGGCGCTCGGGGACAAGCCGCGCGCGGTCTGGGTGATGCTGCCCGCAGGCCCCATCACCGAAGAGACGGTGACGAGTCTCGGCGCGCTGCTCGCGCCCGACGACATCATCATCGACGGCGGAAATTCCTTTTATAAGGACGACATACGCCGCGCCAGGCAACTGGCCGAAAAACGCATCCGCTATGTCGATTGCGGCACTTCCGGCGGCGTCTGGGGCATCGATCGCGGCTATTGCATGATGATCGGCGGCCCGAAAGAGGCGGTGGATTATCTCGATCCGATCTTCGCGGCGCTGGCGCCCGGGCTGGGCAGCATCCCGCGCACGCCGGACCGCAAGACGGGCGATGCCCGGGCCGAGCGCGGCTATATCCATGCCGGCCCGTCCGGTGCCGGGCACTTCGTCAAGATGGTGCATAACGGCATCGAGTACGGGCTGATGCAGGCCTATGCCGAGGGCTTCGACATCCTGTGCCACAAGGATTCGAAGGATCTGCCCGCGGACGAGCGCTTTGCGCTGAACCTGCCCGACATCGCCGAGGTCTGGCGGCGCGGCAGCGTCATCTCCTCCTGGCTGCTCGATCTCGGCGCGGCGGCGCTGGCCAAGGATCCGCAGCTCAAGGCGTTCTCCGGCTATGTCCAGGATTCGGGCGAGGGCCGCTGGACCATCGCGGCCGCGATCGAGGAAGCGGTTCCGGCGGACGTGCTGTCCTCGGCGCTCTATGCCCGTTTCCGCTCGCGCCAGGAACACACCTTCGGCGAAAAGATGCTCTCGGCCATGCGCTTCGGTTTCGGCGGGCATGTTGAGGGTCAAGAATCCCTCGACCCCGAAAAACGGCCGGCGGCGCAGGGCGCGGCGGAGTAACGCCATGCCCGACGACAACCAGACGATCCGCGTTTCTCCATCCGCGCAAGTCGTGGAGGCGCCGCCGCCGCGCCTGCCGGCTCCGGCCGATCCCTGCGCCCTGGTGATCTTCGGCGCCAGCGGCGACCTGACCAAGCGCCTGGTGATGCCGGCGCTCTATAACCTCGCGCGCACCAAGGTGCTGCCGGAGAATTTCGCGCTCATCGGCGCGGCCCGGACCGAGGAATCCGAGGAAAGCTGGCGCGACCATCTTCACGCCATGCTGGAAAGCTTCGTCGGCAACGCCAATTCCGAGTTCGACGTCGACGGCATCGACGAGGCGGTGTGGAAACGCCTGACGGAGAAAATGACCTCTATCGCGGGCGACCTGACCAAGCCCGAACTCTACGGAAAAATCCGCGACGCGCTCGACAAGGCCGAAAAAACCCACGGCACCAAGGGCAACGCCATTTTCTATCTCGCGGTCGCCGACCGGTTCTTCGGCACGGTGGTGGAGCAACTGGGCAAGGCGAAGCTCACCGATGAGGACAAGGGCCAGGACGGCAAGTCCCAATACTGGCGCCGGGTGGTGATCGAGAAGCCCTTCGGCCACAGCCTCGATTCGGCGCGCAAACTCAATGCCGGCATTCTGCGCACGTTGCGCGAGGACCAGATTTTCCGCATCGACCATTTCCTCGGGAAATACGCGGTCCAGAACATCATGGCGTTCCGTTTCGCCAATGGGCTGTTCGAGCCGATCTGGAACCGCGACCGCATCGATCACGTGCAGATCACCGTGGCCGAGACGGTGGGCGTGGAAAAGCGCGGCAAGTTCTACGAGGCGACCGGGGCGCTGCGCGACATGGTTCCGAACCACGTCCTCACGCTCCTGTCGATGGTGGCGATGGAGCCGCCGGTGGGTTTCGACGCCGCCGCGATCCGCAACCGCAAGGCCGAGGTCTTCGCCGCCATGCAAGCCGTCAAGCCGGATTTTGCGGTGCGCGGCCAATATGGCGCCGGCACGGTGTTGGGCATGCCGGTGAAGGCCTACCGGCAAGAGCCCGATGTGGGTCCCGCTTCCGACGTCGAGACCTATGTCGCGATGCAGTTCGAGATCGACAATTGGCGTTGGGCCGGCGTGCCGTTCTTTGTCCGCACCGGCAAGCACCTGTCGCAACGCAACACCGAAATCGCCATCTGCTTCAAGCAGGCGCCCTATGCGGCGTTCCAGGACACCCCGGTGGAATCCCTGCGGCCCAATTGGTTGGTGCTGCGCATCCAGCCGGACGAGGGCATCTCGCTGCAATTCGAGGTCAAGCGCCGCGGGCCGGTGGTCGATCTCGCCGCCGTGAAAATGGATTTCCGCTACGACGATTGGTTCGCCAAGGAACCCAATGTCGGATACGAAACGCTGATCTACGACGTGATGATCGGCGACCAGACGCTGTTCATGCGCGCCGACATGGTGGAGCAGACCTGGCGCATCGTGCAGCCGGTGCTCGATGCCTGGCAGGCCTCGTCCGCCGGACTCGCCGAATATGAATCCGGCAGCGACGGACCGAAAGCCGCCGACGATCTGCTGGCGCGCAACGGGAACCGGGCCTGGCGGCCGGTGGCGGCGCCGGCCCAGAAGCCGGCGTCCAAGCCGAAGTCCAAACCATGAGCGCGCGGCAGGACATACGCCTTTTCCTGGCGGACGTGGATGGCGCGCTGGTTACCAACGACAAGGTGCTGACCGAGGGGGCGAAAGCGGCCGCCCGCGATCTCCGCCGCGCCGGCATTGCGCTGGCCATCACCAGCGGCCGGCCGCCGCGCGGCATGAGCATGCTGATCGAGCCACTCGCCTTGGAAGGCGCCATCGCCGGCTTCAATGGCGGCGTGTTCGTCAATCCCGATCTCTCGGTCATCGAAAGCCATTTGCTCGATCCCGAAACATCCAAAGAAGCGCTCGATCTCATCCTCGGCCAGGGGCTCGACGCCTGGGTCTACACCGCCGATGAGTGGCTAATCCGCGATGCGAAGGCGCCGCATGTGGACCGCGAGGCCTGGACGGTCAAGTTCGACGCCAAGATCGTGGCGTCGTTTTCGCCCGCGCATCTCGCCCGTGCGGTGAAGATCGTCGGCATATCCGACGATCTCGATCTGGTCGCTTCTTGCGAACAGGCGGCGCAGAAGGCGCTCGGCCAGAGGGCGAGCGCCGCGCGCTCTCAGCCTTATTATCTCGACGTCACCAGTCCCCAAGCCAATAAGGGGAATGTGGTCGAAACCCTGTCCAAACTCATGGACATCCCACCGGCCCAGATCGCCACCATGGGCGACATGCCGAACGACGTCTCGATGTTTTTGAAAAGCGGCCTCTCCATCGCCATGGGCAATGCCAGCGACGCCGTGAAAGCGCAGGCGACCCAAGTCACCGACAGCAACGAGAACGAGGGCTTCGCCACGGCCGTGCGAAAATTCATCCTGCGCCAGGAAGCCGCGTGAATTCGGTTTTCGCCGTTTGGGCGCGTTGAGGGAGGAGGCGGAAATGCCGGATACATCGTTGCATCGGCCGATCATCGTCGCGCCGTCGATCCTGTCGGCGGATTTCGGGCGTCTTGCCGAAGAGGTTCGCGCCGTCGACGCGGCGGGCGCCGACTGGATCCATATCGACGTGATGGACGGGCGCTTCGTGCCCAACATCACGGTGGGTCCGGTGGTGGTCAAGGCGGTGCGGCGCGCCACGCGCAAGCCGCTCAACGTGCATCTGATGATCGTCGAACCCGAGCGCTACCTTGCCGATTTCGCCGAGGCCGGCGCCGATCATATCCTGGTCCAAGCCGAACCCTCGTCGACGATCCATCTCCACCGCGTGCTCACGCAAATCCGCGGTCTCGGAAAAAAGGCGGGGGCGGTGCTCGACCCGTCGAGCCCGATCGAGCTGATCGAATACGTCCTCCATCTTTGCGATGTCGTGCTGGTCATGACCGTCAATCCCGGTTTCGGCGGCCAGAAATTCCTGCCGGAAATGCTGCCCAAGATCCGCCGCTTGCGGCAGCTTTGCGACAAAATCGGCCTCAATCCGGTGATCGAGGTCGATGGTGGTCAGAATCCCGAAAGCGCCGGGCTGGCGGTGGAAGCCGGCGCCACCGCCGTCGTCGCGGGATCCGCGATCTTCGGTTCGCGGGATTATGCCGCCGCGATAGAATCCATCCGCGCTTCTTGCCGCAAGCCGGTGGGGCGGGTGCGCGCATGACCGGTTTATCCACTTCCCGATTGGAAATTCTCGCCGACCCCGATTCCCTGGCGCGCGTCGTGGCGAAGTGGCTGTTTCAAAACGCCTTGGCGAATGACGGTATTTTTGCCGTGGCGCTTTCCGGCGGCGCGACCCCGCGGCTGCTCTATGAGAAACTGGCCGGGCCGCTTTATCGCGATGCGTTTCCTTGGCCACGGACGCATTGGTTCTGGGGCGATGAGCGCTTCGTGCCGCATGACGATGCGCAAAGCAATTACCGCATGGTGCGCGAGGCGCTGCTGTCGCAAGCACCCATCCCCGCCGCGAACATCCATCCCATTCCCACGGTGGGAATGAGCCCGGAAGACGCCGCAACCGCTTACGAGCGCGAACTCCAATCCTTCTACGGATCGCAGCACCTCGATCCGGTCCGGCCGCTTTTCGACGTGACCCTGCTCGGGCTGGGGCCGGATGGGCACACCGCCTCGCTGTTCCCGGGCAATGCCGCGCTCGCGGAACGCCGGCGCTGGGTTGCGGCAGTGGCCGACGCCAAATCCGAAACCCGTATCACGCTGACATATCCGGCGCTCGAGAGCAGCCGGAACATGGCTTTCCTGGTCACCGGCAAAGAAAAACGGGAAATACTCGACCGGTTCCGCCGCGGCGGCTGCGGATTTCCGGCGGCGCGGCTCTATCCGGCAGGATCGTTGTGGCTTTTTGCCGACGCGGCGGCGGCGGGAGACCGGCGATGAAGCGGCGCCTCCATACCCTGGTTATCGACATTGGCGGCACCGGGCTCAAGGCCTCGGTCCTCGACCGTGCCGGGCGGATGCTGGTGAAGCGGGTCCGCGTGGCGACGCCCTATCCCTGTCCGCCGGACGTGTTGTTGAAAACGCTGGTTTCTCTGGCGGCCAATCTCCCCGCTTTCGACCGGATATCGGTTGGCTTTCCCGGTGTGGTGCGCGGCGGACGAATCCTCACCGCGCCGCATTTTGGCGAACGCCTGTGGCGCGATTTTCCCCTGGCCGCCGCCTTGTCCGAAATTTTCGGTAAGCCGGTTCGTCTGCTCAACGATGCCGAGGTCCAGGGTTTCGGCATCGTCAAGGGACGGGGGCTGGAAGTCGTGCTGACGCTCGGCACCGGGGCCGGCACGGCGGTCTTCCGCGACGGCGCGTTGATGCCGCATCTCGAATTGGCGCAGCACCCGATCCACGGCAAAGCGACCTATAACGATTATATCGGCGACGGCGCCTTGCGGCACGAAGGCGTGCGAAAATGGAGCCGCCATGTCCGCAAGACGATCGGAATTCTCTATTCGCTGCTGCATTACGACGTGCTCTATCTCGGCGGCGGCAATGGCAAGAAGGTGATCGGCCTGCCATCCGGGGTCAGGGTCGCGTCGAACGACACCGGCATCACCGGCGGCATCCGGCTTTGGGATGAAGACGTCGAACAATCCTTGTTTCGTGACGCGGGCGGCCACGGACGGGCCAAGCCGTCGCGTGCCAAGGAAGCCCGATGATATTCAGATGCGATCTTGCCGCCGCGTCGGGAAATCTAACGCATTTCTGGGAGCACACCATCGGCAGCGGCCATGCGACGCTGGCGCTGCGGGCCGATTGGCAGACGCAGATGCGCCGCGCGCATGACGAGCTCGGCTTTGGCCATGTGCGCTTCCACGGCATTCTGTGCGACGATGTCGGCACGCTGATCGCCGAGGGCGACACGCTGTTCTATTCCTTCTTCAACGCCGACCGGATATTCGATTACCTGCTGTCGATCGGCATGAAGCCTTTCGTCGAGCTGAGTTTCATGCCCACATGCTTGGCTTCGGGCGGCCAGACGGTTTTCCACTACGGCGCCAATGTCTCGCCGCCCAAGGATTACGCGCGCTGGGCGACGCTGATCCGCAAGCTGGTGGCGCATTGGGCCGAGCGCTATGGCCTGGCCGAGATTCGGCAATGGTTCTTTGAGGTCTGGAACGAACCCAACCTCGACGCCTTCGGCAGCGGCAAGCAGGAGGATTATTTCAAGCTCTACCGCCACACCGTCGAGGCGATCAAATCGGTCGATCAGGGTTTGAAAGTGGGCGGCCCGGCGACCGCGGCCAATGCCTGGATCGAGGATTTCATCGGGTTTTGCGCGCAAGCCCGATTGCCAGCCGATTTCATCTCCACCCATCATTACCCGACCGATTCCTTCGGCAAGCCGGGTGATGACACCGAGGCGCAGCTGGCGCAAAGCCGGCGCAGCGTGTTGCGCGACGAAACCCGCGAGGTGCGCCGGCAGGCCGGCGAGCGGCCGGTCTATTACACGGAATGGTGCACCTCTTCCAATCCGCGCGACCCGATGCATGACGAGCCCTATGCCGCCGCCTTCATCGCCAAGACAATTCTGGAAGCGAACGGGCTGGTGCAGGGTTACAGCTATTGGACCTTCTCCGACATTTTCGAGGAGAATTATTTCCCGTCGGTGCCTTTCCATGGCGGCTTCGGCCTGCTCAATATTCACGGCATCGCCAAGCCCGCCTATCGCGCCTTCGAATTGCTGCATGCGCTGGGCACCGAGATACTGCCGGTCGAAGGGGATCATCCGACCATCGATGCCTGGGTCGTCCGGGGGACGGGGTCCAAGACCATTCTGCTGACCAACTTCGCGCTGCCGCGACATCCCATCGCCACCGAGACGATCCGGATGAATCTAAACAACGCGCGATCACCGGACCGGGCGACCATCCGTCGCATCGACGCGGATCATGCCAATGCCAAACGGCGCTGGCTGGAAATGGGCTCGCCGGAATATCTCAACGCCGATGTCGTGGCGGAACTGGAAGCCGCATCGCAATGCCAATCCGAATCGCATCCGTTCGAGTTCCAGAACGGGGTTCTCGGTTTCGACGTGACCTTGCCGCCGCTTTCGGTAACGGCGATCACCTTCGAATATTCGGAGGTCACCCGTGGTTGAGGCGGCTCCTGAATCCGTTGCCGGAACCGATCCCGAATCCGCCCGCGAGACCGACGATGCCTTGCTCGACCGGTTCCAGGCGGCGGCGGTCGGCTATTTTCTGAAACACGTCAATCCCGAGAACGGCCTGGCGGCCGATACCAGCCGCCCGGGTTCGCCCGCCAGCATCGCCGTCGTCGGTTTCGCGTTATCGTCCTATCCGCTGGGGGTGGAGCGCGGCTGGATGAATCGCGCCGACGCAGCCGCGATCAGCCTCGTCACCTTGGATTTCTTCTGGAACAGCCGGCAAAGCGATCAACCCGACGCGACCGGCCATAAGGGCTTCTATTACCATTTCCTCGACATGAAGACCGGCCGGCGCGTCTGGCAGTGTGAATTATCGCTGATCGACACCACGTTGCTGCTCGCCGGGGTATTGGAAGCGAGCGTCTATTTCAACGCGGACAATCCGGTCGAGGCCGCGATTCGCGCGTGCGCCGACGCGATCTACCGCCGCGTCGATTGGCAATGGGCGCGTGGCGGCGGCGTGACCGCGCGGCAGGGATGGAAGCCGGAGAGCGGATTTCTGCACTATGGCTGGGAAGGTTATAGCGAGGCGTCGATCGTCTATGTCCTGGGTCTGGCGTCGCCCACGCACAAGCTGCCCGATGACAGCTTCAAGGCTTGGACCGAGACCTATCAGTGGGAGAACATCTACGATTACGAGCTGCTCTATGCCGGGCCGCTTTTCATCCATCTGTTTTCCCAGGCCTGGATCGATTTCGCTGGCATACGCGACCGCTTCATGCGCGAGAAGGGCTGCGATTATTTCGAAAACACCCGGCGCGCCGTTTATGTCCAGCGCGAATATGCGCGGCGCAACCCGCATGGCTTCAAGGGCTACGGCAAGGATAGCTGGGGCCTCACGGCGAATGACGGGCCCGGCTACGAGATTAAGACCATCAACGGACGGGAACGCCGCTTTCTCGGCTATGCCGCGCGCGGCGTGCCCTATGGGCCGGATGACGGCACCATCGGGCCTTGCGCGGCGCTGGCGTCGTTGCCCTTCGCGCCCGAACTGGTCCTTCCGGCCTTGCGGCATTTATGCGCGGCCTATCCAGAAATGACCCGCGATGCCAAATTGCCGAGTGGCTTCAATCCCACCTTGCCGGGTGCCGGTCCCGCCGGTTGGGTCTCCGAGGGTTATTACGGGCTCGACCAGGGCCTGCTCGTCCTGATGATCGAGAATTACCGCTCGGGACTGATCTGGAAACTGATGCGGCAATGCCCTTATATCGGCGGCGGTCTGCGCCGCGCCGGCTTCACCGGCGGCTGGCTGTCATGACCGCTCCCGATCAAGCACCGGGCGCGGCGCCGGAGGATATCTATCGCCGCTACCTGGTGGATCGGATTCATCCGCCCGCCTGGCGCAACCCCAAGCCCACGGGCAAATATCATCTTGTCGTCATCGGCGCGGGGCCGGGCGGCGTGACCGGGGCATGCGAAGCCGCCGCCTTGGGCGCGAAGGTGGCGCTGATCGAGCGCGACCTCATCGGCGGCGACCGCTTGAATGTCGGCTGCGTGCCGTCGAAGGCGATCATCCGCACCGCGCGGCTTTACGCGGGCATGCGCGATGCGCGGGATTTCGGCGGCCAGGTTCCCGGAAATATCGATGTCGGTTTCGCCGCGGTGATGGAGCGGATGCGGCGCATCCAGGCGCGCCTCGGCCGGGCCGCCTCGGCGGGCCGCCTGAGCGAGGCCGGGGTCGATGTGTATTTCGGCGCGGCGCGCTTCACCGGGCCGGAATCCGTCGAAGTCGCCGGTGAAACCCTGCGTTTCAAAAAGGCGCTGATCGCCACCGGCGCGCGGCCGCAAACCCCGTCCATTCCGGGCCTCGCCGAAACGGGGTATTTGACCAATGAGAACGTCTTCAATCTCACCGTCTGCCCACGCCGTTTGCTGGTGATCGGCGGCGGTCCGCTCGGCTGTGAATTGGCGCAGGCTTTCTCCCGGTTCGGATCGCGCGTCATCATCGCGCAGGACGATCCGATGTTCCTGCCCCGGGAAGAGCGCGACGCCGCCCAGATCCTGTCGGATTCGCTGGCGCGCGACGGCATCGAGATTCATCTCAACACCAGTGTGGTCGCCGTGCACAAGGCGGGTTCCGAAAAAATCGTCGATCTCGAATCCGATGGGGGCAGATTCAGCGTCGCCGTCGATGAAATCCTGGCCGGCATCGGGCGGGCGCCGAATGTCGAGGATTTGGGTCTCGAAGCCGCCGGAATCCGCTACGACGCCAAATCCGGAATCCAGGTCGACGATTTCCTGCGCACCAGCAACCGGCGCGTCTTTGCTGCGGGCGATGTGTGCATGGAACATAAATTCACCCACGCCGCCGAGGCTTCGGCGCGCATCGCGGTGAAAAACGCGCTGTTCTGGGGCCGCAAGCGGCTGAGCGATCTGACTATCCCCTGGTGCACCTATACCGATCCGGAAATCGCCCATGTCGGTCTTTACGTCCGGGAGGCGCTGGAAAAATCCATCCCGGTGAAGACCTTCACCATCCTCATGCACGACGTCGACCGCGCGGTGACCGACGGCGAAGAGGAGGGATTCGTGAAAATCCACGTGCGCGACGGCACCGACCGGATTCTGGGTGCCACCGTGGTGGCGAGCCACGCGGGCGAGATGATCAACGGGCTCTCGCTCGCGATCGGCGCGGGGATCGGTCTCAGCGCCGTGGCGCGTGTCATTCACACCTATCCGACGCAAGCCGAGGCGTTCAAAATGGCGGCCGACGCCTATATCCGCACCCGCCTGACGCCATTCCGGAAATTCCTGGCCCGGCGCTGGCTCGCCTGGTGATCGCACCTGGATTTGGGAAAAATCCGGGGCCCAAGAAAAATCGTGGAGCGGGTGAAGGGAATCGAACCCTCGTCGTAAGCTTGGGAAGCTTCTGCTCTACCATTGAGCTACACCCGCAATCCCGGCTGCATTAAAGCCGGGGCAGGGGCCGAGTTCAAGAGATAGCCGGTTCAAGATATGGCGGGGTTTCCCGCCGCGCGCCGCAATCC
>Ga0181519_10003626_pt1 | contig 12670 bp, 11 predicted proteins | sample PEATcosm2014_Bin_26_FD_121102 | JGI IMG/M metagenome (GOLD analysis project Ga0181519, IMG submission 121102) | Peatland microbial communities from MTU Mesocosm Facility, Houghton, MI, USA - PEATcosm2014_Bin02_10_metaG | ecosystem: Environmental > Terrestrial > Soil > Wetlands > Peat | place... | reverse complement strand
TGCGCCCAGCACCAGCCGTCCTTCTGCTCGTAGGCAATCAGCGTTTCCCCGAACAGCGCCTGCGTGTCGGTCGGCGCGTTCTCGTCGGGCGCGCGCTTCACGTCGACGAAGGCGCGCACCACCTGCATGCGCTTGCCCGGCGCGTAGGCCTCCGCCTGGACCCTGTCTCGCAGATGCTCGGCGGCGAGGTCGGGGCGCGCAGGCGTCAGTCTCGTGTCATAACTCATTGTTTCGCCCTTGCTTGTCGTCCTTTCTTAATGTCACAGGGTTAAATCTTCGCCACCCCGTATTTCTCGCGCGCCAACTGGTAGATCAACCGCGCCGCCTGGGCTTCGCCGCCTTCCGGGCGCCCCGGTCGCGCCGTGGGCGTCCAGGCATAGATGTCGAAATGCGCCCAAGCCGTCCCCGGCGAGACGAAGCGTTTCAAAAACAGCGCCGCCATGATCGAGCCCGCCATCCCCCCGGCCGGCGCGTTGTTGAGGTCGGCGAGCTTGCTGTCGAGTTTGGGCTCATAGGCCTTCCACAGCGGCAGCCGCCAGACCGGATCGTTGCAGGCGAGGCCACAGCGGGCGATGGCCTCGGCCAGACCGTCGTCCTCGGTATAAAACGGCGGCAGGTCGGGTCCGAGCGCCACGCGCGCCGCGCCGGTGAGGGTGGCGAAATCGACCAGCAGGTCGGGTTTTTCCTCGTCGGCCAGCGCCAGCGCGTCGGCCAGGATCAGGCGGCCCTCCGCGTCGGTGTTGCCGATCTCCACGGTGAGACCCTTGCGGCTCCTGTAGACGTCGCCCGGCCGGAACGCTTCGCCGGAGACGGAATTCTCGACGATGGGCAGCAGCAGGCGCAGGGACAGGTCGAGATTGGCGGCCATGATCATGGCGCCGGCGGCCAGCGCGGCGGCGGCGCCGCCCATGTCCTTCTTCATCAGCCCCATCGCGCTTTCCGGCTTGATGTCGAGCCCGCCGGAATCGAAGCACACGCCCTTGCCGACCAGCGCCAGTTTTTTGGCGCGCTCCGGCTTCCAGCGCAGCTCGACGAGGCGCGGCGCGCGCGAAGAGCCCTTTCCGACCGCGTGGATCAGCGGAAACTCCCGCTCCAGCGTCTCGCCGCTGACCACCGTGATGTCCGCGCCGAAATTTTCCGCCACGTCGCGCGCAAAAAATTCGAGGTCGTCGGGGCCGAGATCGTTGGCGGGGGTGTTGACGAGATCGCGGGCGAGCGCGACCGCGGCGGCGATGGCCTCGACCTCGTCGCGGTCGATCCCGTGCGGCGCGACCAGGCGGGGCCCAAGCGTCGCGGCCTTTTTGTAGCGGGTGAAGCGATAGGCGCCCAGCAAAAAGCCCAGCGCCGCCAAACCAGCGTTTTCGGGCGTTTCCACCAGACGATAGACCCCCTCGGGCAGGCCCGCCAGCGCCCCGAACTGGAAGGGATCGGCGCCGGCGTCGCCGTCCATGCAGAACAGCACGCCCGGCGCGCCGCACTCCTGCAGGAAGCAAAGATGCTTTTGCGCACGCGGCTCGAACCCGCTCGCCTTGGCCAGCGCCAGCGCCTCCATGGGAAACACATGCGCCGCGACTTCGCCGGCCAGCGCGGCCTTGATCGCGGCGGCGGGCGCGATCCACACGGGAATGGAGGCCTCTTCAAATCCGGCGAATTTCATATCGGGACGTTCGAACATCGGCGGGTCACCCTGAAACGGCGAGAGCGCCCCTCTTGCGACGGGCTTTTGGGAGGACAGACGACGCCCGTCGCGCGACGGGCTTTGGAGACAGACGACGCCGTCGCGCGACGGGCTTTGGAGACAGATGACGCACGTCTTGCGACGTATTTGGCGCGTCGGGACGCTTTTTAACAATCCGTTAGGGTTAACCAATTATTTGTCGCGTTAGAAGTCCGAAATCAGGGGATGCGCCGTGGCAAGCCGGATCAAGCCGCATTTTCTCGCGAGCGTCGCGTTCTGCGCGCTGGTGAGCCTGGGCGGCTGCAAGACCGACATGGACGACATCACCGGCTCGATCGGCGCCCCCTCCGCGCCCACCTCCAATTCGCCGGAGGACCTGCGCATCCATTCCGAGCTTTTGCGCAAACGCTATGAGGCCAATCCCGGCGACAAGACCATTGCGATGAATTACGCGCGGATTCTCCGCGCCCGCGGGCTTAACGATCAGGGCGCGGCGGTGCTGCAGAACGTCGCCATCAAGCACCCCAACGATCGCGCGGTGCTCGCCGCCTATGGCAAGGCGCTCGCCGACGCGGGCAGGCTGCAGGAGGCGCAAAACGTGCTGGCCAACGCCGATTCCCCCGACGATCCCAACTGGTCGGTGGTGTCCGCGCGCGGCTCGATCGCCGATCAACTGGGCGACCACTTGCAGGCGCAGGCCGATTATGAAATGGCGCTGAAGCTTTCGCCCGGCGAACCCTCGGTGCTCTCCAATCTCGGCCTGTCCTACGCGCTGTCGCACGATCTGCCCCGCGCCGAACGGGTTTTGCGCGAGGCCGTCGCCAGCCCGCGCGCCGACATGCGCGAACGCCAGAACCTCGCGCTGGTGCTGGCGCTTCAGGGCAAGTTTTCGGAAGCCGAGCAGATTTCGCAGCGCGACCTTTCGCCCGAGCAGGCCCGCGAAAATGTCGCCTCGATCCGCCAGATGATTTCGCAGGACGACCACTGGCGCGACGTCCAGACCTCTCCGCGAGGCAAGGCGCAGCGGGTTCAGCTCAATGCGGGGCAGTGACGACCGCATTGTCGACAGCCTGTCCGGTTGACGCGAGGCGCCGGGGGCGACCTGCGCCGCCGACACGATGGTTGCGGCAGGATGCGCGCGAAAAAGCCTTGACACACGGTTAATGTTCCCTGATTGTTCTGTTGCTGCTTTGTTCCAATCGGGAGCGCCCGCCGATGTCCGCCGCCTGCCCCCTGCCTGTCGCGCCTGTCCGCCGGCGTGGTCGCGGCGCCACGGCCAACCCCAGCGGCCGTTTCGAGCGCGAGAGCCGCGAAAGTTTCGACGACGGCTGGGGCGCGCTGGAGGACCTGCCGGCTTTCACCACGGAGATCGCGCATGAACGCCCGCGCAGCCTGATCACGCGCAACGACTCGCCAGACATAGGCTTCGAGCGGTCGATCAATCCCTATCGCGGCTGCGAGCACGGCTGCGTCTATTGCTTCGCCCGCCCGACCCACGCCTTTCTCGGCCTGTCGCCGGGGCTCGATTTCGAAACGCGCCTCACGGTGAAGGACGGCGCCGCCGATCTGCTGCGCCGCGAACTCTCGGCGCCCGGCTACCAGCCCAAGACCATCGCCATCGGCACGAACACCGACCCGTATCAACCGGTCGAGCGCCGCCACAAGGTGATGCGCGAGATCTTGCAAGTGCTGTCCGATGCGAACCATCCCGTGGCGATCGTCACCAAATCCGCGCATGTGCTGCGCGACCTCGACCTGCTCGCGCCCATGGCGGCCAAGGGTCTGGCGAAGGTGGCGCTTTCCGTGACCACTCTCGATCGTCATCTCGCGCGAACGATGGAGCCGCGCGCCTCCACGCCGGAGCGCCGCCTCGACGCCATTGCGGCGCTGGCGGACGCCGGCGTGCCCACGGCCGTGATGGTCGCGCCGGTGATCCCCGGCGTCACCGATCACGAGATGGAGGCGATCCTCGCCCTCGCGCAAGCGGCGGGCGCGAGCGAGGCCGGCTACATTCTGCTGCGGTTGCCCCAGGAAACGCAGGACCTGTTTTCCGCCTGGCTGCTGGAAAATTTCCCGGACAAATATCGAAAAGTTCTCGCGCTGCTACGCTCGACCCGCGACGGCAAGCTCTACGATTCCAGCTGGGGCAAGCGCATGACCGGGACCGGCCCCTATGCGTGGACGCTGGGCCGCCGCTTCGAACTTGCCTGCGAGCGTCTGTCGCTGGGCCAGCGCAAGCCCAGGCTGCGCTGCGACCTTTTCCTCCGACCGCAGGCGGGAGGCGTTCAGCTCAGCCTGTTCTGAACAGCATTTCCGAACAGCGGCCACCGATTTCAGGCGAAAATATCACTCCGCGGGGGTGCGGGGCTCCCGGCGGGGAAGCAGGGAGGGCCAGGGCGCCCTGGGCATGCGAGGCATGTTCGCCGCCGTCGTTCGCGCGGGCGCCGGGGCGGCGGTTGGCGCGCCTTCCGCCGCGCGGGGCGTCACGGTCGCCGTCGCCCCGTGCGTCATCAATCGCGGCGGCAAGGGAAATCGCTTGTCCGGCGTTTGCGGGAGCGGCGGGCTGGCGGGCCGCCCCTGCGCCAGAATCGGGATGCTCGGCGCGGCGTTGAGCTGCCTGGGCGCGCCGGTTTTCGCGCGCGGGGCGTCCGGCGCGGGGCGATACGCTGCCGGAGCAGGGGGCGGCGGCGCTGAAGCCGGCGCTCCATTCGGGCGCGGCGCGGCGGGCGCCGGGCGCGCCGTTCCATTCGCGGTGGGCGCAAGCGCTGGCGCCGCATGTGCGAATTGGGGCCTGCCGGTCTCCGGGCGGGGCGTGGCCGAAGCGGTCGCCGCCCCGACGCCGGCGGTAGTCCCGACGCTAGCGGTCGTCCCGACGCTAGCAGGCTTGGGCTGAGCCTGCGGCGGCTCGCCTCCCAGTCCGGCGAGCAGGACATATTTGAGTTCGACGAATTCCTCGATGCCGTGGCGCGACCCTTCACGGCCGAGGCCCGATTGCTTCACGCCGCCAAACGGCGCCACTTCCGTCGAGATAATGCCGGAGTTGACGCCGACCATGCCATATTCCAGCCCCTCGGCGACGCGGAACACCCGGCCGAGATCGCGGGCGTAAAAATAGGAGGCGAGGCCATATTGGGTGGCGTTGGCCTGCGCGATCACATCCGCCTCGTCCTTGAAGCGGAACAGCGCCGCAACCGGACCAAAAGTCTCCTCGCGCGCCACAAGCATCGACGCCGTGACGTCCGCGAGCACGGTGGGCTGGAAGAAAGTCCGGCCCAGCGCGTGCCGCTCGCCTCCCGTCAGCAGACGCGCGCCCTTGGAAAGCGCGTCGGCGATATGCGCCTCGACCTTGTCCAGCGCCTTCACGTTGATCAGCGGCCCCTGGTGCACGCCCTCGGCGGTTCCGTCGCCCACCTTGAGCCTTTGCACGGCGGCGGCGAGCTTTGCGGCGAAGGCGTCGTAAATGCCGTCTTGCACATAGAAACGGTTGGCGCAGACGCAGGTCTGACCCATGTTGCGGTATTTGCTGAGCAGGGCGCCGCCGACGGCCGCGTCGAGATCGGCGTCGTCGAACACGATGAAGGGCGCATTGCCGCCCAGCTCCAGCCCCACCTTCTTCACGCCGGAGGCCGCCTGCCGCATCAACAGCTTGCCGACCTCGGTCGAGCCGGTGAAGCCGACGAAGCGCACGGCCTCATGCTCGCAAAAAACCTGTCCGATGGCGGCGGCGTCGCCGGTGACGAGATTGAGCACGCCCGGCGGAAAACCGGCGCGCTGCGCCAGTTCGCCCAACGCCAGCGCGGTGAGCGGCGTTTCCGGCGCCGGCTTTATCACGCAGGCGCAGCCGGCGGCGAGCGCGGGCGCGCATTTGCGGGTGATCATCGCCGCCGGGAAATTCCATGGGGTGATCGCCGTCACCACCCCGATCGGCTGGCGCAGCGTCAGGATGCGCGCGTCCGGCCAGGGCGAGGGGATGGTCTCGCCGTAAATCCGCTTGGCCTCCTCGGCGTAGAATTCGATGAAAGCAGCGCCATAGTCGATCTCGCCGCGCGCCTCGGACAGCGGCTTGCCCTGCTCGCTGGTCATGATCAGCGCGAGGTCGTCGCGCGCGGCGAGCACCAGTTCGAACCATTTGCGCAACACCGCCCCGCGCTGCTTGGCGGTCAGCGCCGCCCAGCTCTTTTGCGCAGCGCTTGCGGCCTCCACCGCCGCCCTGGCCTGGTCGGCGCCGCCGTAGGGGACCGTGGCCAGCAGCGCCCCCGTCGCGGGATTGCGGATTTCGGTCGCTCCCTCGCCGCGCCATTGGCCGCCGATCAGGTTTTGCGTGCGCAGCAGGCTCGGATCGTTCAGACGCATGACAAACTCACTATTTGGAAGGCGCGCGGACCGGGCCTACGCGCCGAACGCCGCTGGCGCAACGCCGCGTGGCCGCTGCGGCTGCCGGAGCCGCCAGGCGCGCCGCACAAGGCGTAGTCGCGAAAGGCGACCGCGCCGGCAACGGAAATGTTCAAGCAAAACTTAACATGCTTCGCCATGTTGCGTCTTTCGGTGCGAATCGCCTGACAGCCGCGCGTTAGGGTTAACAATGCGTGATATTCCCTAACGCCGCTTTACCATGCGCGCGCGAACGTGGCCGCAGCGCAACGCCGATGCTATAGGGATTTGACGCGAGGAGGCGCAATTGGCGATGCAGGCAGAAAAAATTCTCTATGTCTTCGATCTCGACGGCACGCTGGCCGACACCGCCGGCGACCTGATGGGCACGCTCGATTACATAATGGTCAAGGAAGGCTTCGCCACGACGCCGATCGGGGACGCCCGCGCGCTGCTCGGCGCCGGCGCCCGCGCCCTGATCCAGCGCGCACTCCGCCAGCAGGGCGCGGAGGTCGACGCCGCGCGCGAATACGCGATGTTCCAGCTGTTCCTCGCCCATTACGAATCCCGCATCGCCGACGCCTCGACGCTGTATCCCGGCGTCGAGGCGGCGCTCGACCAACTGGAGCGCACAGGCGCCACTTTCGCGGTCTGCACCAACAAGATCGAGCGCCCGGCAAAACTCCTGCTGGAAAAACTCGGCGTGCTCGGGCGCTTCGCCTTCGTCTGCGGCCAGGACACATTCGGCGTGGCCAAGCCCGATCCGGCGCCGCTGCTGCGCACCATCGAAGCCTCCGGCGGCATTCCCGCGCGCACGATCATGGTGGGCGACAGCAAGACCGACATCGCCACCGCCAGGGCTGCGGGCGTGCCGGTGATCGCGGTGGATTTCGGCTATACCGACCGTCCCGTGCAGGAATTCTCGCCCGACCGCGTGATCTCGCATTTCAACGAACTGGCGAAGGCCGCGGCCGGCCTGCTCGGGTAGATCAGTCCCCACGCGTCGTCAGCACGATCTTTTCGGACAAGCCGCGATTGACTTCCGCATAGGCGGCCGGCGCCTGCGTCAACGGGCGCTCCAGCGGCTTCGGCGGCGGCAGATCGCCTGAGTCGAACCAGCCCGCGAATGTCGTCAGCATTTTCGCGCAGGCGACGGTGTCGTGCAGCAGCGAGTTGACGCCGATCAGCGTCAGCCCGCGCCGGTAAAAATCGAGCACCGGGAAATCCAGGGTCGGCTGGCCCATGCCGGGCGGCGCGATCACGCAGACCGCTCCGCGCCCGGCGCAGGCGCGCACGGCGGCAGGCAGCCACGCGCCGGTGGTCTCGAAAATCACATCGGCGCCGCCGGAAAATTTTTGCGCGACCAGCCGGGGAAAATCGTCCGGCGCGCCGAGGACCAGCGTCTCATAGCCGAGCCCGTCCAAAACTTTCGCCTGCGCCTCGCGCCGCACCGCCGCGACCACACGCGCGCCCATCGCCTTACCAAGCGCAAGCGCCGCGCGTCCGACCGAACCGGCGCCGCCGATCACCAGCAGGTTCTTCCCCGGCCCCACCCCGGCGCGCGAAAGCCCGTCATAGGCGGTTGTGTAGGGCACGCCGCAGGCGGCGGCCTCCTCGAACGAGAGTTTTCCCGGCATCGGCGCGCAGCCAGCGGCAGGAAGTTTTACCAGCTCCGCGTGGGTCCCATCCGTGGTAAAACCGAGGCCGAACCCCGTGCCCCACACGCGCCGGCCCACCAGTTCGGGCGGCCCGGAGCGCACCACGCCGGAAAAATCGCGGCCGGGAATGCGGGGCGGCGTGGTGTAGGCGGGAAAGAAGCCGAGCACGTTCTTGACATCGCTGGGGTTCAGCCCGGCGGCCCTGATTTCCACCACGGCCTCGCCCGGCGCGGCGACCGGGTCGGGCGGCTGGGTCAGCTTCAGCGCGGCAAGATCGCCGGTCGTTTCGAAAATCAAAGCTTGCATCAATGCCGATCCTGTCTTGCATCCTCGTCCGCCCAGCGCAGCGCCAGAGCGCCGAGGCCGTCCAGCACGCCGCGCAATTCCTCGCCACGCGCGGTGAGGCGATAATAGACTTGCGGCGGAATGGTGGGCTTCTGCTCGCGCGAAATCAGCCCGTCCGCCTCCAGCCGGCGCAATCTATCCGTCAGAATCTTCGGAGAAATTCCAGACATGGCGGCGCGCAGCTCCCCGAACCGCATCACGCCGTTCTGGCCGAGCAGGTACAGAAGGTAGGTGGTCCACGGTCCGGAAATCCTGTCAAGCATCCGGTCGATTGGGCAGTCGGCGTGGCTTCGTTCGCTTTCGTTCATTTCCGCTTATAAACTAGATATCCTTTCGGTAACTGCTTCCGAAAAGATAGTTGGTCGCATAAGTTCATCATAGCCGCCGCTCGCGGTCCCGCCAAAGGATTTCCCCATGACAAAAATCGGCATCGTCTATTTCTCCGGCTACGGCCACACCGCGAAGCTCGCGGAGGCCGTGCGCGCCGGCGCCGCCGAGCGCGGCGAGGCCAATCTTTACGCCATCGACCAGAACGGCGAACTGCCGGAAGGCGCGTTCGACGCGCTCGACGCCGCCGACGCCATCATCTACGGCAGCCCGACCTACATGGGCGGCCCCGCCTGGCAGTTCAAGAAATTCGCCGACGCCTCCTCGAAAGCCTGGTTTACGCAAGGTTGGAAGAACAAGATCGCCGCCGGCTTCACCAATTCGGCCTCCGTCAATGGCGACAAGGCCTCCACGCTCGATTATTTCTTTCACCTCGCCATGCAGCACGGCCAGATCTGGGTGGGAACCGGCTTGCTGCCGAGCAACAAGAAGGCGCATGGCCCGTCCGACGTGAACTGGACCGGCTCGTTCTCCGGCCTGATGGGCATTTCGCCCGCCGACGCCTCAGCGGAAGAGGCGCCGCGCGCCGGCGATCTCGAAACCGCCCGCCTGTTCGGCGCCCGCGTCGCGAAAACCGCCAAGATTTTCACACGCGAACTGGCGCCGGCCTAACCCTTCAGCGCCCGCCAGCCGATGTCGCGGCGGCAAAAGCCGTCGGGAAAGTCGAGCGCGTCCACGCCCTGGTAAGCGCGCGCCCGCGCCTGCGCGACATCGTCGGCCAGCGCCACCACGTTGAGCACGCGCCCGCCGTTGGCGACCAGCGCCCCGCCTCCCAACTTCGTCCCGGCGTGGATGACTTTTACGCCGGGAATTTTTTCCGCCGCCGCGACGCCTGCGACGGCGCCGCCCTTTTCCGGCGTTCCCGGATATCCCCGCGCCGCCATCACCACGGCCAGCGCGGTTTTGCGCGAGAGCCGCACTTTTTCCGGCAGCCGCCCCTCCGCGCAGGCGAGCAGCAGTCCCAAAAGATCGTCCTCGAGCCGCGCCAGCATCACCTGGCATTCGGGATCGCCGAAGCGGGTGTTGAATTCGATCAGCTTTGGGCCGTCGCGCCCGATCATCAGCCCCGCGAACAGCACGCCCTTGAACGGATGCCCCTCCGCCTTCATCGCCGCCACCGTAGGCGCGACGATTTCTTTCATAACCCGCGTGGAAATGGCGTCGGTCACCACCGGCGCGGGCGAATAGGCGCCCATGCCGCCGGTGTTCGGCCCCGTGTCGCCGTCGCCGACGCGCTTGTGGTCCTGCGCCGAAGCAAACGCCAAAGCCTTGTCGCCGTCGCACAAGGCGAAGAACGAGGCTTCCTCGCCTTGCAAAAATTCCTCGATCACGCATTCCGCCCCGGCCGCGCCAAAAACGCCGCCGAACAGGTCTTCGACCGCTTTTTCCGCCTCCTCCAGCGTCATCGCGACCGTCACGCCCTTGCCGGCGGCGAGCCCGTCCGCCTTCACCACGATCGGCGCGCCTTTTTCGCGCAAATAGGCCAAGGCCGCCTCGCATTCGGAAAATCGCGCATAGGCGCCGGTGGGGATGCCGTAGCGGGCGCAAATGTCCTTGGTGAACCCCTTGGAGCCCTCCAGCCGCGCCGCAAGTCTTGTAGGCCCGAACGCCTTGAGTCCGGCGCCCTCCAGCGCATCCACCAGCCCGTCCACCAGCGGCTGTTCCGGGCCGATCACGACGAGGCCGATTTTTTGTACATGGCAGAAGGCGATCACGGCCTGCGCGTCGGCGACGTCGAGCACGACGTTTTCGGCGACCTGCGCCGTGCCGGGATTGCCGGGCGCGACAAATAGCCGCGTGAGCAGCGGGCTTTTTGCCAGCGCCAGCGCCAGCGCGTGTTCGCGCCCGCCGGAGCCAATAAGAAGAACGTTCATGGTGGGCCTCGTTAGTCGGCTCTCTTAGGCGAGGCGGCGCCGCAATTCAACTTGGCCGCCGATTCGGCAAAACCTGTTTAATAAAATCGCGTTAAAACGGCGAAGGATAATCGAAGGGAACAGAACCATGCTCTGGCGTCGCACAAGTCTAGCCCTCGCTCTCGTTTTCGGCGCCGCCGCCTCGCAGGCGCCTGAATTCGCGCAACAATATTACCAGCGCCTCGGCGGCGCCATCGACGAACTCGCCGGCGAGGTCGCCGCCTTCGACGCCGACAGCCATGCGATCGGCCTCTCGCGCGACCAGGGCGTCGCGCATCTGCGCGACTCCGGCGACACCCTCGCGCAAGGGCGCGGCGAGCGCGTGGAACAGGACACCGTCCGGCTCGAAAGCCTGGAACAGCAGCAGCAGGCCATGCGCGGCGCGGCGCCGCTGTCGAAGTTGCGCGCGGTCCTCGCCGATCCCGACGCGCGCGTGGCGGGCGGCGCCTTCGCGGATTACAAGCCGGGACTGCCGCTCACCGCCGACGGCGCGATCTGCGCGGCTGCCGGGTTTTTGGGCCTGTTCGGGCTGACGCGGCTGCTGGCGCTGCTGTTTCGCCGCCGCGAAAAGGCCCTCGCCAAGGCGGGGGCGACCTGATTAACTCCTTGCAATGGCCGAATCCCAGTTCACCAATGCCCCGGAACTCACGGTTTCCGAACTCTCCGGCGCGCTCAAGCGCGCGATCGAGGACCAGTTCGGCCATGTGCGGCTGCGCGGCGAGATTTCCAACTATCGCGGCCCGCATAGCTCGGGCCACGCCTATTTCTGCCTGAAGGATTCTTCCGCCCGCATCGACGCCGTGGTGTGGAAAGGGACGTTCCTGCGGCTTAAAACCAAGCCGCAAGAGGGGCTGGAGGTGATCGCCACCGGCAGGATCACCACTTTTCCCGGCAAAAGCTCCTACCAGATCGTCATCGAGCAGCTTGAGCCGGCGGGCGTCGGCGCGCTGATGGCGCTGCTGGAGGAGCGCCGCAAAAAACTCGCGGCGGAAGGCCTGTTCGACGAGGCCCGCAAGAAAAAGCTGCCCTATCTGCCGCGCGTGATCGGCATCGTCACCTCGCCGACCGGCGCGGTGATTCGCGACATCCTGCATCGCCTCAACGACCGCTTCCCCCGCCACGTGCTGGTCTGGCCGGTGCGGGTGCAGGGCGAAACCTCGGCCGCCGAAGTCGCCCAGGGCATCCGGGGCTTCAACGCGCTGACGCCCGGCGGCAAAATTCCGCGCCCCGACCTGCTGATCGTCGCGCGCGGCGGCGGTTCGCTGGAAGATCTCTGGAGTTTCAACGAAGAAGAGGTTTTGCGCGCAGCGGTCGAGTCTGCAATTCCGCTGATTTCGGCCATCGGGCACGAGACGGACTGGACCCTGCTCGACCATGTCGCCGACCTGCGCGCGCCCACCCCGACCGGGGCGGCGGAAAAAGCCGTGCCCGTCCGCGCCGAACTTTTGGCCAACATCAACGCGCTCGCACGCCGCCACGACGAGGCGAGCTTCCGCCTGCTCGAGCGCCGCCGCAACGATTTACGCGCGCTTTCCCGCGCGTTGCCACAAGCCGAAAACCTGCTGGCGACGCCGAGGCAGCGGCAGGACCGCGCGGCGGAGCGCCTGTCTTCCGCCCTGCGCGGTTTTCTGGGCGCGCGCCGTCTCGCGCTTGCGGAATCCTCGCGCCTGCTCGCCCGCCACGCGCCGCAGGCGGAGCTGCAGCGCGCGGCCGGGCGGCTGAACACCCTGAAATTCCGCCTGGAAGCGGCGGGACGGGGGCTGGCGGACCGCCGCCGCGAAAGAATCGTCACGCTCGCCGCGCGCTTCGACGCGGCTTTTTCCGGGCGCGTCCGGCTGCTGCAGCAGGAGTTCTTGCGCCGGCGCGAACTTGCGCACAATTTTGGGGCGCGGCTCGACGGCGCCTTTGCCGCCGCTGTGGCGCGCCGCCGCGACCGGCTGTCGCACGTCGCGACTCTGCTGGGCGCGGTCGGCTATCAGGCGGTGCTGCAACGCGGTTTTGTGCTGGTGCGCGACGAACACGGCGGCGTCGTCCGCTCGGTGCGGCAGGTGGAAGCCGGCGACGCGCTGCATCTCCATTTCGCGGACGGGCAGGTGGCCGCGACCGCGCACGGCGATGAGCCGCCGAAAAAGCGCCCGACAGCCGCGAAAAAACCGCCGGCGCGGGGCGGGCAGGGCAGTCTGTTCTGAGATGCGGGCCGATCACCCGTACTGCCGCCAGAACACCAGCGCCACGATCACGCTGTTCAGGCCGATGATCACGTTGCGCGCCAGCCCAGGGTCGAGCTTGCGCCCGAAATGGCCGGCGAGATAGCCGCC
>Ga0181519_10003624_pt1 | contig 12672 bp, 8 predicted proteins | sample PEATcosm2014_Bin_26_FD_121102 | JGI IMG/M metagenome (GOLD analysis project Ga0181519, IMG submission 121102) | Peatland microbial communities from MTU Mesocosm Facility, Houghton, MI, USA - PEATcosm2014_Bin02_10_metaG | ecosystem: Environmental > Terrestrial > Soil > Wetlands > Peat | place... | reverse complement strand
CTGCTCGCCGCCGTGGGCGCAGGTTTCACAGTCGGGACAACGCTCCTCCGCTGGGCCTATTGAGCCCGCCGCGCACCCCATTTGGGTGAGAACTGAAGTCATCCTGAGCGAAGTGAGGCGAATGCCGAACGCAGTCGGAGGAGCCCTACCCCCATACCTCCAACACGATCGCCGCAAGGCATTCTACCCGCGCCCCAAGGTTTTAATCTCCATACCCTAATGATTCACGCGGTCACGGCACTAGCCGGGTTGTTCAAAATCGCCCATTTCGCCAACCACCCCGGCAAATTCTCAGTGATCGCAATCGGAAATTGACTCCCGGCCCCCACCCAATTTTGGGATAATTGGGCGCCGCATCAAACCGAAAATTTGCAGAAAATTATTGGCCTGTGAAAAGGAAAACCGATGATACGACCCCTTGGCATTTGCTTGCTTGTATGCTGCGAGATCGTTTTGGCAGCCTCTCAATCTCCGCAGAGAACGTCGATGGAAGGTTCTCGCGCAAACCGGTCGAAAGTCACGATCGAGGGGTTGGTGCGAGATATGGCCTGCCCGATTCAGAACCTTGACGGCAATGCGACCAGTTTAAGTCTCAAGTGCGCGCGGGCATGTGTGAGGGCCGGCTCCCCAATCGCCATTCTGACCAGGGATGGCAATCTCTATCAGCCGATCTCCGACAAAATGCCCGATTACAGCCAGAGGAAAAAGCTGATGCCCTTCGTGGGCAAATATGTCCAGGTCAACGGAATCGCGTTTGAGCGCAACGGAACCCACGCAATCGTCATCGCCGGGATTAGGGAGGTGAAAGAGGTGCGCGTGACGAATGACGAGGAATAGCGCGGCAAAATCTACAACCCGAACTCGCTAAAATCGGCGAGTCACTAAACTTCCCACGGATCCGGGCTGGAACCTGATTTGCATGAAAATCGAGGTGCTGGTGTTGCTTGTCTTCGTCGTTGTTTCCGCAGCCAATCGGGCCGCTGCCCAGGCCACGCATGAGTGACCGGGGCTTGAGTGTGATCGCCCCTTTCTTCCCTTCCGCATGGTTTTTCGCTATGTCTCAACCTGCTGACGTCATCCTGCATGCCGTCTGATAACGTCACGGCTGAATCACCGATTGGCGGACTGTGGCCGAACTGGCCTTATGCCAGGGATCGCCTGGATAACTTGCTTTGATGATGTTACTTCCCGCCCTGGCAAAGGACGTCGTGAGGCTGGCTGAGCCTTGGTACACCGCTCGCGTACCCAATATTTGTTTGCCGTCGTAAAAGGTTACCAGTTCGCCATCCGGGATCTTCAAATGGGAGCTGAGAGTACAAGTCAATGTAACTTGCTGATTAACCTTCGATGAATTTGGCGAGGCGGTGAGCGCCGTACTAGTCACAAAGTACGTTTCGTTCAGGAACACGGCCAGCGTGCCATGGATGCAGCCAGGACCACCGCAAATGCTCGCGGCCACCAGGTCGGGTCTCTGATCGCCGTTCACGTCAGCCATGGTGACGGCCTCGGTCCAAACCGCCCCCGAGTTATACCTTAGCGGGGGCACTTGGAAGGTTCCGTCCCCATTGCCTAAAAACACCCGCACTAGGCCGTTCTCTCCGCCGCAAGTCCCCGCCTCCGGACAGAAGGCGCTTACCGCCAGATCGGGATAGCCATCCCCATTCACGTCGGCTACGGCCACCGTTGCTATTCCCCATCCTTTCTCGCTATACGTAACCGGATCCTGGAAGGTGCCATCGCCATTGCCCGCCAGCACGCTAACACTGTCCTCGCAGGACGGGGCATATCCGCAGGGATTACTCACAACCAGGTCCGGATGTCCATCCCCATTTACATCCGCAACCACAACCGAAAACGCCGCGACTCCGCCGGAGTTGTAAGTGACCGGCGGTTGAAAAGTGCCGTCGCCGTTGCCGAATAGCACGCCGACGACGCCATCCGGGTTGCAGGTGGGGAAGTATCTGGACTGGACTGTCAGGCATTGGTTAGCAACCACCAGATCAGGCTTGCCGTCGCCATTTACATCCGCCGTTACAACCGCAGCGGCTACCCATCCGCCCGAGGCGTAGCTGACGGCTGCTTGGAAGGAACCGTCACCATTGCCGATTAGTACGGCCACGGTTCCGAGTCCGATTTCGCCGTTACTACACGCACCTGTCTCGCAAGCATTGCTGACAATCAGATCCGGAATACCATCGCCGTTTACATCTGCCACCGAGACCGAATCTGCGTTCCATCCTCCTGAACTGTAGCTGATAGGGAACTGGAAGGTTCCGTCGCCGTTGCCCAGCAAAATGCTCACTGATCCTGGTCCGTCTGCGCCGTAATCGTACGGGCAGCCCGCGCTCGATTCGCAGTAGTTGGCTACCACCACATCCGGGATGCCGTCGCCGTTTACATCCGCCACCGCGATCGAGTCGGCGGTCGCCCCCCCCGAACTAAAGATCATCGCCGACTGGAAGGTGCCGTCACCATTGCCCAACATCACGCCTATCTTTCCACCGGATGTGGTGCATCCTCCGTCATATTCGCCGGGACACTGCAGTGCCACGACCAGATCGGGAATCCCATCCCGGTTTACATCAGCGACAGCAACCGCTTCTGCACCCCCGCCGCCGGAATTGTAGGCCACTGGCGACGTAAACCTGGCTGGTGGTAATTCCGTAGCAACCCCTGCGACGACAAGGAGAGAAAGCGCGCCGACCGCCATCGCAGCGTAATTCGTGATTTTGCTAAAAGCGAAGATTGGCCCGGTCATTAGACCTCCCTGACTCGGACTAGCTTATGGCTTTCAGGCTAGCGTTTGAGCGTAAGGCGCGATTGCGCCTCAGCCGCAGAAGATCATGAGACTACAGAACAACATCAACGTCAAGGCTGGATGAGATCCTGGGCCGGACAGTCCCCTTGAAAGATTGTCCCAGACGGTATCGATTGCAAACATCCCCACTTGCTAAGAACGCGCTCCGGGTTTGAGGAAGGCGACCCCCACAGACCCAAACGAGTTGCCATTTCGACCTAAGTCATTTAAATGCTAAATCTTGCAGAGTGCAGGTAACTAAGTAGTAACATCATTCCATTCATTCTAAGGCACTTAGCCATTCAAATCGTCGTAAGTCGTTTATTTTCAGTGTATCAGCGCAACCCGTTATTATTCAAAGACCTAGCGGGATCATACGGCTAAAGTATTGATTCTAAGAGATCGAGGAGAGGGGGGTACAAACAGGGAAGCACCCTGAACCCGGCAAGATCAACACCATCGTTGAAAATTCAAAAATCACAAACTCCCGGGATGTCGTAACGTGCACGAGCGCTGGCTTCTGCTAAATTCAGTGACGAGAGGAAAAAGCTCCATGAAATTCGGCGTCATCATCTTCCCGGGTTCCAACTGCGACCAGGATGCCTTTTGGACGATTCAGCAAGTCGCCAGGCAACCGGTGACTTTTCTCTGGCACGACTCCGAGGACCTTCAGAACTGCGACGCGATCATCGTCCCGGGAGGCTTTGCCTACGGCGATTATCTGCGCACGGGAGCGATCGCCAAGTTTTCCCCTGTGATGCAGTCGGTCCGCAAGTTCGCGGACGCGGGCGGTCTGGTGCTCGGCATCTGCAACGGCTTCCAGATTCTGTGCGAGGCGGGCCTTTTGCCGGGAGCGCTCATGCGCAACATCGGCCTGAAATATGTCTGCAAGCCGGTCGAGGTGCGAGTCGAGAATAATCAGACGCCCTTCACGAACGCATGCACCAAGGGCGAAGTGCTGACAATCCCGATCGGACACATGGAAGGGAATTATTTCTGCGATGCGGCGACGCTACAGGAACTCAATCGCGACAACCGGATTATCTTCCGCTATGCGAACGCGCAGGGAGAAATCACAGCGGAAGCAAATCCCAACGGCTCGCTCGAAAACATCGCCGGCATCTGCAGTCCAGGACGCAACGTTTTGGGGATGATGCCGCATCCCGAACGAGCTGCCGAGCCGGAACTGGGCGGCACGGATGGCGTAAAGATTTTCGACTCGCTCGTCGGAGCGCTGGCGGGAAAGTGAGTATTAGATGGTGCGCCCTGAGAGATTCGAACTCCCGACCTTCTGGTTCGTAGCCAGACGCTCTATCCGACTGAGCTAAGGGCGCTTTACGGAGGTTTGGTGACGCTCAAGCTTTCAGTCGCGCGCAGTTGCTGCAACGCTTGAAAGCACTGCAGATCAATCGTAACGAAGGCTGGGAATCGCGTCAAGAATAGGGAGCGAGGCGGCGGCAATCACTCTTGCCTTTGGCTCGTCCGCCGGATTAAGGAAGATGGTCCGACCCCTACGGTAGTTTGGGGCTGCCTTTGCCCTTCTTGGTCGAGCTCTCAGCTACGGCCCTGACGTCCGGTTCCGCACCGCTGGCTTTCGCGGATGTGATATTGAAGGCGGGAAGTTTCTGCCGAGACATCGCGTTTTCCAAGCCTTGCGCCGCCACTTTGGAATCCAGGCTGGAGGAAGCTTGGGTGGCTTGCTGGCCTTGAGAAAGAGTTGCGGTCTGTGTGCCGTTGCTGATTCGAAGATCGCCCTTGAGGGCTACCACCTGCACGTTGCCGTTCGCGCGGATAACTTGATACTCGGTGAGTGCGCTGGAAACTGGCGTGACGTTGACTAAGCCGGCCCGCGCTGACATGCCATTGGAGGTCTTCAGTTGTGCGCTTCCGTGTTCGACGACCGCCGCATCGCCCTCGAACTTGACCAGCGAGTCAGAGAGAACCGTCACGCTGGATCCCGAGGCGTCGATCTTCAGTGTCGAACCAGGATTGGTCTGGATCAGGTCGCCGGGGAAAATAGCGGACGCATGGTCCACAGAGGTTCCGTTGAGCCAGGATGTTCCGTACGAGTGAACCATGGCCGGGTTCAGTCCGGCGGCGATGAGGGAAGCCGGAAGTAGGAGAATGGCTGTGCACAGCAACCGAGTTCGGGGACGCATACTCGCTCCTGGGACGCAGAGAAACTGGTCCATGGTATCGTTAGATCCCTTGCCAGTCAACGAGTTTCGCGATCAGACGGGTCCGAACCTCGGCTCTCGGGACCGCCGGCGGGTTCGCTGGCGCTACTCTCGGCGCGGGCCGTTTCGTTTCCTATTTCCTGCTGGGCAAGAGGCTACCGCGCAGAGGACGTAGAAGAGGGCGGCGTTTGCCGGGATGTGAAGATTGAAGTCCAGAAAGCTGTGCGCCAGCAAGCCCGTACAGCCTGCCAGGGCGGCCGTGCTGATTCTCGCATCGCACGACTTCCTAACCAGTCGAATATTGGCCCTTCCCTCCCGATAGAGCAGGACCAGAAACCAGACTCCTACACCGAAGCCCGGTAGGCCGGTTTCGAGCAGAAGTTCGAGGTAGTCGTCATGCGCGTTGTCCATGAAAAAGCCGTCGTAGAAGACGCGGTAATGTGGAAAGACGGTGGCAAAGGTTCCCAGTCCGCTCCCCAGAAAAGGGTGTGCGCGAAACATGCGCATCGAGTCGCGGTGGATTAAGAGGCGCGCCGGATCGTGGATGTCGGTGATACGGTTGCCGAGTTCCTGGGGAGCGATCCAGGCCAGAAACAGAGCGGTCGTGATGCTGAAGGCGACAAAAACCGCAGCGGATCTGCGTGGCGGGAACTGGCTCATCCAGACGACGCCCAGGAAGAGCATTTCTACCACGACCGCGATCATTCCTCCGCGCGATTGCGACAGGAAAACGGATGTGACCATCACCACGGTCGAACAGGCGAGAAGGAAACGTTTTTCGGCGCGAAGCGAAGGCTCGAGCGCCAGAATCAGGGCCAGCGGGAGAAGCATTTCCATCAGGCCAGCGTAGTGATTGTGATTTACGTAGCTGCCATAGACGCTGCCGGCGTGCGGCTTAATGAGCCAATAGATCTTGCCGTTTGAGGTAAAGCCTTGGAGTATGGCGAAGAGCGAATAAAGGGCTCCGAAGATGACCATCGTGCTGGCGAAGAGCCTTACCTGGGCACGGGTGAATTGGACGGCGGTGAATGCCAATACTCCATAGGCGATGCAGAGCCACAATTCGGCGAGCGTATCGTAGAGGTAGGCAGTTCGATGGAATGCGATCTGCGCCACGACGATTCCCATGAAAGCCAGCCCGGGAGCGAATAGACGATTCCATCGGATTCCGATTCGGGTGCCGATGTGAGAGGCTTGTACGGGATTGCCGGCGTGGAGTGCCGTGAGCCTCCAAGCCATCCAAATTAAAAACACTAACGCTGCCGCGGCTTCGAGCAGCGCGATCGACCAATCCTGCACCGCGCCTAGCGCGAGTGGACCGAAAATCAGGACGGCAGAAAATGCCGACAGCAAGGCAGCACGCAGAGCACGTTCCAGACGATCTCGCCGGCTGACCCGGGTTACGACTGGAGCGCTACCCTCGATGGCTTGGGCGGAGGGCATTCGGGTTCCCTATCTCGCTTCCAGTCGCAAGTCGTCGATCCAGACTCGGCCGCGGATCTTGGTATTGGCGGGCCCGCGAATGAACTTTATTACGACGAGGCTGGTAGCGGCTGGAACTTGCAATTGGCCGGTCACTTCGTGCCAAGGATGGGTGTCAAGCACATCGTCGGTCACAAGCAGATTCGCGCCACTGAAGGCGTCGGCAACGGCGATTCGCGGTCCACTGGAACTGGTGACGTTTTCACTCGTGATCCAGGCGCTGAAGTTGTATGCGGCGCCCGATCGGACGGGGACAAATTGCGTCCAGCCCCCATCGTAGGCGGGGCTGCCGTCATAGGATAAGGAGAGCGAGCGGGTCCCGGAATGGCCGATAGTGTCGTCAATTGCGGCGACAATGTGATCCGCGGGTTGGTGGCGCCAGTCGAGTCCGTAATTCAGGATGGGCTGCTCAAAACCCGGGTTCACGATCAAATTGGTCGTGGGAAGATATGGCTGAATACCTGGCGCGATGCTGGCGAGGTCGTGCCAGGCCCGGTCGAATCCGGTTACGTCGTGTTCTTTGAGCAGGTAATCGAGGTAGAAGACGCTGATTTTGGGAGAAAACGGACGGCGCGACGCCACAATCTGCCGCCACACGCGACTGGCCGCCGCGGGCTGGTTTTGTTCTCCCAGCACGCGCAGGAGTGCGAACTGTAATTCAGGGTTCGGGGAAAGGGCATTGGCGAGCAACAGATCGGCATCGTGGGTCGCGCGCCAGCAGGTGAGCAGGAGACTCGGGGCGACCTGCGGATCCTGACTGAGAGCTTGGCGAACAAGAGGGAGCGCATGCGCGGCATCGCCCACCGCCAGGTAATACTGTGCCGCTTCGGCGGCCACTTCCGGATTGCCCGGTTCGGCGGCGATGGCGGATTGCAGCGCTTGATTCTCGAGTTGCAGGTTGTCCGCTTCCTGATAAGCGGCCGCCAGATCCAGCCAGTAACGACCGTTATAGGGATTGAGTGCGACGGCTCGGCGAAGATTTAAGAGCGCGCCATCGCGGTCCTGGCCGGCAACAGAGAGCTGCAAACCCAGCAGGTGAGGGAAGGTAGCGTTCCCCGGCGCAAGTCGTGTGGCGCGCTGAAGCCCTGGAATGATGGCCGGGGATTCGGCGGCCCGATGGGCGAGGTAAACGCGCAGAACGCGGTCGCAGTACATCGCGACCAGCGCAACGCAGATCAGAACAAAAAGAATTTTGTGGAAAAGAGCCGGTTCGCGAGGGGGCACGACTAATCCATGGCGCCGGATTTTCCGGACGTGTATTCGTGGTATCCGCCGTAGCGGCTGCCATAATAGTAGCGATCCGGTTCAGTAAAGTCAGCGGCGTTAAGAACGACACCGAGAACGCGGGCATCGACCTGGGCAAGAATATCGCGGGCGCGGCGCAATGCCGCTTTGCTGGTGCTGCCGGCGCGGATCACGAGCAGAGTGGAATCGGCGAAAGCAGAGAGGAGCACGGCATCGGTGACGCTTAGCACGGGCGGGGTGTCAATGATGATGTGATCGAACTCGCCCCGCAGAGTGGCGAGCAGGTCGCGCATGTGCGTGGATGCAAGAATCTCGGAGGGATAGAGCGCAACCGGGCCCGCAGGCAGCACGAAGAGGTTTGCGAGATCCGGCGCTGGCTGGAGAGCGGTGTGAACATCGAGATTTTGAGTCAGTACGGTGCTGAGTCCCGTTTCGGATTGCAGGCCGAGAATCTGGGAGATGCTGGCACGCCTCATGTCGCCTTCGATCAACAACACGCGGGATCCTTTTTGCGCGAGCACAATTGACAGATTAAGGCTGGTGGTGGTCTTGCCTTCCTGCGGCAGGGGACTGGTGACCATCAGTACTTTGGCTGCTTTTCCGCCTCTCGACAGCAAAATCGAGGTGCGGAGACCGCGATAGGCTTCGGCAATTTCCGACTTCGGGTGAAGAGCGGTGGCAATTGCGGCCGCTCTTTTCGGAGGGCGCTGGCCCGAGGGCAGTAAACGATTCGAGCGAGCTTCCAGAGGAACGATCGCAAGCGATGGAAGACCAGCCACCATCTGCGCCTGCTCCAGTGAGTGCACGGCATCATCGCGCGATTCCAGAATAAAGGCGAGCGAAACGCCTCCCGCCAAACCTACCAGCAGGGATACCAAGAGATTGCGGGGAATATTCGGGGACGACGGCGCAGTCGGAGCGGACGCGGGATCGACAATCCGGACGTTGCTGGAGCGCAAACCGGTCATGACGCCCGCTTCTTTCAACTTCTGCAAAAGTCCCTCATAGAGCTGGCGGTTGCTGTCGACGTCGCGCTTCAGAAGGCTGTACTCGATGGCACTTTCATTCAACTGGTTGGCGTCGGTCTTCTGATTTTCCAGAGACGCGCGCAGCAACTTTTCGTGCTCGAGAGCGGCAAAGTAATCTTTCTTGTATTTCGAGGCGAGGCGATCAACCTCGGTCTTGATGTCGGCCTGCACGGCTTCCAATTCCCCGTTGAGTTCCTGCACCTTGGGAAAAGTCGGTTGAAAACGGACCGAAGCCTGCGCCAGTTGCCGATGGAGGTCTTCCTCCTGGCCCCTGAGTTTCACGAGCGGGCTGGACGGGTCGAGACTGGAGAGCAGTTCGGGGTCTCCCGAGCCCGCCATGCGGTAGATAGATTCCTTCTGCATCCGATCCGCTTCCGCCGCCGTCAATTCCTTGTTCAGTTCGTTCAGTTTTGAGGTGATGATGTTCTCTTTTTCGTCGATGCCGAGGATCCCGTGAGCCTTCTGATAGCGAACCAGCTTTTCCTGAGATTCCTCGACTCTCAACTGCAGTTCGGATAGTTGCTGTGTCAGCCAGTCGGCGGTGCGAGTGGTGGCATCAAGGCGGGTCTTGTAATTTTGCTCGATGTACGTGTCGATCAGGGTATTGACGGCTTTGGCGGCGAGGTTGGGATCAGAGCTCGAGAAACGGATTTCAAGCAGGCGCGTTCTTGGTATGGAGTTGATCTGCAGCGCGCCATGGAATTTGCCTACGAGGGCGGCTTCGAGATGCGGTTCAATGAAGCGGGAGTCAATCGAGGAAGCGTCCGCAGCGCTGGCTGCGGGCGGCGCGCCCTTTCCCGCGAATGCGAGGTTGGAATCCAGGTTAAGTTTTCGGATGACCTGTTTCGCGATCGCATCGCTCTGCAGAACATGGGTCTGCGTATCCATTGCGACCATGTAGTCGTCGCCGGAGTCATTGCCGCTGGCATCAGAATTTTTCATGCCCGCCGTCTCAGCGCCCTCGCGATTGATGACGACGCGTCCGACGGCCTCAAAGATTGGCGTGGCGGAGAAAGAAAGAATCGCTCCGACCAAAAGGGCGACGAGCATAACGGAGAGAATCGTCCACTTGTGGCGAAGAAGAATGGGCCAGTAGTCCCACAGACTAGGAATCTGACGGGCCGGGTAGCCGCCAGGAAGCGTTCCCACGGTGTGAGCGTGGGCTGGCAGTCCGCCGCCCTGAGGCACTAACGTGTGAACGTTCTCGGGCTCCATTACCTAGGCTGCTCCATTTACACCGATGCTCGCGTTGAAGGTAGACGATGACTAGCGGGAACTAACCTGCGGGGAACGCACGACCAAGTCCTGATCATTGTACAACCGTGAAAGAACAATAGCGAAGGTTTTTTGCGCGCCCCGCCCGCTGCAGACCGTTGCAAATCGCCTGCCAGAAGCTGGTTCCGGGCGAGTGCGGCGGTGTTATACCCTCGGGCTATTATCCTTGCGCGGGCCCGGTTAGAGACGCGCCACAGTATTGCGTGCGGCATCTCCTGGAACGGGCGAGATGATATGGTGGAATCCGGCTTGAATTCAGTGCCCACGACGGACAACATGATCCCCGCCCACCCGCAAGCTCTTTGGGCCGCCGAACCGGCCTGGGTCGAGGTATGAACGGTAGGATGGACAAACCCCCACTGCTTCTCGACGAGGAGTTACCCAAAGAGACAGGCGACATCGCCGATGCGATCGCGCCGGTACCGTCTTCGTCGGGCTACCGGGCGCTACTACAGACCCTGTTTCGCGGAAAGATGAGCGGCGCGGCGATCGCGCTGGTCATCCGGCAAATCGCGATCATGGCTCTGAGCGTGGGCAGCAGCGTGGCCGTATCGCGCTGGATTGGTCCGGAAATAGTGGGACGCTTTGCCATCCTGATCTTCGTCACCCAGGGAATTCTGGGATATTTCGGCGACTTGGGACTAAAAGCCGCACTGATCCGCAAGCGGGGCGATCTGGAACCCACCGAACTGGCCAGCGCGCAAAAAATAATTTTCGCGATCTCAACCCTGTTTGCGTTGGTGATTGGCGCCCTCTTGCCGGCCGCGCTTCGCCTGGTCAAACTTGGGCCCGAGAATTACCTGCCGGCAACAATTTTCCTGGTGTTGCTCATTGTGCGCAATCAGCGAATGGTGCCGCTTGCCATGCTTGAGCGCGCCATGCGATTCAAGGTGGTGAGCGCGGTGGAGACGGGCGAGAGCCTCATCTATACGATGCTACTGGCCACACTGGCATTTCTCCACAAAGGTATCTGGTGCTATGTGATCGCGATGGGATGCCGCGACTTTTTTGGAAGTGTCGCCTTTAACCTGATCGCTCGCCCTCCGTTCCGGCGATTCTCCTGGGCTTCGATTCGTCCGCACGTCGGTTTCAGCCTGGTGTATCAGGGTGGGTCACTGCTGAACATGTGTACCCTGGCATTCCCTCCGATCATGATTGCCCGCCTGATGGGGAAGAACGCTGTAGGGTACGCGTCCTGGGCATCGACCTTATCGCTTTACCCGCTGGTGGTTTGCAATGCCATGGCCCGGATCTACCTGCCCGCATTCAGCGACGCGGCCCACGATCTCTCGCTGTTGCGCATGCGCGTGGAAAAATCCTTGCGCATCAACGCGAGCATCGCCTGGCCAGCGTGCGCCGTACTTGCCAGTCTGAGCACGCCCATCATCGCTCGGGTATTCAGCGCGAAGTGGTTTCCGGCGCAACCTCTGCTCTACGCGTACTGCGTGAACGCCGTGATGACGGCCGTCGGGCTACCCTTGACGGAGCTGTTTTTCTCGCGCAACGACGCCTGGTTCAATCTGCGCCTTTGTCTTTGGTGGACGATTCCTACATGGACTCTAGGCACCTATGCCGTCTACCACTACGGACTGGTTGGGTTCGCCGTTTTTCAAGCCGCCCTTCAAAGCACCTGGCTGCTGGCCTTTTTCCATGCCCGGAAGTTGGAAGGGCTACGCGTGTTTACCCCTTTGCGCGAGCCGCTAATCCTGAGCTTGGGTCTGGTCCTGGGGAATTTAGTCCTGGTCCGTTCCCTGGGGATTGCGTCGTTCAACCAACTGGCTGTGGTGCTCGTGCTGGAAGGGTTGATCTGTGGTCTATTTCTGGTGCGAATGTTACTTAGCTGGCGGCTGGGGGGAGCGCCGGCCGCTGCGGTCCTGTCGTCGTAAATCACCCGGCTAAAGCGTCGCCTCAGCTTGTGCTGGCAACCTACTTAGAGATTACGACGAACGACTTGGTGAAGAAGTGAAATAGCTTGCACAAAAGCCGCGCTGGAACGGGGTTTCGCCACGATAAAGCTTGACTTGGCAAATGTTCGGTGTAGAGTTTTGGGTAATCAGTCTGCTGGATTGCATGGTGCCAGGCTCACCTTGGTGCCCCTTCCGGTCATCCGGCGTAACTGACCCGCCAGGAAGCGGGAAGTAAGGCAGTTCCCTCGCTGTCCGCGTTTTGCTCTCGGGGGATTTCTTGCGGAAAACAATCTGGTCTTGCACCTTGCGCTTCGTCTCTCGATGGACATCGCCGGGGTGCATGCGTTGAAGGCGCAATCCTGTTAACGCCGGGCTTGGTGAATCGTTTCCGTGAAGAAACCTTTGCAATAGTTTCTTATCTTTCAGGTCACAATAACAGCAAGAAGGGAAAAGTATGATCGCAACGATTCGAGTGAACCGCGCATTGCTGGGACTGGCACTGATATTGGGTATGCACCTAGCGGCGCAACCCACCGCCCACGCCTCCACGCTGATCGTAGGCACCTGTCAGTCCGGTCCACAATTCACCACCATCCAGGCGGCGGTGAACGCCGCAAGTACCGCCGGACCCACCGCGATTAATGTCTGCCCGGGAAGCTACTACGAGCAGGTTACGATCACGAAGAACAAGCTGACTCTTGCCGGGGTTCCGGCCGGGACCAGTGATTTCGCCGCGGTGTATCCGCCGAAGAGCGGGCTAG
>Ga0181519_10003623_pt1 | contig 12675 bp, 10 predicted proteins | sample PEATcosm2014_Bin_26_FD_121102 | JGI IMG/M metagenome (GOLD analysis project Ga0181519, IMG submission 121102) | Peatland microbial communities from MTU Mesocosm Facility, Houghton, MI, USA - PEATcosm2014_Bin02_10_metaG | ecosystem: Environmental > Terrestrial > Soil > Wetlands > Peat | place... | reverse complement strand
GCTGGCGCTCGCGGCCAGATTGCGCAATCGCCACATCGATACCGCGGCAGACCTGCTGAGCGGCGATCTGTTCACTCAGATCGAGGCGGCGATTCGCAGGCGGTTCGATTCGCTGGACGATCTGCTTCGGGGGATAGCGGCGGTCGGCGAGTTGACCCCGCGGACCAGCGATAAGGTAGTCAGCTACGGGGAGCGGATATCGTCACAGATCGTAGCGGCGGCCTTCACCCAGCATGGACTGAACGGCGTCTACGTGGACGCCCGGAAATGCATCATTACGGACGACCACTATGGCAAGGCCACGCCGTTGGAGGCCGCCATCGAGACGCAGCTGACCGAACTGGTGCTACCGCTGGTGAAGGCAGGGCAGACGCCTGTGATCGGCGGGTTCATCGGCGCGACTGCGGACGGAATTACCACGACGCTGGGACGCGGGGGCAGCGATTTTACTGCGGCGCTGGTGGGGGGGGGGCTGCATGCAAGCGCCATCGAAATTTGGACCGACGTCAATGGCATCATGACCACCGACCCGCGCATCTGCCCCGATGCGCTGCGGGTGAAGACTATCAGCTTCGAGGAGGCGGCGGAGCTGGCCTACTTCGGCGCGAAGGTGCTGCATCCTGCGACGATCCTCCCTGCGGTGCAGAAGAGCATCCCTGTGTGGGTGCTGAACTCGCGCAACGCGGCCAACGAGGGGACGAAGATTACCGCGATGGCGCCGCCCTGCGCCAGTCCGTTCAAGAGCATCGCGGCCAAGAAGAAGCTGACCATCATCGACATTGTGGCTGGCCGAATGCTGATGACGCATGGCTATCTGAAGTCTGTTTTCGATGTCTTCAATAGCTTCGAGTGCGCCATCGACATGGTGTCGACCAGCGAGGTGAGCATATCGCTTAGCGTGGAGTCGAACGATCGACTGCCCGCGATCTGCGCGGAGTTGAGCAAGATTGCCGACGTTAAGTTTGAGGGCAATAAGGCGCTGATCTGCATGGTGGGCGAGGACATCCGTGGACAGAGCGGGATTTCAGGGCGCGTGTTCTCGGCCATACGGCACATCAACGTGCGCATGATCTCGCAGGGTGCCAGCGAGATCAACATGAGCTTCATGATCGAGGAATCGGACGTGGACGAGGCGGTGCGCGCGCTGCACGCTGAGTTCTTCGCCCATCCCGATCCCACTGTCTTCGATATTGCGGGCAGAGCGGTTGCGGCCAAGACATAAGCATGTCGCGATAAACTGAGATCATGCGAATTCTGGTATTGGGACAGGGCAAGACAGGCAAGCTGGTTGCCGAGGTGGCGATGGAACGCGGCCACCAGGTTCGTGGGCTGGATATTTTGGAGAACGCGGGCGCGGCTGCGCTGACAAGCGATTTTTTATCCAACTACGATGTGGCGATCGATTTCACCACTCCGCAGGCAGTGGTGGAGAACATGCGCGCCTGCCTGACCGCGGGCGCGAAGATTGTAGTAGGGACGACGGGCTGGTACGGCTCGCTGCCGGAGATGCGCGCGTTGGCCGAGAGCACGCACGCAGGCCTGCTTTACGGGACGAACTACTCCATTGGCGTGCAGGTGATGCTTAAACTGGCCCAGCAGATGGCCGCATCGCTGGCCACTGTGGGCTACAAGTTCTCCGTCGTGGAGACGCACCACACCAGCAAGCTGGACAAGCCTTCGGGCACTGCAATTTCGATAACGGAGATGGTGCAGCGCGGCGCGGGCAGCAAGATCGATGTGCCGATCGAGTCTGTGCGCGAGGGTGATGCCAAGGGGACGCATGTGCTGGAGGCGCTGAGCGAGGCTGATCGCGTTGTGCTGACCCACGAAGCTTTCTCGCGGCGCGGCTTCGCCGAGGGTGCGGTGAGGGCGGCGGAGTGGCTGGCCACGCGTACCGGGTGCCATGACTTCAGGGACGTGTATACGGAGCTATAGCTGCGTATTGGCCGGTGTTGCTCTAGAAGCGTGGGCGGAAGGCGTTGCGCACCTGGTTGGCGTCATGGCGGCGCGGGGGAGATGGAGCGTCCGCAGCGTAGTAGTTGAAGGGGGCGGAGGTGTCGGCACCCTTGGGATAGAGCACCACAAAGCGCCCTGGGCCTTCGCCGCTGGAGGCGGTGGGCAGGCCGGACTCAGCTAGCAGCATGTGCAGCATACGCCGTTCTCGCGAGGACATCGGCGGGAAGGCATGGGGCCGTCCAGTGGCTCGTACGCGCTCGATTGCCGTGGAAGCGGATGCGCGCATCTGGCGGTCGCGGTTGGCTTTGAACTGGTTGGCGTCGAATGAGACGCGATCCTGCTCCTCGGGTTCCAGCCGCAGGATCTTGGTTGCGATGTGCTCCAGTGCGTTCAACACCTCGCCATTGCGCGTGGTGAGCAGTGCAGTGTCCGGGCCGGTGAACTCGACGTAGAGTGCGCGCGGCCCATCCTTGCCCACGCCCTCCTCTGCCGCAGTCGACCCCGGATGCGATACCTCGGAGGACTCCGCGCTGTCCGAAGTTCTCTGTTTAATACTGCGCGCCTTCACGCGAAAACGCAGGCGCAGCCCGCCGCCCGACGTGAAGGCCTGCAAAAACTTCGCGATCGTCTGCGCTGCCTGGGCCGTATCATCCATGGGAGTTAATTTCCGTTCGAATAGAACTTATATCATTTTGCATCAATGCTCGTCGCTCCTTATATTCTGCACGCTACCCCAGCGCAACGGAGAATCGCCGCAGATCGGTTCCTTTCGCGCTCCTCCTACTTGCGTCCCTGGATCGTGGTTGCTTTACGGCGGGCGCGTTTAGCGGCGATCTCGCGCATCTCACGTCCCAGCGAAGTGCGGTTCATCACCGCCTGCTGCGCAATGCCGATTAGGTTGCCGACCGACCAATACAACGCCAGTCCCGAGGAGTAGGTCCAGGTCCAGAATAGCGAGAACGCCGGCATCATGAACATCATCATCTTCTGCTGCGCCGGATCGATGCCCGGTGAGGGTGTGTAGTATTGCACCACGAACATCGAGACAAACATCAGAATGGGCAGGATGTGATACGGGTCTGGGGCCTGCAGATCAGGCAGCCAGAGCCAGTGGGCCTGACGCAGGTCGATGACGCGCGGAATCATAGTGAAGAAAGCGAAGAGCAGCGGGAACGTGATGAGGCTCGGGATACATCCGCCGAACATGTTGACGCCGTTGTCCTTCTGCAACTGCATGATCTCTGCGTTCATCTCGCTGCGCTTGGGGTCGGTGACCTTGTATTTCTTGTAGCGCTCCTTGATGGCATCCATCTGCGGCTGGATACGCTGCATCTTCAGCGCGCTGTGCATCATCTTCACCTTGAAGGGAAGCATCAGGATGTTGATGAAGACCGTCAGGATGACAATGGCCCATCCCCAGGATCCCGGCCAGTTGACGGTGATGTAGGTGTGAATCGCCTGCAACGAGAGGAAGAGGTACTTGGCGATAGGGCCCCAGAAGCCGAACTCCAATACCGGTTCCAGGCTCACTTTGGAGTCTACGGCATGGACGCTCTTGAGAACGTTGATGAACTTGGGTCCGACGAAGATGCGGGTCTGGATCGGTCCGCTGCTGTCGCCCAGCGCCGCTCCCACAACGGGCTCCATCAGGGCCTTGGTAGGCGGAGAATCCGAGCCGTAGCCCACGCGCTTAATCGTCTTCGATACATCGAGATCGTTGCGCAGCGTGGTGATAGTAGCGCTGGAAGGAGTATCGGGCAAAAAGACCGCGGCGAAGAATGGATCGGCCACTCCGGCAAAGTCGAACGGACCGATCTGGGCCTGGCTTGCACCAACCTTCTCCCCGTCGGTGTGGTCAAAGCTGCCGTTACGGTAGTCGTCAAACTGCGAGTTGACATAGGCGGTTCTATTGGGCGTTTCGTTCTGGTCGCCGAAGCCTCCCGGCCAACTGAGCTGAACGGGGACGGGAACGCCGGCTCGCGTCACCGAAACCTCCGCATGCAGCACATAGGTCTTTGCATCGAAGGTGAATGTTTTGGTCGCCTGTAGGTCGCCGTTGGAGTATTTGAAGGTCAAGCTGGCCGGCGCGGCGAGCTGGCCAGTGACCGAGGGCACGAACAGCGCCTGGCTCAACGCCTCCCCGGTCGATCCGTTCACGGTAGAGAGTGTTCCCCCGGAGCTGTTCCCGTTGTCCCCGTAGTCCTGCTTGTAGGTCAGCGAGTTCGGCGCCGTCAGCTTCACCACATAGCTACCGTTGTAGCTGCTGTCGGAAACTCCGCTGATGCAGACCGCGCGTCCGTTGATCTCCACCGGCAGGTTTCCCGAACTCACCAGGGTCACCATGCCGCCATTGCGAGAGACGGATGAGATGGACACCTTGGAAACATCGTTGCTGTATAGCGAGAGCGGATAGCCTGCAAGCTTGGCCGCCTGTGCATGCACCAGGTCGAGCGGCTGGCCGCCAAGGTCCTTGAACTGCTTCAGCACCCAGCTGGTGACCTGGGCGCCGCGGTTGGTAAACGTGATTCGGTACAGATCGTTCTCGACGACTGTGGTTTGCTCGGCTGCGGCCTGCACCGTGGGGACGGTCGGAGCAGCCGTGGCAGCGGGCGGCGGCGTGGCCATAGTGGCGGGCGCTGACGCGGACCCGGGTTGGGAGGGCGTCTGCTGTGCGGTGATAGGCGGCGTTGATGTTGGCGGCGGGGCGGTCTTCGACCGGTAAAACTGGAGCCCCAGGATGATTGCCACCACGACGATCATCACCGTCATCAGCGTTTGGCCGTCTTGTCCGCCTTGTTGATTGGGGTTGCTGAACTCTGCCAAGTGAGGCTTCCTATCTGTGTCGTGTGCTAGAAGTTGCGGCCGTGGGACTGCCAGCCTGCTCTCTATGGTAAATGGTCTGCGTCCTTTTGGTTACAGCCACAGGATTTCGATAGCTCAGGATCGGGGGAGTCGCGCTGGGGCACCGGGTCGAGGCCGCCTTTGCCCCAGGGATGACAGCGTGCCAGCCTGCGTAGCGCCAGCCATGATCCGCGAAACCACCCGAAACGGCTGATTGCGGTATAGGCATACTCCGAGCAGGTCGGCAGATACAGACAGCGCGTCGGGCTGATGGTATGCACCATGGGAGAGAGCATAGATTTATATACCCGGAACGCAAAGCTTAGGGCGCGGTCGCTCATTGCTTAGACCTCCACACCTCGAGCGGGCTTTCAGCCCTTGGAGGCCGGGGCGTCGCTGTTCTTCCGTGCGGCCTTCTGGACTGTGCGGAAGACATCTGCTACCTCGCGTTCCAGAGTTGTGAAGTCGAGATCGAGGACGCTGCGTTTGGGGTGAAGCACCAGGTCGACAGGGGCTTGCAGCAGCGGAAGCTGTCGGCGCACTGCTTCGCGCATCCGCCGCTTGATGCGATTGCGCTCCACTGCCTTACCCATCGCCTTACCAACCGTAAGCCCAACCCGAGCAGGCTGGGCTCTGACTCCGAGCTTTGCAGCGGCGTACTGGATGGGCGATGGCCGCAACGCGTAAAAGTAGCTCATCTGTTTGGCGAACTGTTTGCGGCTGGTCTGGTACACGCGCTGGTACTCGGCGTGTTTGCGCAGACGGCTGAGCGACCAATCAATCTTTATCTGGGTTGCTTTGCTGCCGGGCATCTCGGTCATGCTGTGGTTGCCTCTGCGTCGGCAGGTGTTCTGGACGGCCCCGAGGAATGCGCGGATGGGCTAGTCGCGGAATCCGGCACTGACGGCGATCTTGTGGCGTCCCTTGGCACGCCGGCGGCTTAACACGGCTGCACCCGCCTTAGTCTTCATACGGGTAAGGAACCCGTGAGTTTTGGCGCGGTGGCGGCGGTTCGGCTGGAAGGTACGCTTCGGCATGGGGTTCGACTCCTGCTCAATCTTGTTGAATGTTGCAAGACAACAGTCTTTCAGTATACCGGGGATTCGTGGAGGCTGCAAAAATGTGGTTGCCGTGGCCATGTAGAGACCCGGTTTCGCGGTGACGGGAGGCACAGTCTGGCACGAAGGAATGCATTCTTCACAAGGAATGGTGCAACATATTTTTTATCTCTCGATCACTTGAGTCAGTCTCGGTTTTCCGTGCTACTATCAAACCCGCTTACCAAAGTTGATTTTCCATTTTTCTTGGCTGCACATTGGTTGGCATGGTCGTTCCTCTTCGCTCTGGGGCATTCGAACCGGCGCGGAGACCTCCAGCAAACAGCTTTTCTCTCCACTCGCCGGATAGGGCGGTGCGGGTGTGGTGTTGCCGTTGCATTCGTTTTCTCTGTTAGATTTTGGGTCGGTTTGTACGTCCAGAACAAACAATACTTGGAGCAAACTCCGAGAAGGAATAGAAAGTATGTCATTCGTTCCCACATCCACAGTCGTATTGAACCAATGGGTGCGCATCCTGGCCGCGTTGGAGAAGAAGATCAACCGCCAGTCGTACGAGACCTGGCTGAAGCCCACGCGCTTCTCTCATCTCTCCGGCAAGACGCTGTATGTGCGCATTCCCTCAGCCGAGTTCCAGCACCTGGGCGAGAAGTACGCCGACCTGATTCAGGAGGCCATCGACAACCTGGCGCTGGATATCGACACAGTCACTTTCACCACTCCCGCGCAGGACCCCAACGCGCCGCGGGTGCGTGAAGACGGCGGATTTGCTCCCGTCTCCAGCCACAATTCGAACGCGCCGCACTCACGCCGCACGAACGGCGCGACCAGCCCCGCGCCCGAGCAATCGCGCTTCGACTGGAATACTGCGTCGCAGCTCAACCCGCGCTACCAGTTCGACGCCTTCGTGATTGGCAGCGGCAACCAGTTTGCTATGGCAGCGGCGCAGGCTGTCGCCGAGCGTCCCTCCAAGGCATATAATCCGCTCTTTCTCTACGGTGGGGTGGGCATGGGCAAAACCCATCTGCTGCATGCCATCGGCCACGACGTAAAGCGCCGCCAGCAGCAGGCTTCCATCTGCTACGTCTCGGGCGAGAAGTTCACCAACGAGATGATCAACTCTGTGCGCTACGACAAGATGACCAGCTTCCGCGACAAGTTCCGCAACGTGGACGTACTGCTGATAGACGACATCCAGTTCCTGGCCGGCAAGGAGCGCACCCAGGAGGAGTTCTTCCACACCTTCAACGCGCTGCACGAGAGCATGAAGCAGATTGTCATCGCCAGCGACCGCCCGCCCAAGGAACTGGCCGACTTCGAGGACCGTCTGCGCTCGCGCTTCGAGTGGGGATTGATCGCCGACATCCAGCCCCCCGACCTGGAGACCAAGGTCGCTATCCTTCAGAAAAAAGCCGAGTCCGAGCAGACCCACCTTCCCACCGAGGTTGCGCTCTTCATCGCGTCCAATGTGCGTACCAATGTGCGTGAGCTGGAGGGAGCGTTGGTGCGGCTCATCGCCTGGTGCTCCATGCATGGCGTAGAGATCACCCTGGCCGTCACCCAGCAGTGCCTGAAGCAGTTCATCGACACCCAGGTGCGCAAGATCACCATCGAGGCGATCCAGCGCGCCGTGGCCGAGCAGTTCGGGATGCGGGTGGCCGAGTTGAAACAGAAGAACAACTCGCGCCAGATCGTGGTGCCGCGCCAGATCGCCATGTACCTGGCCAAGCAGCTCACCGAGGCGTCGCTACCGGAGATCGGCCGCCAGTTCGGCGGCAAGCACCACACCACCGTGATGCACTCCATCAGCAAGATCGACGAGCACCGCCGCGGCGACAAGGACCTCAACCGCACCGTCAACAAGCTGATGGAGACCCTCAGCTAGTGTTGGGTACGGATTCCAGGTCTCAAGATCGAGACCTGGGGCGCACGCCTTTCTAGGCCTATCTCCGGCGGAATTGCATCCTACGGTGCGAGCGTGCTTTGCTAGGATGGACAGCGGAGCACAGCAGAGAGGTTTGGCCACTCGATGACTCACCAGAAGATCCGTAAGGCAGTTTTTCCCGCCGCAGGCATGGGTACGCGATTTCTGCCCGCCACCAAGTCCATCCCCAAAGAGATGCTGTGCCTGGTGGACAAGCCTCTGATCCAGTATGGAGTAGAGGAGGCGGTTGCCGCGGGCTGCACCGAGATCATCATTGTGACCGGGCGCGACAAGGCCGCCATGGAGGACCACTTCGACTCCAGCCCCGAGCTGGAGGCCGCGTTGGCGGCCAAGGGCAAGCAGGCGCTGCTGGACGCGGTACGGTCCGTCTCCAGGATGGCCAGGATTGTGTATACGCGGCAGGCCGAGCCACTGGGCCTGGGACATGCCATCCTGATGGCCAAAGAGATCGTCGGCGACGAACCCTTCTGCGTGCTCCTGCCGGACGACATCATCGACGCACAGGTGCCGTGCATGAAGCAGATGGTGGAGGCGTTCGAGGAGACCCAGGCGAGCATCCTGGCGTCTGAGGTCATCGAGGGCCCGGCGATCTCCAACTACGGTTGCCTGGACTCTACTTCCGTGGCGGGAAACCCGCGCCTGATGGCACTCAGGAACCTGGTGGAGAAGCCGAAGTTCGAGGACGCCCCCTCGGCCAACGCCATCACGGGGCGATATATTTTGACGCCACGCATCTTCCAGATGATCGAGAGCGTGAAGCCGGGCGCGGGCGGAGAATTGCAGCTCACCGACGCCATCCAGGCGCTGCTGCAATATGAGAAGGTCTACGGGTACCGCTTCGAGGGCAAGCGCCACGATGCGGGAGACAAGCTCGGCTTCCTGAAGGCGACCGTGGAACTGGGGTTGAAGCGCGACGACCTGGGGCCGGCCTTCCGCGCGTGGCTGAAGAGCTTTCCGCTATAAGCGCTGCATCCTTGACGGGTAGAATCCCCCTCGCAATTATCTGCATCTCAACATCGGCGCTTGTTCGTGGCGCGAACCTCAGCACTTCTGGAGACGAGATGGCAAAGAAGAAGACTAGCGCAAGCAAGGAAAAGCTCACCCGCAAACGGCTGATCGATCTGCTCAACGAAGACTTGGCCCGTGAGTTTCAGGCCATCATCGGCTATGTCAACTACTCGCAGGTTCTGAAGGGCGCGGCGTATATGAACATTGCCGCCGAGCTTGCCGTGCATGCGAGCGAGGAACTGGCCCACGCCATTATTCTCTCCAACCAGATCGACTATCTGGGCGGCATGCCGACCACAGTCCCCAAGGTGGTGAAGACATCGCAGAAGGCCGAGGAGATGTTGCGTTTTGACCTGGACAACGAGAATGCCACGATTCGCAACTATCGACGCCGCATCAAGCAGTGCGACGAACTGGGCGAGTTCGCTACCGCGGAACACATTCGCGAGATTCTTATGCAGGAGCAGGACCATCAGGTCGCGCTGGCCACGGCGCTTGGCATCGACGTTCCGGACGTAGGCATCGCGGACTAGATGAGGAGGCGCAGCCTTCTCCCTTATCCAGAGACAAAGATCGGGCAGACCACCGCATCGATGTGATACGCTGGTGCGCGCCGCTAGGCCAAGGGAAAAATCGTATTCTGGAGGAAGATGTATGACAAGGCATGAACTATCACGGCGCAGTTTCTTTGCAGCTTCGGCTGCTGCGGGAGCCGCGGTCATTACCCACCCAGTTCACCTGGCCGCACAGGCAGCGGGAATTAAAGCCGGCGACATGCCCGACCTCACCATCAAGGAGGCAAAGATCTATGTCATGGATGGCAGTAGCTGGCGGAACTCCGGGGCAGGTCTAAGCGGCGGAAACGAAATCGCCTCTCTGGTGACCGCCAGCGGGATTGAGGGCAATTTCACCCTCGGGAACGGCGCCGGAGGGGTGAGGACTCCACCGGGGAGTTGGGTTGACTTTGCCAAGGCCCACTGTGTCGGCAAGAATCTATTCGATATTCTTCCCACCGTATCCACCATTCCGCTTCAGAACCAGCCAGGCGGTGGCGGTGGAGGACGCGGCGGAGGCGCAGCACCAGGTGGCGGCGCGGCAGGTGCAGCCGCGGCAGGCGGTGGCGGGGCAGCAGCCGCAGCGCCGGCAGCAGGCAGAGGAGGAGGAGGCAGAGGAGGCGGAGACTTTATCGGCGGATTCAACCCCGGCTTTAGAAGCCGGACGCATGGAACCGGAACCCCGGGCCCGAATGCTCATGCCGCGGCCTGCGACTTCATCCTGTGGGACATCCTGGGTAAGGCGGTCAACCGTCCCATTTATAAGATACTGGGAGGCACCAGGGATAAGATTCTGGCCTATGCCAGTTCGCAGCACCTGGCCACTGTCGAAGACTATGGTCCGGACATCCTGAAGGCCAAGGCCGCCGGAATTAAGGCGTATAAGATTCACCCTGGCGGAGGCCAGCATAAATCCGGCGGACGAATCCCTGCCTACCTCGGCCACATCGATGAGATCAAAGAGGTGCGCAATGCCGTGGGAGACGACTTCACCCTGCTCTTCGACGGCGTCCAGGCCTACAACTACTACGAAGCGTTGCGGGTGGGCCGCGCGCTCGACGAGTATGGTTACGATGCCTTCGAGGACCCCATGCAGACCACCGACCTAGAAGGGTTGATTGAACTGCGCAAACACCTGGACGTGCCCACCGAAGTCGGTGAGTTCCTTACCAATATCTACGACTACGGCGAGTACATCAAGCGCGATGCCATGGGAATTGTGCGGCTGGTTACGGATGGCGTCGGCGGCATCACCGGATCGTACCGCGTGGGTCAGTTGGCCGATACCTTCGGCATGCCATGCACGCCGCACAACTGGGGCACCTTCTTCGACATGGCGGCGGCCTTCCAGGTGGAACTGTCTCTCCCCAACTGTTACTGGTTCGAAATGGTGTGGCCGTGGGAGTACGCCGACCGCCCGTATGTGAAACACCAATTCCGCGTCGATGCGGATGGCTATGTTGCAGCGCCGACCGACCCGGGCATGGGATATCCCATCGACATGGCCGTTGTCGACAAACTGATGACTCGGATCGACCGTTAGAGCAATCCCTTCTCCCCCGAGATGCATTCGGGGGAGAATTTTCAGCGTGCTGAGGGTGGGATTCGTTTGCAGCGGCTATGCGTGGGCCGATAGCTGCCGCCGTTGAACATTCGGGTGTGAACGGTGCGTAACCCGATCGAGCAGGTCGTTGACGGCGCTGGGAGCCAAAGCCGGGACTGAATGACCTTCTGTAGGTCGGCATCGACTGCTGCGTGAAGTTTGCGTTGCCGGGTACGTTCTGGGATGGAATGGCGTGGCCACCATTGCGGCTTTGCAGCGGCGAAGAAACAGATAATGATTAAATTTCGGCGACGAGGTATGCTTGCTGCGCGTCACATGGGAGTTATCGATGAACCGTGTATTTACAACCGCAAAAGACCACCAAAATCGCCGCGCAGCCACCGCGTGGATCGCAATCGCCGCCTGTGGGCTTGCTTTGCCCTGCGTCGCACAATCGACCGAAGCCAAGAATTCCTGGCAGAAGATGCAGATGCCAACCGCGGCCGAAGTCAAGCAGGCCTGGAAGAACCCTCCGTCGGAGTATGGGCCGGAACCATACTTCGGACTGAACGGCGCTGTAACCATCGAAAGCCTTGCGCATGACCTCGACACTGCCAAGAGCATCGGTTTCCGTGCTGTAACGGTGCAGGCCGGCAATGGCATGGCGACGCCCTATCTGACGCCCGAGTACTTCGCCTTCTTCAAGCAATTCGCCGAAGAGGCCAAGAAGCGCGACATGCGAATCTGGATCGTCGACGATCTCGGCTATCCCAGCGGTTTTGCCGGAGGCCTCATCTCCAAGCAGACGCCCGAGCTGCGCATGCAGGCGCTCAGCCTCACACCGGGCATTCCGGTCCAGGCCGGCGAATCGCTCAACCAGCCGGTGAGCGCCAATGCTGTGTCGGCGGTTGCGGTCCGGACCACAGGCGACGATCATATGTCGATTGCGCTGACAGGCGGCAAGATTGCCTGGACGGCCCCCGCGGGCGGCGACTGGACAGTCTACGTGGTGGAGCATGTTTTCCGCACTTCACCCGTCAAGGGAGGCGGTGGCCCAGGCAGTTCGCTGGAGGACTACATGGATCCGGCGGCCACAGCTGCCTATATCGGATTCACCCACCAAGGCTACTACAACGTCATGCCCGAGCTGTTCGGCAATACCATCCTCGGTTTTCGTGGTGACGAGCCGGACTACTCCATCGGCGGTCTGCCCTGGACGCCGAAGTTCTTCGATAACTTCCAGCAGGTGAAAGGCTACGACATTCGGCCCTACCTGGGTGTATTAGTGATGTCCAAGCCCCAGCAAAGCGGCTTCGGCGGTCGACCGGCCACACCGCCTCCTGCTGCGCCCAAGCTCACCGATGCCGAGCAGCGAGCCATGGGCGACTATGCGGATGTCTTCTCGCAGATGTTCCGCGACGGCTTCTTCAAGCCCCAGGGCCTGTGGTGCGCGGCGCATGGTGTGGAGTACCAAGTCCACATCAACCACGAGGAAGCGGAGATGCAGTTGGTGCGCTCCCAGGGCGAGTTTGTGCGCGACATGAAGTATGTGGAGGTTCCGGGAATCGATGCCATCTGGCACCAGATATGGACCGACACCATCACAGACTATCCGCGTCTCGCCTCCAGCGCGGCGCATATTTATGGCCACCCGCGCTCGTTTACCGAGAGCTTTGCCGCATACAGACCGGAACCCGATGTGACCATGGCGCGTTACATCCTGAACGAGCAGATGGTGCGCGGCATCAACGTGATTGAAACCATGATGTTCGC
>Ga0181519_10003621_pt1 | contig 12683 bp, 5 predicted proteins | sample PEATcosm2014_Bin_26_FD_121102 | JGI IMG/M metagenome (GOLD analysis project Ga0181519, IMG submission 121102) | Peatland microbial communities from MTU Mesocosm Facility, Houghton, MI, USA - PEATcosm2014_Bin02_10_metaG | ecosystem: Environmental > Terrestrial > Soil > Wetlands > Peat | place... | reverse complement strand
GCCCAGCGCGTGGGTTTGATTCCCGCCACTCAGCGCCTGGAGATCAAGAAGATTATCAAGCAGGCCGCTCCGGCCACCGAGGACAACGGCATCAGCCACGGCAGCCGCCAAGTCTTTGCGGTCTTTACGCTACCCGGCGGCGCGGCTCCGTACGCTACGCCCATTGGCGCCATTGACGCCACGCAGGAGGGTTACTTCACCGATACGCTCTTCTACTACGACGATCCGCACACCATCTACGATCACTGGTCCAAAGATGTTTGGGCGGCAGTGGATGCACACCAGGTAAAGCCGGGAATGAGTGAGCTGGAGACGCGCATGTCCATCGGCCACAAAAGCCACTCGGAGAGCAATGAGAAGGGCAATCGCACGGTGAGCTACGATCAGGCCGGCAAGCATTGGACCGTGACCTATGTAAAGAATCAAGCGACGGAGATCAAGAGCGAGTAAAGATACACGCAGGAAATGCAACCGCCCATTCTTCGTCTTCGCCGCGCTCCGCGCAGGATGAAAGAGTCTTAGAGTTGTAAGCTGAATAAGAATTGCAACGCCGCTTCCCGTCCGTCTCCGCATGGAAGGCGAAGATGGACGGGAAGCGGAGTTTTTAAAGATTCAGGCCGGTCAAGCCCCTTACTTCCCTTTTGCCACCGGCAGCGAGGCGATGGGAATGGTAACCGAGCCCATGCGCCCGGAGTTTTCATCCACCACAAGAACGCGTATTGAGGTGATAGACGGCTTCAGTTGTACGGTGCGCTCGACGGTTAAGCCATTCTTGCGCAGCTCTTGAAGAGTGGAAGCCTTCAGTTGCAATCCGAGGCGCCTGCCCTCGACTTGCGCCCTTTGGCCAGGATCGTCGCGCTGCACCAGAAAGACATCCAGATTGCCGATAGATCGACCGTCTTTCCCCTCCAGCGACAGATCGCCGGCAGCAACGGTGATTTTGACGCGCAGGCCACCCTGGAAGGCGACCGGCTGCGCGGTCACAGTAAGCTGGTTGGCGTCGGTGGGTAGCCAGACAGCTTGTTGGAAGCGTTCTTTGAGCGTGGCTGGCTCCTTGGCGAACAAATACCCGGTGCGATAGCGCAGGGAGACGCCCTTCTGGTAGGTTGTCAGATTGACGGTGATCGTGTGGAATTGGCCATCAGCCGGACCTTGAGGATAAAAACTCAACTGATAGGCGGCATGGCCATCTTCAACCACGCCCTTCAACTCGTCCGAAATGCCCCCGGAACGGCGGAAGACCCGGCCACCGGTGGCATCGGCCAGATGGCGGATCGGTCCCTGGATGGGGCGCATATCTTGTTGCATCTGAGCCATAATGCGACCGGGTTGCGCATTGCGGCCTATGGGAAGATCTGTACCGTTCTGAGTGGTAGTGGTGCCCGTAGCCTTGCCTCCCAGGCCTGCGTTGTCCAGCGCCGCCGGCGTCAACTCGACGTTTCTGTGCTGGACACTTGCATCGATGCTTCCGGCCTCCAGTTGCGAGGCGTCCAGCGGATAGACACTGACGTGGGCATCGTTCATTGCCTCTTGCGCCTTGAGCGTGTTCGGCTCAATATGCTTGTCGCCCTTTTCAATGCTGTCCGCCTGATTGCTCCAGTCAACCAGAGCATTGTCGCTGGAGATCCAGACCAGGTTTTTGTGTCCGGAGATCGCCGCCAGATGACGGGCCACTCCCACCATGATCATCATCGCGTCGCGGCCAGGATTGCTGCCCCAGTCGCGCAGTTGCGGATCAAGAGAGGAAGCTGTTCTGATCGTATCCACATCGCTGATGGTGTTTCCGTTGACCAAACTCAGATCGGAGACATTATGGACTTGCTCGAAGGACTGCCGATTGCGTTGCTCCGCTTCCTGCGCACGAGCCAAGTCTCCGGCGGTAGGCATCCAGCGGCTCAATTTCTCCTCCAACAGGTTGTGATCGGTAGTCTCCTCGGAGAGGATTTGAAAGTCATGGGAGCGCAAAATATACAGCCCAACGGGCTCGGTGGCCGGAAGTCCCCTCAAAAAGCGCGTCACCTCGGAGCGCGCGTAGCTTAGATCTTTGAAGGCCAGGTTGCTTGAATCAATCAGCAGTATTGTGGCGCTGCTCTCTGGTTTGCCTGCGTCCTTCTTTGCTTCACTTGTGCCGTTATTGGAAAAGACGGGCTCTGCTGTGGCGCTGGAAGCCGGCTCTGCCAAAGCAGGAGTAGCCGGGAGAGCTCCTTCGACTGCCTGCGTGAAGAACTTCACCTCTTGCTTTTTCCCATTGTCGAGAACCTCGAAATCGCTCTGCTTCAAATCGCGAATGGGATGGCCTTTCTTGTCAGAGGCCAACACGCTGATATCCACCAGCCGCGCAACGGACTGGATGGTAAATCCGGCAGGCATGGGCTGACTGGCATTGGGCGTTGTATCCGGCAGACCCATCGCCTCTTCATCGCGGATCTCCTCGTCAGGAGCAGGCGCGGGTGGCGCGGCTTGCGCTGCGGTGGCCTCTGAAGTTGCCGGAGCCGCCTCTGAAGCTGTGGATGGAGCAGCCGCGGCCGGCTCCTGGGCCTTGGCTTCCTCGCTTGAAGTTGGAGCCCCGCCTTCCTCGACGTTGCCCGCCAACACATGAGACTCGGCGCGGAATATGTGGTAATCGCTGTATACAGAATCGTTCAGCAGCGTCCTCTGCGGCCCCGCAACCACAGACGACCCGCCCGAGGTAGTTGCCACGGCAACTGAAGATGCTCTACTCCCACTGCCAACCATGACAGATGGATGCTCCTCATCGTGCAGAAGCTGGGTGGTCTGGGCGCGCGAAAGCGAGATGCTCTTTACCGGGCAAATATAGGTCTTCCCGCCGATCTCCACCGGCCCGTAATCGACCACGATCGCGGCCTTGGAGAGCGGGTCATTCTCCTTCAATTCAGCCTCGAGCGTGAGGCGGAGAATGTTTCCTGTGACAGGATCAACGAACATTTGCCCGTGATAGCCCGCCAGTTGGTGAAAGCGCTTCTTGGCTCCGTAGGAATCGGCCACGCAGCAGTAATCTACCTCGTAGTTCGATTTTTCCTTGGGCACGGCATAATTGAAGACCGCCAACGGTCCGGACGCGCCTTTCTCCCAGCGCCCCCAAACCAGTTTGTTCTTGGCCGCATCCATCAGCACCGTGGTTAAGATGGGCCCGAAGATGCCGCGGCTCTGCAATTGATCCCCGGCAATCCGAGATTTCTTTCCATCCGCGGAAACCTCTTCCACAACCTCCAGACCATTGCTGTAGCGCACGGTTGCGTTCGAGCTGCGCAAAAGATGAAGCGGCTGATAGGAACTGAAGACCACCCCCTCAAACGACTTTGGAGTTTCCTGATAAAAAGCCGTCTGCTGCGTGGCAAAGATATTCGGCAACTGCGGAATGCTCTTGCTCACATAGGCAACCACCAAGCTCATGATGTGGCGCTGCGCGGCAAAATCCGGCGCGGGAGTTGAGGGGATTTCGGAGGCCGGTGGATCCAGAATCTGTGATTGATCGGCAAGCGCAAGCAGAGCCTGCTGCGCCTTGTCGCCGGGCAGAGCAGCCTTCAGAGCCGAGAAGCGTGCGTCACTCAGCCGTTCACTCAACTCCAGGTCGGAGAGTTGGTTGGACACATCCGCATCCGATTTGTTCTTGGAAGCGCCCAACAGCTCTTCCAACTGCTGCACCGTCACACGCTTGGCGGCCCATGCGGGCATGGCCAGCATCAGAATCACCAGAATCCAACCAAAACGTTTCATTCCGTCTCCTCGACAAACTGAACACCGTGGCATTTGACGGTGAATTGCTCCTGCCGGTTACGTTCATTTCAGCACCTCAGATCATATAGAGCGAATGTGGCTTTGGCGAATACCTCGTCGATATAGGATAGGCAGCGCCGAGCCGTGTTGCGCCCACCTCCTTGTCGTCTGCCTCATCGGTCCACGCAGTTCGCTGTACAAATGAGAAAAATGATCTACACTCATCTGCATGACTGATTTTGCCGAGACCCTTGTCAAAACCTCCGATCCCAATTGGCTGCGCACCCTGGCGCGCCTCTATCGTGATCGGGCGGCTGGGGTGATCCTGGACGACGCCGGCTTGGGTATCAGCCCTGCGGATCAGACACTGCTCCAGATGGCTAGGGACGCTGGCCTCTCCAAGCGGGAGATCGCCGGTGTTTGCGTGGCGCTGGGGATGAGCGGCGTGGGAGTGACGATGGTGGTGCTGGCCTTCCTTGACCCGGAACCGACCAGCAAACTGGGGCTACTGGTGGGCGGCGGCGCGGTCTGCGTGCTCGGCGGAGGCTTTTCCGCAATCCGAATTCTCACCAACCACAAGCCGCCTAATATCCGGGCGACCCCGCACGGTATAGAAATATCCTGGAGTTGACGGGAAGATTCACAATTCAAATGCAAGCAAATATTTTCCGGCAAAGCCGGAGGCTTTACAGGTTGAAGTCTCACATAGACGCCTATGCGGAAGCTCTTGTCGCCGATAGCATTCAATCGCCTCGCGTCTCAGGCGCGACGGCAATCAACTCGCCGGTTCAACGGTGGGCGGAATCAATCAAATATACCTCCGCATCCCTGCTGGATTTGCATAAAGGCGGAGAGAATTGTCTGCGAATTACCGCTTGGTTGAGTTAGAATCTCTGCGTCCCTTGAGGAAGTCTTCAGGTGAAAATATTGTTCAGGCGGCTGTTGCCAATTGCGCTTCCAGTGATCGTACTTTCGCTTCTTATGGTACGAATGGCTGGTACGATGCGACACTTGGGAGCCCGAAGAGCTGCTCCGGGTCGGCGGAGTCTTCAGGCGACCCCAGGCTCCTCGCCGATTCCAGCAATAAAATGGAGCGACCGCTTTGGCGATGGCACGCCCGATTTTCTCAGGCTCGCCGACCCGTCCGATCAGGCTTCCTTCCGCCGCTGGTTCACGTTGATTGCCGAGTACCAGGCACTTCGTCCCAAGAATGAAATTCCGCCGGAGATCACCGATTGCGCCAGCCTGCTGCGCTTCTCCTATCGCGAGGCCCTCAAACGTCACAATGAGGCATGGTTTCAAGCGACAGGCATGGAAGTGTCCGCGCCTCCAGGCGAGATACGCGCTTGGCGCTATCCTGACACGCCGCTCGGCGCGGCGCTTTTTCGAGTCAAGCCGGGTGCCTTCGAGGCAAGCGATTTGACCAGCGGAGCCTTTGCCCAGTTTGCTGACGCCAAGACTTTGGTCGAACGAAACGCCACCTTTGTCAGCCGCGATGCGCGCGCCGCGGAGCAAGGTGACTTATTATTTTTCCGCCAATTCGGACAATCGTCTCCCTGGCATTCTATGATTGTTGCCGAAGCTGGATCGCGGGCTAGGGTGGTCTATCACACCGGACCGGATCATGGTAAACCCGGCGAATTGCGCCGCGTTTTGCTCACTGAATTGCTGGATCATCCGCAACCGCAATGGCGGCCGGTGGCCCATAACCCCAACTTTCTCGGCGTCTATCGCTGGAATATCTTGCGAGGAAACCCATGAGGTTCCGTTCGTCGCTACTTGCCTCTGCTCTCATCCTGCTATTTGCATGGCCCGCCGCACACGCCGCCGACAAGGACGCGCCGCGCAGCTTTTCGCTCTCTACCAACCGCACCTTTTCTCCGGGCGAGAGCGTGAAGATTCAGCTGAATGCGAAGAATGTTCCGGCGCTGGAGTTTCGCGTTTACAAGGTGCGCAACACGGAGAAGTTCTTTGCCGGGCTGAAAGATATGCACAGCTTCGGCGTGCAGAGCCAATCGCCCAACGAGCAAGTGGATCAGCGGAGTTTTCTGGAGTGGCTGCACGACTTCAAGGCCGGCCTCTGGTATCGCGTGCGGCACTTCTTCCGCGGCCAGTTCACCGACGACGCGCGGGATAGCTTCCGTGAGGGCCAGGGCAAGCTGGGCAAAAAGAGCCAGGTGGTGGGCGCAACCGGCTTTGCGGCGATTCCGCTGCTGAATGAGAGCCAGTTGGTCGCGCGCTGGAAGCTGGTTACTCCTCCGGCCATCGTCAGCGAGACGCAGCAGTTGCCGGTGGATGGACTGAGCGCCGGAGTCTATCTGATCGAAGCTACTGATGGCACGTACAAGGCTTATACCGTGGCCATTGTTACCAGCATCGCGCTGGTTGAGCGGGCGCGGAGTGGAGGCGCTGATCTGTACGTGGCCAACCGCAAGACCGGCGCGCCTGTTGAGAAGGCCGACGTGATTCTCTGGTCGGACGGGCAGCAGCAATCGACGGGCAAGACGGGCGCGGACGGCTCGGCTTCGCTGACCATGAAGGTGCGCCGAGGAGCGCAGGGCGCAACGCCTGAGAATGTCTGGATGTTGGCGCGGCATGGAGACGACGCGGCCATCATCACGCCCTATGGATATGGCTTTGCAGCGGACCGAAGAACCGATCTTACTGCCTTCGTCTATACGGACCGCCCTGTTTACCGGCCTGGACATACAGTACACATCAAGGGAATTGTTCGGCGCAACAAGGACGATCGTCTTGACTTGCCCTCGGAACGAACTCTGCCGCTTGAAGTTACCGATTCGGATAACAAGAAAATCTTTTCGCAAAATGTAACGGTAGGCGCTCACGGCAGCTTCTCCGCTGACCTGACATTGGCCGGCGATGCCACGCTGGGTTACTACGGCATTCAGATTCAAATGAATGGAAGCGATATCAGTGGTGAATCCGGAACCTTTTACGTGGAGGAGTACAAGAAGCCGGAGTACCAGGTTACGGTCAAACCAGTGACGCAGCGCGTTCTGCAAGGCAATTCGATTCAAGCCGTCCTTGAGGCGCGCTACTTCTTCGGCGAGCCGGTGGCCGGGGCCAAGGTCAAGTATGTGGTGCATACTTCGCAGCACTATTGGTGGGATGAAGACCAAGACGATGCGGATGAAGCCGAAGGCGGTCAGGAAGGCGATGATTCCGGCTATAGCTACGGCGAGAGTGAGCAGCAGGAGCAGGAAGGAATTCTCGATGCGGAGGGGCGGCTAACGGTCACGCTGCCGACGAGCATCGATGGGAAGCACAACGATCAGGATTATCGCATTGAAGCACGGGTGACAGACGCCGGTGAGCGCGAGGTTGCCGGCCACGCGACCGTGCTGGCCACCTATGGCTCCTTCCGCTTGAGCGTGGAGCCGACCAGTTACGTCTTTTCGCCGGGTCAAACACCCAAGGTGAAAGTGACGGCGCAGGACTATGACAATAAGCCAGTAAAGACCGCGGTGCATCTGGACGTGAAGCTGCAAAAGTGGGACTCCACCACCTTCCAGCGGAGTTATACAGAAGTGAGTAGCCGCGACGCCGCGACGGGCGCCGACGGCACGGTGATGGTCGATCTTCCCGCAATCACCGGCAGCGGCGACTTTGAGATTACAGCGAGCGCCGAGACGCCGGAAAAGCGCAGCGTCGAAGGCCACACCTGGGTCTGGATTTGGAATGACTCCGGCGATTGGTACAACCAGAACACGCAGGCGCAGATCATCGCCGACAAAAAGAGCTATCAGGCGGGCGAGGTGGCGCATCTGCTGCTGGTCACAGGCCTTAAGGATTCATGGGCCGTAGTGACGGCAGAAGGCAGCAGCGTGCAATCGCGGCAAGTGATTCATGCAACCAGCGAGAGCTTCGCTTTTGACGTGCCCATTACCAAACTGGCGCAGCCCAATCTGGTGGTGAATGCGATCATTGTTCACGACGATCAGTTGATTACCGCACAGAAGTCCCTCAAAGTTCCGCCGGTCGAGCGAACCCTGACCATCACGGCAACGCCCTCGAAGCCCCGCTTCCTGCCCGGTGAAACAGGCAGCTTTGACGTGCTGGCAGTGGACTACCAAGGCAAACCCGTCGAAGCCGATCTGAGCTTTGGCGAGGTGGATGAGGCGCTCTATTCCGTGCGTGCCGACGACACCGGCAATATTGTCAATGCCTTTTATCCCAAGCGTTCGGTGTATTTGAATCCGGAGAGCAGCTTTGCCTATTATTTCTACGGCGAAGCGGGATTGAAATCTCCTCTGCTGGCGCGCATGAATGATGGCCTCTTCCATCCGCGGATGGCGCAGGTTAAGCCGGGTTCGGATCTGGTGGTGCCCAAGGTGCGCAAGGCCTTCCCGGATACGGCTTACTGGAATCCCAGCGTGCATACCGGCCCCGACGGCCACGCCCGTGTCAGCTTTGCCTTCCCGGATTCGCTCACCACCTGGAGAACTACGATTCGCGGCATGACTGACGACGGCAAGGCGGGCAGCGTGGTAACGCGCGTGCTGGTGCGCAAGAATCTGATCGTGCGGCTGGCCGCGCCGCGTTTCTTCCGCCAGGGCGACGAGACCGTGCTGCGCGTGATTGCGCACAACTATCTGGAGACTGCCAAGGATGTGACCTTCGCGCTGGATGTGAGTGGCGTGGAGGTGATAGGTGGCCAATCGCAGAAGATCAACATACCCGCCAAGGGCGAGAGCTGGGTGGATTGGCGCGTTCGCGCACGCGCAACCGGCAATGTGGTGTTGACCGCCAAGGCGCTTACCAATGAAGAATCCGACGCGCTGGAGATGACTCTGCCGGTGCTGCCCTTCGGCGTCAAGCAGCGGGCGGCCTCCTCAGGCGTAGTCTTCTCCGGCACAGGCCAGAGTCAGTGGAACTTCGGCTTTCCGGCCGGCTCGGATGCAGGATCGCGCGGGCTGACCATTACTGTTTCGCCAAGCATGGCGGGAACGGTCTTTGATGCGCTCGACTATCTCACCAGTTATCCGTGGGGATGCACAGAGCAGACCATGTCCAGCTTCCTGCCCGATCTGATTGTCTCGCAAGCGGTGGACAAGCTGCATCTGAAGTCGCCTGCGGACCCGGTCGTTCTGAACGATATGATCCATGCCGGGCTGGAGAGGTTGTACGGCTTCCAGCATGATGATGGCGGCTGGGGCTGGTGGCCGGACGATCCCGGCCATGTCTTTATGACCGCCTACGTTGTCAGCGGCTTGGGGCAGGCGCAGAGTGCCGGTTACAAGATCGATGAGGGTCGTTTCAATAGAGGCCGTGCCTGGTTGCAAACTGCGCTCTCTGAACACTCCGCAATGATTCCTGATTTGCGGGCTTATGTGGTCTACGCACTGGCCACAACCGGCGGCGCGCCCAAGGATGCTCTCGATCAGGCCTGGTCTGACCGCGACAAGCTCAGCGATGAGGGCTTAGCACTGGTTGGTCTGGCGCTCGATGCCGCCGAAGACAGCCGTGCCCGCGTAGCCGCGCTGCTGCTCGAAAAGAAGGCCAAGAGCGACGATTCCAATGCGTATTGGACGGGAACCTACGACGGATTGCTCGAATATTGGGACGATACTTCCGCCGAGACGACGGCATTCGCGCTCAAGCTACTGTTGCACCAGGACCGGTCGAGCGGCCTGCTGCCCAAAGCCGCCATCTGGCTCGGCAAGCACCGTGACGGTGACTATTGGTACTCCACCAAGCAAACCGCGATGGTGATTGGCGGACTCACTGATTATCTGGCCGTAAGCGGCGAGCTGGCCAACAGCTCGGATGTCGAAGTGCTGCTCAATGGAGCCAGTGTCGGCAAACGACACTTTGGCCCCGAAGATGCCTTCGCGCTGCCTTGGAAGATCAAACTCCCCGCCGCGCAGGCAGCCAGTGGAGGCCAGTTGACAGTGCGCAAGAGCGGCAACGGCATTACCTATTGGAGCGCTGAAAACACTTGGTTCTCCGCCGACCGCAGGTCCTTCCAGCAAGGCCAACTGGCGCTCAACCTCACGCGCGATTATTACGTGCTCCGCAAGAATCAGCCCAAGCCGACTGATGCGATCACCTATGACTTGGTTCCGCTCAAAGGCGCGGTTCATGTGGGCGATATTGTCGCCGTGCGGCTGGCGGTGAACGGCTCAAGCTGGAAGTATCTGCTGGCCGAGGATCCGATCCCTGCCGGAACCGAATTCCTGCCCAACACCGGCCTCTACACACTAAACAGCAAGCCCAGTTGGTGGTTCGACTGGTACACGCGCAAGGAATTTCACGACGATCGCGCCGCCTTTTTCAACACTGAATTCAACGGACGGCGCGAGTACGTCTATCTGCTCAAGGTCGTCAATCCGGGCAAGTTTCAAATCAGTCCGGCGCAGGTTGGGCCTATGTATCAATCGAATGTGCAGGCCACAACCGATCCCGCAACGCTGGAGGTGCAGCCGTGATTTACTTCAGAGATTTATTCCGCCGTCTGCGCCAAAGCCTCCGCTGGGTTGCCGCGCAATTTGTGTTGACGATCTTGCTGATTTTGATCGGGATCGCGTGGATGCGATTGCCGGAAAAGCACGTCTGGCAGGTTCTGCTTTCACTGCTCTTGCCGCTGCTCGTTGCCATCTCCGCATTGGAGTTGCAGGCGGGCACGATGCGCAGCCTTGCCAACAACAACGGCTATCGCGTCAAGCTGATCTGGGGCGCGCTCTCGTTGCTCTTCTGGATTGGTGTGGCGTGGGTCTGCTGGGCGGTTCTTGATTGGTGTGACGATCAGATTCCGCAATGGGCCGGGTATTTGAACTCGCAAACTCCAGCACACTGGCGCGCAAAGTTTCTCACCTTTGAGCACCTCTCTCTCTGGATGAGTTACGTGGAGTGGGTCTTTCGCTGGATCATCGTTCCCGCCAAAGTCATTCCCTTCGCCATCACCTCTGCGCAATCCGGCTGGCAAGTGCCGGTGCGCCGCGTGCTGCAACTACTGTGCAACTGGCGCTGGTGGCTTGGGGTGATGATCGTCGCGCTGATCAGCGAATTGCTGCCTGCCCACTTTTATTCCGCCGATCCCCATGGAACCGTCACCGTGCAAGTCTGGCACGTGTCGCTCAAACTGACCGCAAGTTATTTGTTGGCGATCACAGGCTGGGTTTTATTGTTGGCTTGGGCCGAGGTACTTTTTGGCTGTCAGAAGCCGCTGCCTGAGAGCGATGCATTGACTGAGTTGTCTGACCGACTGCGCGTGAGCCGTCGCTGGGTTGGGGCGCTCTTTGTGTGGATGCTGCTATATACCGCGGTGCGCCAGTCGCTGCTTGGTCTTCCCGATGATCTGTCGTGGAAGCCTTGGATTCTTGTGCCGATAACGCTGATTCTTTTGGCTGCGGAGCTGGTTTTGCAAGTTCTTCTCGCACGCGCTTTGCTTAAAGATGATAGCAAGCGCGTGAAACTGATCTGGGCAACGCTGGCGCCGCTGCTCTGGATGGTGCCGCCTGTCGTTGCTTTTGCTTCGCTGGATTCGTTACACATCCTGGCTTTGCAGTGGCTGCTGACCTGGTTGGTTGTGCCTGCCGTCTTCATTCCATTTGTAGCGGCATCTACCGTAAGAGGCGTGCGTCTGCCGTGGATGAAGGTTCTGCGCGTTGTGGTCGCATGGCAGTGGTGGCTGAACGTGATGATTGCAGCAATCATCGCGGAGTTGGTTGTTCTGATCTCCAACCACGTATTCACGTCACCTTCGTGGGTGGTAATGGGTGCGTTCAATCTCGTTTTGATGGGCATTTGGATATTGCTGCTGGCGTGGTTTGCCGTACTTTTCAACCGCGACCAGCCACCCGCAAACGAGCATACAGCCGAAACTCCAGCTCCGGCTGAGCCACCGGAACCCGAGAAACAAGCTTCGGTAAGGCATTCATCCCCGGATTCCGATTAAGTTCCAGATATCTTTTCAGGAATGGATCAACAACCAAGTGAGCCCTTGCCATTGCCGATCCGTGTGAGATGAGTGCATTTCCTATAGACTGAAGGGTTCTCATTGGTTAACCTCTTATGAATCAAATCGATCAAGACCGGTATTGGATGCAGCGGGCACTGGAACTGGCGCGGCGCGGAATTGGCGTCACCTCGCCCAACCCTGCTGTGGGTTGCGTGATTCTGGATTGCGCTGGGCAGGTGGCGGGTGAGGGCTGGCACGAGTACGATCTGCTGGACCACGCCGAAGTCGCCGCGTTGAAGGTGGCCCAGCAGCACGCTGGAGAACGGCTACGCGGCGGCACGGCGTATGTGTCACTGGAGCCCTGCAACCATACCGGGCGCACCGGACCATGCACTGCGGCGTTGATCGCCGCTGGGCTCAAGCGCGTGGTGGCGGCGACCATCGATCCCAATCCCGCAGTGGCAGGGCTGGGAATGGAAACGCTGCGCGCGGCAGGTCTGGAAGTTGCCGCGGGTGTCTGCGAGGCGGAGGCGCGGCGGCTGAATGAGGGCTTTGCGCGCTGGATCCAGCAAAAGCGCCCGCTGGTGCTGATGAAGGTGGCCATGACGCTGGATGGGCGCATTGCTCCGCCGCCAGGAGCGCACACGCTGCACGCGCCCTACTGGATCACCAGCGAAGCCGCGCGCGCCGCCGTGCAGCCGTTACGCCATCAGGCCGACGCCGCGCTGACCGGCGTGGATACCGTGCTGGCCGATGACCCGCTGCTGACCGACCGCAGCGGCTTGCGACGTCGCAGGCCGCTGTTGCGCGTGGTGTTGGACTCCGCGCTCCGTATGCCGCTGGACTCGAAGATGGTGGCCTCGGCGAAGGAGGATGTGGTCATTTTTACTGTTTCAAGAAATGAGGCGCTCGCCGATGCGCTGCGTGAGCGCGGTGTCCGTGTTGAAGTGCTGAAAGACGTGGCAGGCCGCGTTCCACTGGACAATGTACTGGAGAAGTTGGGCGAGGAAGGAATCCTGACTCT
>Ga0181519_10003616_pt1 | contig 12694 bp, 10 predicted proteins | sample PEATcosm2014_Bin_26_FD_121102 | JGI IMG/M metagenome (GOLD analysis project Ga0181519, IMG submission 121102) | Peatland microbial communities from MTU Mesocosm Facility, Houghton, MI, USA - PEATcosm2014_Bin02_10_metaG | ecosystem: Environmental > Terrestrial > Soil > Wetlands > Peat | place... | reverse complement strand
TTGAGAGTCATGAAGATGAGTAATCGCCGCCTCACGGCACGATTACCGTGTCTCCGCTGTTCAACAGTACGTTTTGCTCGAGGTGGCGGCCCTTGGCCACGTCGTTGTAACGGAAGCGGTAGGACACTTGGCGGGACCCATCACGGTGCAAAACGCGAATGCGGTTGCTGCTCGCAAAGGGCGTCAGACCACCCGCCATGCTGATGGCTTGCAGGACATCGACGGGGCGCAGCAGCGGAAAATCGCCGGGGTGATTCACCTTTCCGATCACGAACACGCGGTTGCCGTTCGGCGCCTTGACGGACACGGTGACCACGGCATCGGGAATCAATTTTTGGACTCGACTTTCCAGCTGGGCGCGCAACTGATCGGTGGTCAACCCCGCAGCCTGCAGGTCGCCCGCGAGAGCAAATGAAATTCCGCCGTCGGGCCGGATGAGAACGTCGCTTTGAAGGTCCGTTTCCTTCCACACCACGACCTGCAGCAAGTCGCCCGGCTGCAGGCGATAACCATCGGCAACGACGGCATCAGCGCCGAGTGCGCTGGCCCCTACCGTCAAACAAAGCAGTAAAAACCCGGCCGCACGCATCATTGAGCAGGATCCTTTATTGCGACGCAACAAGCGGCCGCCTTTCAACATAGATTGTCACTCAGTGTAAGGAGCGTTTGTGAGAGTTTCATTGCAGATGTGTACGAACGACCGACGAATGTCGTGCGGGGTCGGGGTGCACCGCATTAAGTCAACGGCCGGGCATGCAACACCGACTCAGCTTAAGGCGAGGCCGGCCCATTAGGATCTGGCCGCCCTTGGGCGGCCAGATCGGCGTCACCGAATGGGAGTCACGGGTTTTGAATGTCGCTCGAGGCGGCGGACTGCGCGTGCGCAGGGTCGGCGCGCGTCCGCCTCTGCCAGACCAGCAATCCAAGGCCGGAGAGCAGCAGCCCGACTGAGGTCGGTAGCGGCACCTGGCTGCCGCCGGCGCTGGGCGAGAACTGGATTTCTAGGGAATACACGCCCGCATCCAGCGGACCCTGAGCCGTACCGAACCACTGGGTATACACGTTGCCCGCGCCCACTTTGAAGCTGGATGTCCCCGCTCCCATTTCCGGGCCCGCTGCGCCGCTCGCGGTGGTGACGAGCATGTTGAGGCTGGCCAGCTGCTGCGGCCACGCGACGTTGCCCAGGGTTACGGTCAAAGTCCCTGCCGTCGGCAAGGTGAACGACTCACTAAAGGACTGCGTGCCCTGCATGAATCCCACGCCGTCGTACAGCACTTGACTGGCCTCGGCCTGGGTGGAGACAAGCGACAGACCGCCAACCGCGGCCAGGGCCGTCAGAACAAAGTTGCGAATTCTCATTTCCATTCCTCTCGATGCTTGGATTTGGGGGCGAGGCTCTCAGGCCGCCGGCCGGTGATCGACGCCATCGGTGTCGGAGACGGGGGCGGGGCTCTCGGCCTGACGCGTCTCCTCGCTCCGATACACGTACTTGTCGTAAAGATAATTTCGCAGCGAACGTCCGTTGCCCGGGGACTCCTGCGGCACGATGGTGCCGTCCTGCATCCGCATGACCAGATACTGTTCCCGGAAGCCGCTCATCGCGAGCAGCGCAATGTCGTCGCGGTCGACCCGCGTGTTGGGCCCCGTCGCTTCGTTGATGATGCTCTCGAGCCGAAAGGCATCCAGCTCGAAGTAGCGGATCAGCTCATCGCCGGATTCCACCAGCACCGGCACCAGATTTCTGCCCCTGATCGCGTCGTCGCATAGAGGCGCCATGCGGTTGAGCATGGATTTGATCGCGAAACGAATGATGTCGGAGTCGCGAACGCCCAAGCGTTGTGCGATGCGCTTGATGTTCCGGACATCGCCTTCGCCGAGCCGAATCGACACGGCCTGCTTTCTATGATCGACCACTGCGACTCCTTCGAGGAACGAGAGTTGAGACTAGGCTCGAGAAATCGTAGGTCAATCGTGTAACGTCAGCATGGCAACCATGTGACAGGTTTCACACTTTTCGTGGCGGCATCCGGCAAACTACGTCATACGCTTCGCTGACGGTTATTCCAAATAATCAACGAATTGCCGTCCAATGCTCACAATTGAGATGCAATCCGTGGGGATGCCGGGCGTGCGCGCACGATGCAGAGCGCCGTCACGCCCATGACATAACGTGATCGAGCCGCAGGCGTGGGGCGATGAGGTGTCCCGCCGCCGTTAGAGTTGGCGGGACGGGTCACGGGAGGCGTCGAAAAAAATCAGCGGATCGCGGGCACCCGCAAGCTCCCTTTGGGCTCACCGCGCCGCTCGCGCTCGCACAGCGTCAGGTACGCGGATTCCAGGTGTTGCCGGTACAGATCCGTATCGAACACCGGGCAGGCGGCTCTTTGCTGGGCAAGCTTTTCGCGGACCTCGGCGAGCCGCGCCGGCGAATGCACGAACGCCAGAGCCCGCTCGGCATACTCATCGAGGTTCTGGGTCACGAGCTCCGGCGCGCCTAAGCCGGTCAGAAGGCTTGCCGCAACGCGCGTGGCAAAGGCGCCGCCCGTGCACGTGAGGACCGGGAGACCCGCCCATAGCGCATCGCGGGACGTGGCATGGGCGCCGTACGGCAATGTGTCCAGGAACAGATCGGCTTGACGGTAGCGCGCCAGATGCGCGTCCATCGCGGCCACCCGGGATGCGAACACCAGCCGATCCGGGTCCACGCCGCGAGTGCGTGCCTCGCGCGCGAGATTCGTGCGCGCGGCGCCCTCCCCTGCGCGCAACCACAGCACACTGCCCGGCGTTTCCCGGAGCAGCTTCATCCAGATATCGAACATTTGCGGATTGATCTTGTAGGTGTTGTTGAATGCGCAGAACACGATGCCGTCCGGCGGGAGACCGAGATCACTGCGCCGCGGCGTCTCGGTTGCGACGGGCTGCCGATCGTCATTCGGCAGAAAGGCATGCGGCATGCGGATGATGTGCTCGCTGAAATACCCATCCTGTCCTTCGGGAATTGCCACTGCATCGCCGATCAGGTAATCGACGTAAGGGACTCCGCAGGTTCCGGTGAAGCCGAGAAAGTTGACCTGAACCGGCGCCGGCCGGTGGGCCAGGATGCCGAGCCGGCCGCCGCGAGTGTGTCCCGTCAGATCGACCGCGATGTCGATCTGCGCCTCCCGCAGGCGCGCGGCGACATCCCCGTCGGCCTCGCCGCTCGCATCATGGAAATGCGCGAAGGCGCGCCTCATGCGCTGATGCATGGGGTCGGCTGCCGGATCGTGACTCAAGGATATGCCGAAGGTTTCAAATCGGTCCTGGTCGTGCCGCTCCAGCACGCCGGCAATCAGGTGCGCCACCGGATGATCCGCGAAATCCGCGGACAGATAGGCGATGCGCAGACGCTCGTGCCGATAGCGCTCGCCCCGCCACAGGGGCGACGCTGCGGGAAATTCTTGCTCCGCATAAAGGCGGGCGCACTCGAGCTGCAGCGGCGCCGAATCGCATATCCACAGAAACGCATGCGGCGCGCTCGCGTTCTCGCCGGAGGCGACGCGTTCGATGATGCGCGAGGCCTGCTGTTCCCGCTCCGACCAGTTGCAGACGTGTGCCCGCGACACCAGAAGGTGGCTCGATGCCTGGCCGAATCGCGGATCCTTGGCCAGTATCTTTTCGTAGACCGTGGCCGCCTCTTCGTACCGCCGGAGCGCGCGCAGCGTCGTGCCTTGAATATTGAGCGCATCCATGAAATCCGGCCGGATGGCGAGCGCGCGCTCGCAATGGCCCAGCGTCTCCGCGTATCTCCCGGCATCCAGCCCGATGTTGGCGACGTTGCAGTAGACCTCGGCGAACTGCGGCCGCAGGCGCAGCGCCTTCTCGTAGGCCGCCAGGGCTTCCTGCGGACGCTTGAGAGCCCGCAGCGCGGTGCCCCGATCGTTGTGCACTTCGGCGGAATCGGGAGACAGCGACAGCGCCCGATCGAAGGCGTTGAGCGCCTCTGCGGGGCGTTTAAGCCGGAGCAATATGCCTCCCAGCCGGCACCACGCATCGACGTTGCGCGCATCGAGTTCGAGCGCCCGCTCGCAGCTCGCGAGCGCCTCCCGGTGCCGCCCGAGACTCGAGAGCGCCTTGGCGCGCCCGGCATGCGCGTCGTAGAACCCAGGCGCCAGCGCGATCGCGCGGTCGTAGCCGGCAAGTCCCTGGTCGGGCCGGTCCAAGGCGCAGCAGGCGTGTCCGCGGTTGCAGAACGCCTCCGGATACTGCGGCTTCAAGGCCAGCGCCCGGTCGCAGCACTCCAGCGCTTCAGCCGGCCGGTGCAGCGCGAGGAGCGCCACGCCGAGATTTGAGTGCACCGCGGGGCTGGCCGCGTTGACGGCGCGCGCCGCCGACAGCCATCGCTCCGCGGCGGGGTAATCGGCCGCTTGCAACGCGATGTGGCCGAGCAGCTGCAGGGCATTGAAATTGAGCGGCTCGCGCCGCAATACCTCGTTGAGCAGCGCGGAGGCCTGCGCCGGCCGCCCGCCGTGAATCATCGCGAGCGCCTGCTGAATCTGCGCCATGGACATGTTAGCGGCGCGACTCCCTGGCAAGCCATCGGGCGAGGTCGGAGCCGACCCGGTCCATGACGCCATCCCAGTCGCCGGGCCGTTCCTGCCGGTACAACCGCGCGGTCGGATACCAGGGGCTGTCGTCGCGATCCAGCAGCCAGCGCCAGCAGGCATCGAAGCGGTTCAGGATCCACACGGGTTTGGCCAGGGCACCGGCCAGATGTGCGGCAGCGGTGTCGACCGAGATCACCAGGTCCAGCTGCGTGATGAGCGCCGCCGAGTCGGCAAAATCACCCAGTTCGCCGGCAAGGTTCGCGATTCTGGGCCCCTTCCAGCCGCGGGCCGTGAGCTCGGCGAGTTCCGACTCCGCGGGCTCGCCCTTTTGCAGGCTGTAGAAATCGGCGTCGAAGCCGTTGAGCGCCGCGAATTTGGCAAGCGGAATGTTCCGCCGTTCGTTGACCGACCACAATTCGGGCATGGCGGGCCGAAGGCCGCCGGACCATACCAGGCCGATGCGGGGGCGCCTGCGCTCTCCCAGTTTGTCCCGCCAGACGCGCCGATCCTCGGGCGCCGCGAGATACGGAACCTGCGCTGGAATGCTCGACACCGTGCTTTTCAGGGCGCACGGCAGGCTGAGCAGCGGACAGTACAGGTCGAACTGCGGAAGCGGCTCGCCCTGCACCACGACTTGCGACACGCCCTTCACGCTGCCGATGAGCGGCGCGAGCGCGCGTGGCGCTTCGAAAATGACCTTGGCGCCCAAGTCCGCCACGAGCGCAGCATAGCGGCAGAATTGAATCGTATCGCCGTAACCCTGCTCGCTCTGCAGAAGAATCGTCTTGCCCGCGGGCGCGACGCCCCCCAGCCACTGCGGCTGCGAGAAGCCTCTCTTCTCGCGAATCACCCAGCCGGTCGCATCCTTCCAGCGCCACTCGTTCTCCGCCCACCCTCGCTCGTAGTCTCCCGCCAGCAACCGGGCCAGCGCCCGGTTCACATGCCCCGGAGCGTAGCCGGGGCTGATCTGGAGCGCTCGATCGTAGCTCGACAGCGCCTCCGTGACCTGTCTCTTGGCCAGCAGCACGCTGCCGCGATTGCAGTAGGCTTGCGCATAGCCGGGCTTGAGCGCGATGGCGCGATTGCAGCTCGCAATCGCTTCGTCGAGGCGCCGCAGTTCGTGCAGCACGAAGCCGCGGTTCGAGTGGGCTTCGGCGTGGTGCTGCTCGAGCGCGATGGCCCGGTCGAATCCCGCCAGCGCCGCCTCCCATTGCCTCTGCACGCACAGCACGTTGGCGCGATGGTAGTGAGCCTGCGCGAAATCGGGCCTGAGCGCGATCGCCGCATCGAAACTGGCGAGTGCAGCCTCCCATCGCTTGAGCTCCTTGAGCGCATTGCCGCGGTTGTAATGCGCCTCCGCGTAGTCGCGTTTGAGCGCGATGGCCCGATCGACGCTGACCAGCGCCGCCTCCCACGACCCCGAGTCCAGCAGGGCGGCGCCTCGATTGTTGTGGGCCATGTGACTGGCCGGATCGAGCTGGATCGCCTTGCCGATCAGATCGACGGCCCGCACCGGGTCTCCGGAGGCAGCGGCGGCCACGCCCAGCAAATGCAATGCATCGAAGTGCCTGGGCTGCACCTTCAGGATCTCTTCGTAGATCTGCTGCGCGCGCAGCAGCTGTCCTGCATTGTGCAGCGTGATGGCCGCTTGCAATCTGGCGGCGAGGGCTGCGGACGCCGGAACGGTCGGGGGTGGCATTCGGCCTATCATGCAAGGCCGCGCGACCCGGAGGCAACGGTCATCATTTCGTCATTCGGCTTGACTAGAGTGTCCGGTTCGCAACCCGACTCGGGGCTTTCGGGGCCGTCCGATGGAGATTAAGTTGAAGCGCGCGGTCGAACTGCACAGCCAGGGCAACCCTGAGCAGGCCGCGGCGCTGTACGCCGACATTCTAAAGACCCAGCCGGGCCACCCCGATGCCCTGCACCTGCTGGGCGTGGCCGAGACTCAAGCAGGCCGGGCGCAGTCGGGGCTCGCCTGGATCGCCAAATCGCTGGCCGCGAATCCCCATCAGCCGGTCGCAGTCGCGAACCAAGGAAACGCTTATCTGGCGCTCAACCGGCCTGCCGAGGCGCTGGCGAGCTACGGGCGATCGCTCGAGCTGGCGCCCGATTATCCGCTCGCCCTCTTCGGTTGCGGCAACGCGCTGGCCGCGCTGCGCCGGCCGGCGGAGGCCCTGTCGAACTTCGATCGGGCGCTTCGCGGCGCACCCAAGCTCGCTCAGGCGCACCTGGGTCGGGGCAGGGCCTTGCTGGGGCTGGGCCAGCACGCGGAGGCGCTGCTCAGCATCGACCGGGCCCTGGAGCTGAGGCCCAACCACGCCGAGGCGTACCTCGAGCGCGCACATGTCATGTCCGAGCTGGAAGACTTGTCGGCCGCCATCGGCGCCTACGATCGGGCGCTCGAATGCAATCCCGCTCTCGCGGCCGCATGGTTTGACCGCGGTCTCGCGCTTTCGCTGCTGGGGCGCCATGCCGAGGCCGCGGAATCGCTGCGCCGGGTGCTCGAGATCGATCCGGCATACCCCTACGCGCGGGGCGCAAGGCTGCATGCGGAGCTGCAAATCGCCGACTGGACCGATTACCCAGCGAGCGCGCCGGACATCCTGGCGCGCCTCGAGCGGGATGAGCGAGTGGACTTTCCGTTCTCGTTCCTGGCGGTGTGCGACTCGACCGCCCTGCAGCTCAAGTGCGCCCGGCAGTTCGCCGCACTGCAGCCGGCCGCCGCGCCCCTGTCCACGGGCGCGACCCGGTCCACGGACCGCGGCTCTTCCCGCGAACGCATCCGGATTGCGTACATCTCGGCGGACTTCCTGGAGCACCCGACCTCCTACCTCATGGCGGGTCTGTTCGAGCGGCATGATCGCCGGCGCTTCGAGACCATCGGCATTTCGCTGCGCGAGGATGCAGAGTCACCGACCGCCCGGCGCGTCCAGGCGGCCTTCGAGCGATGGATCGCGCCAGGCCGGCGTTCGGATGAGGATCTCGCGCGACTGATCGGCGATCTGCAATTGGACATCGCGGTCGACCTCATGGGCTACACCGGCGAGCATCGCGCCGGTCTGTTCGCCCATCGTCCGGCGCCCATTCAGGTGACCTATCTGGGCTACCCGGGCACCACCGGATCGCCGCACCTGGACTACCTCATCGCGGACGAGTTCCTGATCCCCGAGAATCGCCGGCGCGATTACAGCGAAAGCATCGCCTACTTGCCGGAATGCTTTCAGGCGAACGACGATCGCCGCGTGGCCGCGACCGAGGCGCCGGCCCGCGAGCAGGTGCACCTGCCCGCGGCCGCCTTCGTCTTCGGCTCCTTCCACGGCACTTACAAGATCAATCCGGGACTGCTCGATGTGTGGGCGCGATTGCTGCGGGGCGTTCCCGGCAGCGTTCTCTGGCTGCTCGGTGGAAGACCTGCGATCGAGGACAACCTGCGCCGCGAGGCCGCCGCCCGCGGTGTCGGCCCGGAGCGCCTGGTGTTTGCACAGCCCGAGCCCTATCCCCGCCACCTGGCGCGGCTGCCCCTGGCAGACCTGTGCCTGGATACGTATCCCTTCAACGGCGGAGCCACCACGAGCGACGCCCTGTGGGCAGGCGTGCCGGTGGTGACTTGTTCGGGCTCGAGCTATGCGTCGCGCATGTCGGGCAGCCTGCTCACCGCCCTCGGGTCATCGAACCTCGCGGCCTCTTCGCTCGAGGAGTACGAACGGCTGGCGTTGCAGCTGGCGATGGATCGCGGCCGGCTCGACGGCGTGCGCGCGGCGCTGGCGCGGCAGAAAAGCTCGAGCCCGTTGTTCGATACCGACCGGTTCCGCGGTCATCTCGAAGCGGCCTTCAGCGCCATGGTGGAGCGCCATCGAGGCGGGCTGCCTCCCGCGACTTTCCGCGTTCCACCCCTTCCGCGTTCCACGCCTGGCACGGTCAGCTGAGGATTCTCCCATGAGGATGCGCACTCTTCGTTGGATATCGCACGGCGCGGCATGGACACTCCTGGCGGCCATCGCCGGCACCAGCCACGCGGCGGGCTCGAGCACGGGCGCTCCCTTGCCGGGTCTCAAGTCCGACGAGGGCGGCAACGTGGCCGCGGACTCCTGTTGGGTGACCTTGTCGGGAGCGAACGTCAGCGTGGAACTGTCGGTTCATCCAGTTTCGAACCAACCCACACCGGCGGTCTCGAACCAACCCGCACTGCTCATCGAGGGTGAGCTGTTCGGCCGGCTGGGTGAATCCGAAGCCTACCCGGACCGGCATTTTCCAGAGCTGGAAATTCGCATCGACGGCGCATCGGCGACGCCCGAGGATCGATTCGAGGTGTTCATGGGGAAATCGGACATCACCAGCGCCGTCCGCGACGCCGGGATGGACCCGTGGGCCATTGCGCGGAACCCGCCGGTCACTCCGCTACGCCCCGACGCGCGCGCGCTGAAGGCGCTCGAAAGAATGCACGCCGTGCAGCACTCCGGAGAGGACTATCTGGCGAACTGGACGGCGCGGCGTGTGCTGCGCATCCCGCTCAAGGCATCCGCGAATCAAAGGATCGAACTTCGCTACCGGGCACGGCCGGCTTTCGCGGAGTTGCCGTCGAATCAGTGGCTCGGCGGTCGCGAGGCCGCCTACTGCGTCGCGCCGAAGCAGGCGAATGCGATGCTTCATGCAGGGCCCCGCCCACGGCTCGTACACGTCGCCGAGTACTCGATTGCAACGGGCATCGACGGCCATTCGGCGCCGACGGTCCTGCTGACGACGTCCACGGATTTAGGTCCGGCAGCCGCCTCGCGAGTGTTCACGTTTGCGTGCGGCCCGTACGGCCAGTCCATAGCCGTGGCGGGAAATCTCAAGCGCCGGCCGGTCCAGACGGATCAGGCGGGGAACCTGCGCGTACTCGAGGTTACGGCACCCTAGAACGGCGCCGGCCGCCCGACGATCATCGTCCATCGCCGCATGCCCCGGTGAAGAATCGCTCGAATTCTTCGACCACCCGCGGGTCCTCGAACAGGACGTGGTTGCGCGCCAGGATGCGCCGGCGCAGCGCCCGCGCATGCGCCGGATCGGCGGCGATGCGCACGGCGATGTCCACGTAGTCTCCCGGGCCGGCGGCCATGCAGTCCAGGATTCCCATCTTGCGGTACATCGCCTGCGTGTGCCGGCCGCGCTGCAACTCCCCGGGAAGCGTGACGACGGGCGTGCCGGCCGCAAAAGCCTGGAGCGAGGAGTTCATGCCGTTGAAGTGCGGCGTATCCAAGATCACGTCGGCCACACACAGCAGCTGCATGAAGCGCTCGAGCGGCATGAACGGCAGGAACACGATCCGGTGCGCGTGCGCCGGAAGAGCGCGCGCAAATCGGGCGCGCAATCGATCGGTGAATTCCTGAAACTGCCCGGCGATCAATACCACCAGTCCCTTCGGGTCGCGATCCAGGATGCCGGCAAGCATCGCATCGAAATCCGGGTGAAGCTTGAAGAGCGTCTGCGGGCAGACGTAGAGGTGGGCCTCCAGCGGCAGCCCGAATGCGGCGCGGCCTGAGACGTCGGGCGCGGCACGGGCTGAGACGTCGGGCGCGGCACGGTCGGGGGCGCCCGGCGGCAGCTTGGGTCTGTAGTAGTAGGCGAGCGTCGGCAGGTCTCGCAGCAGGATCAGCCGTTCGCTGTAGTGCGCTTCGGGCTGGGGCGGTTCGAACAGATCATTCGATATGAAGTAATCCATGGTCGGGATCCCGGTCGTATTGGGGTGCCCGAAGGACACGCACTGCACCGGCGCCAGCCGCGCAAAGGCCAGGAAGAACGAGATGGGCTCCATCCCGATGTCCTGGTAGAAGAGTATGTCGAGCTCGAGCGCCGCGATCTGCTCGCGTGCACGGTAGAGATCCGGATCGAGATTCACGGTAAGGTCCGCGGCCGCGCGCACCCGGGCGGTCGCCGCGTCGTCCCGCGACGGCGTGATGCGCAGCGCCACCACCTCGAATCGTTCCCTGGAGAGCTTCTCGATGAGTCCGATCGACGTCGAGAAGATCGAGTGCGAGGCGAAGAATCGGGAAATGAAGCCGATCCGGATCTTCGCGCCCGCGCGGTCCGTGCCGGCGCGGCGCCCCGAGCGGTCCGCGCAATGCGGGGCAACAAAGGCGAGGCTCGGGATGGCCGCGAGATAGAGCCGGGCGGTCTTCTCTTGCAATTGGCGGTCGCTCCGGCCGTGATAGGCCAGGAAGAAGGCGCTGACCCCCACCGTTCCCGCCGGCGATTCGAGTTGCGGCGGCGCGGCCAGCATCGCATCGAGCCCCCGCTCGTAGCGCTCCCGCGTCTCGTCGATCGCCGCGCTGGACTGCATGATCGACGGCACGAGGAGCTGCATGGACAGCTGCGCCGCCGGCGAGGGGCTGAACTCATGAGCCATGCGGGCGTACTGCAGCGCGCGCTCGGCGAAGCCCGCCCCGACGCAAATTCGGCGCGCCGCCTCCACGGCCTCGTAGCAGCGCGGATCGACGCGGACCGCCTCCTCATAGTGGCGCAGGCTCACCTCCTGCATCTCGAGGGAATGCGCCAGCCGGGCAGCGCTCAGGCGAATCACCATGGCGTCCGGGGCCAGCCGCAGCGCCTCCTCGTGCGCGTCCAACGACTCCGCGAAGCGGCGCTGTTGATGGAGCGACTTCGCCTTGTCGCGCAGCGCTGCCAGCCGGCCTTCCAGTCCATCCACGGCGAGCGTACCGGGCGTCCCGTCGACAAGTCCCGCCGGGACTCTACTGTCCGGGCGGCGGCGCTTGCGGGGAAGGCTGCGCCTGGTTGGGCGCGGGCGGCGCGGGTTTCTTCAGCCGCAGCTCCTCGGCCCGCAGGTGATACTCGATGGCGAGGTTGTCGATTCGCGTGCGCGTGATCCGTGTGAACGGCTCGGCCGCGGAAGCCTTGGTGAAGAATCCCACGTTGGAATAACGGTCGAGCACCGTATTGCTGATCTGATAGAGCTGATCGTTGTTGTCCGCGCACTTGTCGTACTTGGCGCTCAGCTCCTCATAGTTCCTGCGGACCGTATCGCGATCGGACTCGACGCCCTTGAGCGTGGCGATGGTCTCCTTGAACCGGTCCACCAGTTCGGCCGTGCGTTGCTTGTTCTGCTCCAGGCTCTTCTCCGCCGCCTCCTTCGAGGCATTGACCTGAGCGACCTGCTGCGCCGCCACGGCCGAGGACCCGGCCGCGCGCGCTTTGAGCTCGTCACGCTCCTTCTTGGCCGCCGCCAGCTCGGCCTTTGCGCCATCCAGGTCCTTCTTCATCTGCGCGACCTGCGCCTGCAGCGCGGTCTTCTCCGCCGACACCTGCTGATACTGCTGCATGATGCGCTGCGACTCGCCGCCGCTGCGCTGGGTCTGGGCGCGGGCGGTCCCGGCTGCGGCGAGCAGGGCGGCGAGCAGCATCGCGACGAAAGCAGAATGGCTCATGGCGCACTCCTAGACATCAGAAGCGGGTGTTCATGTCGATCTGCAGCGTGTCGATGCTGTAGAGCGGCCCGTCGATCTCGTTGGCGGACAGGTATTTCATGCGCATCCACAGGTTGTGCGCGAACCCATAATCCGCGATGAGGTAGTACCCGCGCGCGTTGGTGCCGCCACGGTGAAAGTCCGAATCCGTGTAGCCATCGATGACGGCATCGCGTTGCAGGTATCGGTAGCCGACGAGTCCGCGCCAGGCCCCAAAGTCGAGCACCGCCGGATATCCGAAACTCAATTCGGTCTGATACCCGTGGGTTCGGGGGGCCACATGGGATCCAACGTTCGCCTCGACCTCATCCACATTGAAGCCGAAGTTGCGGACCGCATCGGCGGTCACGCGCGCCACATACCGGCCGACCTCGTAGTTATAGGTGGCATTGATGTCCGCCACCCGGTACTTCGCGGCGAGGGCATAGAGCTGCGTGGTGTTGCTCGGGTTATTCGCGATGTTGAACAAGGTGTTGCCGTAGCGCAGGAACGTCGGCGCCGTATAGTTGTACAGTCCGGGTTCCGTCGGCGGGTTCAGTCACCCGGTCACATCGAGGAAATCGAAGAACCCCGCCGCCAGACGCAGATTCTGGTCGTCGTCGAAGTGCAGGTTGGCGCCGAACTGCGCGCCGGCGAGCCACTTGTTCG
>Ga0181519_10003615_pt1 | contig 12695 bp, 12 predicted proteins | sample PEATcosm2014_Bin_26_FD_121102 | JGI IMG/M metagenome (GOLD analysis project Ga0181519, IMG submission 121102) | Peatland microbial communities from MTU Mesocosm Facility, Houghton, MI, USA - PEATcosm2014_Bin02_10_metaG | ecosystem: Environmental > Terrestrial > Soil > Wetlands > Peat | place... | reverse complement strand
CGCTGCCGCGGTTGGACTGCTGCGCGGCGGTTGCGGCCGGATTCGCCGGAGGCTCTTTGGCCATCAGCGCGGTTTCAGTCACCATGAAAAGTAAAAGGAAGAGGGCAATTTTGTTCATCCTACCTCCGGCAAGTGAATTCTACTACCGCGTGGGCGAGAGGCGCGCAGCGGGTGAGCAATACCGCGCAGACGGAAGGGACGGAGCGCGATACGTTGAGCCTGAGGATGGAAAGGAAACAGATGAGCGATGAAACGGTTCAAGAAACTCCCAGAACGTACTCCGGCGCGCTTTTGGCGGCCCTCGCTGTAGCGATACTTTTGGGGTTGGGCGGAATTGTATGGAGCTATAACCTGAGCGGCAAACTGGCCGCTCAGCAGCAGGCTCAGACGGATGCGGCAGCGCAAAACACCAAGCTGACTGCGGCGTTGAAAGATACCGATGCGCGGCTGGATGTGGCCACGGACGAGCTGAAGACCTCGCTTGGCCTGACCCAGAAGCAACTCGATACGCGCTCGGCGGCGCTGCAACTCCGCGAGGCGCGTGAAGAGAAGACGGCAGCAAAACTGGCAAACGAGCAACAGCAGACGGAGGGACAGGTAGCGGCAGTCTCCAGCGCTGTAACCGGCGTGCAGACCGATGTGGGCGGCGTCAAGACCGATGTGGCCAAAACGCGCAGCGACCTGGCCGAGACCAATAATCAGTTGACCTCGATGAAAGGCGATCTGAACGGCCATAGCACCATGATTGCGCGCAATGCCGGCGAGTTGGAGATTCTCAAGCACAAGGGCGACCGCAACTACTACCCGTTCACGCTGCTCAAAGGGCAGAAGCAGATTGTGGCTACAGTGGGCCTGGAACTGAACCGAGCCGACGCCAAGAGGAGCAAGTTCACCATCACGGTCTTCTCTGACGACAAGCAATACCAGAAGAGAGACAAGAGTTTGAACGAACCGCTACAGTTCTACAGCGGCAAGGCCCCCTTGTTGTTTGAGATCGTGGTCAACGACGTGAGCGCCAAAAACACGGTCACTGGCTATCTGTCCTCTCCCAAAGGCGCGCCGCAACCCACGGTGATTGCCGAGCGGTAAGCTGCTTCATTGCAGGCTCTCCACCTCCGTCGAGTGACCCAGTTCCGGGCCCCCAGCAAACAATCATTGTTTGCTGGGGTGAGGAGACAGGTCATTGTCTGCGGGGTGGAGCGCATGGATATTGGGAATCTACGAGTTTCAATCAGTTCAATGGATGAATAGCTTGTTTATCCAAGCAGATGCAGTGCTTTGCTTCCGTTGACCACGGCGTCAGTGACCAGATGGCGGTCAAAAGTGGCCAACTTGCCGCCATGCGCCGCAGCCAGCGCCAGCAGGTAGGTGTCCGTCACCTGACTTGTATCGAGCAAGCGAGCGCTATCGACATGGTGCCTATCCAGCAATGTGAGATCGTCTGGCCAGAACTCATGGCCGTCGAGGCCGCGCAAGGTTCTGAGCATCTCCGCGACGCCTGCGGGCGATCCGGGCGAGGTCGGATAGCGCGCCGCGCCGACGATGCGCAACACACCGTTTTCGGTCAAGGGACAGGTAGCCCAGGCAAACTGGCCTTCCGCCCCGAACCACTGATGCGCTTGATCGTGGCGCACATGGGCCGGATCGATCAGCGCGATCAGCACATTCACATCCAGCAGGTAGCGGGTCACGGCAGCTCTTCCTGAAGTTGGCGCACTAGTTCCGAGGTCACGCGTGGCGCTCCCGAAGGCACAGTGAGCAGCGGTACGCCGTTGCGCGTGGCGTGGATGGAGACCTTGGGACGCATCGCCTGCCGGGCCAACACGGTGATGACCTCACCCACGCTCTTCCGCTGGCTGGAGGCCATCTCTCGCGCGGCTGCCAATACATCATCGTCAATGGCAAGAGTGGTTCGCATGGGCTTTCTCCTTGAGAACATCACACATCAATCATCATACATCAAATTCGGGGATCAGGGCATGGGAGTCATCTTTTTCATCAGACTCTCGAAGCAGCCTGGAATTTGCGCATCCCACTCGCCCCAGTCGTGGACGCCGGGCTTGGGGTGGAACTCGTAGGCAAAGGCTTGGCTTTTGAGCAGCGCGGCAAATCTTTGATTCGGCGTAAGCACTTCATGCAGGGGCCAGTAAATAGGCGTTGAGCAGACCTATCAGAGAGTAAGGCCGAGCTGGTACTCAGGAAGCGCCTCGATTGATTGCAGCGAACCGGCTTGGCCATCTTGGCCGATGACCGGCTTCCTGTTTTCATCAAAGACAACCGGCGCATCTTTGCCGAGCGGCAGCAGTTGCAGAGTGAAGGCGCGCGAAGGTTCCGCGCCGAGAAAGCGCTTCATGCCGATTCGCCATTCCGTGCCGTTGAAGAAGTTGTCGGTAAGCAGACGATCTCCGTCCAGCAGGCGCGCCTCATCGCCCTGGTAGCGGACAGTGAGAAAGAGGTCGCTGAGGCCAGCCATTGCGCCCGTTGGAAGGGTGACGCGCCATGCGGCGGCTTGGGCAAAGCTGGATTCATCGGGCGCTTGCACCGGAGCGCTGCCGTTGACGGGAGCGGCGTTCAGCAAGGGAGCAGGCGCCGCGCCTACCGGGCGGATGGAATCAATTTTCAGAGAGACGCTCCGTTCTGCTTCGCGCCATGCAAGATGCTGGAAGAGATCATCCGCCTGCGAGCGGGGCAGCGCGAGAGCATCCTTGTCGGCGGCTGCATGGATGGCGGGAAAGAAAGCGGCATCGAAGTCGGAACTGCCGATTTGGCGCAGTGTGAGCTGCAAATCGTTGCTGAAGATTTGTGCTTTGGAGATGACCAACTGCTCGTGCCCGTGGATCTCCACGCGCCATAAGTTATCCGCATCCTCGCGGTTGAGCAGCACCAGGTGCGTAATTCCTTGTTTGCACTGGATCGTGATTGCGGAGCGAAGGCCGGCAGGAAGATAGCTGACGCGCAACAAACCTTCCTGCTCGGAGACCGCGCCGGATTCAGCGTGTATCTGGGATTTATTCTGCGCGGGAAAGGCAAATTCAGCGGCAATGCCGGGAACTTCAGAGAAGAAAAAATAGCTATCGTTGCCGGAATGAATTTTGAGGATCGGCTGCGCGGTCGCGTAAGTAAGCGGAATGCTGCCGAGATCGAGGTTAACCGGCCAGATGAAATAGCTATCAGCGGGAACGGCGATGGGCGAGGCGGGAACCATTACCGTTTTGCCGGGGAGATGGATTTCAAATTGCGCCGCGGACCAGGCGGGCATGGCCAATCCGCGCACGTGATTGTTCACGAAGAGAAAGCCGCGCTGGCCGTCGAAGCGCGCGCTCGAACGCAGAACGGTGCGATCGGCAATGCTCACGGGACGCGGCGAGGGTTCGATGACACGCGCGGTGGCCAGCTCTGCGCCAAAATCATTGAGAAAATAATCGAAGAGCTTCAACTCTTTCTGGTCGGCGTTCATCTGGCCGAATTCACCCAGCGGGGCTTGAAAGTCATAACTCTTTTGCGGAACGTCGGTCGGGTAGTTTGTTCGTTGCGACTCTTGAAGCGTGGAACGCTTGCCATCCGGATTCTCTCCGCCGTGGACCATATAGTAGCCAAGCAGATTGGCCCCCGATCCCAGCATGACCGGGATGGTGGCCGCAATGTCGGCGGCGCTCAGCACGGGACGGCGGTAGTAGGTGTCCTCGATGCCTCCGCCCACCTCGGCCGTGAAGAAGGGCGTCTCAGCGCGGAGAGCAGCGGCGCGCGCGGCGCTTTCGCTGTTCAGCGCAAGAGCAAAAGCCGGATCACCGCTCACACGACTGTTGAAACGAAACGCATACATCTCGCTGGGCGGAAGCGCTGCCTTGCCTCCATCCCACGGCGCGGTGGTGTAACCGCCGTAGACAGGCAGAAAGAGATCGGCGGGAACCACGGCGCTGTCCCAACCGGTGACGGTATAGAGCGGCACGTCCAGGCCGGAATCGATGGCCATGCGCTTGAGCGCTGCCAGATGATCGCGCCCCTGTCCGGGGCCGTCGAGCGCGTATTCATTCTCGATCTGCACGCCAATCACCGGGCCGCCATCCTTCCAGAGCAGCCCCTTCAACTGCGCGCCAATCTGCTGATAGAAGCTCTGGACCTCGGCCAGATAGACCGGGTTGTTGCTGCGCACCGGGCCTTTGGCCAGCACCCAGTCGGGCAGTCCGCCATTGCGAACCTCGGCGTGCGCCCACGGGCCGATGCGCGGATAGAGCAGCATCCCATGCTTCCGGCATAGCTCGGCAAACTTTCTCAGATCGCGCTGCCCGCTCCAGTCAAATTGGCCTTCGATCTCCTCATGATGAATCCAGATCACGTAAGTCGAGATGATCTGCACGCCGTCGGCCTTCATCTTGAGAATTTCTTCTTCCCAATAGGCCTCTGGATAGCGCGAGTAGTGGAACTCGCCCATCACCGGAATCCAGGGCTTGCCGTTGCGCATCAGGTACTGGTTGTTGACGGAGAGCGTGGCGCCACCGGGCGCGCGGTTGTCACCCAATTGAGTGGGCGTTGGCCGGGGAGCGGGCACGGAAGATACGGCGTCAATCACCAGAGTTTGCGCGGCGGAGTTGGCGGTAAAAGCGCAAACTGTGAGCAAGATAAACGAACTGAATGTATGAAGACGCATCCCGCGACTGCCTTTCAAGAGACAAAAATCCTACCTCTCAAGCCCCATGGATCAGGCCTTAGAGTGAAATCCGAAATGACCGTCCACGCTTGCGCGCTCTGCCTGACGGGGAGGGAAAAGATTTCATGGCTTATGATCCCGGTCCAGCGCATCCATCAGGGGCGGGAGATAGCCGTCGTTGTTAAAAAAGCCGCGTTCCGCCACAGGCATCATCTTGAACCACTTGAAGCATCGTATTCCTTTCAACATTCAAAGCGAATCCGACGAAAGTTGGGTTGATGAAAATATTTTTCCAGGCGGGAGGCAGGATCGAAGCGGCCAAATCACCGGAATGTGCGGAAATGAATTTTGAAATAAATTTAGCAAGTTGGCGTCCGCTTCGCGGAGATTCGCAAGTTAGCAAGTTCGCGGAGGCGTTGGCAAATCAGAGATTTAATTTCGCGGAGATTCGCAAGTTAGCAAGTTCGCGGCGACGTTGGCAAATCAGAGATTCCGCTTCGCGGAGATTCGCAAGTTCGCAAGTTCGCGGAGGCATTGGCAAATCAGAGATTCCATCCCTGTGGGTGAACGAAAGCCGTTGGACGATTAGAGATGAATCAGTCCGCGCTGCAGGGCGGTCATCACGGCCTGGGTGCGGTCGGCCGCATTCAGGCGGCTGAGGATGACGCTCACATGGCATTTTACGGTGGCTTCGGTAATCCCCAAGGCTTGGGCGATCTCGCGGTTTGATCTTCCCTTGGCCACCAGCTCGAGCACCTGGCGCTCGCGCGGGCTGAGGCTTGAATCGTGGGTGCGCGCGGCCAAAGCCCTGGAGACGGGCGGAGGAAAGTAGCGTCCGCCGCCGTGCACTCGGCGCACCGCGGCCACCAGCATCTCCTGCGGCAAGCCTTTGACCAGGTAGCCGCTGGCTCCGGCTTCCATGGCCTGGTGAATATCCTCGTCGCCTTCGTAGGTGGTGAGCACAATGAAGCGGGCCTGGGGGGCTCTTTGCCGGATCTGGCGGATGGTCTCCACGCCGCTGATGCCGGGCAGGCGCAGATCCATCAAGGTGATATCCGGCTGGAGTTCGCCGTGGCGCTGCAACGCTTCCTCACCGCTGCCGGCCTGACCGACCGCAACCATCTCCTTGGAGGAGTTGATCAAAGCGGCAATCCCAAAGCGCATGATGGGGTGATCGTCCACGATGAGAATCCGGATTGGAGTCATTGCACTTTGCACTATAGATTCCATTCAAACACATTGTCAGCGGAGGATGCCTGAGCGGGGAAGAATGACCGAGAGGCGCGTTCCCCGCTGGGGGCTGCTCACCAGCTCCAGACTGCCTCCCAGTTTGTTGACCCGTTCGCGCATCCCTTGTAATCCAAAGTGGCCGCTGGAGACAGAATCCAGATCGAAGCCCTTGCCATCGTCGCTGATCTCCATGCGCAGACTCTCCAGCGTATAGCTCAACTGCGCGGTGATCCGGCTTGGTTCACCGTGGAGGATGGCGTTGAAGAAGGCCTCGCGCGCCACCATCATCACCTCATGGGCCGCCTGCTGGCCCACCGGAAAGACCTCTCCAGAGACGCTGTGCGTGACGCTGACCGCATATTCGCGGCTGAGCCGCTCGCCCATCTCCTTCAAACTGGCCGGCAGATCAGTGGCCGGCTGCTCGCTGGCGCGCAGATTCCAAACGGCCTGGCGCGCCTCATCAGTGGTTGAGCGGATCTGTGTGTTGGCGTAGTCCACCAGATGCTTGGCAGATTCACCGTCTTCCAGCACGCAACTCGATGCGGCCTCCAGCATTGCCGAGACGCTGACGCAACCCTGGATCAGCGTATCATGCATCTCGCGCGCCAGCCTTGTGCGCTCCGCCAGCACGGCGCTGAAGCGTTCATGCACTTGCCTCATCTTCTCGTGATAGGCCAGAAAGGAGATCAGCCCGACGCCCAGAGAGCAGAGCACGACAAACCACCAGGTGCGGTAAAAATAGGGCTTCTTGATGAAAGCAATGGAGGCGTGGGCGGAATGACCCGGCTGATCGGTCTCCCAGGCTTCCACCAGAAAGGTGTAATGGCCGGCGGGAAGATTGGTGTAAGTGGCCAACCGCTGCTGGGCGTTGGCGTAGGTCCAGTTGCGGTCATATCCATCCAGCCGGTAGCGGAAGCGAAGCCCTTCCTGCGAGGCCAGCAAGACCGGTTCATAGCCGATTTCAACCCGGCTATTGCCCGCCTCCAAATGCAGAACTCCAGCCAGCGGCGCGGGCCGCCCATCCACTGTGACGGAATCGATATTCAGGTTGGAGATATAGGGGTGCTCCAGTTCGTCGGGGCGAATGTTCCACAGTCCGAGGCTGGTGGGGAACCACGCCACGCCGTCTTTGGTCAGGGCTCCGGCCGGCTGCGTTCCTCCATAAAACTGCGCTGATTTGCCGCCCTCGTTGGCTCGGAAGAAGCGTAAAGAAAGCAGTTGCTCCCGGCCGCTCGCCTGGGCATCCAGCTCCGCGCGATTGAGCAGCATGACGCCTGCCGGCCCGCTGAACCAGAAGTGACCCTGCCGGTCTTCCAGAATGCAATAGATACTATCGCTGGCCAGCCCGTTGGCGGTGGTGTAATGCGAAAGCTGGCCGCTCCGATAGCGATAGAGTCCATGGGCGCGCGTGCCGATCCACAGACTGCCATCCGTATCCTGGTGAAGCGCCCAGACTTTTTCATCGCCGAGCGCCGCCGTCATGGCGTCGGCGATGAACTGCCCCGCCCGATACCGGCTCAATCCGTGCTCGGTGCCGATCCAGACGCTGCCATCGCGGTCCTCCAGCAGTGAGCGGATGCTGTTGTAAGCCAGCCCATTCTGCATGGTGAAATTATGGAAGCCGCCGCGCTCCATGTGACTCACTCCGTTATCCGTTCCCATCCATAAACTGCCGTCGCGGGATTCCAGAAAGACGCGGATAAAGTTGTTCACCAGCCCCTCGCTGGTGGTGAAGTGCTTCATCGTCTGGCCCGATAGATGGTAGACACCGCTTCCGTCGGTGCCGATCCAGAGCGAACCGTCGCGACTGCGCAGAACGTTGCGCACGCGCGCGCCGTTCAGGCCTGGAAACTGGAATCGGGTGGCTTGCTCTCTCTCGAAGTGCACCAGTTGATTGGATGCCGCCCAGAGCGAACCGTCCGCGTCCAGGGCTACCGTGCCAAAGTCCGAGTCGGCGGCGGCAGGCAGGTCGATCACGCGCACCGGCGTGCGGCAGAGCCTCATCATGCCGGCCTGCGTGCCAATCCACAAATTGCCTTCGGCGTCGGTAAAGATGGACAGCACGGTGTTGCTGACCAAAGGCGACGGAGCCTTCAGTCGGGTTACCTGCTCGCCGCGAATCCTGAAGATGCCCTCGCCGATGGAACCGGCCCACAACTCCCCATTCGGCGCCTGGCGCAGTGAGCGAATGGTTCCGGAAACTCCGGCCACCGGCTCAAAGCGGTCCATGCCGGGCCTCATTCGATAGAGCCCGCCGATGGTTCCCACCCAGATGACGCCGTCCGGGGTCTCCAGGAAAGACTTCACTTTGTTGCGGCTGTCGTTGTCGGGCAAAGAATACTCGCGCGCATGGCCGTCTTGGAGCGCGTAGATGCGCGACCCGCCCTCCCAGATGCGGCCGGTATGGTCTTCAATGACCGCATGGACATTGAAGACAGGCAGGCCGAGCGGCTTGTCAGCCCGCTCCAGACGCCCGTTTCTGGCCCAGAAAAGACCGTCGTCCGTGGCCACCCAAAGCAGGCCGTTGTGATCTTCGGCAATGGCCCGCACAAAATTCGCCGTCTCTCCGGCTTCCACCGGATAAGCCCGGAAAGCTCCGTCCTTCCACTCGATCAGTCCGCTTCCATCGGTTCCAATCCACAGCTGCCCATCGCGGCCGGCCAGCAGGCAAAAGACGCTGTTCTCGCCAAAGGCCGGCGTATTTTCATGCGCAAAAAGCCGGAAGCGCGCGCCGTCAAAGCGCAGCAGCCCGCCGCTGGTTCCCACCCACAGATAGCCATCGGGAGTTTGTGCAAAGGCCTGCACCGTCTCTTCCGGCAATCCGTCCTGCGACTGCCAGGAGCGCGTGGTGTAATTCCATTGCTCGCCCTCCGACGTGGTGGGAGTTGCGGCCGGTTGCTCTGCCGCATTGCATAAACAACCCAGCGCCAGCAAAAGCGTGGCGATCGGCAGAATCGACCTCAGCGCCCATACGCCTTTGCGCTGGGTTTCTTGCCCATGGAAGGAGATGCGCATCGAAGAAAAATTGAAACTCAAGAGACTCTCTCCACGCTGAGATGGCGCTTCCAGCGGAAACGCCCGCCGTCCCTCATAGTACGCCACGGGGCAAAGCACCCCAATTGAAGCCTCGTTTATTCGGCGAAGATTTCGCACAGAGTAGCCAGCGCCGCGCTTAAAGTGCTCGGTGCGATAACTCCGGCGCGCTTGACCAGGCGGGTTTTATCCACGGCGCGTATCTGATCGAGCAGAATGAGCCCCTGCTTGCCGCCATGGCGGACGGGAATACGGAAAGGCGCGGAATGACTGCCGGTAGTCATGGGTGCAATGAGCGCAGTGCGCAGATGGTCGTGCATCTCCGGCGGCGAAATCACCACGCAGGGGCGCGTTTTCTGAATCTCGCTGCCCACGGTAGGGTCAAGGTTCACCAGCCAAACTTCTCCGCGTTTCACCACGTCCACTCCGCATCGGCTTCATTGGCGAACTCAGGCAGTGCGAGCGCATCCTCTTCCGCCGCCGCCAGTTTCCGGCTCGCCTCAGCCCAGCCCGTGCGCGGAGCAGCCTTGGGCTTGCGCAACACCAGCGCATCGCCCTCCACGCGCATCTCTGCCTGATCTTCCAGCCCCAACTGTTGCAGCAGCGGCTTGGGAATCAGAATCCCTTGCGAGTTGCCTAACCGTCGAATCGTTGCCAGCATTTCCGCCTCTATGTAATAACAATGTTATCACGAGAGGAGAGGTTGCGGGAGAATCCCTTTCTCATCCGGCCGCCCATTTCAGTGGAGCAAGATGTGGAAGCGTTCCAAAGCCCTGGTGGAAACCCAATAAACATCCCCATGCTTTCCATTGAAGCGCGCAAAAAACAGCACCAGGCCACCTTGAGAAAATGTAGCCGCAAATTCGTCGCCCCGCATATTCAAACCCTCACCCATCGAACGGACAAAATCGAATATGGAACTTCGCGCTAAAAGATTGCGTAGATTAGCCAGCAGTCTTATGGTTCACCCAAGCGCGTCTGGCGCTCTGACCTATACAATCATTCCTGAATCTGGATGGCACGAATGAAGACACAATCAAAAATTGTTTTTACCGGAGCGATTTTGCTCCTTCTCCTGATGGCTCTGCTTGCGGATGGGGCCGCCCGGCGTGAATCCGTCACCTTTGATGAAATTGCGCACATCGGGGCGGGCGTGAGCTATCTGCAGAAGCAGGATATGCGGATGAACGAGGAACATCCGCCGCTGGCCAAGGCGCTGGCCGCCGTGCCGCTGGTGCTGCGTGGGGTGCGCGCTGACTACTCCCACGTATCGTGGAGCTTCAGCGGCAGTGGAATGGCCAAACAGTTTCTCGGCGAATGGGTCTGGGGCCATTGGCTGATCACGCGCTGGAATGACCCCGTTGCAACCGTCTTCTGGGCGCGCCAGCCCATGCTGTTGTTGACGCTTCTTCTGGGGCTCGTTCTTTTTCTTTATGGCTCGCGCCTTGGCGATCCGTGGGGCGGGCTGCTCAGCCTTTGCACCTATGCCACCATGCCGGTGATGCTCGCCTTTGGCCCGCTGGTTCTGACCGACATCGCCATCGCGTTGTTCGTTGTGCTGACGTTGTGGGCCTTCGCCAATATGTGGCAAACGCCCTCGCGCAAGACGGTTCTGCTCTTTGGCCTTGCTTTGGGCGGGGCGCTGCTCTCCAAGTTTTCCGCGGGAATTCTCTTCTTTTGCTTTCCCGCTTTCATCCTCAGCCTGCGCTGGCGTCCTGCGCCGGGGCAGCCGGCAGAGAAGGCGGAGTTGCGCGCGTGGCGGCGTCTGCGCTGGCGTGCTCTCTTCAAGGGCATTCTTGTCGCGGCACTGGTGGTCTATGCCGTCTACTTTATCCTCTCGTGGAATGAGCCTTCCGACTCTCTGGATTTTCTTGGACACAACTGGGCGGCCCTGCTGCTGCGCAGATTTCTCATGCCTCCCTGCGTCTACCTGCGCGGCCTGGCGATCTTTGCCTTTACCGGAAAGCCGCCTGCTTACCTTCTGGGGCATAACTACCCGCATGGCGTGTGGTTCTTCTTTCCGGTTCTGTTCCTGTTGAAATCTCCGTTAACCTTCCTCCTCCTGCTTCTTCTTGCGCTAGTGGTAGGCGTGGTTGTAAAGTTTCGCCCGGTGCGTCTCGCCGTGATACCGGAAGGAATGCAATTGCATTGGCGGGCAGTGTGGATTTTCCTGGTCATCTTCACTGGCTCATGTATCCTCAGCCCATTCCAGTTCAGCATCCGACACTTCTCTGTTTCCTTTGCGCTGTTGATCCTGCTGCTGGCGCCGTTGCCGCGCGCGCTGAAGCTGCTGCGGAGTTCTGGCTGGTCGGCCGCCCGTGCCGGTCAGTGGCTCACGGCTGCCCTGGCGCTGGCATCGATTGCCACGGCAGTGCGCGCCTATCCCTACTATCTTCCATTCCTGAACAGCTTGAGTGGCGGGCGTCCCGCCTATGAATTAGTGGGCGATTCCAATCTCGACTGGAACCAGGGCCTTCTCGAAGTCGAGCAGATCGTACACCAACGCGCCCTGCCCCACGTCTTGATCGATTCGTTTGGCTTTTCCGATCCCGTAGCCTATGTTCCTGAAGGCAGAGTATGGAATTGTCAGGAGGCAGTACCGACAGATGGCGGCCAGTGGGCCTTTGTCTCCGCCAATATGATTCAGCAAAGTCACAACTGCGCCTGGCTGCTGCCGCTTCCGCATGAAGTCCTGGCAGGCGGAAGCATGGTTCTCTTCAAACTCCCGCCCGTAATTCCAGCGGCAGGAACCGTCGGCGGTCCGCCGTTGCCGGAAAACTATCACGATTTCGGAGGCCAGGCTATCTTCGGAGATATGCGCCTTGTCTATCTCAACTGCATCCACAATCCAGAACAGCTTCAGACTATCTGGGACCATTTTCTAGATGTGGCCAAGGAGCAGCAGAAAAAACAACAAAACTTGAAGCCCAAGAAATAGAGCGCAGCCGCACCTCTTTGAGAGCCTTTCATGGATCCGGCCCAGAAGTATTCATACGCCGTGCCCCATCCATTCCGCGCTTTTTGCGGAATGGGTGGGAACCACAAACTATAACCAGCAGGCTTTCTCTGATCCCTGATCCCTAATCATCGGAACAGCGAATCAATGACGTCATCGACAACGATGTCCGCCACAGTCGGTTGCCTGAAGCCAATCCAACTCTGGTCAGGCGGCGCATCAAAATCCTCTGTGATTGAAGGCTCCTGCGGCTGCCGATGAGGAGCGGCGCTGGCGATGCGCTTGGCCTCGCCGCGATCCAGCCAGATCATCGCGCACTCCTCGCAAGAGTCGATGACCACATTACCGGGACCGGCGTAGAGGTGCGCCTCCATGCGGCGATGGCAGTGCGGGCATTGGAGGATGCGGCGCAGTTCGTCCGGGTCGTAGGCGGAGGGCTTGGCATCGCCGGATTGCCCCGCCGCGCGCAACTCCGCGATCAAATCTTCCAATGCGCCCATCGCCACCAACATTCCGCCGCACTTTTTGCAGTAGAGAATCGGCGTCTTGGCCAGCACGGCCTGCACCAGCGGCTGGTTGCAGAGCGGGCACTGCTCGTCGGCCTGCTCATCCAGCACGCGCACGCCGTCGTCACTCATCTCAGGGACGTAGACGCTCTGGCAGTACTCACACCGGAAGCTGACCATATCCGATTTCACGCGCATGGGCGCGCCACAGTTAAGGCAGTTCATTGAGGCTTTCCACATTCTGCGCAGAATTTTGCGCGTTGAGGAATGGGTTTTCCGCACTCGATGCAGAACTTGGAGCCCTCCGGGTAGGTAAATGTGG
>Ga0181519_10003613_pt1 | contig 12700 bp, 10 predicted proteins | sample PEATcosm2014_Bin_26_FD_121102 | JGI IMG/M metagenome (GOLD analysis project Ga0181519, IMG submission 121102) | Peatland microbial communities from MTU Mesocosm Facility, Houghton, MI, USA - PEATcosm2014_Bin02_10_metaG | ecosystem: Environmental > Terrestrial > Soil > Wetlands > Peat | place... | reverse complement strand
GCGATCCTGCCCACGCCCGCGATCGGCGGCCTCGGCGTGATCGAAGACGCCGCCGGCGCAGTGGGATTGGCACTGGCCCCGGGGCTGCACCTGGTTTTGCTGGGTGAAACCCAGGGCCACCTCGGCCAGTCGCTGTGGCTGCGCGAGATATGCGGCCGCGAGGAAGGCGCACCGCCAAAAATCGACCTTGCCGCCGAGCGCCGCAATGGCGATTTCGTGCGCGGCGCTATCGCCACACGCCGCATCGCTGCCTGCCACGACGTTTCCGACGGCGGCCTGCTGATCGCGGTGGCCGAAATGGCACTCGCCGGCGGCGCCGGTGCCGCGCTGCTGCCGCCGGACCCGGAAATTGCCGCCCACGCATTCTGGTTCGGCGAAGACCAGGCGCGCTACGTCGCCGCCACAATCGATCCCGCCGCGCTGCTCGCGGAAGCGGCCGCGGCCGGCGTGCCGGCCCGCCGCCTGGGCTTTGCCACCGGGGATTGTTTGACACTGCCGGACGGCGCCACCATATCGCTGGCCAGGCTGCGTGAGGCGCACGAGCGCTTTTTCCCCGCCTGGATGGACGCGTAAGGACCTGCCCCATGGCCATGGCCGCCAGTGAAATCGAGGCCCTGATCCGCGCCGCCTTGCCCGACGCGCAGGTGTCCGTCGAGGACATGGCCGGTGACGGCGATCACTATGCCGCGACGGTGGTCAGCGGGGCCTTCCGGGGACTCTCGCGTGTCAAGCAACATCAACTGGTATTCCAGGCGCTCGGGGGCCGCATGGGCGGCCAACTGCACGCGCTGGCCCTGCAAACCACCGTGCCCGATCAGGAGATCGCATGACCGATCCAACCCACGCCCGCATTCAGCGCGACATCACCGAAAATCCGGTGATGCTCTACATGAAGGGCACCGCCATGTTCCCCCAGTGCGGGTTTTCCGCCCGCGTGGTGCAAATCCTGAACCATCTCGGCGTGCCGTTCGCCACCGCCAACGTGTTGGAGGACGCGGCGTTGCGCGACGGCATTAAGGAATTTTCCAGTTGGCCTACCATTCCGCAGCTGTACGTGGCGGGTGAGTTCGTCGGCGGGTGCGATATCGTTACTGAGATGTTTCAGTCGGGGGAGCTGGAGACGTTGCTCAAGGAGAAGGCTCCGGTTAGTTAAGGCCAGGGCTCTGCCCTGGACCCGCTGGGGCCGGAGGCCCCAGACCCCATTTCATTTGTTACGAATTTGCCATCAACATCCAGTGCGGGCGTTGAACTCCCGCCGCGCAGCGCTAACGACATCGGCGGCACGCCGACGGGGGTCCAGGGGGCAGAGCCCCCGGTCGCCGAAGGCAAACTTCCCCCTGGAGACTTATTTTCATGCGTCGATTTAACTATTCACGAGCGCTTGCGCTGACCTTTGCACTATCTTGCCTGCCGGCCGCAGCACCGCTCCCCGTCCACCATCGCCCCGCCTACCCCCCGCCGGCGCCGCTGCCGCAAGCGAAACTGCTGCCCAACGCCGCGGCCGGGCTTGCCAAACCCTACGGCGGCACGCCGATCGATGTCACCACCTACCATTACGATCAAAATCGCACCGGCTGGAACCAGAGCGAAACCGATCTCACACCCGCCGCGGTCGCCTCGAGCAAATTCGGCCTGCTGACGACGTTGAACGTGGACGGCAACGTGTTCGCGCAGCCGCTGCTGGTCTCCAACCTCACATTGCCCGACGGCACCACGCACGATGTGCTGATCATCGCCACCGGCCACAACAGTGTCTACGCGTTCGATGCGCAAAGCTACGCGGTACTCTGGCAGGTCAGCCTCGGCCCCTCGCAATCCAGCACCGATGTCGGCTGCGGCGACGTGAAGCCCGAATATGGCATTTCCAGCACACCGGTCATCGTGCGCAACGGCAATCATGCGATCCTGTACGTGGTCGCCGCCACCGAGCCGAAACCGATGGTATTCGAAACCTGGCTGCACGCACTCGATGTCGCGAACGGCCGCCACGCCGTGAAGCCGGTCAGGATCGCGCCCGCCGCAAAACTCAGCAACGGCACGAAAGTCACCTTCAATCCGCAGGACCAATGGAGCCGCGCCGGCCTCGCCTACGCGAACAGCTCGGTTTACGTCGGCATCACGTCGCATTGCGACCATGGCGCGGCCAGCATCTCCGGCTGGCTGCTGCGCTACCACCCCAACCTCACGAAGCTGCTGCAATTCCATAGCATCGAAACGGCGGCCGGCACCGAACTCGCCAGCATTTGGATGACCGGCTTCGCGCCCGCGATCGACCCGAGCGGCAACGTTTTTGTAGTCACCGGCAACGGCAACTTCGCCACCACGCAAAACGCCCGCGATTACGGCCAAAGCGTTTTGAAGCTGCCCGCGACGCTGGGCCACGTCACGAGCAGCTTCACGCCGGCCGCCTACGCATCGCTGAACGCCGGCGACACCGATTTCGGCTCCGGCGGCGTCATGCTGCTGCCGCCGATCGCCGGACAGACCGCGCCGCCGCTGGCGGTCGCGATCGGCAAGGACGCGGTGCTCTATTTGCTCAACCAGGAGACCCTGGGCGGCGAACAGGCGAACGACGCCGGCGCGCTGCAGGCCACCCGGCTCGCCAGCAGCGGCAGCGGGCTGTGGGGCGGGCCGGCGTTCTATAACCCCCCGGGCGGCCCGCTGGTCTATGTCCAGATCAACGGCGACGTGCTGCGCGGCTTCGCGGTTGCCGCGGGGGCCACGCCCTCGCTGACCCAGGCGGTGGCCGGCACCAGCGCCGCGGGCTATGGCGGGTCGCTGCCCGTCGTGTCCTCCAACGGGGCGAATTCCGGCACCGGCGTGGTCTGGCTGATCCGGCGCGGCAGTTCGGTGCAGCTCGAGGCCTACAACGCGGTCTCGCTGGGCGCGCCGATCTTCGCCGCCGGCGCCGGCACCTGGTCCAACCCGGGGCAGCAGAACTCGTTCCTGACGGCCATGCAGGCGAATGGCCGGGTCTATGTGCCGGCCTATAAGACCGTCGAGGTGTTCGGCCTGACACCGTAGGGTCGGTGGGACAATATCATTTTTTCGTCAGGTCTTTGTCAGGAACGTAGCGAGTGTGTTAGGGTGACAGTCCTGGCAACACCGGACATTGGCCTGGCGCAGTGGGCGCCAACCGTTTTTTAGGGGTTACTCACGTGACTAAATCATTTCAGACCGCAACCCTGGCACGCTCGGCACTGATCGCGCTGCCGCTGGCGCTGGCCGGCCTGCCCACCTGCCACGCCGCCCCCGGCACGCCGTTTGGCAAACCGCAGACACAAAAAATCCATCGCGCGCCGCACGCGGCGCCGCGCAGCGTGCTGCCGCCCACTGCGCTCGTCGGCAACCCCGAAAGCCGTCTGCGCAAGCCGTATGGCGGCACCAAGATCGACGTCACGACATTCCATTACGACACCAATCGCACCGGCTGGAACCTGACGGAGACCGACCTGACACAAGCCAGCGTCGCCTCGGCGAATTTCGGCCTGCTCACCACGCTCAACGTGGATGGCAACGTGCTGGCGCAGCCCCTGCTGGTGTCCAATTTCGTCATGCCGGACGGCACCACGCACGACGTGCTGATCGTCGCCACCGGTCATGATAGCGTCTACGCCTACGATGCACAGACCTATGCGGTGCTGTGGCAGGTCAGCCTGGGCACCTCGCAAAACAGCAACGACGTCGGCTGCAGCGACGTGCTGCCGGAATACGGCATTTCCGGCACGCCGGTGATCGTTCGCACGGGTTCCAACAAGGCGACGATCTACCTGGTGGCGGCCACCGAGCCAGCATCGTTCCAGTTCCACACGCAATTGCACGCGCTCGATCTCGGGACCGGACAGGACACGATCGCGCCCGTTGAGATTTCGCCGTCCGCCACGCTCAGCGACGGTTCGACCTTGCTGTTCGATCCGCAAAATCAGTGGGTCCGCACCAGCCTGGCCTATAATAACGGATCGATCTATGTCGGCGCCGGTTCGCATTGCGACAACAATTCGGGTTCGATCTCCGGCTGGCTGATGCGCTTCAATACCAAGCTCCAGCTGAAGCGCGCGTTCCACACCATCGAGACACAAACGCCGTTCGAACTTGCCAGCATCTGGATGACAGGATTCGCGCCGGCGATCGATGCGAACGGCGATGTGTTCGTCGTGACCGGCAACGGCAATTTCGTCCGCCATGTGAAGGATTGGGGCGAAAGCGTGCTGCGCCTGCCCGCCTCGCTTGACGCGGTGAAGGACAGTTTCACCGCCGCCGCGTACCAGACGCTCACTGACGAGGACCAGGATTTCGGTTCCGGCGGCGTGATGCTGCTACCCACCGTCGCCGGCCAGACCGCGCCGCCGATGGCCGTCGCAATGGGCAAGTCAAGCGTGCTTTACTTGCTAAACAGGAACGATCTTGGCCACGTCAAGCCGAACGACAGCGGCGCATTGCAGGCCCAGCCAGGGGGTGGCAGCGGCCTTTGGGGCGGCCCGGCCTTCTATAACGGGCCCGCCGGACCCACCGTGTTCACGCAAACCGACACGGACGTGCTGCGCGGCTGGGCAGTGGCAACCGGCGCCACACCGTCGCTGACCAATAGTTTGACCGGCACCACGACCTCCGGCTACGGCGGCTCGATGCCGATCGTGTCGTCCAATGGCGCGGCCGCGGGCACCGGCGTGGTCTGGCTGATCCGGCGCAGCCTGCCGATCCAACTCGAAGCCTATAACGCAACGACGCTCGGCGCACCGATTTATGTGGCGAACGCCGGCACCTGGTCGAACCCGGGCGAGGCCAATCCGTTCCTCACCCCGATGCAAGCCAACGGCCGTGTCTATGTGCCGGCTTACCTGACTGTCGAGGTGTTTGGATTGACCCCGTAGGTAAAGCAAGGCCAGGGGTCTGCCCTGGCCTTCCTCACAAATTCAACGCCGTATAAGCCGCGCTCGCGACCCGCATCATCTGCCCCGCGCTCATCTCCCCCATCATCACCGCACTCACCACCTCGTCCTGCCAGATGCAGGTGCGCACGGCACCGTTCTTCAGCAAATCGAAACGCGGCGTGCCAGAACTCTTGCGCACGAACAACGTCAGCGCGCGGCCGTCCGCGGCGGTGTAGCGCAGCGCGGCCGCCTGCGCGTACGTATCGATTTCGCCAAGCCGCCAGCCCAGCCGCGCCAGATCGGGCGCCCGCACGTGCAGCCCCACTGCCTGCGCCAACAGCGCGTCGCGCGCCGGCGCGTCCGCCAGTGCCACGCCGGCCAGGCGCGTCGCGGGGGCCACCGCATCGCGCCGCACCGCGTCCGCCTGCGCCAGAACCTGGTCCGCCGGCGGCCCGAACGGCTGCAGCCAAATCGCGCTGCCGAGCACCAGCAGCACGCTGGCCGCCAGCGCCATCAGCCAACTGGCGCGCGGCGGCGCGGAGCGGCGCACCGGGAATGGGATCGGCGCCGCGGCCGCCTCGATGCGCGCAAGCCAGGAAGCCGGCACGCGCTCTTTCGCGATCCCGCTATAGAGCGCCGCCAACGCCGCCTTGTCGGCGCGAAACGCGGCAACGCGCGCCGCTAGATCCGCATCGGATGCGGCGATCGCTGCCACCGCCGCGGCCCGCTCCGGCGCCAGCTCGCCATCGATGAAGGCGTGCAGTTCCTCCTCGCCGACCGGCCCGATGGTATCGTACCGGCTCATGCGCGCTGCTCCAGCGCAGCCGGATGCGTGAACGGAACCACCTCCAGGCGCTCCCGCAACGCCGCACGGGCGCGCGCCAGGCGCGACATGACGGTGCCCAACGGCACACCAAGCTCCTCGGAAATTTCGCGATAACTCAATTCCTCGACGCCCGCCAGCACCAGCACCTGGCGATGTTCCACGCTGAGAGCCAGCATGGCGCGCTGCACATCGGCGACCGGCCCGCCATCGTTGGCCGCGGTGCTCAGTGCCAGATCGTTCGCCATGTCCTCCACATCCACCGGAACGCCGCGTACCCGGCGGCGCCGCAGTTCATCCAAATACAAATTGTGCACGATGCTGCGCAGCCAGGCGCCCAGACGTTCCGGCTGCTGCAACGTCGCACTTCGTGTCAGCGCGCGTTCGATCCCGTCCTGCACCAGGTCGTCCGCCAGCGCGCGATCGCCGCACAAGCCGGTCGCGTAGCGCCTCAGCGCCGGCAACTGGTCGATCAGCCGGGCCGCGAACGAAGGCGCCACGCACACGGTCATGCGCGGAGGGCCTCGGCTGCCACGACGGTGCGCGGTGTCATGTCGTCCGCTCGGCCTTGCCAAAGTGCCCGCATACACCCGAGCGGCTGTTCCTGTCGCCCGAAAAACCCGGCGGCGGAGCCGACATGGCCGCCTTTCCGCCGGGCCCGGATCCGCGGCGCGTGTCTCAGGGGTTGTAGCTAAGCGAGCCAAAGAGCCCGTCCTTCTCGCCATTGGTTCCTGCCGTGAAATAGATATCGTCGGCGCTGCCGCCGCTGCCGCCGTTGCCCGGGATCAGCGCCCACAGCCCGTCGGCAAACACCAGCCCGCCGCCGGCGGCCTTCAGCAATCCGCGGGGCGCCAGGGCCGGCGTGAAGGCGGTAATCCAGCCGTTGCCGAAATTGCCGACCAGGATATCGCCCGCGTATTGCCCGAAGCTTGCCGGCGCCAGCGCGAGCCCCCACGGCGCGTTCAGCTGGCCGTGCACGTAACGCACCAGCACCTGGCCGGAGAACGTTACTTCCTCGATCGCGCCCTTGCCGGGACCTGAGCGGGAATCGTGCCGCAGCGCATTGACCCGCGCGTAGGTGACGAAGATGTTTCCGTTCAGCACCGCCACGTTATACGGCGAATAGAATTTCGACATCGCCGGATCGCGCCACGACGCCACCTTGGTGAACGTGCCGTCATAGACTTCGACCAGCCCGCTGCGGAAATTGGTCGCGAGCAGGTAGTTGCTGCCGCCGGCATCGGTGTAATAGGCAAGTCCCTTGTAAACCGCGCGGCTCGCGGAATTGTCGGCGACGACGATCGCGGTGCTCGGATTGACGCTGAAACTCCAGGCCGAAATCGTGCCGTCCTCGGTGTCGAAGATAAAGTTCGCCGCGCCGCTCTTGCCGCCGGCGCTGATGACGAAATCGGTGCTGCTCGGATTGAACACCTGGCCGGTCGGCGAACCCGGATGCCTGGAGCCGGCGGCGGGCGGGATCGTGACCACCAGCGACTGCGGCTTGCCCGTGCTGTCATACAGCGTGGTGAGCCCGCTGGCGTTGTCCGACACCCAGAACGGGCCGCCCGGCGCGTAGGAGATGCCCCACGGGTTCTTCAGGTTCGGATCGGTGAAGGCGGCCGCCACCGCGCCATCGGATGTGAGGTTGGTCATCGTGAACGTGCCGGCCAGCGCCGGCGTGGCGGTGCCCAACGTCAAGGCGAGCAATACGTGTCTGGCAGCCATGGCATTCCATCCTGAGTTGGTGGGCCTGATTTGGCGGGCGCGGCCGCTCCGGAAAGCAGCCTGGGCCCGTGTCTCGATGGACGCGGTGCGCGCCGGCTTATTCCACCGTGGCGGGAAAAGTTTTGCGCGCCGGGCGTCGCGGCGGGGAATAGGGCCGCACGCAGACACGTCTTCACGCTGGCCAAGCACAAGGAGGCGGCATTGACACAGGATTTCGAACCGCAAGCCTATCGCAGCACATCCGGCGCTTCATGGAGGCTAGCGGCCTGCGCGGCGGCGGCCTGGGCGGCCTGCGTAACGCAAGCCGCCGCGACCGGCTCGCTGTTCAACCAGCCCGGCAACATTCTGATCACCGATCAGTTCAACAACCGCGTCATCGAGGTGACCCGCGCCGGCAAGATCGCCTGGACTTTTGGTAGCGGCGGCCCCAGCCAGTGCACCGCCGGCGCCGGCACCGTCATCGCGCCGAACGACGCCGAACGCCTCGCCGGCGGCCTCACGTTGATAGCCGGCACCGGCACCGGCAGCTGCCCGGACAACCGCGTCATCGTGGTCAATGAAGCCGGCACCATCGTCTACCAGTACGGCCAGGCCGGCGTCGCCGGGTCGGGCGCCAACGAACTGAACGTTCCGGTGTTCGCGATCGAGACCGCGAACGGCGACTACCTGATCACCGACCAGGCGAACAACCGCATCATCGAAGTCGATGCGACCCAGAACATCGTTTACAATTACGGCCCGGCCGGCGGCAAGGGTGCCTTGAACAGCCCCAACAGCGCGGAACTGCTGACCGACGGCGATATCCTGATCGCCGACGAAAACAACAACCGCGCATTCGAAATCAACCCGGCGCAGAACAACAACATCGTGTTCTCGTTCAGCCGCGGCCTGAACACCGTTGCGTTCGCCAGCCGTTTGCCCAACGGCGATACGCTGATCGCCGATGCCGGCAATAACCGCATCATCGAAATCAACCAAGCGAAGCACGCGGTTTTCAAATACCACACGAACCTGAGCTCAAACAGCAATCCCAACCCAAACCCCACCGGCGCGGTCCGCCTCGCGGACGGCAACACACTCATCGCGGACCAGTTCAACAACCGCGTAATCATCATCTCACCGCAGAAGAAAATCATCTTCCAATACGGCCAGACCAACGTCGTCGGCATCGGCCCCAACCAACTGAACGCCCCCTACAGCGCCGTGTCGATCGGCGACTACACCGGCGTTACCCCGCCGCCGGGGTTGTGACGCGGAAGAAGGCCAAGGGGCTCTGCCCCCTGGGCCCCCGCTAAGGACAAGTCCTTAGAACCTATTCATTAGGTCAGGGGACAGGGAGGGGGGGCTGCGAGTGCGTGGCAACATCCTCGTTGCCCCCCTCCCTGTCCCCTGACTAATGAAACGGGGTCTGGGGACTAGTCCCCAGCGGGGGGTCCAGGGGGGCAGAGCCCCCTGGCCTTCCTTCCTTCACGCGCCCCCCGCGGCGGGGTAATGTCGCCGCCATGGCACCCACCCGTCCGCCGCGTTCCGTTGGGTTGCCGTCGCGCGAGGAGGTAAGGCGTTTCATTCAGGAGCAGCCCGGGCGCGCTGGCAAGCGCGAGGTGGCCAGGGCGTTTGATCTCGGCCCTGAGCATCGGGGCGCGTTGCGCGGCATTTTAAAGAGCCTGGAGCACGAGGGCGCGTTGCAGCCCGCGGGCAAAAAACGTTTTACCGACCCCGGCCGTTTGCCGGAAACCGCGTTGGTGGTGGTGACCGGCACCGATCCCGACGGCGACCCGATTGCGCGCCCGGTGGCATGGGACGCGCCGGGTCCGCCGCCGCTGATATTGATGCACCCGGAAAAGCACGGCCAGCCGGCTTTGGCGCCGGGCGACCGTGTGCTGGCGCGGCTGAAACCGATTGCGCATGGCAAATATGAAGGCCGCACGATCAAGCGCCTCGCTTCGGCGCCCAGCCGTGTGCTCGGCATTTTCCGCCCGCCCGACCGCCTGACCCCGACCGATCGCCGCGCCAAGGCGGAGTGGCACATTCCGGCGGACGAAACGATGGCCGCGGGCACCGGCGAAATCGTGCTGGCGGAGCCGCTGCCCGGTGCCGTTTATGGTTTGAAAAAGGCCCGCATTGTCGAGCGGCTCGGCCGCATGGGCGACGCGCGCTCGGTCAGCCTCATCTGCATCCACACCCATCTCATCCCGCAGGAATTTTCCCCCGAGGCGTTGCAGGAAGCGAAGCGCGCGCGCGGCGTCGCCCTGGGCAAGCGCACCGATTTGCGCGACGTGCCCCTGATCACCATCGACGGCGAGGATGCGCGTGATTTCGACGACGCGGTTTATGCCGAACCGGACGGCGCCGGCTTTCGCCTGATCGTCGCGATCGCCGACGTCGCGCATTATGTGCGGCCTGCCGGCGCGCTCGACGGCGACGCAAAACTTCGTGGCAATTCCTGCTATTTTCCCGATCGCGTGGTGCCGATGCTGCCGGAGGCGCTGTCCAACGGCTGGTGCAGCCTGAAGCCGGGCGAGCCGCGCGGCTGTCTTTTCGTGGACATGCGCATCGATGGCGAGGGGCGCAAACTTGGCCACCAATTCGGCCGCGGCCTGATGCGCAGCGCGGCACGGCTCACCTACGAGGAAGTTCAGGCGGCCGCCGATGGTGCCGGCGACGCGGGACTGCCGGCCGGGCTGCTGGCGGCACTCTATGCCGCGTTCCGCGCGCTGCTCGGCGCGCGCGCCCGCCGCGGCACGCTCGATCTCGATTTGCCCGAGCGCAAGGTAAAGCTGACCGACGATGGCCAGGTGGCGCAGATCGTGCCGCGACCGCGGCTGGACAGCCACCGCCTGATCGAGGAGTTCATGATCCTCGCCAATGTCGCGGCCGCCGAGGAACTCGAGCGGCTGCGGCAACCCTGCATGTACCGTGTGCACGCGCAGCCATCGGACGAAAAGCTCGCCAACCTGCGCAACTTTCTCGCCACCCTGGATATTTCACTGCCGATGGGCGGCACGATTCATCCGCGCGACCTCGACACGGTACTGAAGAAGGTGGCCGGCACCGAGCACGCGGCGCTGGTGAACGAAGTGATGCTGCGCAGCCAAAGCCAGGCGGCCTACGCTCCCGATAATATCGGCCATTTCGGGCTTGGCCTGGCGCGCTATGCGCATTTTACCAGTCCGATCCGCCGCTACGCCGATCTGCTGGTGCACCGCGCGCTGATCGCCGGCCTGCGGCTCGGCCTCGGCGCGCTCGCGCCGGAGGAAGCCGCCGATTTCGAAAACACCGCCGAACATATCAGCGCCACCGAACGGCGGGCGGCGCTCGCCGAGCGCGAGGCGGTCGACCGTTACTTATCTGCCTACATGGCGGATAAAATTGGTGCGCGGTTCGCCGCGCGCGTCTCCGGGGTGGCGCGTTTCGGGCTTTTTGTCACATTACACGCCACCGGGGCCAACGGCCTGGTACCCCTCTCATCCTTGCCCGACGATTATTGGATGCACGACGAGACGACCCAAAGCCTGCACGGCCGCGCCACCCGCCAGTCGTTCCGCCTGGCGCAGGAGGTGACGGTGCGCCTGAAGGAGGCCAGCCCGGTGACCGGCGGCCTGATTTTCGATCTCACGGATTTGAGCGATCCCGGCCGCATGGGCGTCCCCAGCGGCGCGCGCCGGGATGCCCCACGGCGCGGGGGCAAACCTGGCAGCGGGGGAAAGCGCAGCCGGAAGTGACCCGCATTTGCACCGCATCGGTGCTGATCCTGATTCTGTTCGCCGCCCTGCAAGCCTCGGGCGCGTCCCCCGGATTCGATGCGAAACTGGCATCCCGCGTGGTGGCCGCCGCGATCGCCTTCACCGCGCCGCGCGTGCTGGTGCCGGCGACACCGGCGGAGCTGACGTTATGGGGCCTGCACGGCATTACCGCGCTGGATCCGTCGCTCAGCGCCGACCGCCAGGGCGCGGTGGTGCGCCTCGCGACCGCCGATCGGCTGCTGCTGGCCCGCGCCGCGCCGCCGCAGGACGATGCCGCCGCCTGGGGCCGCCTGGCGGCGGAGTTCTACGAGTCGGCCTATGCGGCCAGCATCGCGCTGCACCGCGCCGGATTCCAGGCCATGCTGCAGAGTTTCTTCGACGAAATGTTCGATCACGTCGATGCGTATAGCCGCTACGTGCCGCCGGCGCCCGCCGAGGCGGCCCGCTCGCGCCTTTCGCTCGATGCCGGCGCCGGCCTGAACCTGCTGCGCAAGAACGGCGGCGTGGTGATCAGCGACGTGGTGCCCGGCGGCCCGGGCGCCTTCGCGGGTGCGCGCGTCGGTGATCGCCTGCTCACGGTCGACGGGCGCGACGTGCGAAGAGCCAGCATTGCCCACGTGGCGTCCATGCTGACCGGCGTGGAGGGCAGCGAGGTGGGCCTGCGCGTGCGCGGCCTGGACGGAGCCGTGCGCGACCTGCTGCTGACCCTGGCCTTCGTGCCGCCGGAGACGGTGTTTGCGACCCGCGAACAGGACCTGTTTGTCATCCGCGTGACCGCGTTCGACGGCAATACCGCCGAGCGCCTAAGCCAGGCGCTGGAGGCCGGCACCGTCGCGACACCGCCGCCGGCCGCGATCGTGATCGATCTGCGCGGCAATCGCGGCGGCCTGCTGCGGCAGGCGGTGACCGCCGTGGCCCTGCTGGCCGAACAGGGCGTGATCGCCAGCACCGCGGGGCGCGATCCGCAGGCGACCCACGATTGGCGCATCGACGGCGGCGGCGACCTGACGCACGGCGCGAAGCTCGTGCTGCTGGTCGATGCCAACACCGCCAGCGCCGCGGAAATCATGGCGGCGGCACTCGCCGATCTCGGCCGCGGCGTGGTGGTCGGCAGTACCACGCTCGGCAAGGGCCTGGTGCAGACCATCACCAGCCTGCCCGACGGCGGCGAGCTCTATGTCACCTGGAGCCGCGTGCTGGCGCCGAAATCCTGGCCGATCCAGACCCTCGGCGTGATGCCCCAGGTCTGCACCAGCCGCGGCACCGATGACCTGCACCGCCAGCTGGACGATCTGGCGGCCGGGCGCTGGGACCTGGCGGAGGCGGTCGCCCACAGCCGCGCGGCGCGTGCGCCGCTGCCCATGGCCCAGGCGCTCGATCTGCGCCAACCCTGCCCCGCCGCCGAAGGCGGCGACCTCGACCTGCAAGCCGCCAATTTCCTGGCCGTCCACCCGGCCGCCTACCAGGCGGCCCTGGTAAGGTAGCTGACAGCGGACAGCTGACAGCCCGCGGCGGGGTGGCACTGGCGGCCAAAATCT
>Ga0181519_10003612_pt1 | contig 12700 bp, 13 predicted proteins | sample PEATcosm2014_Bin_26_FD_121102 | JGI IMG/M metagenome (GOLD analysis project Ga0181519, IMG submission 121102) | Peatland microbial communities from MTU Mesocosm Facility, Houghton, MI, USA - PEATcosm2014_Bin02_10_metaG | ecosystem: Environmental > Terrestrial > Soil > Wetlands > Peat | place... | reverse complement strand
TCGTCGATCAGTCCCACGACGTCGTCGGTGGCGACGTAGGCGTCATCAACTATTTCGCCAGCGACCGCAATGAGGCGCCGCTGTTGAGCTTTCTCACGAACGAGCTCGGCGTAGTGCTGAGCATTCGCTGCCGAGGGCGTGTTCATCTGCAACGACGAAAGTACGGCCAACTCGACGGCCACGGCACCGCGCTCTTGAAGTTTCGCTTGAACCGTCACGTAGTCGACCGGTTCGCCGGCGTTCGCGAGCGCGATGATGGCGCTGAAGATCTGTCCGTGCAACGGCCTGTAGAAGTCCTCGGGTTGGACCGTCTCGTAGGCGATACTCACGGCCTCTTGGGACAAGAGCATTGCGCCGATCAATGACTCCTCGACTTCGATAGCGCTGGGGGGTACCCGACCCCCACCCGGTGCGGAGTGCGCGCGATCGGTATCCAGCTGTGTCATAAGACCTCAACGGTTGCTCAGAATCCTTGTGTGACGCAATAACAACAACGTGGGGAATAGCTGTGGCTAACCACCCGTGTACCAGTTTGAACAATAGGTGTAACAAGACTGTGGCCGGGGCACTCGGCCCCGGCCACAAAAGCCAAACAATCGTGCCGTTATTTGGCGACAATCTCCAGGTTCACGCTCGCAATGACACCTTCGAAGAGTGTGGCGCTGACCGTGGCGCTGCCAAGTTCCTTCACGTGCTCGGTCATAGAAATCATGTGCCGGTCGAGTGAGATGTTCGTCGCCGTTCGAATCGCGTTGACGACGTCCGATTCGGTCACCGATCCAAAGAGGCGACCGTTCGCGCCCGCTCGCGCGGCGATCTGGATGGGTGACTGCTCAATCAATGCACGCTGTACTTCAGCGGCCTCACGACTCTTTGCGTCGCGGACGTCGCGGCCCTTTCGCATCGAGGCCGCCTGCACTTCCATCGTGTCATTGGCGAGTAACGCGGCACCCGTTGGCAGAAGAAAGTTTCGGGCGTAACCCGACTTCACTTCAACGATGTCGCCGCGTCGACCAACGCCACGCACGTCACTACGCAAGAGCACTTTCATTCTGCAGCCTCCTCGGCGAACTCTGCTTCGAACACTTCGGCAGCCTCACCGGCGTCGTCAGTCTCTATGTCGACGTCAGCGCCGACGGGCGCAACCGGTGTTCCGTCGCGGTCGCCACGTGGTGCGCGCGGCCCCCGGTCGTCCCTGGAGCCGCGACCGCCGCGGCGTTCGGTCACCGTGCGTTGGGTGTAGGGCAACAGAGCCAGTTCGCGCGCGGTCTTGATCGCGTCGGTGACGTCTCTCTGGTGCTGCTGGCAGTTGCCCGAGACCTTACGACCTCGTATCTTCCCGCGGTCCGAGATGTACTTGCGCAACTGGGCTAGATCCTTGTAATCGACCGAGATGACGCCGTGCTGGCAGAAGGAACACGGCTTCTTCTTCACGCCACGACGCGTGTCGATCTTGGGCGCGCGCTTGGGCGGCTTGGGGTTATTAATGCGTGGCATTAGAAGGGCTCCTCATCGAAAGCGTACGTAGTTGGTTCACTGGGGCGTGCCGCGGCGGGTCGATCACTCGACTGGAAGTTGCCGCCCTCGGCGCGCGGGGTGCGCGTAATAACGGCAGTCGCCCAACGAAGCGACGGCGCGATCTCATCGGCGTTGATCTCGACGATCGAACGCTTGTCGCCGTTCTCGGTCTCCCAGCTTCGCTGCTCGAGTCGGCCGGTCACCACGACGCGCGCTCCCTTTTGCAAGGAGTTCGCCGCGTTCTCGGCCATGGAGCCGTAGCCCGTCACTTCGAAATACGAGACGCGCTCTTCCCATTCCTGGGTCTGTCGGTTCTGCCAGCGACGGTTCACGGCAATCGAGAGACGGATGGCGGCTTGACCGCTGTTCAAAAACTTGAGTTCGGGGTCGCGGGTGACGTTGCCCACGACGGTGATTGTGTTGTCAGCCATAGTGCTCTCTCCTTAGTTCGTTCTGCGTCCGAACCTAGGCTTCAGCCGTGACACGGCTGGGCTTGGTTCGTTCACTGCGACGAAGGATCTTGAAGCGAAGGACCTCGTCTGACAACAACAGAATTCGGTCCAGTTCGACGACGGTCGTCGACTCACCGGTGAACTCCACCAAGACGTAGTAGCCCTCCTTGCGCTTGTTGATCTCGTACGCGAGGGGACGCTTGCCCCAACGGTCGATGGCACCAGGATTTCCGCCATTGCTTCGGATGGTCTCGAGCGCCCGGTCAAGGGCGATCTGGATCGACTGTGCGTCGACGGCGGTGTCGAACACGATCATGGTTTCATAGGGCCTCATGGCCGTTTCCTTTCCCTCTGGTCCGGCGAGGCCGGGCTCTGCGGAACACAGAGCAGGGTTCGTTTGCTGCTTCCCACGCTTGTGGGAAAGACAACTCTACTGCACGGTAGAGATTTTGGCTACTCGACGAGCTCGTCGGGATTCTCGTAGGCCTCTGAGACGTCAGGAAAGAGGCCATTTCTTACGTCAAAGGCGTACTGGCCCACGGCCTCGGTGATCGAGGTACCCAACTGGGCGTACTGGCGGACGAATTTTGCCGGCGCTCGCTTGGTGAGTCCCAGCAGGTCGTGGAAGACGAGCACTTGTCCATCGGTGTCGGGGCCGGCGCCGATGCCGATCGTGGGGATCTCGAGGGCCTCGGTGATCCGGGTTCCCACGACGCTGGGCACGCCTTCGATCACGATGGCGTAGACGCCCTCGTCCTGGAGCAGGAGGGCGTCCTTGGTCAGCCACTCGGCCGCTTCGCGCGTCTTGGCCTGGACCTTGAAGCCCCCGAAGGCGAGCACACTTTGAGGCGTGAGCCCGAGGTGACCCATGACCGGGATCTCCGCGTCGAGAATGGCGCGCACCGCGTCTCGGCGAACTCGCCCGCCTTCGAGCTTGACGCTCTGGGCTCCGGCGCGAATCAAGGCCGCCGCGTTACGAACGCTGCTCACGACATCAACGTGATAACTCATCCAGGGCATGTCGGCGACGACGTGCGCCTTGGGCTTCGCCGCCGCCACCGCGCGCACGTGGTGGATCATGTCCTCCATGGTCACGTGCAACGTGTCATTCTGGCCCATCACGACGTTCGCCATGGAATCACCCACGAGGATGACGTCGACGCCCGCCTCGTCGCAGTAGCGAGCACTCGGCTCGTCGTAGGCGGTGATCATCACGAGGGGCTGGTCACCGCGACGTCGTTTGCGCGAACGAATAGTGGGCGCACTCAGAGTCATTCGCCGACTTTTCGCTGTTGGCGAACCGGCGAACGCCGGGCCTGGCGTCCACCGGCGGTCCACTTCCGCACCAGGTGGTGGAACGAGCAGGCAACGCACACCTCGACGGCGTAACACTGAACGGGCTCCTCACGGCGCTCGAGTTTGAGAAGTTCGGCCCGCGAGGTGGGGCACGTGCCTCCCGCGGGCAGGCGCGCACCGAACACGTAGGTGACCTCTACCAATTCGGCCTCACTGCAGACCGGACACGTCTCGCCAGTGGAGCGGCCAATGTTCTTGGCGGCCCTCAACAGTTCAGGGTGGGCGTCACAGACGTCTTCGTAGCGAAGCGTTCCCGCGGCCAGCTTCGCGAGCAGTGCATGGCGGACGAGTCCGAACTCGACGACGGCTCCGTCGGCGGTGCTGGTTCGAAAGCTCTTATCCATTAGGCAGGACACTACCGTCAGCCCAGAAATACCTTGTTACCATCAGGTAAAAGCTCTCAAGTCCTTTGTTTTAACGCATTTCCGTAATGGTCACGAGAGAATCTTCGAGATGAGGGCCTCTAGCGGCGGGCTTGGTGGCCTGATTCAGAAGCTACGTGACGTCATCGACTTTGCCGAGCGCGGCCTCGAGGACAATGAGTTCCTCGTATGAGAGCGTGAGGAGGCCCTCCGGGGGCTCGTCAAGGATCCGATCCGCGTCGTGGGCGACGGCGAGCCCCCTTTCGGTCGCCACGACAATTTTGGCCCGACGGTCGGTGGGATGGTCTCGTCGTTCGACGAACCCTCTGGCCTCGAGGTCATCGACCACGAGGGTCATGTAGGGCGGGTCAATTCCTAGCAGCAGCGCCAATTCGCCCATCGGCATTGGCGAGGTGGCGATCCTGCGCAGCGCCTGCACTCGACCGATGCTCATGCCCAGCGCTCTTGAAACCTTGTGTCGGCGTTCGTTATCGAGCACCAGCGCGGACATCTTGATCCAGACTCGCTCGGCGAGGTCCGCGGTTCGAGCGTCGCCCACGTCGCTCATGCCGCCCTTCCTTCGAAGTACTCGGGATTGAGTTCCACGGCGGTGCGCCGAGCCGAGGCGTGGGCCCACGTGGACGTGCCGACGAGACCAAGTACGACCACCAAGGCGCCACAGCCCGTGACCAACCACCAACCGACCCTCGTCGCGGTGGTGAACGTCACCTTTGACGTCACGCCGATCTTCGAGCCGACCAGTGCACCCACGATCGCCACGCCCAGTGTTGCGCCGACCTGGCGTGACGTCGAGGCGATGGCCGACGCCACACCGGCCTGGGCGCGCGGCATTCCCGAGACCGCCGCGTTCGTGATGGGCGGGTTCACGAAACCGAATCCGACGCCAAATACCACGTAGGCGAGGAACAGCCAAGAAAAGGGTGTGGCGACGCTGAGACGCACCAAGAGGGCGCTGCCCGCCAGGATTCCGACGCCGCCGAGAAGGAGTGGTAATCGAGCGCCGCGGCGCCCGACAAGGATGCCCGAAATAGGGGGCATGATCAGGGTCATTGCGGCCATCGGCAAGGTGTCGAGTCCGGCCCCCAGTGCTGAGAGCCCTCTCACTTCTTGAAGGTACAGGGTGTTCAAGAAGAGGAAGCCGCCGAGAGCCGCAAAACTCGCCACCGCGATCAGCGTGGCGGTCGAAAAGGGCGCGGAGCGAAAGAATCGAAGATTGATGAGCGGTTCGTCACAGCGCCGTTCCCACGTCACGAGTGCGACCAGGGCGACGAACGCGAGTAAGAAGACGACCAACGTCGACGCCGACGTCCAACCGTAACTGGGAGCCTGGATGATTCCAAACGTGAGACTCGCCAGGAGCACAATGACGATTCCCTGACCCCGCCAGTCAACCTTGCGCGCTCGCACGGCCTTCGATTCGGGCACGAAGCGGAGGGCGAGGAAGGCCGCGAGCAGTCCAATCGGAACATTGATCCAAAAAATCGAACGCCACCCGACCGCATCGACGAGCACGCCTCCGACAATCGGACCGAGCGCCATCGAGAACCCGATCACCGCCGCCCAGACGCCAATCGCTTGGGCACGCTCCTTGGGGTCGGTGAAGGTGTTCGTGATGATCGACATCGCCACCGGATTGAGCATTGAGCCACCGAGCGCTTGGAGCATGCGAAAGATAATCAATCCCGTCAAGTTGGGCGCCAGACTGCACAAAAGAGAGCCCGCGACGAAGATGAAAAGACCGGTGACGAAGGTGCGCCGGCGTCCGAGCCGATCAGCGGTCGAGCCTGACAACATCAAGAAACTCGCGAGCACCAAGGTGTACGCGTCAACCGTCCACTGCAAGCCAGACAACGAGGCGTGGAAGTCTCGGCCAATCGAAGGCAGCGCCACGTTCACGATGGTCACGTCCAAGCTGACGACGAGCAGACTCATTGAGCAGATGAGCAGCACCCCAATCCGGCGCCGTCGGCTGAGGACTCCGCTCGACGGCGATCCACCCGCAATTGCTTCTGTTGACATAATTATTCTTATACTATAAGTAAATGGATCCGATCGTCACGCCTCGAGCGTACGAGCGCCACACGGCTTCGCAGTAGCGTTCGATATATCGAAGTGATATGATGTTTCGCGTGTTAGACATCGCCATTCTTGGTCTCTTGATGGATCGCGACCACCACGGCTACGAGATTCGCACGCAGTTACGCGACCGCCTCGGCGTCTCGGCGAACGTCTCTTTCGGTTCCATTTATCCCGCTCTCGCCCGCCTCGAGCGACACGGTTGTGTGGAGGCGGTGATGACCCACGAGCCTCGAATCAGTTCGTTATCGACCGGATCGTTGTCGGGAGAGCGCGCATCGCTGCGCTCACTTCGCACGTCTCAAGGGCTCGGACGCCGCGGTCGCAAGGTCTATCGCATCACCGAACGTGGTCGCGCGGAATTCGTCTCGCTCCTGGCCGACCCCGCCACCCTGGACGACAGCAAGAACTTCTCCTTGCGGATGGCACTGGCGAAGTACTTGACTCCTAGTCTGCGCGTCGGACTACTCGAGCGACGCCGTAACGATCTCGTTGGACGACTCGCCGAAGTGCGAACCGGCGCCAACAACGAACAGCTCGACCCCTACGCGCGCAGCGTGATGCAGCACGCGGCTCATGGTGTCGAGTTGGATCTCGCGTGGATTGACAGCATGTTGGCCACCGAACGAAATAACCAAACGGCATTCGCCCAAGAGGCGAAGTAGGAAAGGAAAGCCATGGAAAAGATTCGCGTGGCCATCGCAGGCGTCGGAAACTGCGCCAGTTCACTTATTCAAGGCGTGACGTATTACAAGGACGCCAAGCAGGGCGACAACGTGCCTGGCTTGATGCACGTCGAACTGGGCGGCTATCACGTCAGTGACCTCGAATTCGTGGCTGCCTTCGATGTCGACGCCTCCAAGGTCGGCAGCGACCTCGGCAAGGCCATCGAGGGCGGAATGAACAACACGATTAAGTTCGCGGACGTCCCCACGCTCGGGGTTACCGTTCAGCGCGGTCCGACCATGGACGGGTTGAACAAGTACTACCGCGCCGTCATCGAAGAGTCAGCCTACGAACCGGTCGACGTCGCCCAGGTCTTGCGAGAAACCAGGGCCCAGGTGCTCGTCTCGTATCTTCCGGTCGGTTCCGAGAACGCTCAAAAGTTCTACGCTCAGGCGGCGATCGACGCCGGCGTCGCCTTCGTCAACGCCATTCCCGTGTTCATCGCCTCAGACCCCGTATGGGCCAAGAAATTCGCCGACGCTGGTGTCCCGATTATTGGCGACGACATCAAGAGTCAGGTCGGCGCGACGATTGTGCACCGCGTGCTCGCACGTCTCTTCGAAGACCGCGGCCTGACGCTCGACCACACCTACCAACTGAACGTTGGCGGAAACATGGACTTCAAGAACATGCTCGACCGAGAGCGTCTGGAGTCCAAGAAGATCTCCAAGACCCAGGCCGTGACCTCCCAGCTCGAGATCAACAATATGGACCCCGATGACGTCCACATCGGTCCGAGTGACCACATTCCGTGGCTGCACGACCGCAAGTGGGCCTACATCCGCATGGAGGGTCGAAACTTCGGTGACGTACCCCTCAACGTCGAGCTCAAGTTGGAAGTGTGGGACTCGCCGAATTCGGCGGGCGTGATCATCGACGCGGTTCGCTGCGCCAAGCTCGCCCTGGACCGCGGCATCGGCGGACCCGTCGTGGGACCGTCGGCGTACTTCATGAAGTCGCCCCCGGTTCAGTACCACGACGACGTAGCCCACAGAATGGTCGAGGAGTTCGCCAACGACGTTGCGCCTAACCTCGCCTGACCCCCGGAACAACGAAATGCCCGGTCACGGGCGTGATCGAGGTCCTCAAGACTAGATCGTCACAGTGCGTTCAGTCCTAGCGAGACTGGGTTTGCCACCACGCCCGAAGCCTCGCTGTCGCGTCCTCGGGACTGATCTCACCCTCGTCGAGCCGTATCTCCATCAAGAAGTCGAGCGCGCGCCCGACCGCCCGACCGGGCCCGATGTCGAGGACCTCCATGACCGCCACGCCGTCCAGGGCCGGTCGAAGTCGACTCAGGTCCTCGAGTTCACGGAGCTCTTGAATCCGTCGTTCTAGCTCGTCCATCCTCGCTGCGAGGACCGCCGCTTTTCTCTCGTTGCGAGTGGTGCAGTCGCATCTCGTCAGCTCATTGAGTTCCTCGAGGAGCGGTCCCGCGTCTCGCACGTAGCGACGCACCGCCTTGTCACTCCAACCCATCTTGTAGGTGTGAAAGCGCAGATGGAGTTCGACCAGGGTTGCCACTTCGTCAATGACCTCCTGGGAGTACCTCAAGGCGGCCATTCGCTTTCTCGTCATCTTGGCCCCCACGACCTCGTGGAATCGGAAGGTCACGCCCTCGTCGGTGATCGCTCTCGTCGCAGGTTTGCCGATGTCGTGAAACAGTGCGGCGAGGCGCAACACCAACGACGGCGACGTCTTGTCGACCACGGCCCACGTGTGCTTGAGGACGTCTTTATGCTGGTGAATCGGGTCTTGCTCCAGTTGCAACTTCGGCAGTTCAGGAAAGAAATGGTCGGCGAGCCCCGTACGGACGATGAAGTCGAGACCGACGGACGGTTGCTCGGTCAACATCAACAGATCCAATTCACCGCGAATCCGCTCGGCGGACACGATGGTGAGTTTCTCGGCCATTTCGGCGGCCGCACGTTCGATCGACGGGTCTATAGACAGATTGAAGCGAGCGGCGAAGCGAGCGGCACGCAACATGCGAAGCGGGTCGTCAGCGAAGAGAATTTCGGGATCGATGGGGGTGCGAAGACGACGCTCATGTAGATCATCAAAACCGTGGTGGAAGTCAAAGAGCGTCTGGACTTCGAAAGTCTGCTCCTCGAGGGCCACGACGTCCAGGGCGAGCGCGTTTATCGTGAAGTCGCGACGACTGAGATCGGCCTCGAGGGAGTCTCCCCAAGTCACCGAAGGCTTTCGAGAATGATCGACGTATTCCTCTGAGCGAAACGTCGTGATCTCCGCTCTCACGCCGTTCTCACGAATTACACCGCCGACGGTACCGAACGCCCGGCCCTGTTCCCATAAGGTCGAACACACCGGCGTCATCAAGCGGACGATGTCGTCGGGACGAGCGTTGGTGGTGAAGTCAATCTCATAGGCATCACCTCGTTCTTCACCCAGGATGGCGTCACGAACCGAACCGCCGACGGCGTAGAGCGAGTAACCCGCCGCGGCAAAAACTCGCGCGAGGGGAGCTGACAAGTGAGCGACCTCACTTAATCGATCGTGTACCTGTTCAAAAGAAGTCATTGCGAATGAAGGGTAGTGGCGTCAGACTTCGTGGGGAACCGAAGGTAGCCTGTACCAGCATGTTCCACCGATTTTCGACCTGGTGGCGGGCGCTTAGCGTCGTACTCCTCAGCCTCGCAACGGTGACGTGGCCCATGGCCGCGCACGCTGAATCGACGGCATCATTCGTTGTCGTGCACCAGAATCCGGTGGTCCTGCTCTCGGCACGTGGATCGGGTCGCTTTGAGACCACGCTACGTTTCGCCAATCCAGGCAAAGTGGTCACCGCGCAAGTCTCGCTCTATCCTCGCGTCATTGCGCGGTCCCAACTGGCTCCAATCATCAGTGGAACGGGCGAGACCGGCTCGTCGATTTCCACCACCGGCAACTTCACGATCACCTGTCTCGCTCATGATCGCGCGACATTCGGCATCACGCTCTTTTCCGCCTCACCCGGCAAGTCCGACGCTGATTGTGAGAACCGCGTCGCTCGACTCCACCTTGACTGCACGGGTGCCAATTGCGACGGGGTCTATCCGATCAGCTACTCTCTGAGCACCCTCAACAGCACCCAGACCACCTGGTCGCTACTGAGTGTTCAAACCGGCTCGATAGAGCGCCCGCTTCGCGTCGACATCATCGAGGACGTCGAACCCCCGTCCTTGAAACACCCCGCCGTCGCGACCGGCGTGCTTCGAGCCATCGCCAACCACGCTCAAACCCCCGTCACGATTACGGCGGACTACCGAACGCTCAGCGCACTTCAATCTTCTGAGACCAGCCAGGACATCGCCCTTCGAGCCGCGTACGACAAAGCGCTCGCGAGTCCCCTGCACCGGGGCGTCGCGGCACCCCCCGCCAATATCGACTTTGCCGGACTCGTGAGTAATGGACTCACAACCCAGGTGGGTCAACAACTCTCCCTCTCAACCTCGCTCCTTCGACAGGTCACCGGACGCTACGCCGACAGTCCGATCGTGCTCAACGGTGCGGTCACGCTCGCCGATATGAAGGCGCTCGCCGCCGCTCACGTCGGCGACGTCGTCGTACACGAATCGTCGCTCGCGCTCCAACCCTCCACCACCCTCGATTGGGGTGCGCCCTTTCACGTACCGGACGTCCCTTCATTGACGGTCCTCGCCGTGGACGGGCCGCTCGACCAACTCGTCAATGACGCTTCGATCACGCCGGACCTTCGCGCCGTACTCACCCTCAATACGCTCGCCTTCTTGCACTTCGAAGAGCCAAACGCCCCTTCGCAGCGATCGGTGGTCGTCGAGATGTCGCCCACCAGGGCTTCGGCCGCGTTCGTCAACGATCTGCTCAACGGCCTCGATTCGAGTCCCTTCGCCATCGCGTCGAGCCTCTCCCCTTCGTTCAGTTCATCGTTAGTTGGCACGAATAACGCGCCGAAAACTCGCAACTTGGTGACTGCCGCATCCTCGACGTGGTCAGCGGGCAACGTGCGGTCGCTCTTCTTCGCCATTGGTCAGATCAGTTCCTTCAACCAAGCGATTTCGTCAGCGCCAGTCGCGAACACGCTCAGCGTCGCCGTGGCCCAGTCCGAAGTGATCGGCGAACCTCCGGCCCGGCAAAACGCCATCGACAACGCCCAAGCGGCACTCAACGACCAATTGGGAAACTTCTCGGTTGATCAGAGTTCCATCACCCTCGCCGGGCCGGGTACCGCTTTACCCGTCACCGTGCTCAATCGGGCCGGCTATTCCGTCACCGCCGTGGTGCATCTCATCACCGACCGGCTCAGTTTTCCCAAAGGTGACCAGCAAGTCGTGACCCTCGACGCGCCGACGAAGTCCCTTCGGATTCCCACCTCCAACCACCGTGGCAGCGATCTCACCCTCCAGATCGTCGTCACCACACCCAACGACCAGGTCGTTCTTGCCCGTACCGCCATCCAGGTTCGTATCGCCGGCAACTCGGTTGTGGGCTACCTCCTTACTCTCGCCTCCCTTCTGGTCCTCGCCTATTGGTGGGTGCGCACGTATCGGCGTACTCCCAAGGGGCGCCACGCGCGATGAGCACCACGTCGACGCACGGTTCGCGCGCCCTGTCCATGGCGAGTGGGACGCTCGTCTCTCGACTCACGGGATTGCTACGAGTGCTCGTGCTTGCGTGGGTCCTCGGATTCACCCCGATCGCCGACGCGTTCAACCTCGCCAACACCATCCCCAACATGTTGTTCGACCTCGTGCTCGGCGGCATCGCCAGTGCAACGTTCATACCGGTCTTCGTCGAACGGCTCGCCCTCGATGGTGAGCGCAAGGCGTGGAAGTCAATCTCCAGTGTGATCACCGGAGCCCTTTTGGTGCTCGTCGTCGCGTCGGCGCTCGCGTGGGTCGCGGCGCCGTGGATTATCGACGGTTTCACCCTCTTACAGCACCCCGATACACAGCATTCGATCGCCACGCTGCACCAACAGCGCATCGTGGCGACGTCGCTACTCCGATGGTTCGTGCCGCAGATCTTCTTCTACGGCGTCATCGGCATCGCCACCGCACTGCTCAACGTTCGCCATCGTTTTGGTACACCCTCGTGGGTGCCGGTCGCGAACAACATCGTCTGCATCGCAGTCTTGGTCTGGTTCCACGCGGTCGACCCGACCCCAACACTCAGCACCCTCCAAGGTTCGCGGGATCTTTTGTGGCTCGGACTGGGCACGACGCTGGGCGTTGCGGTGCAGTTCCTCTGCCTTCTTCCTTCGCTCGCTCGAAGCGAACTCTGGCGACTCTCCTTTCGTTTCAATCGACACGACCCTGCGGTGCGCGCGGTAGGAAGGTTGGGAAGCTGGACTCTATTGGTCGTCCTGGCGAATCAGGTGTCGCTCTACGTTGTCCTCGCTTACGCGTTTGGAATCGGGGGGAACGGACCGGTCAGTGCCTACACTTACGGCTGGTCCTTCATGCAGATGCCGTACGCGGTTGTCGTCGTTTCGGTACTCGGATCTCTCACGCCACAACTCGCCGGACTCGCCACCGCGCAGGACTATGCCGGCTTGAGCGAACGCCTCCGCTTCGGACTTCGACAGTCTCTCGTAATCATCATCCCCTGCACCCTCGTGCTCGTGATCCTCGCTCAGCCCATCGTGGGAATCATGCTCAATCACGCCAACGCGACTCACCGACTTTCAGCGGGAACGGTGCTCGCGATCCTCGCCGCTGGTCTTCCGGGATTCACTCTGTTCCAACTTTGCGTGCGCGGACTCCAGGCAATGCAACGCGCCCGTGAAGTCTTCTACCTCTACGTTCTCCAGAACGGCTTGACGATCGCTCTGTGCGTCGCGCTCGGTCGCCATTCCATCGCGGGTCTGACCTCGAGCGTCTCAATCGCCTACACCGCGGCCGCCTTCGTCGCGGTCTACGTACTCGCTCGGCACCACGTCAATATCGTCTCGACCATCTGGTCAATACACGTTCGTCGTAGCCTGCGCGCCTCGCTCGTGGCCGCGCTCGTGATGGCCCTCGTCTACGCTGCGCCCACCTGGGACCACGGAATTCGCTTGATCGCACGTTTTTTGGTGTCACTGGTACTGGGCTTTGCGAGTTACGCGGCGGTGGTTCTGATCTCGCACTACGGCATTTCGCGCCGCACCTCGAAAGATGAAAGGCTTAGGCAGTTCTAGGGAGGGCCATGACTCGGATTCGCGTTTTG
>Ga0181519_10003611_pt1 | contig 12702 bp, 14 predicted proteins | sample PEATcosm2014_Bin_26_FD_121102 | JGI IMG/M metagenome (GOLD analysis project Ga0181519, IMG submission 121102) | Peatland microbial communities from MTU Mesocosm Facility, Houghton, MI, USA - PEATcosm2014_Bin02_10_metaG | ecosystem: Environmental > Terrestrial > Soil > Wetlands > Peat | place... | reverse complement strand
GTGCGCGCCACGCCGCCGTCGAGCCCGGCCTCGCGCGCCAGCGGCTGCAGATAGACCGCGACCGCGCCGCCGGCGGCGACGTAGACGAGGGTCACGGCGAGCGCGAACCAGCCGCGCGGCGGCGGCGCGCCGCCCTCTCCGGGCGCCACGGGCAGAGGAGGATAGGCCTTGGGCGCCCCAAGGGCGATGACGACGCCCAGCGCCGCCGAGCCGGCCAACGCGACCAGTCCGCCGTTGGCGCCCCAGATCGGGATGACCGCGCCCAGGACGACGGCGAGCACGAACTGGGCGATGACCTGGGTGGTGAAGAAAATCCCCGCCCAACGCTCGGGCGTCGCGGTGCGCGCGATCATCCCCACCGTGATCCACAGCAGCACGCCTTCCGCCGCGCCGGCGCCCGCGCGCGCGGCCAGCAGCCAAGGTCCCGCCGCCAGGGTCGCGACGAGATCGGCGCCGGTAAGAGCGAGCGACGCGCCGACGCCCCATGCAATCAGACGGCGCGGCTTGAGAGCCATGCCCGCCAGGCCGGTCGTCAAACCCATGCTCAGAAGTTCGAGCATCGCCGCCAGGCCGATCGCCGATTGCGACAGCCGATGCTCCTCGGCCAGAGCGCCCAACAACACCGGGACGACGCCGATCGCCATCAGCGACACGACGCCCACTCCAATGGCGGCGGCGGCCTCGATCGGCGTGAATGGCGGGCCTTCCGCTTCGTGAACCAGATGATCGCGCAGCTGGCTCTCGGTCATCGCCATCCCTGGTCTTCATAGGCCGCGTCCACCATCGACGTAAAAGCCGCCACGGTAAAGCACTCGCAAAATCACCGGGAATGGGCGATGGACCCTCTAGCTGAGTGAAGAAAGGATGTCCGCCCAATGCCGCGCAAGCCCAACTACCAGTTCGAACGGCAGGAGCGCGATCGCCTGAAAGCCGCCAAGGCTGCGGAAAAGGCGGCGCTGAAGCGCGAACAGAAAGAGCGTGACAAGCCCGCGGAGGAATCCGAGCCGCGATAGACAAGGATCGTCAGCGCGACAGAACCTGATGCTCCAGGTGGGCCGAACCTGCTTCCGGCCAGGCGCTGAACAGGCCGGCGATTCTTCCAGCGGCCGCTTCGTCGATCCCGCCCAGGCGCAGGACCGCCGAATAGGACGCGCCCGCGGGCTTGAGCGAAAATCCGAGCATCCGACCGCCGCATCGGCGCAGGACGGCCGCGACCGCCTCGACGCAGTCGTGCGGCGAGCGGGTCGAAATGGAGAGCACGTGCACGAGCTCGGGGGCCGGATCGAGGAGGGTCATGGATGAGGTCCTTTCAGGGTGAGGACCGGCGAGGCGCAACAAAAAACCCCGCGCCTTGGAAGGAGCGGGGTTCCTGATCTTGCGATCCGCCGGCGTTGTTTCAAGACGCGTGCGTTCGCCCCGCTTCGATGGGGGTGGTAATCGGCATCGTCATGGGTTTGCTGGTCCGCGAAGCGCGCGCGCCTTCGCAGGCCGCCCAATGGGCGCCCGAGCCGCTGGCGAGGCTGTCGATCTCCGGGGCCATCCCGATCCTGTTCTTCGACGATCCGGCGCCTTCATACGCCGGTTTGCCGGGGCGCGACAATCCCGTTGCGTGCAATCGACGCGGATGTTCGCGTTCCGTTTCCGTTCGGGATCGGTTAGCAAGGCGGTGTGAACGCATCGCCCGCCTCATCTGATCTGGCGCCGGCCCTGGTCGTCCTGCCGGGCGGGCGCGGCGCGATCGCCGATGATGCGGGCGCCGCGATGGCGCATCCGGCGCAGGCGCGCGAGCTGTTCGAGCGCGGCCCGGTCCTGCTCGCTCACGCTTCGATGACCGCGCGGCGGCTGCAGCTGCCGGCGCCGCCGCGCTCGCCGCGCCTGTTCGATGTGCTGGAGCTGTTCGCCTTCACGCACCCGGCCAGGTTCTGCGCACCGTCGGCCGTGGGCGTCGCACTGGCGGTCGGCCTGGCCGAACCGGGCGATGCCGCGAGCCAGGCCGCGGTGCTGCGTGTGGCCGCGTTTCGCCTGCTTGAGGATCTGGCCGCCGCCCCCACGCCCAGTCGCGAGGAGGCCCTGGCCCAGGCCGAGACCCTGGGTCGCGCCGGCTGGCCCTGGGCCGCGCCGGTGATCGGCGCTTTGCGCAGCGTCCCGCTCGGCCGGCCCTGGCGCGGCGCGGGCCTGGACGTCTGGAGTCGGCTCGCCGAATGGGAAGACCAGGCCCCGCCCGGCGAGCCGGGCTCGCGGCCGATCGATCCCCAGGCCGCGGCCGCCTGGCTGGCCGAGCTGCTGCAGCGGTCGGGTCTCGACGAGGCCCGGCCGCTGCAGGCGCAGTACGCGGCCGAGGCGACGTTCGCCTTTCAGCCGCGGACGCGCGAGGGCGAGCCGATGATGATGCTGGCCGAAGCCGGCACCGGCATCGGCAAGACCCTGGGATATCTTGCGCCCGCTTCGCTCTGGGCCGAGGCCAATGGCCCGGGCGTCTGGGTCTCCACCTACACCCGCGCCCTGCAGCGCCAGATTGAGCGCGAGAGCCGCGCGATCTTTCCCGACCCGGAGACGCGCGCCCGCAAGGCCGTGGTCCGCAAGGGCCGGGAGGACTATCTCTGCCTGCTGAACTACCAGGACGCCGCCAATTCGGCGCAGCTGGGCGCCTTCGACCTGATAGGGCTCGGACTCGTCGCCCGCTGGGTCCGCGCCACGCGCGATGGCGACATGACCGGCGGCGATTTCCCGGCCTGGCTGCCGACCCTTTTCGCCCTCGGCGCCTCGGCGCAGGCTGGACCGCTCAACCTCGTCGACCGGCGGGGCGAATGCATCCACGCCGCCTGCCAGCACTACCGGTCCTGTTTCATCGAGAAGGCGGTGCGCGCCTCCCGCTCGGCCAGCCTGGTGATCGCCAACCACGCCCTGGTGCTGAGTCAGGCCGCCTTCGACGGCGCTCGCGCGGCCAGGGGCCAGAAGGGCGATGTCGAGACCACGCAGCTGCGGCGCATTGTCTTCGACGAAGGTCACCACCTGTTCGATGCCGCCGACAGCGCCTTCGCCGCCGCGCTCTCCGGCGCGGAGGCGGCGGAAATGCGCCGCTGGATTCGTGGTCCCGAGGGGCGGGGACGGCGCGGGCGCGGTCTGGAAACGCGCCTCATGGAGATCTTGGGCGAGCGCGACGACGCACGTCAGGCCTTGGTCGAGGCGACCCGCGCCGCCGCCGCCCTGCCGGGCGAAGGCTGGTCGGGCCGCATCGCGCCCGGGACCGGCGAGGTCAACCCGATGGGCCCGATCGAGACCTTTCTCGTGGCCGTGCTCGATCAGCTGCAGGCCCGCGCCTCGCTTTCGGACATCGGCATGGAGTGCGCCGCGCGTCCGGCGCTCGAGCATGTCCGCGCCACCGCGCGCCTCGCCGCCGCCGCCCTCGCCGCGATCGAGGGGCCGCTGCTGACCCTGACACGCCGGTTGAGCGACGTTCTTGATGACGAGGCCGAAACCCTCGAGAGCGCCGAACGCGGCCGGATCGAGGGGGCTCTGCGCGGGCTCGATCGGCGGGCGCGGATGACGCTGCCCGCCTGGCGGGCCATGCTGACGGCGATCGACGAAAACGCCGAGGATGATCCCGATTTCGTCGACTGGTTCGACGCGGTCTACCTCCATGGGCGCGTCGTCGACGCCGCCTGCCGTAGGCACTGGGTCGATCCGACGGAGCCGCTGACCGCGGCCGTCATCGCGCCCGCGCACGGCGTCCTCGTCACCAGCGCCACCCTCGCCGATTCGACCCTCGCCGACCCCTTCGCCCTGGCGGAGATGCGCACCGGGGCCGCGCGCCTGCCCGAGCGGCCCAAGACGCTGCGGCTTGCCTCGCCGTTCGACTACGCCGCCAACGCCAAGGTGCTCGTCGTCACCGACATCGCGCGCGATGATCCCCGACAGGTCGCCGCGGCCATGCGCGAGCTCTTCCTGGCGGCCGGCGGCGGCGGCGTCGGCCTCTTCACCGCCATCCGCCGGCTCAAGGCGGTGCACGAGCGCATCGCCGGACCGCTGGCGGAAAAGGGCCTCGCGCTCTACGCCCAGCATGTGGATCCCCTGGACGTGGGCGCCTTGGTCGACATCTTTCGCGCCGAGGCCGATTCCTGCTTGCTGGGCACCGACGCCGTGCGCGACGGGGTCGACGTGCCGGGCCGCGCCCTCCGCCTGCTGGTATTCGACCGCGTGCCCTGGCCGCGCCCCGACATATTGCACAAGGCGCGCCGCGGGCGCTTCGGCGGCAAGAGCTATGACGACGCCGTGGCCCGCGGCCGACTCGCCCAGGCCTTCGGTCGGCTGATCCGCCGAGCCGAGGACAAGGGCGTCTTCGTCCTCCTGGACGCCGCGGCGCCCAGCCGGCTGTTCTCGGGGCTTCCCGAGGCCGTCGTCGTCGAGCGGGTCGGTCTGGTCGAGGCGATCGAAGCGACGCGCGCGCATCTCGTGGCCGGTTGAGGCCTGGGATTTTCGCACTACGTTAGCGGGCCATTGGGAATGAACCGATTGTTGACCGAATCGCGGCTTAAACTGTCGCGGTTCGGGGCGTAGCTGACTGGATCAAGAGCGTGATGAGACTTGCAGCTGGCCTCTGCGCAGCCCTGTCCCTGGTCCTGGCGCCCTGTTCGGCGGCGTTCGCCTGGGCGCCCGATCCGGCCGTCGAGCATACCCTGCAGCAGGGTCAGGCCTGGGCCGAGGTCCTGCCCGACACCGACGGGGCGGGGCTGATCCACGCGGCGATCGACATTCCCGCTCCGCCGCGGACGGTCTGGTCGGTCATGACCGACTGCCGGCTGGCTTCACGCTTGGTGATCTCGGTCACCAGCTGCAAGGTGCTGATGTCCGATCCACAGGCGCACTGGGACGTCCGCGAGCAGGTGACGCGCGGCGGTGTCTTCTTTCCCTCATTGCGCAATATCTTTCGTTGCGACTACCAGCCTTACAGGGTGATCCGGTTTCACAAACTTGGCGGCGACTTGAAGATCGAGGAAGGCGAATGGCGGCTCGAGCCGCTGAACGGCGGGGCGGCGACGAGGGTGATCTACATCAACCGCGTGGCGCTGCACATCTGGGCGCCAGGCTTCATCGTGCGCGCGGGGGCCAAGCGCGACACCCCCAACGTGCTCCTGAACCTGCGCCGCGAGAGCCTTGCGGCCGCGCGGTCCTAGAGCAAACGTTTATAGCGGAACGAAAACGCCCGGATATCCACCTTCGCGGGGAAGAGGATGGGCCTTTCGCTATACGGGCGACAACACAGAGTGTCTGTTTCAGCCCTTGCGCTGTCGCCCGAAATCCGGCTCGGCCGTCTCCTGGCCCGCGTCGATGACGCCGCGGCGGATTTCGCGGGTGCGGCTGAAGAGTTCCTGCAGCTTGTCGCCTTCGCCCCAGCGGATCGCCCGCGACAGGGCCTGGAGATCTTCGGTGAAGCGCCCAAGGATCTCCAGCACCGCATCCTTGTTGGCCAGGAAGACGTCGCGCCACATCACCGGATCGGATGCGGCGATGCGGGTGAAGTCACGAAAGCCGCCGGCGGAATACTTGATCACTTCGCCGCGCGTGACTTCCTCGAGGTCGGCGGCCGTGCCGACGATGTTGTAGGCGATCAGGTGTGGCAGGTGCGAGGTGACCGCCAGGACGAGGTCGTGGTGCCTGACGTCCATCAGTTCGACCTGGGCGCCCAGCCCCTTCCAGAACGCCGTGAGGCGATCGACCGCCTCGCGGTAGGGCGCGTCGTCGCGATCCTGCGGGGTCAGGATCGTCCAGCGCCCCTCGAACAGGGCGGCGAAGCCGGCGTCGGGGCCCGAATGCTCCGAACCGGCGATCGGGTGGCCGGGTATGGCGAACACGGACTGCGGGACCGTGCGGGCGAACGCCTCGGCGATGGCCGCCTTGACCGAGCCGACGTCGCTGACCGTGGCGCCGGGCTTGAGAGCGCCGGCCACGGCGGCGGCGGCGGCTTCGATCGTCAGGGGCGGAGTGGCGAAGATCACCAGGTCGGCGTCGCGCACGGCCTCGGCGGGATCCTCGCAGACGGAGTCGGCCAGGCCCAGCGCCATGACGCGCTCGCGCACGGCCGCGCTGGCGTCGCTCACCGCGATCTGGCCAACCACGCTTTGCGCGCGCGCGGCGCGCACCACCGACGAGCCGATCAGGCCGCAGCCGATCACGGCCATCTTCGGGTAGATCACCTCGCTCATCAGGCGCCGGCGAGGAAGTCGGACAGGGCGTCGACGACGGCGCGGTTGTGCGCTTCGAGTCCGATGGTGATGCGCAGGTGGTTGGGCAGGCCATAGCCGCCGACGCCGCGGGTAAACAGGCCGCGGCCCGAGAGGAAGGCCTCGGCGTCGGCCGCGGTCCGCCCCGGGGTCGTGGGAAAGCCGACCAGCACGAAGTTCGCCGCCGACGGCACGGTCTCCAGCCCCAACCCGCCCAGCTGCTGCGCCAGCCAGGGTCGCCACTGCTCGACCAGCGCCAGCGAGCGCATCTGGAAGTCGACATCCGCCAGCGCCGCGACCGCGGCGACCTGGCCGGCGGTCGAGGTGTTGAACGGCAGCCGCACGCGATTGACCGCCTCGGAAATCGCCAGAGGCGCAAAGGCCCAGCCGACCCGCAGCGCCGCCAGTCCGTGCAGCTTGGAGAAGGTGTGGGTGACGACGACGTTCTCAGCGTCCCGCGCCAGGTCGAGCCCATCGGAAAAGGTCGGGTCGCTGTTGAATTCGGCGTAGGCCCCGTCCAGCACCAGGATCACGCTCGGCGGCAGGCCCGCGTGCAGGCGGCGGACCTCGGTGTCGCTGATGAAGGTTCCGGTGGGATTGGCCGGGTTGGCGATGAACACCAGCCGCGTGCGCCCATCGACCTGGGCCAGCATCGCGTCGACATCGATGCGGTAGTTCGGTTCGGCGGCGAACCGCACCTCGGCTTGGTTGGCGCGCGCGCCGATGGCGTAGGCGCCAAAGCCGTATTCGCCCTGGACGATATTGTCGCCCGGCTCGAGGAAGACCTGGTTGAGCAGGGCGAAGATTTCGTCGGTGCCGCAGCCGAGAATCACCCGTTCCGGTTCTATACGGTAGTGGCGGCAGAGCGCCGTGCGCAGAACGCCGCCGCGGCCGTCGGGATAGGCGCCCAGCGTCTCCGACGCCGCCAGGAAGGCCTTGCGCGCCTCCGGGCTGCAACCGAGGATATTCTCGTTCGCCGAGAGCTTGACCGGCGCGGCGAGGGCGTCGGCGCCGGCCTTTCCCGGCACATAGGCATGGATGTCCAGGATGCCTGGCTTGGGCAGCGGGTGATCGGCGGCGGACCGATCAGGGGCGGTGTCGAGGGAAGCGGCGGTCATGGCGCGCGGGGTATGCGGGCGAGGCAAACGCCCTGTCAATCAACCCGGTCAATAAACCCTGGGCGACGGGCCGATGGCCGCCGGTCCCAGCGTCGTCTGGCCCGCCTCGAAATGAAGCTGCACAGAGGTCGCCGGTCCCGAGCGTGATGCCGAGAGCACGGTCGTGGCGGCCTCCGCGGCCGCCGGCGTGATGACGCCGGCCCGCGCCAGGGCCGCGATCGCCTGCGGTCCGCCGCGCACGGTCGCATCGAGCGATCCGGCCAGCCGACCGTCGTGGTCGACGCGAAGGCGCCCCGGTCGCGCGTCGAAGCCGACATCGCCCGTCGACAGCTTCAAGACTCGCAAGGCGAAGTCGCCGCCGGCGCCGCTCCAGGCCGCGATCATCGTCCGCCAGGTCGAACCGGTCATCGCGCCGGCGTGGGAGTAGATGGTGTCGAACGTCAGTGTCGCCGGCTTGCCGCCTGCCAGCGGCCCCAGCCACCCGGCCGCCGTGGGCGTGGCCCCATCGACCTCGACATAGGCGGCGCCCTGGTCGAGCGGCCCGGCCCGGGCGTGCAGGTGCGCCTCGTCCGCGGCGGTGAAGAACAGCGGGTTGGCGTCGGCCGCCCCAGTCACGCTCACGCCGATCGCCTCGACCGATATCCGCGGCGGCCGGGCCCCGAGGTCGGACACGCTCGCGCGCAGAATCTGCGAGCGGATCATCGCGCCATCGCCGTTCGGCTGAGTAACGGTTACATCGCTGGGGACTTCGATGACCCAATGGCCGGGCGTCAGCACCAGCGCCTCGGCCTTGAGCAGAGGGACCGCGATGCGCCGCCCGGAAGCCTCGGCGAGGCGCAGGCCGGTCATGCGCAGATCCAGCCGGAACGGATAACCCGATACCGTCGCCTCGCTCCAGTCCAGGCCCCAGCCCGACGCCTGGGATGGTCGGCGCAGCGCCTCGAGCCGCCGCTCGACCTCGCCGCGCAGCCAGATCCAGGCGCCGCTCCAAAGGATCGCGAACAGCAGCAGGAGGACGAACGGCGCGTAGAGGCCGATCCGGCGGGGTTGGCGGCGCGGGCCTGGATCGTGCAGGGTCATGGGCCTGTTCCTGTACGGGTGCGATTCGCCAATGGACAACGCGGCCGAGGGCCACTGGGTGTTCGGATATGGCTCGCTTATGTGGCGGCCTGGTTTCGCTTTTGTAGAACGCCGGCGCGCCGTGCTCCATGGCCGTCGCCGCGCCTTCTGCATCTATTCGGTGCATCACCGCGGCACGCCCGCGCGCCGCGGCCTGGTCCTGGGCCTGGCGCCCGGCGGCTCTGTGCGCGGCGCGGCCTATCGCATCGCGTCCGAACATTGGTCGCATGTCACGGCCTATCTCGCCGAGCGTGAGCAGCCGACCGAAACCTATGTCGAAGCCAGCGCCCTGGTTCGGCTGTCTGGCGGCCTGCGGCGACGCGCCCTGGTGTACCTGTCGGATACGCGCCATCCGCAGTGGGCCGGCGCCCTGAGCCTCGAGGCGCAGGCCGACCTCATCGCCGGCGCCCGGGGCCTCTCGGGCCGCAATATCGACTATCTGCGCGATCTCGTCGAACACCTGCGCGCCGAGGGCATATTCGACCACGGGATGGAGGCGCTGCTGTCGATGGTCGAGGATCGGGAGAGCGGCCGCTGAACTTCGTTCCGACCCGACGGGGCCGCCGGGCCGCGCTTCACTCGGTCAGCAGCGCCGCAGAGGCGGTCTCCAGGCGCTCCTCCAGGGTGCGCATGAATTGGGCTCGGTGCAGCCCCGCCGGGATCGGCTCGAGGAAGGCGTAGACGATCAGGCCGGGCCGGCGCAGGAATCCGTGCGCCGGCCAATGCACGCCCGAATTGGTCGCCATCGGCACGCAGGGGACGGCCAGATCGCGATAGATGGCCGCCACGCCCGGCTTGTAGTCGCCCTTGGCCCCGGGCGCCATGCGATGGCCCTCGGGGAAGATCACCACCTGCCGCCCGTCGGCGAGGCGGGCTCGCGCGTCGGCCAGCATCTGGCGCAGCGCCTTGGCGTTGGCTTCGCGGTCGATGTCGATCATCTGCGTCTTGCGCGAGTACCAGCCATAGACGGGGATCCGCATCAGCTCGCGTTTCATCACATAGGCCGGGTCGGCGAACACCGGGAGAGGCGCCATGGTGTCGAGCATGCACTGATGTTTGGCGGCGATCAGCGCCGGTCCCGCGGGCAGGTTCTCACGACCGCGAAACTCCACCCGAACCCCGCACACCACCGCCAGCAGCCACACGATCGTCCCCGCCCAGAATTTCATCAGGGCCATGACCCAGGGGCGCGGTCCAAGCCAGAGCAGCGGCAGACCGGCGATCGCGAGAAACGCCGACCAGACATAGAACAGCAGGCTGTAGAGCAGGGAGCGGACAAGGATCATGCGCGGCTCGTCGGCGAAGTCTGTTTGCGCGGGCCCAGGCCCAGCAGCCCCTCGCGCGCCAGGATCGCCAGGTATTTGCAGTACTCGAGCGCCATGCGGCGCGCGCCGCCGTTGGTCGACTGCCAATGCTGCGCATCGAGATCCGTCGTCGCGACCGGGTAGGGTATGATCGTGGCCTCCGGCAGGGCGGCTTTCAAATCCATCAGCGCCCGGGGCATGTGGTAGTCTGCGGTCACGAGGATCAGGCTGCGGTAGCCGAGCGAGCGCACCCATTCGGCGCTTTCCCGCGCATTGCCGATCGTGTCGGCGGCGGTGAACCCGAGGTCGATGCAGCAGTCGAACAGGGGCTTGGCCGCCCCGGTGACGGCCCAGATGTCGCGCCGGGTCACAAGACGATTGACGCCCGAAACCAGCAGCCGGCGCCCCTTGCCGGCTTCGAGCAGTCGCGTCGCCACCTCCAGGCGCAAGTCGGAGCCGCCGGTCAGGGCGACGATGGCGTCCGCGGCGGTCGGCTCGGCGGTCGGCGTGAGACGGGCCACGCGATCGGCGAATTCCAGAAGCCCCGCGGTCCAGATCAGCAACAGGACCAGGGCCAGGGCCAGGCCCTTCATGGCGTCCGCTGGAGCACCGCGCGCGTCGACAGGCTCGTCACGATCATCGCGAGCATCACCGCGGCCAGGATCCAGGGCGGCCCGGCGATCAGGTCGTTCCAGGCGATATCGGGCGAGCGTCCCGCGACCCGCCAGGCCGTCGCCGCAAGCAGCGCCAGCGCGGCGCCGATGGCGGACGACACTGCGACCCGCGCGGCCAGCCGCGTGCGCACCAAGCAGATCACCAGCCCATCGCTCGCGCCCAGGGCGTGCAACAACTGTAGCCAGGACATCTGACGGTCGAGGCAACGGCGCACCGCCAACCTTGCGACAAGCCAGGTCGCCACGAGAAGGCCAATGGCGGCGCCGGCCGACCCCAAGCCCAGGAGCACGGCGCCGCGCCACAATCGGCTTGTCGAGAGCCTGTGATCGTCGATCGCGGCGCTTACGCCCTGAACGCGCAAGGGCGCCGACAGGGCCGCGGCGGACAGGGTCGATCGCGGAGTGAACGACACCGCCAACAGGCGGACATCGCCGCTTGGACCTGGCGCAGCGCTGTTGATCAGGCTGGCGATCAGGCGATCCGACGCGGTCTGGTCCAGGGTCCGCACCTGCGCGACGCCGCGCACCGACGAGAGGATCTCGGCCGCGCGCGCGGCGGTGGCGTCGGCGCTCTCCAGTCCGGCGCCCTGCACCGCCACGGTCGCCGAGCCGCCGAGCCGGCCGGCCAGGTCGAGCGCGGCCCGTCCGCCCGAGGCGACGGCGATCGCTAGCGCCGCGGCGATGAAGGCGATCAGGCAGAAGGCGATCATGAACGGCGCCATTCGCTCGCCGCCCGGCGCCAGAAGGGGCCCCGGGGCGCGGTCGGCCGAGGCGCGTGTCACGCCAGGAATCCGGGCATCGGCCCTTCGAGCAGGGTCATGCGGCCTTCGTGCAGGTGCAGGATCGGCGCGCCGCACCGGCCCGCGAGGTCATCGTCGCTCGTCGCCAGCACCACCGTGGTCCCGGCGATGGCCAGTTCCGCCAGCAGGCGCAGCACGCGCCGCGCGCTGAGCGGGTCGAGGTCGGCGGTCGGCTCGTCGGCGAGCACGATCTCAGGCCGATTGGCCACGGCCCGGGCGATCGTCAGGCTGCGCCGCTCGCCCGCCGACAGCCCGCTTGGGCGATCGTGCAGGCGACGGCCGAGCCCCACCCATCGCAGCACTTCGCAGACGTCGCCGGCATAGTCGTCGACCTTGCGACCGGCGAGCCTGGGAACCAGACCGGCGTTGTCGAACACCGAAAGGTGGTCCAGGAACGGCATCTGCGGAAACACCTGGCCGATCCGCTGGCGCATCGCCGCCGATTCGGCCCGGCTAAGCGAAAAAACGTCTCGACCGAATATCTGAATCCGTCCGCGGGCCGGCCGAGCGCCCAGCGACAGAAGCCGCAGGATCGCGCTCTTGCCGCCGCCAGGAGCCCCGGTCAGGGTGTGAAAGGATCCGGGTGCGAGGGCGAAGGACACCCCGCGCGGCCCCTTGGCCTCGTCGCCGACACTGACCGACACGTTCTCGAACCGCGCCACCGGCGCAGGATGGGCGCGAGGGCCGGCCTCATCGGGCGATGTGACGACGTTGGTGATGGACATCAGAGTCCGGACCTTGCCCTCGACATGGACGTTGTTCACCCGTCCGATTCGGAAATCATGATACAAGCGTCATGGCAACGCCAGAGCAAACAAAGACGCCGCCTGGACGCTTGGGACAGCCGTTCATCGGGGGAAGATCAATCCGGCGCCCTGAGGCCGTGGCCCGGCGCCTGGGTTCAACGTCTTCTGCATCCACACCACATCGACCCAGCGGTCGAATTTGAACCCCAGCTGGGGCGACACGCCCGTCGTGTCGAAGCCCAGACTCCGATGCAGTCCGATGGATCCCGCGTTCGCGGAATCGCCGATCACGGCCATCATCTGATGCAGGCCCAGCGCCGCGCAGATCTCGATGAGCCGCGACACCAGCGCCTTGCCGACGCCGCGGCCCTGTTGGCCCGGCGCGACATAGACGCTGTCCTCGACGGTGTAGCGATAGGCCGCGCGCGTGCGGAACGGCGCGGCGTAGGCATAGCCGATTACACCATCCGCCTCGGCGACCAGATAGGGCAGGCCGAGGGCGTCGACCGCCGCCTTGCGCGCGGCCATTTCTGCGGCGCCGGGTGGGATCTCCTCGAACGTGCCAAGGCCGGTCAGCACGTGATGGCCATAGATGTCCGCGATCGTCGGGATGTCCGCACCGGTGGCCGCGCGCACGATCATGCCGCGGCCGCCTCGCCCTCGATGGCCCAGACCGCAAAGGCATGGTCCCGCGCGACCTCCTTGAGATGGGCGAAACGG
>Ga0181519_10003609_pt1 | contig 12706 bp, 2 predicted proteins | sample PEATcosm2014_Bin_26_FD_121102 | JGI IMG/M metagenome (GOLD analysis project Ga0181519, IMG submission 121102) | Peatland microbial communities from MTU Mesocosm Facility, Houghton, MI, USA - PEATcosm2014_Bin02_10_metaG | ecosystem: Environmental > Terrestrial > Soil > Wetlands > Peat | place... | reverse complement strand
CAGCCCACGCGAGAAGTTCGCCTCGTCGTCGAGGTTCGTGTCGTTCGGCTCGCAGCTCAGGGCGTAGACCTGCGAGTTCATGATCGTCCGCAGCAGATGGCGCAAGTCGAAGCCCGAGGCGACCAGGTCGTCGGTCAGCGCTTCGAGCAATGGGCCGTTTGCGGGTGGATTCGTTGCCCGGAAGTCGTCGATCGGATCAACGATCCCACGCCCCATCAACTGATACCAGACGCGGTTGGCTTGCATCCGGGCGAACTGCCGGTTCGAGGCCGACGTCAGCCACGTAGCGAGGTACTCCAGCCGGTCTTCACCGGCCGCGGGGCCAGGTCCGCGCTCCGCCGAGCGCTCATCGAGCACGGCGGGCTCGGCGTCGCGACCGGTGCGCGGGTTAAGCACGTCGCCCTTGCGAGCCATCCACACGACCTGCTCGCCGGCGAACTGATGCTTGTCGAGCTCGTCGGACCGCTCGAGCTTCAGGATCTTGTACTCGACCCGCGCGAACAGGCTCGTCCATTCGTAGTAGTTGTCTTGCGTCCAGCGGTCGAACGGATGGTTGTGGCACTTGGCGCACTGCAACCGCACGCCCAAGAACAACTGCGCCACGGCCTCGGCCCGAGTGACCGGGTCGCGATTTGCCCGATAGAAGTTCGCGGCCGGATCGGCATACGTGCTGCCGCGCGCCGCGACCAGCTCGTAGACCAGCCGGTCGAGCGGCTTGTTGTCGGCCATCGATTGCCGCAGGTAATGATGAAACGCCTGCACTCCCTTGCGATCGAGGGCTTTCTCCTCGTTGCGCAACAGGTCGGACCATTTGAGGGCCCAGAAGTCGGCCATCTCCGGCCGCTCCAGCAGCCGATCGACGAGTCGGGCTCGCTTGTCGGGCGCCGAATCGGCGAGGAAGTCCTGCACCTCATTCCGCGCGGGGATCATGCCCAGCAGGTCGAGATAGGCCCGGCGGATGAACACCGCTTGGCTGGCCGGAGATGACGGATTGATCCGCAACCGGCGCAGTTTGGCGAATACATGCTGATCGATGTAATTGCGCTCGGGCGGCCCGTGCCATTCGAAGTTCGGCCGCGGCGGGACCAGCGCCAGCTCGACCGTGGCCTGGCGATCGAGATAGCGTACCACGACGGCCGTTTGGCCGAAGCGCTCGCCGCTCACCAGGCCCGCCTCCGAAACCGTGACGATCGGGGCCGAAGGCGTATAAACGGACCAGCGGCTCACGTCGCGCCGCGAACCATCCGAGAAGGTCGCAGTGGCGCGGACTTGCAGTTCCTTTTCGCCGTCGAGCAGGTAAGCCTCGCGCGGCTCGACGCCGAGGGCAACCAGCCGCGGAGTTTCGGGCGGATCGAACTTGTATCCCTCGGCGATCCAGCGGCGTAGCGTGGCGTATTCGAGCGAATCGGTCGCGAAGCGCCTGCCGCCACCATGCGGAACGGAGTTGATCGACTTCTCGAGCAGCAGGCTGCGGTCCGGCTCAAGCCGATTGACGCGCCGCCCCTGCTCATCGCGCACGATCGTGCGCAGGTCCAAACGCGGATCTTCACCGCGGAGCGAGAGCTTGAAGCCGTTCTTGCCGTTGAGACTGCCGTGGCAGGCTCCCTGATTGCAGCCGGCCTTCGACAAGACGGCCATCACCTCGTTCGTGAAGCTGACGCGCGGACGTGGCGACTCGTCACCCCAGGCCGGCGAGGCGCCCACCCTGCCGACGACCATCCCGGCCAGGGCGAAAATCAGGAGGTGACAGGCCGAACGCTCGGGCATACGAACCGCGGTGGAGCAGGTGCAGGTAAGGCAGGGCGAGAACGCTGGCAGGCGGACCGGCGGCTAAGGAGCGTGGCCGATCCTCATCAGCATATCGACTTGCGGGCGCTCGGAGCAACTTGATTTCACCCCGCCGAAGGTGGCGAACAGGCCGTGCTTGTGGAGCACGTCGATCGACGTAAAGCCTATGGCCCGAAGCAATTCGAGCTGCCAGACGAGCGGCCGCGGCGAGTCTTCTTGCACGACGTAGGCTAGCACCCGATCGCGATATTCGGGCCCTCCCAGCGACGTGAGGTAGTCCCCGTAGCGTGCCCACATGGCTTCCTGGACCGCGGGAGACTCGTGAGCCACGAGGTCCGAGATCCAAAACGATCCGCCTGGGCCAAGGCTTTCGAAGACGCCGGCGAACACGGCCCGCCACTCGTGCTCGTCACGTAAGTGATGCAACGCGGCCCCGGCCATGACGATGTCGAACTTGTGGCTGCCGAAGGGGAACTCGCGAATGTCCCCTTGCCACAGCTCGACCTGGGCATGTCCAGCTTCCTGCAATCGCTGCCGGGCTCGCTGGAGCATCGGACGGCTCAGATCGACCAGGGTGACGTCGAGCGAGCCGGTCCGCTGGAGCAGGCGGAGCGTGTAGTTGCCGGCTCCGCAGCCGATATCGAGCACGCGCCGCGCTCGCGGCGTCGCCCGAGCGGCGGCTTCGGTCAAGAGCTCCAAGGCCAGCGGCGCGTCGATCGTCGCTTGCTGCCCCGTGGCAAGATCCGAGAAGCGCTCGACGTCGGCATCGAACCGGGCACGAATCTCGTCGACGGATGACTTCTTGGAAAGGCTCATGATCCGATCCTTGGCGGACGCCGATTGACATCAAGTCGCTTTGCGCCGCACGAGCGTCGCCGCCAGCTCGCCCGCGGCGTTCAGGTTCGATCGAGTGCTGTGCAGCGCGCAGCCGACGGCTACGAGTAGCCCGACGACGCTCGGCGTAAGCCATAACCACCACGCCAGGCCAAGGATCACGCCGACGGCATGAGGCCAGCGACGCAGCCAATCGCCCAGTGGCCACTTCTGCCGCTCGGCCAACAGCCACAGCATGACCACCGCGGCGCCGAGCAGCACCAGCCAAAGCCGTTCGACGAAATCTCCTTCGCCACGCCGTGGATAGCGAACCGCCACGCTCATGATCGGTCCGGCGAACATCCCCCGCACCGGCGCGCGAACGGCCGCCTCGGTCAGCGTCCAGAGGTCGTTGGGTTCGGTGGCAACCTCCGGCCCGCTGGGGTTGGCATTCCACAGGTCCGTGGTTCCCAGGCGTTCGGCCGCCTCGCCGCATTCGCGCTGGAGCGTGGCGATCTCGGTCGTCAGGGTCATGCTGCTGGTGGCTTGCCGACGCAACTCGTCTCGCGTCGAGCGCCAGGATCGCAACCGAACCTGGTACCAGGCGCGGACATCGCTGGCGCGGGCCGCCGAAGCCCGATCACTCGGCAGATTCAACATGGCCGACAAGCTGCCGAGACAGGCCAGCTCGTAGTTGGCCGCCCCGAGCGACTTGCCGCGAAGGACTTCGCCCGCTCCGGCGGTCGGCGGCGCCGCGATCGAGAATAGCGTCCGGTCAGTTGGCATTCCGCTGATGACGGGGGCCGGAATCTCCGCCGCTCCCCACGACGACTCGGCCGAGAGCGGAGCCTCGAACAGCAAGCTCACCCGCTGGGGAAACTGGCGATCGAGCAAGGGAATGCGCCATTGGCGCTCGCCGGCCGGCAAGGGCGTGGCGCACAGCCCCTCGACGGTTGCTTGCCACAATCGGCATTCCGTCGGCAGTTCGACCAGGCAGCTCGCGCTGTCGGCCGGCTCGATGTCGAACGTGGCCAGCCCTCGCGAGCGTCCCTCGGCGCTCCAGGCGATCCGCACTTCCGCCAGTCGCACATGCGGCGAGTCGGCCACATGCTCGACCGATTTCAACCGCGCCAGCGGTTCCAGTCCTGTGACTCGATACGTGCGAGTCGCTTCGTCGAGCGGCGAAGAATCGAACCCCTTGGCCAAAGGGGCAGCCTTCAACTGCGACGTCTCCCAAGTGACGTTTTGCAGGCCTACCTGCCGCGGCAGGCGGACGAATCGGTCGGCCCGTTCGACGTTCAGTGGCACGACGTCGGGCAGCGCCACGGCATCGCCTGAAGCCACGGCCAGTAAGCCCACGATCTTGGCCCGATAGGCATCGGTGACCGCCGCCCGGGGACGCACGATCAAGTGTCGCCGGCGCTCGCCGGGCAGTTCGATGAGTTGCACGTCGGCCGCCGGTTCGACCGTGAACGGTCCGGTCCACGAGGGCGGAATCTCGAACCGCAGGGCATCGAGCACACCTCGCGTGACGTTCCACTGGCTTTCGACCGACACCTGCCACACCGAGCCCTCGCGACGGAGCGTCGTCAGTTGCACGACCTTTGCCCGCGGCTGGTTCGGCTCGATCAGCACCCGGGCCTGCGGCTGATCGGCGGTAACGACCAGCGACGCCACGAGACGCTCGCCTGGAGCCAAGGGTTCGCGCGGGGCCGCGGCCGGTCCGGCATCGGCCAACCCCGTTCGCTCGGAGAGCTTGAGCGTGACCGCATCGCGGCGCGTGACGGTGAGCAGCGTGTCGCGCGGATGCGCTTCTTCAAGCCGGACGATCGGCAGCGCGAGGGCCCCGTTGAGTTGCGTTCGCAGGGTGCCGCTGAGCGTGAGCTGCTGGGTGCCGCTAACCGCCTCGTTGAGGAACACGGTGATCGTACCGGTCGCATCGCGGCCCCAACGGGCGGCTTGTTCCAAGCCATCGGACGACAGCGACAGGCTGGTGATTTCGAGCCCCTTGGGGGCCAGGATGCGATGCTCGAAGGTATGCCCTTCGGTCACCAATTCGGCCTTCAGGGCGACGTCGAGACCGCCGCGATAGAAGCTGAGCGCCAGCGCCTGGTGCGCGGTCGTGCGCGGCTGCCTGGGGCGCGCGGCGACGCTCCAATTCGACTCGCCGCGCGACCATTCGATCGCCAATTGCGGGGCGACGGTGCCCGGCGCCCAGCTCGCGGCGAAAGCCACCGGATCGATCCGCTCGATCCGTTCCCCCCGCTCCAGGTCGTACTCGAGGTTCGGATCGACGCTGACGGCCAACCAGCGGCGGATTCCACGCCCGGCTAGTGTTTCGAGACGCGGCACGCGCACGTTGCCCAGCGCCGACGTGCCGGTCAACAAGAACGACGCCTGGAACGTCGCCTGGTCGGCGACCGGCTTCAGCGGAGCGAACCGCAGCACGCGCGCGTCGGAGCCCTGGTCGGTCAGCGGCCGGGCATCGACCAACCGCCAATCGGAATTCGCCGCGGGCAACAGTCGCAACCGCGGATCGGCCACCAGTTCCAACTCGCCAAGCTGGCCGGCTTGCACCTTGAGGCCGATGCGAACATCGAGCACGATCGATCCTGGCCGCACCTTCAGCCACAGCAGCTCGTCGGCATCGAAGGTCGGTGCGCGACCGCTGCCGACCGCGTGCGGCCAACGAATCGCGAGCCGATCGGTCGTGCCCAGCCAACTGGTCAGTGTCTGGTGTTCTTCACGAAGGTTCGTCTGACCGATCGCTCCCAGGAGCTCGACCGAATGGATCTGCGGCGGCAGGTGAACGTCGACCTTCGTCGTCGGCAACCGTGGGATCGACAGTTCGACGCTCGAACCGTCTCCCTTGGATTGCACCAGCGGTTTGAGGGCGACTTCCAACCGGTAGTCGCCGGGCTCGCCAGCCACGAATTCCAGCGCCGCGCGCGAGCTGTCCCAGGCGATGTCGATGGTCCGGCCATCGAGCCGGGCCGTCGCCGGGAGCACGGCCAGACCTTGAGCAGCCAGCGGAATGCGCACGGGCGTGCCGACGTCGAACACGTGCAGCTCGAAACGGGCCACCAGTTCCGAGACGTCCAGCCCCATCGGCGAGGCGCTGCGCACCAGCGTGGCCTCGTAGTTCGCCCCCTTGAGCAGTGCGCCGTGCGGCTTGCCCAAGGCCTCGCTCGCTCTCCGCCGCAACTCGGCGTAGAACGGCTCGGGAACCTTGTACCGCTCGCCTGTCGGCCGGCCCTGGTCATCCGCCGGAATGAACACGGCATAGGCCTCGCGCGGCACCACGCGGCCTGGGACTGGCGGCGACAGCTCGGCGGCATCGAGGGCCCGCGCGAACACGATCACCGCCACGATCACCGCCGTCGCCACGGCGGCCGAGTGGACGACCCGCGACACGGCCTCTTGCCGGGCCGTGCGCACTTGCGGTTCGCGAGGCGAGACGACAAAGCACCCGAGCAAGCAGGCCAGCAGCCCCAGCAAGCCGCCCGAGAATATGCCTGAGGCCAATTCGGGCGCCAGCAAGGCCGCGGTGGCGAAGGCCAGGGCCCACGCACCGAGGACCCTGGTTCGTCGTCTCGCGCGCCACCAACCGACGATCGCCGTCACGAGAAACACCAGTGTCGTCGTCGCGGTCAGCATCGAGCGACGTACGACGGTGATCTGGCCGGCAGCAGCCGTACCTTCCAGCCGCCAGGCGACCCAGCCCGCGTTGTCGCTGGTCTCGCCCGCGCTCTCGGCGTTCCACGGCCCGCGAGGCTCCGACTTCCAGCGAGCCGCGCTGACGAACCGCGACGGATCCTGAGCCAGCGCCGCTTCGATTTGCCTCCGCATCGTGCCAGCGACGACCATCAGCAAAGGCTCGCCGCGCTGCGGCAGGAGCTGTCCTTGGGCGACGGCAGCGGCCGTGCGCGTCGTGATGATCAAGGCGCGCGGATCGACCAGCAGCACGACTCCCGCTCGGTCGCAGAGCGCTGCGCCAGTGGCTAGCGAGCTCGTTTCCGCGTCCGTCGGCGGAAGGACGACCGGCGTATCAGGCCCGATCCCGGCGTCGCCGAGCGCTCGGCGGTCGAGCAGCAGGGGGCGATTCTCGCCTGGGGCGCGGCCCGCCATCTCGACGCATTCCAACCAGGTCGCCAAGCCGGAAGCCGCCTGGTCGTCGGGCCGCTTTGCCCCCCACAGTTCGAGAATCTGCCGGGCATGGGCCAGGGCCTGGGTCTCGGCCGGTGTGACCAAGAACATCTCGGCCCAGGCGTCGGGCTCACCTGGATCGAACGGTGGCTCGCGCGTGTCGCGCGCCAGCGGTCCGAATAACCGATGAACCACATCGCGCCGCGCGGCGAGCATGTCGCGCCCGGCGACTGCATACGTTGCCAGCTCGTACTCCGGTGGGAGCCAGAGCATCCAGGGGCGGGCCAGGATCGGGGCATCGGCTTCGAGCTGCGGTGCCGAGAGCGCGCCCCACGGCCCCCATTCGGCGCTGGCGCAGGCGAACGTCAAGCGAACGACGACGAACTCGCGCTCCGCCGGCAAAGCGACAACCAGCCGCCGACCATCGCGTGTCGCCGACTCGGGCCGATCGTCGAGCGCGAGGCCCAGCAACTCGGCGTGCTCCGGGAGCGTGAGCGTCAATTCGTCCTGCCCGACATTGCGGACGCGCAGTTCGGCCTCATGCGTCAGCCGCCCACCCGGCTCAGCTCGCGTATCGATGCGGCAGCTCCAAACCACAGCTCCGGCCGAGGACGGGACCTTGTCCGGACAAGCCACGCGCAGGGCCGGCGCCAGCTCAGGACTCGATTCGTGAGACGGATCGTAGCGGAAGGCGGCGCGCATGTCGGTTCGCATCGCCGGATCTGCCAGGTTCGGCTGCATCGGCTCAAGTTGCCGATCGATGACTTCGAGCGGAACGTCGCCCGCGGCGAAGATCGTCGCGCTGCCGAGTTGCGTCGCGGCCTCGGGAACGGCCGCGAGACTCAGCGCCAGCCCTGCGGCCAGTGGCGTCTCGCGCTCGATGCGCAGCTCCAGTGGCGAATCGAGCGAGCTAAGCAGCGAGACTTCCCAGCTCTCGCCGGCCTCGGGGAGGTTCGCGGCCGCCTGTTCGGCCGATGTGAGCTTGCGCGTCGCCAGGTGTCCGGGACGTCCTTCGGCCAGCGACCAGCGTGGACTCGACGGCCGGGCCTGCGTGAAGTAAACCAGCAAGCGATCCAGCGAACCGACATCGGTCGTCGTGCGGATCAGATAGTCTTCGCGCACTTGTTGACGGGTGACCGTGGCCGAAAGCTGCACGTCGGCCGTGAGCCGCGCGCGTCTCGGCTGCACGCTTACGCTCCACTGCGACACGCGCGGACTGAGGCTCACGACCACTCCCCGGGGCGGCTCGACGAACAGCCGGCTGTCGGCCGCCGACAGCCTGGTCGGATCGAGTCGCTCCAGCTCATCGCCATCGAGCTTCAATTGATAATCGCCGGTCGTCGCCAGGGCTAAAAGCTGGCGTTGCGTTCGTACTCCTCGAAGCCGTGCCACTTCCAGATCGCTGGGCGATAGCGTTCGAATCGCCAGCGGCGAGCGGCTACGGCAATACAAGAGCAGTTGGATCCCCTGGGTCTTGGTCAGCGGCTTGGCGAGGCGCACCAACAGATTGCGGACGCCGCCCGACGGGTTCGACAACGTCCAATCCCCCAAGGCATCTTCCGGCACGGTCGCGACGCCGTCGACGATCCACGGCTGCGGCACGTCGATGCCCAGCGAGAATCGCTCCCCCATGGCCAATTCCAGGTCCGCGGTGACGACCGACGACAGCTCATCGCTGCCCATCACGATCGATGTGGCCATGGTCGCCTGCACCGGCGCGCGGGTTCGAGAAACGACGACTTCGGTCGTCGCCTCGGGCCCGAAGCACTCGAGTTCGATCGAGTCGCCCACCAGCGGCGCGGGCAAGGGCCCGGTCTTCGATTGCCGGCACAACACAGGGCTCAGCCGCTCGAGTTCCAGGGGCGCTGGCACGAGCAGCGCCAGGCTTCCTTCTTGCCAGGCCAGTTCTTGAGGACGAAGACGCGGCAGGACCAACCGCTCGTCCAGCACCAGCGGTGCGACGGCCGACAGCCGCAACGACCGGCTGACGCCGCGCACCGGCTCGGCCAGGTCGATGACCAGCCGCGACGAGCCATCGGCCGCGGCCTCGCTCGTCCAGACCAGCGGCGTCTCGCCGTACTTGGCTCCGGTCAGCCGCAGTCCCCGATCGAGCATCAGCTCGAGACGGCGCAACGGTTCGTGCTGGACCTCGAATCGCCAGGTGCTGCTGACGTCGATCCCGCGCGTCGAGAATTCGTAGTTGGTGGCCGTGCGCACCAGCGGTAGTCGTCGCCGCTGACTGACCGGATCCGACGGCGCGATGCGGAGCGAAAACCGATGTTGTCCGCCCAACTCGATCCGCCACAAACGCCGCCCCCCAGCCGCAGGTTCCGCCTCGGCCAGGCCGACGCTAGGGACCGCCGACACCTCGACCGGCAGGTCGAGTTCCAGCACGTTGCGCGGGGCAGGCGGAAGCTCCAACGCGAATGCGACCACGCCGCTGCTATCGGACTGCCCACGCAGCGACCAATCGAACTCGAGGGAGCCCGATTCCTTGACGAGCAACATCGTGGTCCCATCGGCCCGCGCACCTAGGAGTGGCGCCTCGGTCGAACCGGTCCAGGCCGTGCGTGAGACCGCCAGCGAAAACGGGGCCAGCGCCATCAAGCCGGCGCCTTCTTCGCCGCGGTGCACTTCCAGCACCGCCGAACCATCGACCAGCGTATCGCCGCGGAGTGTGGCGTGGTAACGCGCGCTCGAAAGACGCGGCAGCGCGCCTGCCGTCTCGACCTGCGCGCCGACGGCTTCGACCAGCCGCTCGAACTCCTTCGGCTCGACGGGCACGTAGCGAAAGCTGCCACGCGGCCAGTCTTCGACGGCGTCGCTGGGCGCGTAGATCCGGCGATAGCGCAGCGCCTCGTTCGCCGGCTGCGGCGCGTCGGCCGAGTGCGCCAATTCGCCCGCGAGCATCGCCCAGGCCGCGATCAGGGCCACCGCGCGCGTTAGCCGCAGCGATCTCATGGCTGGCCTTCCGGCCCGCCCAACGGCGCCGCGAAGGCCGCGGCAGTCGACGCGGGCAAGTTCTGCGCCGGGAGAGGCGGACGAAGGTGCGTTTGCGTCGAACCACGTTCGACGAGCGGCGTGACACCACGTCGCCGCATCCGACGTTGCTCGTAGCTCGAAGCCGAGCTGCGAGCGATCCAGGCCCCCAGCAACAGCAGGATCAGCCCCAAGGCTGCCGACTGCGCGGCGATCACGGCGATCTCGGGAAACACCGTCGCTCCCACAACCAGCGCGAACGCCGCGATCAGCGCCACGGCCGGATGCCGCAGGGCAGGCAGATAGATCACCGCCAGGCCCAGAGCCAGCAGCGTGCCGGAGACCGCCAGCACCAGGTACGACAACCGCACCGTCCGGACGCGTAGCAAATGCTCCGAGCCCGCGGTGCTGAACAGGTAATGCCGCTCGTAGGCAGGCAGCGGTTCATCGTGCCGCGCACCGCTCCACGTTTCGAGCTGCGACTGGTCGAGCAACGGGCGCCGCTGCCAGCCGAGGCTCTGCCAGCTCCAGACGCTTTCTTCGGTGAATCCTGCCGGCGCGCCCAGCAGCACTTCGTCGCGTGGCAACACGAGTTGCCAGTAGAGGCGCTGCACCCACACGTTCGCCTCGAGCACCGGCGCCTGAAGCTCCGGGGTCCAGCGCGCGGCCTTGGTCTTGCGCTCCGGCAAATGGTAGGCGAGCTCGACGATGTGCGTTTGCCCCGTCGCGTTCGACGTGTTCGCCTCGTCGTCGCTGGCGCGGTCGAAGGCCACGGCCAGGTCGTCGGGCGACGTCCCCTGCTGCGGCACGACCGCATGCCCATCGACCAGCACGCGAGCCAGCAGCGCACCGGCGGGCAACTTGAACCGCCAGGTACGCTCGTTCGTCACGATGCGGTAGACGGCCCGATCTTCGCGCGAGTGACTCGTCACCCAGGTCTGGATCCAAGCCCGCTCGACGATGCTCGGCTCGCCAGCCGGCAGATCATCGCGTCGCACTCCCAGAACCAACTCGCTCCGGGCCATGTCGCTGGTGAAGCGAAGCTGCCCGGCCGCGGGATCGTCGGCACCGGCGGGCGGAGCGTCGGCTGCGGCGACCGCCTGCCAGAGATTGTCGAGCTGACGCACGTGCACGCCCGGCTCCGAGCGAACCGTCAAGTCGTTGCTCACCAGGTCGCCTTCGATCGGCCGAGCCAGTGGCACGTGGAACGACACGCTCGAAAGCGGCGGCGGCGCGGTCTCGGTCCACGCATAGTTCAGCGTCAAGACGCTCGTGCCGATCCGCTCGGCCGGGAGCGCAACCCGCACCAGCACCTTGTCAGCCGGGGCGCGCGTGCTGTCGCCAGCGATCTGCCAGGTGAGCGTCTGCCCGCCACCTTCGACCTCGAGTTGGCCCTGTTCGACCACCCGCCGCGGCACTTCGAGCGAGACCGCTGCCAGCGGCTCGCGGGCAATGTCGTAGGTAAGCTGCTCTTGAACCTTGCCGCCTTCGGCACCGACGGTCACATGCGTTCGCAAGGCCACGCTCACGCGCCGCTGGAACACGCGGACATTGGCCGCAAACCGGGCTACCGGCGTGTCGCTGCGATACACGAAGGAAGGCCGCTCGCCGGTCGGAGCCCGGAGGTCGAGGCGGGCCATCTGCCGCACGAGCCCGACGCACTCGGCATCGCGCGGGGCGAGGTCGACATTCTCGGCCGACATCAACACGACCAGCGCCGGGCCAACGCTCCCGGCCAAGGGCCGGGGCAGCGGAAACTCGAGTCCCTTCGCGCCGGCTGCCAGCGAGCGGTGGGCCCGGATCGTCAGTTCCAGGTCGCCGACCAGCGGGTCGCGCAGCGGAACTTTCAGCGGATCGACTTTGCCGGCCGCCAGCGCCTCGACGTCGAGGCGGCTGCGCGGCTCCACATCGTCGACCTGCCAACCGGCCAGATCGATGTCGAAGCCGAAGGCTTTCGCCCCGCCCACGCGATAGGCCAGCCGGGCCTCGAGATCGACACGCTGCGCGCCGACCGTGACACGGTACTCCGGCTCGACGCTGACTCGCGTCTCGCGCGGTGAGACCTGCGCCAACAGCGAAAATGGCTGGCCGAAGTATTCGAACCCGGCAAGCAGATCGTCGCGCCACAGCTCGGGCGGCAAGTCCTCGACCTGCCGCACCAGCCGCCGTTGCCCCCAACTGACCTGCCAATCGCCAACAACCTGGACGGCCATGTGTCCCCATTGGCGAACCGCGCCCAGGACCTCGAAACCGGCCAGATCGATGCCTTGCTGTTGCTTCGTCACATCGTAGGTCTGTTCGGTGACCAGGCGGATATGCACCGGCCCGGCCGTGCGAGCCTTCAACCGCACTTCGATCACGGGGTTGCCCGGTTCGTTCGGCTTGACCGGCGGCACGGCACGCAGCGAGAACTCGGGCTGATCACCGGTCAGCAAGATCGCGCCCGCCGGCAAACGCACACGGAAGCTCTCGAACTCACCGCCGAAGCTGCGCACGCTGAGCTGGGCCTGGGTATTGATGCTGCGACCGTCGATCCGAGCGACGAGCCCGCCACTGGCTTCGAGCACGGCTGGCGTTTCGGCCGTGCGGCTCTCGCCGACGCGCCAGGAGAGCGCGAAATCGGCTGTGAGTCCCAGCACTTTGAACTCGGTCTGCGCACCGACGGCCGCGGTCGATTCGAGCACCGACTCGGCCGAAACCTGGCCGATGACCTTCTTGCCCGGCACGGCGAAGACCAGCTCCGACTCGACGGCCCGCGGAAAGCTGAGCTTCAGCCGCGTTTCGCCGGCCAGCGCCGCGAGGGGCGCCAGCAGGTCGAGCGTCAGCACGTGCGGCTTGGCACCTGCCCCGCGGAACCAGGCGACGTACTCGTCGCTGGCGTCGTCGAACTCGAGGAAGAACTCGCCGGGCCCCTCGTACTTCGCAGCCTTTCGAATGACAGCCCCGCCGAGCCGCAGCGGCACCCGAACCCACGACTTGT
>Ga0181519_10003608_pt1 | contig 12706 bp, 10 predicted proteins | sample PEATcosm2014_Bin_26_FD_121102 | JGI IMG/M metagenome (GOLD analysis project Ga0181519, IMG submission 121102) | Peatland microbial communities from MTU Mesocosm Facility, Houghton, MI, USA - PEATcosm2014_Bin02_10_metaG | ecosystem: Environmental > Terrestrial > Soil > Wetlands > Peat | place... | reverse complement strand
TCGGCGTGGCGACGTTGCCGTCATCGCCACCGACAAGCTTCGAGGCAAATTCATCCACCAGTTTTCGTCTGGGCGCGCGCTCAATCCAAAGCACCGCGCTCGATTGCGACAATGCATCCAGCCGGCCCGGCAATAATTCACCGCGCACAATGACGCCCTGACGCAAATGGCTTTCGTGATAAACGACCGCAAGATTCGAGCACACACCGGCGATTTCCGCCGTTGTCGCCGCCGGCGACAACAAAATGTTTATGTTCAACGTCTCGTTGGTCTGCGCCGCGAGGCGCGCAGCGGTCAACAGCCGGGGATGAATCTTGTGCGCCGGACGGTAAGGCCCGACCCAACTAACGTAGCTCAACGCCCCGACGACGGCCGGCGACACGTTGTTCAATTTGGCGATAAAAGCGTCGTCCGGCACATACCGGATCAATTCCACGCCCGCCCGGCTCAATTCCGCGCGGCGCGATAGTTCCAGCGGGCTGTTAAATTGGATGAGAAACAGGCCGGAGACAGCGGTCTTGGAGCGCATTTCGGCGGCCATCACGGCACGATTCGTGGCAGCGTCCGTTTCAATGAGTTCATTGCGCAGGCGGATGTTTTTAGCCTGGCCAGCTGCGCCAAATTGAAAGACAAGAAGCGTCGCAACCATAAACTTGCGACTGGCGGAATACAAACTACGAGGATGCACCTTGAACCGATACTACAATTTTGCGTCTTAGGCAATTCGGAATTGGGGCTGACTCTTGTGTCAAAAACGGATCACAGGCGAATGCTTGATCCGGCAGTAAAAATTAAAGCAAAGCCGCGCTTGTCAGCCAGACGCGACAGACAGTTCTTCAAACGGCGACGAATGAGCTTGCCCTTAATGCGGATTCGGGCAAAATAAAGCTGTGACGGCTGGTAACGAAAAAGTTTGCCCAAGGCGTTTTTGCCAAACGGAATCCTTCTCTGATCGGTCGTTTGACGCATACGATGTCAGTGTCAAATTGTGAATCTGCGGCACGGAACGCCTCATAAAGAGGTTGATTTTATTGGTTCGGGGCGTAGCGTAGCCTGGCTAGCGCGCTTGTTTCGGGTACAAGAGGTCGTGAGTTCGAATCTCACCGCCCCGACCATTTTTCTGAATAAGAATGAAAGTTTGATAAAAATCCATCCGCAATCTGATGCAGTTGCCTTAGGAGGTAAAAAATCAGTCCAAAATATTGAACAGTTCTTTCGCGCCTCTGCGTTTATCCCGATTTCTCCTTATTGGTTCACATGCACCACCGTGGCGGGCGGAAAGCCGTTGAAATACGTCGAGGAGGCGTGGCTGTAGGCACCGATCTGTTCGCTGTAAAGCAGGTCGCCCAGCTCGAGGTCGGGCAGATTTTCCGCCATCGAAACCACGTCCAGCGCGTCGCAGGTCGGGCCGAACATGGAGCAGATTTGCGTCGGGCCTTTCTTGAACGATTTCAGGTGGTAATGGCAGTGGTCAAAGATCACGCCGGAAAACGTGTGATACACGCCGTCGTTGATGTAGTAACACAGTTTCCCGTCGCGCACAGCCTTGCCGACGATTTTGGAAACGGCGGTCGCGGCGGTCGCACAGAGAAAGCGGCCCGGCTCGGCGAGAATTTGCACGCCGGAAGATTTCGGAAACAAGCGGTCCAGCTCGCCGTTGATGACTCTGGCGAGTTCGCGGAACGGCTTGACGCTGGCGTCATACGGCGCGGGAAATCCGCCGCCGATGTCCAGCAGGTTCATCTTGGTGTAGCCGCGCTCGCGGGCTTCCTTGAAGATGTTCGCGGACAGGTTGATCGCCTGGACGTAATTTTCAAAATTCGTCGTCTGGCTGCCGACGTGAAAGCTGATGCCCTCGACGGTCAGGCCGAGCTTGTCGGCGGCGAGAATCATGTTCACCGCCTCGCCCGGCGACGCGCCGAATTTGGAGGACAACTCCACCATCGCGCCGGTGTTCGGCACTTTCAGGCGCAGCACGAGGCCGGCCTGCGGCGCGAACTTTTTGATTTTTTTGATCTCCTCGAAATTGTCGAACGTGACGAGCGGCTTGTATTGATTGAGTTCGTGTAACGTCTCATTCGGCTTGATGGGATTGGCGTAAATGATCTTGTCCCAGATCCAGTCCTGCCGTTCCTTCGCGGGCAGGTGCTTGATGTTTTCATAGACCGTCTGGAATTCCGGCATCGAGGCGACGTCAAAACTTGCGCCGGCCTGGTAAAGCGTGCGGACGATGGCCGGATCGGAATTGGCCTTCACCGCGTAGTAAGCCTGGACACGCGGCAGATATTTTTTGAACGTGGCGTAGGCCGCGCGCAATTCGGCGTGGTCCACGACGAACAACGGCGTGCCGTGCTGGACGGCCAGTTTTTTCAGCGCGGTGGGCGAAATCATTTTAATAAAATAAAACAGCCGGAACGGTTTTCCGCTCCGGCTGCCAATGAAAATGGATTTGGCGTCCGTCCGCAAGAACTTACGTCGCCAGGCGCGAACGGACTTTTGGCGGTCATGAAGCGACGCATGGAAATCAGCCGGCTGCGAAGCGGCGGGTAACGCGCCCGCCCGATTTAACCGTCCGGAAAGGACGATGGATTTCCGTCGTCCCTTCCGGACGGATTTTGTTTTGGGCAGGGAACCAGACCCCTTGTGTCCGGCTGATTTCCGATTGTCCCGTTGGGATTTTTCAACGCCACGCCCTTTGCCCCGTTCGTCCACCCCAAACTGCCTTTGGCCGGGTCTTTGCAGACGGCCACCATGGCGCATGGCCACCCATTGGATCTTGGCCGGGGAGCGCGATGTCCCGGTTGCCGTTTTCGGTGTCGCGCCGTGGTAGGGCGCGTCACTCCGTGCGCGCCGCCGTGGTGAACCCGAACGCGTCCGTTGGCAAGCGGGCGGCGGGCATCTTCAGCACCGGCATCGCACGCCGGCTGGCTGTTGTCGCCACCGCCGCACCGCAGCGGCCAAACGCCCGTTCGCCTGCCTGCTGGTGGCAACGGCCAGAAACTGTCATTTTTTGAACCCTTTCTTCTTGGGAACAAATAAATTGCTTGTTTTTAACGGTTTTTGCGGTCTGACAGGTTGTTTTCCATGCATGACCGGTGGCAAGTCATCAATGATTCGCGACCCGTCATGGATGCCTGGGAGCTTTCCATGCACGACTGGCGGCTTTCCATCGTCCTGCCATTTTTTCCGAGCTGCGCGCCAGCACCGGAACACTGCGCCGCGCGGGCAAAAACCAAGGGCGCTGAATTTTACAAAACCATGACAATTGGCCTTGCGCCGCTGGCTAATTTTGCAGGTAATGGAACAAATGCCATCCGATAAACCACGACAGTTTCGCCACACGTTGTGGCGGGCGGGTTTGGCGGCGGTGACGGTCATTTTGGTTCTGTTTCTCTTTGCTGCCAGCAAGGGCGGGCAACCGTTTCTCTGGGAAAAGCTGCTGGCAGTCGGCGGTCTTTGCATGATGTGGCTTGGTTATTGGATGGCCTGCCGGCGGGCCGGCCGCCGGGATCTGGAGGAAAACGAGTCGCATTCATCTTTCTCAGGCAAACCCGGACCCCGCCGGCAATTGTTTCTTTGGCAGGCGGTCCTCATCATGCTGCCGGTGGGCATATTGGCGGGAATGGGCCTGTTTTCGCTGCGACAGGACCGGCTGCTGGCGGACCAGGAGGCAAAAGAACAAGCCGCGGCCATCGCGCGACAACTGGCGAAAGGGTTTGGCAACGAGGCGGCCCGGCAAATGAAGGATTACCGCGAGGCGAGCTTTGAACTTCACGCCAACCGGTCGGCCGACTTGGGCCTCTCGCAATGGGCGGGCGGCTCCAAGTCGGAGGATGCCGCCTGGGAGCGAATCCGGTCATGGCAGCAAGCGAACCCGGACCTTGATCTGGCCGCGATGCCGGTTGCGGATTGCACATTAAACATCCGGGATGAATTTTCATCGCCGCAGATGTATCCGCTGTCACCAGCCCCGCCCGCCTGGCTCGGTGAGCTTTCACCGGAACAACGCCGGCTGTGGCAGCAGGCGGAGCAGGCCGAGTTTATGTCCGGCGATCTGAACGCGGCGCAGTCGGCGATCACAAATTTCATCGCCACCGGACCACCGGACGGCGCCCGCGACAACGCGGAGTTTCATCTGCTGCTGCTGAAAACCCGCGCGCTGGCGCCGGCCGAAGCCGTGGAGCGGCTGGCAACGTCCACCTGGGCCAGGGTTCCTGAATTCTCGGAGGCCGGATTGCCGGTGGGCCAGTTGATTTGCCACCGCGCCTTGCGGTTGCTGCCGGATCACGCAGGAGTGCCGGACGAATTGTTCTACAGCATCGCTCGGGCGATTCAAATTCGCGCCTCCATCCTGGCCCCACGGCTCATCGCCGAGGCGGAACGGGTCGCCGCGCCGGGAGAGGTGGATTCCGGCCCGGACGTCGCCGAGTTGAGAGCGTGGTGGGACGCGGATGAAAGGGCGAGAACGGTATTGAGAGATTTTCAAGAGCAGCAGCCGGCTGGCACCTGGTCCAACGCGCTTTATTGGGTTGCCTCCGCCGGCGGGAAGTTTCTGCTCGTGTTGAACAGCGGCAGCACGGTCGCGACGAACGGCGCCGCCCCGGCGGCCGGCACAAATTTCTCCGTTTTGCTGTTTCCACAGGCGGTGGCGGACAAGGCGCTGCGAAGCGCCATGGCCAGGGCTGATTTTTCGTTGCCGCCTTATTCCGCCGCCGGGCTGGAGATTGGCGGCAACGATCTGGTTCTGCAGCGCAATCAATTTTTCATGGCGACGAACCCGCCTTTGCTGCCGGTCCTGGGCGAGGCGGCGGGGAGCCTGACGGACCTTCCGTTTTCGACCAATGCCTATCCGTTCCGCGTGCGCCTGCTGCTGGCCGACCGCGATGTGCTTTACGCCCGGCAGCACCAGCGCACACTGCTGCTGGGCGCAATGATTCTGGCGTCAACCCTCGCGGCGCTGGTCGGACTGCTGGCCGCCTACCGCGCCTTCCTGCGGCAGCAGCAGCTCAACGAGTTGAAATCCAATTTCGTTTCCAGCGTCTCGCACGAGTTGCGCGCGCCCATCGCCTCCGTCCGGCTGATGGCCGAAAATCTGGAAGGCGGCAAAATCCCGGAGCCGCGCCGGCAAAATGAGTATTTCAGTTTCATCGTGCAGGAATGCCGCCGGCTGTCAGCGCTCATCGAGAACGTGCTCGATTTCTCGCGCATCGAACAGGGCCGCAAGCAGTATGAATTCGAGCCGACCGATCTGGGCGCGCTCACCCAGACCACCGTGAAGCTCATGGAGCCTTACGCGGCGGAAAAAGGCGTGAAGCTGGAGCGCGCGGCCGGGGAACCCTCGGCGGCCCATCCCGAATTGAACGTGGATGGCCGCGCGATCCAGCAGGCGCTGGTGAACCTGATTGACAACGCCGTCAAGCACTCGGCGAACGGCCAGACGGTGACGGTGGAAATTGCCGTGAAAAACGGCGCGGCCGAGAGGGCCGTTCATTTGTCTGTTTCCGACCACGGCCCGGGCATTCCCGCGGCGGAACACGAAAAGATTTTTGAGCGGTTTTACCGGCGCGGTTCCGAGCTGCGCCGTGAAACCCAGGGGGTTGGCATCGGTTTGAGCATTGTGAAACACATTGTTGAAGCGCATGGCGGGCGCGTGCTGGTGCAGAGCGAGGCCGGCCGGGGCAGCCGGTTCACCATTGAATTGCCGGAGAAAAAACAAAATGAATGAACGGATTTTAATCATCGAAGACGAAGCCCCCATGCGTCGGGCGCTGGGTGACTTGCTTGCGGCCGAAGGCTACCGGGCGCTTACCGCGGCCGATGGCGAAGGCGGCCTCCAACGTGCGCTCGCAGAAAAACCCGACCTCATCCTGCTGGACATCATGATGCCCAAGCTCGACGGCTTCGCGTTGTGCGCCGAGCTGCGCCGCCTGGCCAACCCGGTGCCGGTGGTGATGCTCACCGCCAAAGGCCAGATTGAAGATCGCGTGAACGGGCTCGACGTGGGCGCGGATGATTATCTCGTCAAGCCGTTCAGCACGGACGAGCTGCTCGCCCGCGTGCGCGCCCTGCTGCGGCGGGTGGAGCGGATCAGCCGGGGTCCGCTGAAATTGAGCCTGGGCGAGGTGGAGATTGATCTGGCGCGGCAGACCGCCGTGAGCGGGAAGAAACAAATCCCCCTGACCGCGAAGGAATTTGCCATGCTGCGCCTGATGGCGGAGGCGGGCGGCGAACCGGTGACGCGGGAAAAATTTCTCGACGTGGTCTGGGGCTACACCGCGTTCCCAACCACGCGCACGGTGGACAACCACATCGCCAGCCTGCGGGCCAAGCTGGAACGAAATCCGGACGAGCCGCGCTGGGTTAAAACGGTGCATGGCGTGGGCTACAAACTGGAGTTATGAAACAATTTTACAAAAACATGACAATTGAAACCGTGGCGCTGGGTCAGACTGAAATCATTCGATCAATGAAAGCAAAACTCTGCGTGTGGATGCTCCTGCTGGGAGCGGCATTGGCGCAGGCGCAGACCAACGGTCTCACGCTGCTGTTGCAGCAGGGGTTGTTTGACGAGGAGGCCAGCCACGACCTCAATGCCGCGATCGCTGACTATCAATCGCTCGCGAAGCAATTCGACACGGACCGCCAGGTCGCGGCGACCGCCATCTACCGGCTGGGCGAATGTTATCGCAAGCTCGGCCAGACCAACGAAGCCGCCGCGCAATACCAGCGCATCCTGCACGATTTTTCCGATCAAACCACGCTGACCACCTTGAGCCAGCAGGATTTGACCGGCATGGGCATGGCCGTGCCCCCCCGGCTGATGACGACGGCGCAATCACAATCTGCGGCGGAAAATCTTCAGCAGAAATTGCAGGCCATGCTCGCCCATTCAGGCGCGGATACGAACGCGGAATCCATTGGCGAATCACCCGACGACCAGGACCAGGAAATTTTGCGCATCAAACAGATGATCCAGAACAGCCCCGATTTGATCAATGCGCCCGGGAATGCCAGCAACTACCCGCCGCTGATCCAGGCCGCGATTTCGGACCACCTCCGTGTGGCGCATTATCTTCTGGATAACAATGTCAATGTGAATGTGACCATCGGCAATGGCGAGACGCCGCTGACGATGGCGGCTTTTGGCGGGCACAAGGCCATGGTTGAACTGCTCTTGAGCCACGGGGCGGATGTCAATGCGCAGGGGGACGCCGGGGAGACCGCGCTCCATCAGACGGCCAAACACGGGTTCCAGGCCGTAACGGAAGTGCTGCTGACAAATCATGCCAACGTCAATGCCCTGAACAACAACGGAGCCACCCCGTTATTTTTGGCCGCGTCATCCGGACAATTAAAAATCGTCCAGCGGCTGCTGGTCTCCGGCGCGAATCCAAATTTGAAGGACGCCCGCGGCCTGACGCCGTTGAACTATGCCATCACCGCCGGCTCACCGGAAGTTGTCAAGGTGCTTTTGGAAGCTGGAACGGCGGTGAGCACGGAAGACTCCTTTGGCCGCACTCCGTTGAGCTATGCGGCGGAAAAGAACAATCAAACGATCGTCAATTTATTGCTGAATGCCAGGGCCGATCCGAATGGCGGCAAGCTTGATGCGCCGATTTTCAGCGCCATCAAACAGGGAAACACCAACACCTTGGAGCTGCTGCTCCGGGCCGGGGCGAATCCCAACCTGGCGGGTGCTTTTAATCTGCCGGGAACCACCACCGCCAACATCTTGAACCATTCCGGGCATTTGACCCCATTATGGATGGCCATAAGTTTGGATCAATTACCGGTGGTTCAGATGCTGTTGCAATTCAAGGCCGACCCGAATGATTCCGTAACTGACGGGCAGCCATTGTTGTTCAGCGTGCTGTCGGACACCAACATGCTCGAAGCCCTGCTTGACGCGGGTGCCAAGGTTGATCCGGTCAGCGCGGAAGAATCCCAGTGGACGCCGCTGGGTGCCGTGGCCAGTCAAAACAACGCCCCGGCGGTGGAGATGTTGCTGAAGCACGGCGCGAATCCGAATGTGCATAATCGGAACGGCATCACGCCGCTGCATTGGGCGGCGTATCACCTGGCCGACGGCAAAATCTTTGAGCTGCTGCTCACGAACAAGGCCGATCCAAATGTGCGCAGCAATGACGGCGTCACGCCGCTGGATTTGGTCAAGGAAAAACTGGCGGGCAACGGCGGGTCGCCGGAGCAAAGAACTCTGGCCGGCCAGCTTGCCGGCCTGCTGCGCCAGCACGGCGCGCTGGACAGCCTGCCGAATTGGGACCGCATTGCCGTCAGCCGCCCGTCGGTGAATTTTACGTTCCCGATTTTCGTCAAGGGAACCAACAGCTGGAATCAGTTCACCCTGCTGGAAACGATTTTGAATTATTACGAATCATCGCAATCGTATTCAGTTCCTCAAGGCAACAACACCTGGGCGAGCTACCCGGCCAACTCCATGCTGCCGTTCCCCGACCTGGCCCGCGTCATCATCATCCGCCCCAGCCACGGCTCCACCAACGAATCGCGGCTGCCCGTCAATTTGCTCAACAGCACGGAGGGGATTGACTGCTCCAAGGATGTGCCCTTGGAGTTCGGCGACGTGGTGGAAGTTCCCGAACGCGACCATTCATTGGGCGACCGGCCGGTCGGGCTGACCGACGGCCAGATCAGGAGCATTGCCAGTTATTTGAAAGGAAACGTCCAGCTTGTCGTGCGGGATCAAAAAGTGGAGCTGCCGTTTTACCGCATTGGCAGTCAATCAACCATCGGGGCCGTGCTGAATCAGCCGGAAGCCCAGAGAATGCTGCTGTCCTCCTCCGACCTCTCGCATGTGACGGTTTCCCGGTTTGATTCTGGAACCGGCACAAATTACGAGTGGGTTTTGGACTGCAGCACGCCGCCGTCGCCGGTCGCCGGCAGCTCCCCGCCTTACTATCGCCAGGGAACTGATGCAAACAATCCGCCACCCGGGGCCGATCTCTGGCTGCGTGACGGCGACGTGATCAAAGTGCCGGAAAAACCATGAACCTGAGCCGCCGGCAATTATCGAACCTGAGCACGATGGACAACGCGTTCACGCTGATTGAACTGCTGGTGGTCATTGCCATCATCGCGATTCTGGCGGCGTTGCTGCTGCCCGCCCTGGCCAAGGCCAAGCAAAGCGGCTACCGGGCGGTGGACTTGAACAATCTCAAGGAGTTTGGCGTCGCCATGAATCTCGTGGCGTCGGACAACAATGACTTCATGCCCTGGGCCAACTGGGCTTCGGGCGAAGAAGGCCCCAACCCGCCGCAGGGCTGGCTCTACACGCTTGACCCCGCCGCCAGCGGAACGGCGCGGTTCAAGGTTCAAACCGGCAGCTTCTGGTCCGTGCTGAACGCTCCCAGGTTGTATTACTGCCCGAGCGAGGTGACGAACAACGCCTGGTTCCTGATGCGGCCCCAGCAGATTTCCAGCTATGTGATGAACGGGGCGGTCTGCGGCTACTACCGGGCCATGAATCCGCCCGTCAAACTCGCGCAACTGTCCCCCGCCGGCGTGGCGTTTTGGGAATGCGCCAACAACACGGCGGTGGAGAACCAGGAGAACTTTAATGACGGCGCCAGCAGCCCCGATGAAAACACCAGCGTCCGGCATGGAACCGTGGCCATCTACAGTGCGTTTGACGGTTCGGCGAATTTGATCAAGCTCGCCGTCTGGGCGGATAAAGTCCAGTCGGCCGCTCCCAACGAATTGTGGTGTTTCCCCGGCAGCAGCAACGGAAGATGACCAATGAAACACCGTGAACCAGCTTCCTTGAATCGCGCCTTCACCTTGATTGAACTGCTCGTCGTCATCGCCATCATCGCCATTCTGGCGGCGCTGCTGCTGCCGGCGCTTTCCCAGGCCAGGCTGAAGGCCCAGACCGCGCGCTGCGTTTCCCAACTCCGCCAATGCGGCGTGGCAATGAACCTCTATCTGCCCGATTACAATGAGAAGTTTTTCTGGACCTCGGACGATCCCTCGCTCGACGGCATGGAATGGTTCGTCTGGGCCGGCCGCACCAATGGCAATCTGGACACCGGCCAGGGCGGCATCTTCAACCAGACCGACCGGCCTCTGAACCATTACGGGCTGACGGTGGCGGTGGTAACTTGTCCCGTGGATCAAGGCCGCGCCGACACCCGGCCGCACACGCTGTTCGACTGGGTGGGAAACTCCTACATGTTCAATGCCGTTGGCCTGCCGCAAAATGGCGCCGGCGGCCTGAACGCGGTCAAATCCACCGCCGTCGCCGCCCCGTCCCAAACCGTTCTCTTTGCGGACAATGTTGTCGTCTTTCCAGATAATCCGTCTGGCTGGCACAGGCGATCTCCGGCGGGCAACACGCTGCTCGTGGACAGCCATGTCGAATTCCACACCGCCCAAAGCGTCACCAACCTCGTCTGGTAAAACATGCAACCGCCCCGACCAATTTTCCCTGACCGCGCCTTCACTTTGATCGAACTGCTCGTCGTCATCGCCATCATCGCGATTCTCGCGGCGATGCTGCTGCCCGCCTTGGCGGCGGCCAAACAGCGCGCCTGGGCCGCCAGTTGCAATTCCAATCTCCATCAGATCGGCCTGGGAATGCACATGTTCGCGGACGACAACAACGATTTTTACCCCGAATCCGGCGGCGATATTCACTGGGGCGCCACGGATCCGACGACCCACAAACCCGGCTGGTCGGAACAGGTTTTCCCCGAGGTCGGAAACACGAATGCGTTCAATTGTCCCGGCAACGTGCAACTGCCCGTGCCCGAACAGGGGCCGTTCAACTATTTCAACGGCTGCAACGCCGCGTTTGTGACCGCTGGCGGCCAGCCTGCCGCCGTCAAAAACTCCGCCATATTATTGCCCTCGGCTTATGTCCTCGGCGGCGACACGGCGGGCACCGTCGGCGGACCGGTCATTTTCGATCCGCAGGACGCGGACAAGGATGATTACACGCAGAACTGCGTCGGTGGCGCGGCGCCGCCGGCATTGACCGAAGCCTGGCAGATCCACAGCAAAGGGCAGAACATCCTGTTCGCCGACGGCCATTCCAAATGGTATCGCGGCTACAATCCGGCCGAGATGACCTTTGGCTACACGGTCATGACCAACTGGATTGACTATCATTGACGGGAATTTCGCAATGGCGGCGCGCGGATCGCAAAGGGACCTCAATTTTTCTCAAAGCATCTCCCGCTTCACCTACGAAGCCGGGGCCGGGGGAAAAACCAGCGAAACGGTCATCCACAAAATCTTTGATGAACGGCCCGTGCCGTGAGGCGAAGGCAGAACTATGAGTGCAGAATAAAAATTGGCGCAATTTGACACGAGACAGATCCGTTTACTTATTCATCCATCTGTTTAACGCCTTTCTTTCGGGCATCGCAAGCAAGCCTCCAAGCGTCTTCTTCTCCGTATTTATCCAGAGAAAACGTTCGCTTTTTTATGGTGTTCTTTTGCGGAGACCACGATGCCTCTGCACTAAGAAAGATACTGTATCTATCGGGATCGCTTTTCCAACGATATTTGTGCGGCTTGATTCGCACACCTCTTATACCCGACTTGTTACGCCGGGTGAGAATCTCTGTAATCTCTTTCCTAGAGTATTGTGGATTCTCAAGGAAAAACTGTTTGGCTTTTGACCGCGCGGCTTTGAAACATTTCTTCCAATCACCTTTGTAATGTCTGACGTAAATAATTTCGTGAATTCTTTTTTTACGACGTTCAGCTTTGACCAAGTAACCGATTTGCCCCTTTTCGGGGTAGTTGACTTTAATCACGCCGGGTATGCCAGTATTACTTTCACCTTGTTGTGGCATATAAAATCCTTTGTGTTGATTCAAGGCTTCGGCGTCGCGGGCGGCGTGGGCGTGGCGGTCGGGACGTGATGGTCCGGCGGGAAGAGGCCCAGTTTGAATTCGGCGCGGGCGGGGGCGTTGGCCGGGTCGGTGGCGGGGAATTCCAGGTCGGCGGCGTTCTGGATGGTCAGGATGTGTTTGTAGGCGTCGGCGGCGTCAGTGGTCTTCACGGCGGTCGCCTTCTTGGCGTCGCTCTGGCCGGATTGCTGGACTTCGGTGCTGGCGGGGAAGGTGCCGCGCACGGCGGTGAAGGTGGCGGTCTCGGCATCCGTCCAGCCCCGGAGTTTCAGCGCGGGCAGGTTCGCCGTGGTTTGCACGGCGGCGAGAATGGTGTCGGCACGGCTCAACACGGCGTTCAGCTCGTGCGAATCGTGGAAGCCGATCTGAAATTCCTGATGGAGCTTAACGGTCTCATCGGGGAAGGCGAGCCGGGCGGTCTTGCGCGCCTGGCCCATGCAGTGCAGCAGCGAATCGAGATTTTTCTGCTGGGCGGCGGTGAGGTTGCCGGTCTCGCCCTTGGCCAGGTGCTGGCCGGTCGTGTCGGCGGGCAGTTTGCCGAGCAAAGTGGTGGTCTCGGTGAGGTAGTCCGCCGGCAGGCGGGCGGCGACTTTGGGGTATTTCTGCGCGGCGGCGACGATGAGGCTGCCGTTGTAGCCGATGACGGGGACGGGGCAGTGTATTCTATTTGGCATAATCAGTTTTTAGTTGTTAATTTGACTGTTGAGACCTTGGAATTCGTATAAATGGCTGGGGAACAGACCATTGTAAATGGGGGCGGCGGGAGAAAAAATGGGGGCAGGAGCCGGGAAATTGAGGGCAGCCCCGGGGAAATT
>Ga0181519_10003607_pt1 | contig 12708 bp, 5 predicted proteins | sample PEATcosm2014_Bin_26_FD_121102 | JGI IMG/M metagenome (GOLD analysis project Ga0181519, IMG submission 121102) | Peatland microbial communities from MTU Mesocosm Facility, Houghton, MI, USA - PEATcosm2014_Bin02_10_metaG | ecosystem: Environmental > Terrestrial > Soil > Wetlands > Peat | place... | reverse complement strand
CGGATCGAGGTCGGTCAGGATGAAGGCCGCCGACGTCCCGCGCGAGGTTCCGAGCACCCACTCGACATAGGCGGTGATCGAAAGTCGCCGCGTGCTCCGCGACGTGTTGCGCAGCTTCAGGCGGGAGATTTTGATGGGATCGCCCATCGCGACATACATGCAAACCTCCACCGCAATGCCGTGGGCGGTGTGCTCGAACCGGCTGTATCCCTGTCCGTGCCGCGCCACATAGGTCGCACTCGGGTCGCGGGCGGGCGCGGCCGTGGCGCCCCACACCTCGCCGCTTTCCTCATCACGCAGGTACAGCGCCTCGCCCGGACGGTCGGCGACCGGATCATTCGACCACGGAGTGATCTGATGTTCCCGGCTGTTGAGGGCCCAGGTGAATCCGCCGCCATCGGCCGCCACCTGAAACCCAAAGCGCGGATTGGCGATCACATTGATCCACGGCGCGGGGGTCGACTTGCCCGGGCCCAGAATCGTCACGTATTCGCGCCCCTGCGCGCCGAAGCCTCCAAGGCCATTGAAGAATTCCAGATCCTGCACCGCCGGCGCGCTCGCCGCCGTTTCGATCCTCGCCGGCCGCCTCGGCCGCGGCGGGTGGGGCGCAGGGCTCCGGCGCAGGCGATCCATTTGATCGGCCAGGTCGCCGTGCCGGGCAACCAGCACGACTCGCGCCACCGCCAACAGGAGTGTGCGCGTCTGTTCGGAAATGAGGTCGGTGCGCAGCACGAACACGGAGCCCCGTACGCTGTGCGCGCGCGTCTGCGGCCGTGATTGGCTCATTCGTACCAGGGATTCCAGGGCGTTTTGCAGATCCTGGACGTAGGACGCCGCCCGCTCGTTCAGGATCACGAGGTCGGCCGCGAGGCCCTTCATTCGCCAATATTCGTGCGCCTGCAGCAGCTTGCGGGCAATGGCAATGTCTTCCGCGGCGTCTATGCGCAGCAGCACGATCGGCAAGTCGCCCGAGATACTCTGCGCCCACAACCCGGCCGGCGGACCGCTGCCGTCGCGGATCATGCGCGACGGCGGCCGCATCGTGGCGTCGGCATACAGAAGATGACCGGCAAGCCGTTGAAACAGGCCCGCCTCGGCCGAGTCGATGCTCAAATGGCGCAATTGCACTTGAGCCTGGGTCCAGGCGAGCGTCGTCGCCCGCACGAACGAGTTGGCCTCATGGTGCTTGTCGAGCAGATCGAGCACGCCCTCGCGCGATGCGGCGACACCGGTCCAGAAGGCGATACGCGCGGTCGCGCCGGCGGGTATCGCCAGCCGGTATCGCAGCGCAAACACGGGATCGAGCACCGTCCCCACCGTGTTCGACAAGGGCCGCCCATCCATCACGGCCAGCGGCGATCGGGCCTCCCTGCCTCGGCCCAGAAAACGCGCGCGATCCGTCTCGACTTCCGGCTCGCCCAATACGGTGCCTTCGACCACCGCGTGTTGGGCCGCCCAAATGTCGGCGTCTTCCGGGCTGCGCTTGCGGCGCGTCGCGAGCAGCGTGTTGAGCTTGGCCGCATACTCCGTTTGCACGAAGAGCTTGAGAAACGTCTGATGCGCCGCATCGGCGGCGGGAGCGGCGAGCACCAGCTCCGAATACGATGTGACCTCGATCTCCCGGCTCTGATGGCCCGTATTGGTGATCGACAGGTGCCTGACTTCGACGTCGTCCTCCGGCGATACCACGATCTCCAGGATGGTCGTGATCGTGGCGTCCGTACGGATGATTTCCGCGCGATCCTCGGTAAAGGTGACCTGATAGGCGTCCGGCTCGACGCCGCACGGCTGATAGGCCGCCGACCAGACGGCGCCGCTCGCGACATCCCGCAGGTAGATATAGCTGCCGGAGTCGTCGCGCGTGGCGTCTTCCCGCCAGCGCGTCACCCCGAGGTCGCGCCAGCGGCTATAGCCGGAACCCGCGCTGGTGAGCATCACCGAGTAGCGCCCATTCGAGAGCAGATGCGTTTGCGGCACGGGATCGTGTGTGCCGTGCAGTCGGCGAACCTCGGGGAGCCGGGCGTCCATGAGCGGCGCGGCGGCCTTGACCTCCTCGGCCCGCGGATGAACCGCCGAGACATCGCGGGGTGCGCGCTCCTGCAGGAGCAATTCCGTGGCCTGTATGATGGGTTCCGAATGGAATCGTCGGCGCATTCGGCCGTCGAGCAGCACGTTGGCGATGGCCACGATCGTCATGCCCTGATGATGCGCCATGTACGCCCGGACGATGGCGGTCTCGGCGCCGTCCGGAACACGCGATCGAGTGTAGTCGAGCGCCTCATAAAATCCGTATCGGCTGCGCGCACCGATGCCGGTGAGGCGATCGAAATTGCGCATCGCCCGTTCCGGATCGACCATGGCCGCAAGGGCCGTGGCGTAGGGCGCAATGACGGAGTTCTCGCTGAGACCGCGCTTGAGCCCAAGGCCCGGCACGCCGAAGTTCGAATACTGGTACGTGAGTTCGAGGTCGCGCGCATTGTAGGCGGACTCTGAAATGCCCCACGGAATACCCAGCTCATTGCCATAGGCGATCTGTCGCTGGACGATCAGGCGGCTCGTCTGCTCGAGCAGGCTTCCGTCCGGCGCGCGCATCACCAGCGACGGCATGAGGTATTCGAACATGGACCCCGACCAGGAGATGAGCGCGGCGCCTCTGCCGACCGGCGTGACGGCGCGTCCGAGGCGGAACCAATGGCGTGCCGGGATGTCGTTCTTGGCGATCGCGAAGAAGCTGGCCAGGCGCGCCTCGGAGGCGAGCAGGTCATAGCAGTTGGTGTCGAGCGTGCCGTCCGCGGTGCATCCGATCGAGAGCAGCCGGCGCTGCTTGTCGAGCAGGAAGTCGAACTTCATCCCTTCGGCCATCCCGCGTGCCGTCGCCTCGATGGCCGCCAGGCGCTGCTTCAGGCTGCCGAGGGGACTCGGCGTCTGTGCCGCATCCCGGCGCCAGCTGGTGATCGACCGTTGTGTGGCCTCGCTCCAATAGAGCAAGTCCCCGCCTGCATCCTCTCCCCACTCGCGGACCAGTGTACGGACGATGTCGGCCAGCGTCGCGGCGAGCGGCACGAGTTCCGACAATCGTGTTCCGATATCCGTGGTCGCGGCTTCGGCGGCGTCAAGGGCCGCGGCCAGGGCGTTCAGCGCTTCATCGATCTGATCCCGCGAGGTGGCATGCATCCTGCGGTCGTCGGGCAGGCCCCGCCGGGCCTCGCGCGCGAGATCGAGAGCGTCGCGTATCCCGGGAAAGCACTGGCTCTGTCCGGCCGGCACGTCGATCCAGCCGCGGCACGCAATCGCCAGAGCGAGCAGATGGGCCGCCAGATTGCCGCTGTCGACCGAGGATACGTATCTCGGGTCCAGCGGCCGCAGATCGCGGGTGTCATACCAATTGTAGAAATGACCGCGAAACTTCTCCAGGCGGTGCATGGTCGCGAGCGTGGCCTCCGCCCGCTCGACGAAGTCGAATATTCCCGACCAGCCCAGGTCCCGGGCGCTGACCGCGGATAATAGATAGAGGCCCATGTTGGTTGGAGAGGTCCGGTGGGCCAGCACGGGGCGCGGATCCTCTTGGAAGTTGTCCGGCGGCAACATCTGATCGTCCGCCGTCACGAAAGTCTCGAAGTATCGCCACGTGCGGCGCGCCACCAGCCTCAAGGCGCGCGCGTCCGCATCCGAGACGGCAAGACGCCCCGCCGCCGGCGGTGAAACGCTGATCCAGACGGCGACCGCCGGAGATACCGCCCAGAGCACCAAAAAGGGCGCCGCCAGCCACCCATTGCCGGGGTGGAGATAAAAGGTGAGACAGGCGCCGGCGGCGGCGATCGCAACGGCGCCGGCCATGCGCCGATAGGCGCTCGACAGCGTGAGGCGGAAACTGAGTTTCGCCTGCGCCGCGGTCACCCACTGCAGCAGATTGCGGTTCACGAGCAGGCGGAACAGCGTGCGGCCGATCGCATCGATCATCAACGCCGCCTGGTGCGCCAGGAACGTGACCAGGAAGGCGGTTTGCGCCGCGGCGAGCCACACATCCCGGCGCAGCGCGCGCAGATGGCTGCGAACCGTGATGCCGGTGCGGCTCGGTACGATCGAGGCGAAAATGGGCAGCAGCGCCGGCACGGCAATCGTTGCAATGATGAAGGCGCTCCACATCACAGCTGCGCTGGTCGGAAGCAGCCAACCGATCAGAAGAGCGGCGACGCTCGCCGGCGCCGACAGCGTGCGACGCAGGTTGTCGAACATCTTCCACAAACCGATGAGGGGCAGTGTGCCGCTGCCGCGATGGTCGCCCGCGGCATCGCCCCGGCCCATCATCCAGGGGAGCAGCTGCCAGTCGCCGCGTGCCCAGCGGTGCTGACGTGCGGCGGCGACGTCATAGCGCGATGGAAATTCCTCGACGACTTCGATGTCGGAAACCAGTCCCGCCCGCGCAAAGGTTCCCTCGAAAAGGTCGTGGCTGAGAAGAGTCCCCTCGGGCACGCGATCGGCGAGCGCGGCCTCGAAGGCGTCGACGTCATAAATTCCCTTGCCCGCATAGGAACCGAGGCCGAAAAGATCCTGGTACACGTCGGAGACCGCGGCCGCATACGGATCGATCCCGCTCGCGCTGGAGTACACGCGTTGAAACAGGGAGCCTTCGCCGCCCATCGGCAGCGACGGCGTCACTCGTGGCTGGAGCACGGCGTAGCCCTCCAGCACGCGGCCGGTCGCCGCGTCGAACCGGGGCCGGTTCAGCGGGTGAGCCATCTTGCCCACCAGACGGCGCGCCGCATCCAGCGGCAACCGGGTATCCGCATCGAGCGTGATGACGTAGCGAATATCCGCCGGAACGGCCGGGGGGCGGCCGCCGACCTCGACGAAGGTGGTGTCCGCTGCGCCGCGCAGCAGCCGGTTCAATTCGTGCAGTTTGCCGCGCTTGCGCTCCCAGCCCATCCACAGCTTTTGTCCGCTGCTCCACACCCGCCGCCGATGCAGCAGCAAGAACCGGTCGCCCGCGGGGCCCGGTCCATGCAGACGATTCAAGCGCGCAATGCCCAGGGCGGCGATGTCGAGCAGTGCGGCATCTTCGGGCAGGTGCTCGGCTGATGCATCGGTCCAGTCCGACAGCAACGCGAAGTGCAGCTGGGAGTCCCGCGAGGCGAGATAGTGGATCTCGAGGCGTGCGACGTGTTCCTCGATGGCCGCACCAGTCGTCAGAAGTGAGGGCACCACGATCAGGGTGCGCAGATGCGGCGGAATGCCCTCCCGTAACGCAAGACCCGGCAGAATGGTCGCGCCCAGCCCTCGCGTAATGGCGCGGTTCACCAGCGCGATGGCCGCGTCGACCGACGGCACCATTCCCAGGAGCGCCAGCAACGCGAGGCGGTACCCGGTCACGCCCCACGATTGCAATACGATCATGGGCAGGAACAAGACGATGCCGGCAATCAGGACGATGGCGGCGATGTAATCGCCGGCTTCGCGGAGCGTGAAGCGGCCCAGATAACTCCATAGAGAGGGTCGATAGCCGACGGCGACTTCAAAGGCGCGTCGGCCGGCGCCGATCAGGTGGTAACCCGGATCGCGCCGGCGCTCCACCGTGCCCGTGCTGGCGCTCGCGGCCGGCGTACCTCCCGCCGACAGGGCTAAGCGCGCCATGTCGATTTCGCTGTGCTTCGAGCCGCGCGCCAGTTGCTCGATCGCGCGGCGGTACAGGTCGCGGCTTGCGAAATCCATGGCCGCGAAGGCGCTCTCCGACCGCAACAGCTCGTCGACCAGACTGACGCTTTCGAAGAATTCCGGCCAGTCCACATCCGAGAGCAGTCTCATGCTCGTGATGATGTTGCGCACCGTGACGTTCGACGTCGCCTGACGCTGATGCTCCTCGAGGACGATCTCCTCGGCCGTCGTGCCCTGTGAACTCAATCGCTCGTCCAACCACCGCCGCGCCGGCGTGGTCGCCGGATCCTGATCGCGCAATCTCAGCACCAGCTGGACGGCAAACGCGGGAGCCAGGGGCGCTCCGCTCGCATCGCGCGAGGCCATGGCGTCCGGTTCGGCCGCATAACCGTTCAGACCCAACAGCCGGTCGGCCATGCTGTCCGCGTCCTGCCGTGCCGCCCGGCTGCTGATGATGAGCGCGGCGGCGCGGCGCAGGTTCTCGACCAGGACGATGCGAAGCGTGATGGCGACCGCCCACAGCTCGCCGATGGTCAGCGGCTGCACGCGCTGATAGGCGCGTACGAATAGCCGCAAGGAGTCAGGATCGATTCGGCTGTCGCTATGGGCGATGAATGCCCAGGCGAGGCCGAACACGCGCGGATAGCCGACGAAGGGCCCGTCCGCAAGCTTCGGCAATTGGCGATAGAAACCCGGCGGCAGATCCCGGCGAATCTCCCGGATCTGCTCTTCGACGAGGTGATAGTTGTCCAGCAGCCATTCGGCGGCCGGTGTGATCGCGCGGTCTTCGCCAACCGTGGCGGCGGTCGCCCGGTAAGCGGCGAGCAGAACCGACTCGTTGTCCTTCAGTCGTACGCTGAGGGAACTGCGCGCCGAGCGCCTTTGCGTCACCCGTTGGGCAACCGCGAGACTCGCGGCATGCTGCTCGAGGCGCTCGCTGCTGAAGAGCTCGGCGCGGAGGATTTCTTCGTTGTCCCAGGGTGAGACCGCGGAACCGTGAAATAGCATCGCTGACGTCCTAACCTTCGCTCATGATAGGGAGGCGGCCGCGCTCCGTTATCCTAAGGGATCCGGTGCGCCCTCCAGGGTCCGTTTCGCCCGAACAGACGGTAGGCCGTTGAAATCGCTGGCGAAGCCATTAGGGCATAGATCGGCCGTGCCGTGTGCGATTTCGTCGCGGGAGGCCGCCCAACGGGTCGCAAGATCGACCTCCGCTCGCGCTCGGTCGTTCCGTCTTGCACAATCCGGATAGTGCGCCCGTTGCCTGATCGTGGGCGTATCATTCAGGTCAATATGGTTGTCAGGAGGGCCCCATGGACAAGCAATTGCGAGAGGAATACGACACCGGCCTCAAAAAGATCAGGCTGGAAATCAAGACCCTCTTGGTCCCCCACGGCATTTTTGGCACCGTTACGGAAGTTGACAGCGGCCCGGCGCAGGACGTCCCGGATGGCTCGAGAATCGAGATCGTCGCCATGGGTAAGACCGTCGCGAGGTCGTTCGACCGCAAACAAATCGAAGGCTGTTGTCTCAGGGTGCGCGGCGAGGTCTTGTCCAGCATCATCGCCATGGTGGATGAACTATCGGATTCAGCGCGCGACGACTCGGCGGCTGGATGAGGCGTCCGCATGACCGTGGTGTCAGGCGGCGGCGGTCAAGTCCGTTTTGGCGAAGTCCTTTCCCTTGAATAGCAGCGGCTCACGCGTCGCCTTTGCAAGAGCATAGGAAAAGCAGTCCCCATAATTGAGGCGGGCAGGGTGCCGGCCTTTGCCGAAGTCGATGAACGCCTGCCTTGCAAGGTAGGCTTGCTCTTCGGTCACGGGCTCGATCGCGATGCCCGCTCGACGAATGAATGCGTCGAGTTGGCGGCCGCCGTTGTTCTTGGTTTGGACCTCCACAACGATCGACGTTTCAACGAAAGTTGCCGCTGATACGCGGCACGAATCAGCGCGGGCAATCGCCTGGGCATAGATTTTCGCATCGTCCTCATTGAAAAGAATCGCGATGATCGCCGATGTGTCGATGATCATTTGGGCAGGCCGCGGTCGTCATACAGCAAGGATCCATGGTCCACTGGCTTTCCCTTCAAGGTCGCCGCGCAACGGCGTCCGATGGCAAGCAGGTCGTCCGCCGCAACTTCCGGCCTGCGTGCGCGGCTCACCCGTGCCAGCCGTTCGCGCAATGCTTCCGTTACCGCGCGAGTCATCGTCTCGCCGGTCTGCTGTGCAAGCTTCCGGGCAAGCTCGTGCGCCTCAGGGTCTTTGATGTTCAAGGTCATGTTTCTACCTCGGTAGAACAAAATCTACCATGGAACATCCGCTCGGTCTACCGGCTAGCCCGCCGCGCGAGATCAGGCGCGCCGGCGGGGTGTCCGTCCTGCTCGATGATTGCGGACGGCTCCAGCCACTCGGCGAGTCTCTCGGCGATCATCAGGGTCGGGGCATTGGTATTGCCGCCGATGAGCCGCGGCATCACCGAGGCATCGGCGACGCGCAAACCCTCGACGCCGCGGACCCGCAGCAGGCAATCCACCACCGATCGCGGGTCAGCGCCCATGCGGCAGGTTCCCGCCGGGTGGTAGACCGTTTCGGCCTTGAGGCGCAGCACGCGCTCCAGATCCTGGCGGGTCGTGGCGGCATCCCCGGGAAAGACCTCGGCGCCGCGGAACGGGGCGAATGCGGGCGAGCGCAGAATCTCGCGTGAGCGGCGCATGGCTTCCAGCAGGATGTCGAGGTCGCCCGCGGCGCTCAGGTACGATGCGAAGATGCGCGGTGGGTCCTCGACGCGGTTCGAGCGCAGCTCGAGCCGGCCGCGGCTCGCAGGGCGCAGCGCGCAGGCGTGCAGCGTGTAGCCGTGGCCGGGCAGGCGGTTGCGGCCGTGGTCGTCGAGCTGCGCCGGGACGAAATGCAATTGCACGTCGGGCCGTTCGTCGGGGGCCAGATGCGTGCGGATGAAGCCGCCGGCCTCGGCGACGTTGGTCACGCCCGGGCCGGAGCGGGTCAGGACGTAGCGCAGGACCACGATGAGTTCCTGATACGCCCGGAAATCGTACGTGATCTTGCGCGTGCATTTTTGCAGGGTGCAAAAGTCCAGGTGATCCTGCAGATTGCGGCCGACCTCGAGGTTGTCCGCCGCCGGGACGATGCCCAGGCTGCGCAGCTCGTCGGGATTTCCGATGCCCGACAACATCAGCAACTGCGGCGAGCCGATCGCGCCGGCGCTCAAGATCACCTCGCGTTCGGCACGCACCCGATGGGCCTGCCCCCGGTGTTGATACTCGACCCCGACCGCGCGTTGACGTTCGATGATCAGGCGGCGGCACAGGCAGCCGGTGAGGACGTGAAGGTTGGGGCGGCCGGCGGCGGGCTTGAGATACCCGACGGCGGCGCTGCAGCGCCGCCCGCGGCGTTGGGTGACCTGATAGAAACCCGCGCCTTCCTGCACCGCCCCGTTGAAGTCCGGATTGCGCGGCAGGCCGCATTGCACGGCGGCGTCGACGAACACGCGGCTCAAGGGATTGCGAAAGCGAAGATCTTCGACCGACAACGGTCCGCCGACGCCATGATAGGCATCGGCGCCGCTCGCCTGATCCTCGGCCCTGCGAAAAAAAGGCAGCACGCGCGCATAGTCCCACCCCTCGGCGCCCAGCGCCGTCCACTCGTCGTAGTCGAGTCGGTGTCCCCGCGTATAGCACATGGCATTGATCGAACTGGAGCCGCCGAGCACGCGGCCGCGCGGCCAGTACAAGCGGCGTCCGCCGAGTTCGGGCTCCGGTTCCGTGTAGTAGCTCCAGTCGACGTGCGGATTGCCGGCCAACCGCGCGAGACCCGCCGGCATGTGAATAAAGGGGTTGGTATCGCGGCCGCCCGCCTCGAGCAGGAGCACGCGCCGCTCGGGCCGCGCCGAGAGCCGATTGGCGAGTACGCAACCCGCGGAACCGCCGCCCACGATCACGTAGTCATAGGTCGCCTCAGGCGCTCCGCAGTTCATTCACCGCACGCCACGCCTGGTCGATCGCTTCGTGGGTGTAGGAGTTCCACCCGGCATCGCAGTTGGCGATGGTGATATTGCCGCAGCGCCGCCGGGCGATCACGTAGGGCGCAGGGCCCGGCGTCTCGGGATCGAACAGCGTATTCGCATCATAGGAATAGCCGTGCGGCCATCGATTCACCGTGATCGCGGCGATGTCCCTTGCCGAACTGAAACCACCGTACCTAAGCACGCGGTCGAGCTGCTGGGTGATCTGCCTTTCATATTCCTCGAATGGGGTCTTGAGCAGTTGCTCCCTTCCCAACCGGAATTGCTCGACGTTCGTGAGCCCCTGGTTGGGCGTCAGCGGCAGGTGCTCCAGGTGCAGCACGATCGGCTCGTCCGGATCGCGGGGGTTGCGATAGCCGCCGAGCGACACGGGGTAATCCAGTTTGATGTTCGAAAAGTACCCATAGGGGCAGTAGATCTCGTCGACCCCCAGCTTGCGGAAGGCCTGCCAATTGCGGATGGCCACATTGACGTAGACCAGCGGAAGCTTGACGCATGCGGCGAGCGCCTGTTTCTGGGTGTCCGGCAACTCCGGCAGGATGTGCGGGATGAGCATGTTGTAGCAGGCAAGCACGCATTGCCGCGCCTGGATGCGCTGCAGAGCGCCGGATTGCACGTAGCCGATGTCCACCCCGCCGCCCTTGGCGTTGGCGACCGCGACGGCGGTGCTGTTCAAACGCAGTCGAATCGGCTCGCCAGCGACGTCGAGCTTCGCGTAGTCGAAATCGGCCAGCAGCACGTCATCCATGGTGTGGCCGGGCGCCACCGCGGGGATGAGGCTGCGCACCAGCAATCGCGCGATCGACGCGTTGCCGTCGGGGAAGTGATAAATGTAGGGCTCGTCGAATCCCGCTTCAATTTGATCCTTCAGCCCCAATCGTGAGAAACCCGGATACGCGCTGCCCATCGCCTCGAACGCCGGCACGATGTCCGGACCCATGGCCAGCAAGCCCTTGGTGCCGCCGTCGAAGAACCGGATCGCCTCATCGCCCAGCCCGGCATCGGTTCGCAGATAGTCGCGGTAGCTCACCTTCTTCAGATATTCGATCTTCTGCGCTTTCGACTTTCCGGCAAGATAATCCTTGGGGTGGCGGAAGAACCGGACGAGGCGCGCCTTGGCGTCGTCGGACATGGGAAATTCGCCGATGACGTCTTCGATCGGGCGCGGCTTCACCTCGTCCGCCATCGAATCGCCGCCGGTGACGATCGGATTGCCGGCGACCAGCCGATCCACCCCGAACGTCTCGCGATCGAAAAAGACGCCCTGGGTCAATCCCAGCGAGCCGTAGAGCTTGCGGTCGTAGGCCGTGTTCCAGCGCGTGATATCGACGCCGAGCGCGCCGAGCAGCCGGTTGACGGTCTTGCTGAACAGCGTCTTCGGCGACTGCAGCGACTCCGTCCCGCCGTACCCGAGAAGAAACCGGTCGCCGACTCGGAACTCGTTGCGTTTGGCATGTCCCCCGAAGTCATCGTGGTTGTCCAGGATCAGAATGCGTGATGCGGGGCCATGCGCTTCGCGATAGAACCACGCGGCGGCCAAGCCGCTGATACCGCCGCCGACCACCACCAAGTCGAATGTGTCCTCCGCCGGGCGGCCGGAGATGTCGAACTCTTTGCCCTCGCGCCCGACCTGGTGGGCGACCTCGAACGATCCGGGATGGCTCCCCCGAAGACCGGTCAACGCGGGCGGATAATAGAGGTTCGGCGTGGCGCGCAGTTGTGCGAGCGGAGTCAGGCCGCCGGCAATGACGAGCGCGGTGCCGCCGAGAAAGTCGCGACGGGTGATGATGTTGGGCATATGTGCCCGCCAGTATATCGCGTGCTCGCCGGATTGAGGATTGCCGATGCCCTTCATCGGGCATGATGACTATACTGCCCCGTTACCGGACGAACGTCGGCGGATACACCATTGAACGGAACGCTTGCGCTGATCGAGCTTGCAGGCCATGTCGGTCTCCTACTCTGGGGGACTCACATGGTCGGTACGGGCGTGCAGCGCGGCTTCGGAACCGTGTTGAGGCGCTGGCTGGGACGGAACCTCAGCAATCGTTTCCGGGCCTTTCTAACCGGCATCGGGGTGACCGCTCTGCTCCAGAGCAGCACGGCGACCGGCTTGCTCGCCACGTCTTTCACGGCGACCGGAGTCATTGCGCTGCCGCCTGCGCTCGCCGTGATGCTCGGCGCCAACGTGGGTACGGCGCTCCTGACGCAGGTGTTGTCGTTCAATATTGCACTCGTGGGACCGCCTCTGGTGCTCGCCGGAGTACTCGCCTTCCGGTGGGCCAGCGACGGCCGGGCCAAGAACATGGGCCGCATCGGGATTGGGCTTGGCCTTATGCTCATGGCGCTGGCCGGCCTGATGCGTACGCTTGGGCCCATCGAGAACACCCCGCTGCTCCGCCCGGTCCTGAGCGCACTGACTGCCGAGCCGATCCTGGCCGCCATCGTGGCCGCGATGCTCACCTGGGCCTGCCATTCGAGCATTGCCATCGTCCTGCTGGTAGCCTCTTTCGCGGCGACGCACGTCGTCGATCCCACGGGCGCGCTCGCGCTGGTGCTTGGCGCCAATCTGGGCGGCGCGCTGCCGCCGCTCATCGGCGCATCGTCCTCCGTCGCGCGGCGCTTGCCTCTCGGCAACCTGCTCGTGCGCGCCGCGGGAGTCGTGGTCGCATTGCCGTTCCTGGCGGCAATCAGCGGCCTGCTGGAGCGTTTCGATGACGCGCCCGGGCGCATGGTGGTTGATTTTCACCTCGCTTTCAATCTGGTGCTGGCCATGGTCTTCCTTGGATCGGTCGAGCACTTTTCGCGCCTGCTGCAGCGCTGGCTTCCGGACCCGCCTGCGCCCGTGGATCCCGCCCGCCCCGTCCATCTCGACGTCGCGGCGTTGGACTCGGCGACCGTTGCTTTGGCGAACGCGGCCCGCGAGACGCTGCGCATTGCCGATATGATCGAGAGCATGCTCCGCGATGCCCTCACGGTCCTTCGCAGCAGCGATCGCGGATGTGCGGCGGCGATCGG
>Ga0181519_10003604_pt1 | contig 12711 bp, 8 predicted proteins | sample PEATcosm2014_Bin_26_FD_121102 | JGI IMG/M metagenome (GOLD analysis project Ga0181519, IMG submission 121102) | Peatland microbial communities from MTU Mesocosm Facility, Houghton, MI, USA - PEATcosm2014_Bin02_10_metaG | ecosystem: Environmental > Terrestrial > Soil > Wetlands > Peat | place... | reverse complement strand
GAACAAAACGTGAAGATCGAGCACCTGGTCTGAGCCACAGAAGCGAGTGGTCAGTGTGAGTGCGAGTGTGGTCGGTGCACACTATCCACTCACACTCCACACTCCACGCCGCCCGCGCCCCATCCTCTCCTGGCTTCGCAAAGCGAAGAAGTTGAAAGGGTGGGAAGGCACGAATGCCAACCCTCCTCCCTCAACTCAGCACGAAGAATGGGTGCCCCATCCTAAACGCGTTTTGTGCGTTTAGGGTGGGATCGCACGACCCCCCGCGTCGGATAATAGATAAGTCGAAAGGAATTGCTCGCCATGGTGCAAGGGCCCACCGTCCTCACCGCACGCCGTCTCTACGACGGCTCCCATCTCCACGAACACCCCATCGTCATCCTCGACGGCGGCCGCATCGCCTCTATCTCCACGCGCGCCACCAGCGCCGTCCCCGCCGGCGCACCCATCCTCGACTTCCCCGCAGCCACCCTCGCGCCCTCCTTCTTTGACGTTCACATCCACGGCGCAGCGGGCCACGACGCCATGGAGGCCACACCCGCAGCCCTCGCTGCCATTGGTAAATTTCTCGCCTCGCGCGGCACCGCCCACTTCCTCGCTACCACCGTCACCGCACCCGTTGACGCAACCCTCCGCGCCGTCGCCGGATTGGCAAAGCTCATCGCCAGACCGCCCACAGCAGGCGCCGCCATCCCACTCGGCATTCATCTTGAAGGACCGTTCCTCTCACACGCCAAGCGTGGCGTGCATCCAACTGAATTCCTTCTCGAGCCGGACATCGATCTCTTCGACCGCATCTACGACGCTGCCGAGGGCCACGTCCGCCTCATGACCATCGCTCCAGAGCTGCCCGGTGCGCCCGATCTCGCCGCCCACGCCGTAGCGCGCGGTGTCCGCGTCTCGCTTGGCCACTCCAACGCCACCGCGGTTGAAACCCGCGCCGCCATCGCCGCCGGCGCCACCAGCGCCACGCACACCTTCAACGCCATGCGCCCGCTCGACCACCGCGAGCCCGGCATCCTCGGCACCGTCCTCACCGACGATTCCCTCTTCGCCGAACTCATCTGCGACGGCATCCACTCCGCGCCCGAGATGACGAAGCTCTGGTGGCGTGCCAAGGGCCCCAACCGCGCCATCCTCGTCACCGACGCCATGAGCGCCACCGGCATGCCCGATGGCGAGTATCGCCTTGGCGGCCTCACCGTGCAGGTCGCCAACGGCCGCGCCATGTCCGATGGCGTCCTCGCCGGCAGCGTCCTCACCCTCGACCGCGCCCTCGCAAACTTCCTCGCCTTCACCGGCGCAACTCTCGAGCAGGGACTCCGCCTCCTCACTGGCAATCCCGCCGCGCTCACCGGCTTTCAAGCCGAAGCCGGCAGCCTCGCACCCGGCAGTCCCGCCAACCTCGTCGCCGTCACCCCCGACGGCCACTTAGCCGCCTCCTTCCTAAACGGCATCCCCGTCTCGGCGTAACAGAACAGTTTCCGCGAACAGTGGGCAATCGTCACCACCGCCACCAGCACAGCACAAACATTGGGTGCCCCACAACCGGGGCCCTCCCCGGACAGGTCCAGGTCCGTGGGGTGGAGATCTCGATTTTGAGATGTGGGAGAGCACGCCTGAAGGAGCCATGGCCTGGAAGCTACTCTTCGTCCCTATAATTATGTTTTGACCACTCCATCCAGCCGCGCATCCACAAAGGCGCATGCGCTTCTCGTCGCCGTCGGCATCCTCCTCAGCCGATTGGTCGGGCTTGTGCGCGATCGCATCTTTGCGCACTACTTCGGCAACTCCGATGCCGCAGACGCATTTCGCGCCGCGTTTCGCATTCCCAATTTTCTGCAGAATCTTTTCGGCGAGGGCGTGCTTTCCGCGTCCTTCATCCCCGTCTATGCGCGGCTCCATGCAGAGGAGCGCCACGAAGAGGCCTCAGGACTCGCCGAAGCCATCTTCGCGCTCTTGTTTTTCATCACCACAGTGCTGGCGGTCGTGGGCATCCTCACCACGCCCTGGCTCATCGATCTCATTGCGCCGGGCTTTCAAGGCGACAAGCGCCTGCTCACCATTCGCCTGGTGCAGATTCTTTTCCCCGGTGCCGCCATGTTGGTGTTATCGGCGTGGTGCCTGGGAATTCTCAACAGCCATCACAAGTTTTTGCTTTCCTACACCGCCCCCGTAGTCTGGAACATCGCCATGATTGCGACGCTGCTGTGGGGCGGCCGCGGGCACACTCAGCCGCAGCTCGCAGTGTGGGTGGCCATCGGTTCGGTCATCGGCAGTGGGCTGCAATTTGCCGTGCAGTTGCCCACCGTCATGCGCTACCTGTGGCCGCTGCGCCTGCAACTGCACGGCGCTGGCCAGCACGTCCGCACCGTGAGCATAAATTTCTTCCCGGTCTTTTTGAGCCGCGGAGTAGTGCAGATCAGCGCCTACATCGACGCGTGGCTCGGCAGTTTTCTGGGTACCGGCGCGGTTTCCGCGCTGGGCTACGCGCAAACGCTGTACACGCTCCCGGTGAGCTTGTTTGGCATGGCGGTGTCGGCGGCCGAGTTGCCTGCCATGTCGAGCGCCATGGGCACCGACGCCGAAATTGCTTCGGCGATTCGGCAGCGCTTGACGCAGGGCATTCAGCAAATTGCGTTTTTCGTCATTCCGTCGGCAGTCGGCTTCGTTGTGCTCGGCGACATTATCGTAGCCACCATCTACCGCTCCGGCGCCTTTCAGCATAAAGACGTGCTCTTTGTCTGGGGAGTGCTCGCCGGCTCAGCCGTGGGCCTGCTCGCCTCCACCATGGGACGCCTGTATTCATCCGCCTTTTATGCCTTGCGCGACACGCGCACTCCGCTGCGCTTCGCGGTCATTCGCGTATCGCTCACATTGGGCCTCGGCTACCTCTGCGCGCTGCCTCTGCCTCGTCTGCTCGGGATCGACCAGCGCTGGGGCGCAGCCGGCTTAACGGTCTCTGCCGGCATCGCCGGCTGGGTCGAGTTCATGTTGTTGCGGCGCGGCCTGCAGAGAGTCGTCGGCGCCGTCCCTTCCGGCCGCTCGCGCATCCTGCGGCTTTGGGCGGTCGCGCTCGTCGCGGCGCTGCTTGGCTACGGCCTCAAAGTGGTGTTGCCTTTCCATCACCCACTCATCGTCGGCCCTTGCGTTTTGATTCCGTATGCGGCCGTGTATCTAGGCATCACGCAAGCCATGGGAATCGCCAGCATGGGCGCAGTATCCCGCCTCTTCACCCGCCGCCGATAAAAAGCTGCATGTCATCCTGAGCGAGTCCCGGCGTGTCGGTACGAGCCGAAGGACCTGCATTTCTACATTCTGGATAGCGTGTTTCGTCAAGGCGGCACGGGAAAAGCTTTGGTGCAGGTGGGCGGGACTGATCCAGTTGCCGCCGTGCAGGTTGCTGTCAATGGGAGTGGTGGGCTGTTGCGACACGTAAGGCGGTTGTTCGGGAAAATCGGTAAACCCTCGCCGGGATTATGAGGACTGATACAGAATTCCTCCCAGTCCCAGCATGATCTTCACCGGAAGTTCTCGATCAGCATAAGGCCGCTCGCCGGATCGTCGAGTTGCGCGTACACCAGGTAGCGCCCGTCCGGCGAGACATCAAGACCGAACTCCGGACGCCCCATCGCCAACACCGTGCTTGTCGCGCCCGTGGCGAAGTCGTAAAGCTTCAACATGCAGTTGCCCGACTCGTCCGCATCGGTCATGTAGTAAATCCCGCGCTTGGCGACGGCGTAGTTGACGCGGTAGAGCGAGTCTGCCAGTTGCTCTTCCGGGCCGCCCACAACCGGCATCCTCCAGATCGATCCTGAATCCGCGCGAAGAGTCCGCGTGAAGTACAGCGTCTTGCCGTCCTCGGACTCAGTGCCGGCTTCCCCGCCATTGTGCGTCACCTGAACCGCCGCGCCCCCGTCGGTGGGCATCTTCCAGACCTCCGCGCGTCCGGTCCGGGTCGAGGTAAAGTACATCGATCGACCGTCTCGCGACCACGAAGCGAGGAAGTTATCGAACCTGCCGTTGGTAAGCTGGTTCATCCTTCCGCCGTTCACGTCCATGGTGTAGACCTGATAGTTGCCGGTCGTATTTGAATCCACCTCCAGCGTGCGACCATCGGGCGACCAATGCGGAGACCCCGCCAACCCGCGCTCTACGGCGGTAAGCTGCCGCGCCTGCTTTCCCTCCGCGTCGCCCAGCCAGACTTGGCTTCTCCCTCCCCCGCGCATGGACTGAAACGCGATCTGGCTGCCATCTGGAGAGTATTTCGGATATACGTCGCGAAACGTGGAGGCGATCAGCCGCTCCGGCTTCAGCACCCTGGCGCTCAGGTCAATCCTCCAGATGTTCGCGTCTCCATGCACCATTGCGTACGCCAGCCGGTCGCCGTGCCGCGAAACGGCGAGACCCTGTATCCCCGAACCTGTCCCGGGAACCGGCTTCGCCTCGCCGCCCCCCCGCACTGGAATGCGATATAGCCCGCTCCGAGTGGCCGCCACGACCTCTCTCCCATCCGCCATCCAGTCCGCCGCCAAGAATAGAAGCCCTTGGGAGGCAATCGGCTTTGGAACCCCGGCAGGCTTCGCGTTCTCGTCCAGCCGAACGGTGTACAGCGTGCCATCGGCATAAAATGGAGGCCTTCGATTGAACAGCAGCGTGTTCCCGTCCGGAGAGATCGCGGGAAATTTATCTTCAAGCTCAAGACCCGGCTCCGTGATCTGCTCCTGATCTCCCGTCTCCACCGACACGCGAAACAGGGCCGTATGCTGTTGCACCAGCTCCGGCAAAATCAGCCACTTGCCATTCAGAGACCAGGCCGACGCACCTTCTGTCGATCGCCAGACCGGATCGTCCGAGATTGGAATCCGGGCCAGGCTCCGCTCCGGTCCCCCTAGCGCCGGGATCAGCATCAGCTCCGCCTCGCCGGGAGCCATGATCCTCAGGAATGCGATCGTCGATCCATCCGGCGACCAGGACGGCCTCTCATCCGGCAGCGGGTTGGTCGTCAGCCGCAACGGGACAGCGTCCGGGCCTATCGCCTTCACGTAAATGTCGAAGTTGTCCTGCTTCTCCCCGTCCCACTCGAACGCAACCTGGCTCCCGTCGGGGGAAAAGGACGGTGCTTCTTCATTACCGCGGTAGGTGGTCAGCGGCACCGGCGTGGAAACAGCCGGCACGGATGGCCTCGGCCAGAACCGCCACGCCGCCAGTCCAGTTGCCGTAAGGACCGCTAAGGCGAGCGCAGCCCAAACGGGAATCCGGGGCAACTTGCGCGGCAGCGGCTTCGCGGACGGAGTCGGCTCTAGGACGGTCAGTTTTCCGATGAAGCGGTACCCGAAGGTGGGAAGTGTTTCAATAAAGCGAGGCTGCCTGGGGTCATCTTCCAGTGCCTTGCGGATTTGCGCAATGGCTCGGGTCAGGGCATTATCGGTGACGCTGGTCTGGTTCCAGACTACCCCGAAGATCTCTTCCTTGGTCAGGACCCGATCGCGATTCTGTATTAGGAACTCCAGTAGCCGAAACGACTTCGGCTCCAGTGACAGCTCCTCGTCGCCGCGGCGCAGGCGCCTCGTCGCGGCATCCAGCGTAAACCCGTCAAAACGGTAGATGAGGGGAGATTCCATGCAGGGCACAGACGAGTATAGCTCTGGATGCGGCCATGATCGAGGGTTCCGCCGCTTCCATCACGCTTAGATCACCTTCCGCAGGGAAACATCCTGCCCGCATCACGACTTGAGAGCCCCACCAGCCCCATGGTGGGGGCATGAACAGTCAATCGTTCTTCCTGCCCACCCTTATCTGCGCGATTCTTCTACCCTCAGCCGCCGTCGCGCAGCCATCGCCGGCAAGCATTCCACTGAAGGTGATGACAGGGAAGCCTGTCGTCGACGGCGTCTTCTTAAATGGGCATGGCCCTTATCGGTTCCTTCTGGACACCGGCAGCCAAAGCAACCAGGTGGACGCGGCCCTGGCCCGCAAGCTCGGGCTCAGCGCTACGCTCAAGTTGGATCTGGAGACTCCGTCTGGGGAATCGACCGTCCGTGGTGGCCGGCTTAACCAAGTGACCCTGGGACCGATGGAAGCCACCGACCAGGAATTCCTGTTTACCCACTTCGACGATCTCTCCGCCCTGTTGCCGGACATTCGGGGAATCCTCGGACAAGAGTTCCTGGCTAACTTTGACTACACCCTGGACTTCCAGCACCATCGCTTGATCTTTGGCGACCAGTCGTTTGGAGAGCCCTCTGCCCCAGGCGTCCAAACCGGTTTCCGGCTCATCTCCGGCCGCATGGCGATCCCCACCAGCATGGGAGACCTGGTGCTCGATTCCGGCGCCGAACTGCTCTTTCTGTTTCGTGCATCTTCCCGCCCCGTGAGCGGGCAGGTCATGGGGGCTTCCGGCGCAAGAGTGCCCGTCTCCTTCGAAGCCGCTCCCGAAGTTCGCATTGGCGGCCGCAGTTACCGCCCGTCCAAAGCGGAGTATCGCCCCGTCCCCGACGCAGAAGAGGCTGGCCTGCTGCCTGCCAATCTCTTCCATGCCATCTTTGTCTGCAACTCAAAACACTATGTCGTCTTAGAGGGGAGGAACTGACCTTGAAGCGCTCCGATCTTCACCATTTGGTGTTATGTGGCTGTGTGGTGGCTCTGCTGACGGGCTGCGGTCAACGCGCGCCGCAAAGTGCGGGGTCCACAACCGGAAACACCCCACCTGGCAATCCCTCGCCCCCAAGTGAACCCACTGAACCAACGCAACCAACCTATTCCTCCGGCGTGAGCCTTAGCCGGCCAAGTGTTATTGTCGGGACAAACGGATGGGGTCCCACACTGGTTTATCACGCGACCGATAGCGAGAGCGATTCTTATGCTTCTCTGGAAGGCTGTCTTCCGGCGGTGGACGGACAAGGAAATGTTTATTTGCTCGCGTTTCAATATCCGTGGGGCTGCGGATATGCTCTGTCGAGCATCGATGTGTACGCGCCTAATTCGGTCGGTGGATCGTCAACGATACGATCACTGTCCGTTGGCCCCGGGACGACGATTGCGAACGTGACGGACATGGCAGTGAGCCCAACGGGAGAGATCTTCGTTAACGATGGCAAAGGCGTGGCGGTGTTTGGTGCCACGGCGAATGGGTCCGACGCACCAGTTCGCTACATTCAATGGGATGGCGGTGGAGAGACGCCTCTCACGCCGGGTTATATTGCTGTGGATGTCAAAGATAACCTGTATGTGCAAAGCGGATCGTCGATTGCAGTCTTCGGGCCACAGGACACAGGGCTTGTAGTTCCGTCGAGGGTAATCAACGGTCCGGATACACAGCTAAATGCACCCGGAAGGATGACGACTGATGCCCAGGGAAATCGCTACGTAACGACAGGCTCAAACTCATATGTCGGGATCAGTGTGGTGGAGTTTGCCTCCGAAGCCAATGGCGATGCCGTGCCGCTACGGTCTGTGAGCTCGACTGCTATGTCGAATTTCTCGGGCTTTCTGGGAGTTGCTGTGGATTCGTCGGGTCTGATCTACGTAAGAGCAACAGACCCCTTTTGCGGGGCCATCTTCGTGTTTCCTGCGGATGCCTCGGGGAACTCGACTCCGTCGAGCGTGCTTGGAGGGAGTTGCCCGGCCTACGATCCCGACGGAACAATCGCGGTCTTTTAGTGGAGGCCGCGCTTCGAAATTCTCGAGTGCCTTAGTCCCGATTCCCTGCATTGATCAAGCCGCGCCAATCGTCGCACCCGCCGCAAAGAAGGGGTGTCCCATCCTAAACGCGCTTCATGCGTTTAGCGTGGGATCGCACGAACCCAGCTTGTGCGCTTCGTCTCTAAAAATCGACTGTCATCCTGAGCGAAGTGGGCCGCGCTTTGCGCGGCCCACGCAGTCGAAGGACCTGCGGTTGCTCTTGCCTTTGCCCCGCCTTGTATCAGGGCTTGGCTTAGGCCAAGCCGGGACCTGCCCGCCCATTTTTCGAGAAACCAACTCCGCGGCGCAGCCGCGCCCAAACCCACGCCGCGAATCCTCGTCGGGGACGCAGCCAGCGTTCCACGCGAACGGGTCGACGGGCCACCTCCCACATGCCAGCCTGTCGATACTGATCTTTTCCAGACGATCCTGGCCCGCTCCGTGTCGTTGCCGAAGTAGTAACTTCCGGTTTGCCGGTTATCCTTCAGATTACTTGCGCGATTGGATCTTCCCCCGCCCTACTGGTTGCAATTCATCTTCGAACCGACGGGTTCCGCGTTAGAAGAGCGGCGAAATCTTTCAAAGGAAGAGGACGAGGCATGTGCTTTTCAGCTACGGCAAATTTTGTCGGCAGCGGAGTTCTTGGCGCAGTCGGCGTGGTCACGTTGACGAAGGTAAAACACCGGCGTGAATTGCTTTTCGCGTCGTTGCCCACGCTCTTTGCCATCCACCAGTTCACCGAGGGATTCGTTTGGCTCGGATTGGATGGGATTCTCTCGCCTACCGTGACGCACGACATGGGTGCGGCATTCATGTTGTATGCACAGGGGATTCTCCCATTTCTGGTGCCGCTCAGCGTCGTACTCTTTGAACCAACCAGAAAGAGTCGAAGACGCATGTTGCCCTTCGTCATCATCGGCGGAGCAACAACGCTCTATGTATTGTGGGGATTGGCGGCCTACCCAACCGACATCTACGTCCGGGCCAACAGCATCGTCTACACCAATCACGCCACGGGCAACTTGGTCGTTGGCGTCCTGTACGTGATTGCTACCTGCGGTTCGCTTTTCTTCTCGAAGATCAGGATCCTGGTGGTCTTTGGGGCGGTAAACCTGGTGATTCTTTTGGTCGTTGATGCCATCAAGGCGTACGCGTTCACCTCTGTGTGGTGCGCCTATGCGGCCGTCGCAAGCATCATCGTCCTAGTCTATTTCTGGAGAAGCAGCAAACAGCGGCCGTTCCTCTACGCACATTCCGGATGAGGGCCTGTCTTAAGCCATGCCGCAACCCGCCCGTGTGCTACGCTACACATCAAGCCCGATTTCCTCTGCCTCATTCATTCGCACTAATTCTTTCCCGAGGTCGCGGTGAGCAAGAGATCGTGGCAAATCAACCACCTGATTCTGTTGGGCGCAGCCTGCCTTGCGCTGCACGCGCATGCGCATGCGCATGCGCAAAACTCGGCCTCACCGGTCAGTGTGACGGTGATCGTGGCCAACGCGATCACCCAGCCGCCGCAGCCGGTCAAAGCGGCTCACGTATCGCTCACGCATCTCATTAGCGCGCAACTCGCTGTCGATGCCCAGGGTCCCACGAATCCCCGGGGCGAAGCGCAGTTGCTCGTCTCACAGAGCGCGGCCAGGAATGGCGACCTGCGCATTGTCATCTCCGGCGCAAGCAATCTCGTCATCTACGAGCCTGCCGATGGGCAATTATCCGGCCTCAAATCTCCCATCAAGGTCGTTTTGCTCCCGACGGGATCGCTGGCGCTGCTGGGACCTGCGCAGATTCAGGCCTATCTTCACCGGCTGCTTCTCCAGGTCAACAGCCTTCAGAAGCAGGTCGGTGCGCAAAAGGCCGCGGCTGCCCAGGGGCAAGGCCAGCAACCATACCTGACCGCGTCCCTGGCCGATTTTGCCCAGGCCACGGGATTCTCCCACGACCAGGTCGATCAGCAAGTCGCGATCTGGGCGCAGAGCATCAGGCTCCAGGCCGCCCAGGCCACGACGGCTGAGCAAAGAGCCCTGGCCGCGTTCGCGCTCAAGGACTACGCCGCCGCCGCCGCGGACTACAAGCAAGCCGCCGACGCCACGCGTGAGCAGATCAACGGGCACGAAGCATCAGCGGCAGCGCACGAGAAAGCTCGCGAGAATGATGTGGACGCGGCCCGGCATGATCTTCGCCAGCTCATCAACCAGTGCCAGGCTGCCGCCGGCGCGGACCAGTTGGGCCTGAAATACCACGACGCCACGCAAGTGCTGGAAAGCGCCGTCGCCACGGCAAACGCGGAATACGGGAGACATAAGGACGACATCGGCTTCCATGAGCTTTGGCTCCAGGCGCTCTGGTTTGCGGCCAATGCGCGGTGGCAGGAGGGCAAAGTCGCGCCCGCGGATCAGAGCCTTCCTCTGCTCGCTCAATCCGCAGACGCTTTTGAATCGCTGGCGCATGATTACGCTGTGCTGGGAGATCGCCAGGCGACCGCAGAAGAGCAGGGCAACCTCGGAAATGCATTGCAGGACGAGGGCGAGCGCGCCGGTGGAGACAAGGCCGTTGCCTTGCTCGACCAGGCGGTGCAGGCGTATCGCAGTGCCCTCGAGGTCTTCACTAAGGCCGATCTGCCCCAGGACTGGGCCGAGACGCAAGACAATCTAGGGGCTGCGCTCGATGACGAGGGAGAGAGCGCTGTTGGAGACAAGGCGGTTGCCCTGCTCGAACAAGCGGTGCAGGCATATCGCAGTGCGCTTGAGGTCTACACCAAGGCCGATCTGCCCCAGGATTGGGCAAGTGCGCAGAACAATCTCGGGAATGCGCTCGACGACGAAGCAGTGCGCGTCGGCGGCGACAAGGGAATCGCCCTGCTCGATCAGGCGGTGCAGGCGTTTCGCAATGCGCTCGAGGTCCGCACCAAAGCCGACCTGCCCCAAGACTGGGCCGCGACGCAAGACAATCTCGGGATTGCGCTCGATAACGAGGGAGTACGCTCTGGTGGAGACAAGGCGGTTGTCCTTCTCGATCAGGCGGTGCAGGCGTATCGTAACGCGCTTGAGGTCCGCACCAAGGCCGATCTGCCTCAGGACTGGGCCGGGACGCAATGCAGCCTCGGGAATGCGCTCAGGAACGAGGGAGAGCGGGCGAGTGGAGATAAGGCTGCTGCGTTGCTCGATCAGGCAGTGCAGGCATTTCGCAATGCCCTCGAGGTTTACACCAAGGCCGACCTGCCCCAGGCCTGGGCCGGGACGCAAAACAACCTTGGGAATGCGCTCAAGGCCGAGGGAGAGCGGGCGGGTGGAGATAAGGCTGCTGCGTTGCTCGATCAGGCAGTGCAGGCCTACGAGCGTGCACTTGAGGTCTTCACCAGAGCCGATCTGCCCGGTTATTGGGCGATGACGATGCGTAACCTGGCCCGCGCCCACAAGGATTTGGGTGACACCGCCTCAGCCGACGCAGAATTGAAAGCCGCAAACGAAGTGGACCCGCGATAGAAATGTTCACCCGCTACGACGTTTTTCTCAGCTACTCGCGCGCGGATTCTGACCGCGTGACGCCCTTGCGCGACGAACTCCGCCGTCTCGGCTATCGTGTCTTCTTCGACGAGGAATCCATCGACCCCAGTTCGCCTTGGAGGCTGCGCTTGCGCCAGGCCATCCGGGGTTCGCGTTCCCTCGTTCTTTGCTGGTCAGCTCCCGCGCACGACTCCGAATACGTCAATTTCGAGTACATGCAGGCCGATGCCTTGCACAAGCCGATCTTTCCCTGGCGGCTCGACAAGACGGAATTGCCGCCCATGCTCGAGGCCCAGGCCATCGCCAACCCCTCGGCCGCGGAAGTAGCCGCGCGGCTCAAGCCCATCCTTGGCTGGCCATCGAGCAAGCGCCGTGGGGCGTGGATGGCAATAGCCGTTGTTGCGGCAGTATTGCTGGGCGTGGAGGCGTGGCATATCGCTCATCCCCCGCCCCCGCCGCCACCGCCGCCGTGGGAATTTCAGGTCGAAGTGAGAGACCGCGTCTCGAGAATTCCGATTCCCGGAGTCGAGGTCGACGTGATGGATGGCAACAAAGTCCAAACCAGCGCACTGACCGACGCGCAGGGATTGGTCGATCTCCATTTGCCACCGCCGAAACCGGAAACCATTCGGCTTCGTTTCGGTAAGGAGGGCTACCAGGGCGACCAGATACCCGTATCGACAGACACGCCCCAGCCCTTCCCGGAGGATCTGGCCAAACTACCCTGATCCGCCCGGCGCGGCGGGATGAGTCGAATGCCTGCCCGGAGCGAAGATCGTCCTCGTGAAGGACGATCGGAGTCGAATGGGAACCTGCATTTTTTCTATTCAGGATGCGGCGTTTCGTTAAGTCCCGCAGAATCATCACAAATGTTGGTCTGAGTGGTGCGTAACCCCGGCCAAATGTTCGCTCAACTGGTGTCATTTGCCCCGCAAATGTTTGCTTGAGAGGTTGCGATTCTTCGAGACAAATACCGCGAAATTGGCCATTTGGAGGTCGAATGGAACCGCGAAATTGACCAAAATAAGAGCAAAGGTTCGCAGAGAATTTCCCAAAAGAGCGTCTAAACGGCCCTTAGGTGCACGTTCTTGCGCGCCTTTGCGCGTGTTTTGACGTGTTTTTGAGGGCAAAAACGGGCCTGTAAACGAGCTTTCAGCCGGGCGCCCGCCGCAAAGAAGGGGTGCCCCATCCTAAACGCGCTTCAAGCGTTTAGGGTGGGATCGCACGAACCCAGCTTGTGCGCTTCGTCTCTGTTTTCTATTCTCCGTTCCTTGTTCTCTATTCCCTGCATTGCCCAAGCCGCGCCCAAACCCACGCGGCGGATCCCGATCGAGCGCCCAGCCAACGTTCCACGCGACCGCATCGACGGACCGCTTCCCACAAGCCGACTTTCCGGTACTGATCCGCGCTCGACGAAGATCTGGCGATCCGGCGTGGACGCGAGAAGTGATCCACGCCACGGCGGTTTAGCGGAGCAGATTCCTCGCAGCAGGGTACCCCGCCACGGCCTGCAACTTGCCAG
>Ga0181519_10003603_pt1 | contig 12712 bp, 11 predicted proteins | sample PEATcosm2014_Bin_26_FD_121102 | JGI IMG/M metagenome (GOLD analysis project Ga0181519, IMG submission 121102) | Peatland microbial communities from MTU Mesocosm Facility, Houghton, MI, USA - PEATcosm2014_Bin02_10_metaG | ecosystem: Environmental > Terrestrial > Soil > Wetlands > Peat | place... | reverse complement strand
GCTCGAGGAGGGCATCGTCCCCGGTGGTGGCGTCGCGCTGCTGCAGGCCTCCTCGTCCATCTCCATCGGCGAGAACGGCGCTTCGGCGGACGGTTCCGATGACGAGCGCACAGGCGCCCGCATCGTGCTCCGGGCGCTCGAGGAGCCGCTGCGTCAGCTGGCCGAGAACGCGGGCCTCGAGGGGTCCGTCGTGGTCAACGATGTGCGTAAGGCCAAGAAAGGCCACGGCCTCAACGCCGGCACCAACGAGATCGTCGATCTCGTCGCCGAAGGCATCATCGACCCGGCCATGGTGACCCGGTCCGCACTGCAGAACGCGGCCTCGATCGCCAAGAACATCCTCACGACCGAGGCGATCGTCGCCGAGGTTCCCGAGAAGGAAGGCGCCGGTGGCGGCGGCGGCATGCCCGACATGAGCGGGATGATGTAGCCAGCCGTCCAGGCTGTCGAGAAGTGAAGGCGAGGGCCCGGCATGCTGCCGGGCCCTCTGTCGTTCCTGCGGGCACCCGCAGGATCTGCACGCGGGCGCGGGCGCGCGCTAGATTCCAGGCTTCAGGGGAGCGAGCGAAGGAGAGGACCGATGGCCAGCGCCAGCAGATCCCGCACCGCCGTCACCCACGAGGTGATCAACCAGCCGCCGCCGCTGGAAGGGCACAACGCCTTCGATGCCGACCCGGCGCTGCGTGAGGCGCTGATTCGCGAGGGCGGCGAGTGGGGCCTTGACCGGGTCCGGGACTTCGGCGCGATCGTGGCCTGCGAGGAGGCGCTGGCCCATGCCAGGCGTGCCCAGCGCAACATCCCCGTGCTGCGGACCCATGACCGCTTCGGCAACCGGATCGACGAGATCGACTATGACCCCTCGATGCACTGGATGCTGCGGCTGGGCGTCGAGCGCGAAGTCAACTCGCTGCCCTGGCGCGAGCAGCGCCCCGGCGCCCACGTCGTGCGAGCCGCGATGTGCCATCTCTTCAACCAGCTCGACACCGGTCCCTGCTGCCCGATGGCGATCAACTATGCGGCCGTCCCGACGCTGCGCCAGGACCCGGCCCTGGCGGCCGCCTGGGAGGAGCGCCTGACGCTGCCCGACTACGAGCACTTCGCCCAGGCCGGGATGGTCATGACCGAGAAGCAGGGCGGCTCGGACCTGCGGGCCAACTCGACAGTCGCCGAGCCGGTGGGCGACGGCCTGTATGAGCTGACCGGCCACAAGTGGTTCTGCACCCACCCTGTCTTCGATGTCTTCGTGACGCTCGCCCAGACCGAGAACGGGATCACCTGCTTCGTCGCCGAGCGCCCCCATCCGGGCTTCCGGATCCAGCGCCTGAAGGACAAGCTGGGGGGTCGCTGCCTCGCCTCATCGGAGGTCGAGTACGACCATCTGCCGGCGCGGATCCTGGGCGAGGAGGGCCGCGGGACGGCCTTCATGGTCGAGCAGCTGATCTGGACCAGGATGGACACGATGACGGCCGTCACGGGGATGATGCGCCGCGTGCTCGCCGAGGCCGTCTGGCATGCCCGCCACCGCAACGCCTTCGGGGCGCCACTGGCCCACCAGCCGGCGATGGTCAACGTGCTGGCTGATCTGGCCCTGGAGTCCGAAGCGGCAACGATGGCCGACCTGCGGATCGCGGCGGCGCTGGACTCCGACGCCCCGGCCGACGCGGCCTTCAGCCGCCTGGGCCTCGCGGTCATGAAGTACTGGATCTGCAAGCGGGGAGCGCCGATGGCGGCCGAGGCGCTCGAGTGCCTCGGGGGCAACGGCTACATCGAGGAGGCCCCGATGGCCCAGTTCTACCGGGACATCCAGCTGGGAACGGTGTGGGAGGGCTCCGGCAACGTGATCGCTCTGGACGTCCTGCGCGCGCTCCACCGCGAGCCGGAGGCGGCCCCGGCCTTCCTCGCCGAGTGTGCGGTCGCCGAGGGGGCGAATGCCCTCTTCGACGCCCATCTCGCCGCCACCGGCAAGGCTGTCGAGGAGCTGATCGCCGATCCCGCGTCGGCTCAATGGTCGGCCCGCCGGGCGACCGAGGACATGGCGCTGGCGTTGCAGGCGAGCCTGATGCTCCGCCATGCGCCCGCCGGCGCCGGCGAGGCGTTCTGCGCCGCCCGCCTTGGCTCGCGGGGGCTGGCCTTCGGCGACCTGCCGCGCGGTAGCGACGGCGGCGCGATCGTGGAGCGCGCCCTGGCGCTGTGAGCGCCGGCGAGCGCTAATCGAGGGCCGGCAGCCCGTCGAGGCTGATCGAGTTCTTCTCGCGCTGGTAGTCCCTCAGCGCCGCGGGCCCGCCGGTGCGCAGGCGCTTGAGCGCCCAGGCCTCCGCGTGGGGGCGCTGGGCCTCGTAGGCCATCAGCGGGACCCCGTAGCCGCAGGAATCCGCGACGCGGTCGATCTCGAGACGGACGATCGCCCGCCTCGCCGCGGCCACGCCCGTCTCCTCGAAGGCGCACTCCTCGTACAGGGCCGCGTAGCGCTCGTCGGCGGCGGGGACCACTTCGCCGCGCCCGTGCAGGCGGACGATCCGCGGCGGGCCAGAGAAGGCGCAGAGCATGATGACGAGGCGGCCGTTCTCGCGCAGATGGGCGATCGTCTCGGCGCCGCTGCCGACCATGTCCAGGTAGGCGGCGGTGTGCTCGTCGAGGATCCTCAGCGTCCCGATCGGCCCCTTCGGCGAGACGTTGACGTGACCCGCCTCCGACAGGGGCGCGCTGGCCACGAAGAAGAGCGCCTGCGCGGCGATCCACTCCGCCAGCCGGGCGTCGACCCCGTCGAAGACCCTGGCCAATGGCGCTCTCCTATTCGACCGCGGAGACCGGCCGCGGTCCCGCGCCGACGTACTTCGCCGTCGGGCGGATCAGCTTGGCCTCGCGCTTCTGCTCCATGATGTGGGCCGACCAGCCGGCCACCCGGGCACAGGTGAACATCGGCGTGAACAGGTCGGCCGGCACTTCGGCCAGGTCGAGGATCACGGCCGACCAGAACTCGACGTTGGTCGCCAGCACCCGGTCGGGCCGGCGCGCCTGAAGCTCGGCCAGCGCGGCCTTCTCGAGCGCCTCGGCGGCTTCGAAGCGGGGCGAGCCCAGCTCGCCGGCCGTCCTGCGCAGGACCCGCGCGCGTGGGTCTTCGGCCCTGTAGATCCGGTGCCCGAAGCCCATCAGCCGCTCGCCACGGTCGAGCGCCTGGGAGACCCAGCGCTCGGCGTCGCCCATCGCTTCGACTTCCTCGAGCATCTTCAGGACCCGCGAGGGGGCGCCGCCGTGCAGCGGGCCCGACAGCGCGCCGACCGCCGCCGAGAGCGCCGCGGCGACGTCTGCGCCGGTCGAGGCGACGACCCGTGCGGTGAACGTCGAGGCGTTCATGCCGTGCTCGGCCGCCGAGACCCAGTAGGCGTCGATCGCCTTGACGTGGTCGGGGTTGGCCTCGCCGCGCCAGCGGATCAGGAATCGCTCGGGGATCGTCCGGCCCTGGTCGATCTCCGTCTGGGGGACAGGCGGCTGCCCTGCTTCGCGGGCCGACTGGGCGACGAACGAGAGCGCCATCACAGAGGCGCGGGCCAGGTTGTCCCGAGCCTCCTCGTCGGTGATGTCGATCAGCTGGCCGAAGCCCCACTCGGGGGCGAGCATCGCCAGGGCCGACTGCACGTCAACGCGGTGATCGCCCGAGCGGACGGTCAGAGCGTGGGGTTCGGCCGGTGGCAGGCCGGGTTTGAAGTGGCCGTCCACCAGCAGGCCCCAGACCTGCTCGTAGGGGACGGAGCCGACCAGATCTTCGATGTCGACGCCGCGGTAGCGCAGCGCGCCACCCTCTTTGTCGGGCTCGGCGATCTCGGTGGCGAAGGCGACGACTCCTTCGAGGCCCGACTGGACCTCCGGTGCTGACTGAACCGCGCTCATGGCACTCGCTTTCTGAGCTTGATGCTTGACGGGGGGAGCTGCCTTGTGGGCAGGGCCCTATCGTCGCAGGAATGGCCGCACGAGTAGGCTGAAGCGCCGTTGGGAGGCACGGCGCCGCCGTGGCCCGCCGTCTGAATCGGGGAGGAGAGGCGATGTCCGACAGTGATCTGATGTTCCGTTCCGCCGGCGAGCTTGCCGGGATGGTGCGTTCCGGCGAGGTCTCCGCACGCGAGCTGGTGCAGATCTCGCTCGAGCGGATCGAACTGCTGAACCCCGAGCTGAACGCCTTCGTGGAGGTCGACGGCGAGCGGGCCCTGGCGAGTGCCGCGCAGATCGGGCCCGGCGATCAGCGCCCGTTCGCCGGGGTGCCCGTGGCGATCAAGAACAACCGGCCCGTCGCGGGGCTGCGCCTGACCTATGGCTGCGCCCTGATGCAGGACTACCGCTGCGACTACGACCACAACGTGACGCGTCGCCTGCGCGACGCCGGCTTCGTGATCGTGGGCACGACGACGCTCCCCGAGTACGGCATCCTGCCGACCAGCGAGGCCCGGATCTTCGGCCCCACCCGCAACCCCTGGGACCTCGAACGGACCCCGGGCGGCTCCTCCGGCGGCGCGGCCGCGGCGGTCGCCGCCGGGCTGGTTCCCGTGGCCCACGGAAACGACGGCGGCGGCTCGGTCCGCATCCCGGCGGCCTGCTGCGGCCTGGTCGGGCTGAAGCCCGGCCGCGGGCGGATCTCGGCGGCCCCCGAACTGGGTGACTCCTCGCTGGGCATCGACGGGATGCTGACCCGGACGGTCGCCGACACGGCCGCGATCCTCGACGTGCTCGCCGGCTACGAGCCCGGCGACGCGACCTGGGCGCCGCCGCCGGCCGAGCCGTTCGCGGCCACCGCCGGTCGCGACCCGGGCCGGATGAGGATCGCGATGAGCAAGCTCCCGCCGGTCGCGACGGCGAACGTCGACCCCGTCTGCGCGAGCGCCGCCGACAGCGCGGCGGAGCTGTTGCGCTCGCTCGGCCACGAGGTCATCGAGGTGGACCCGCCGTGGCAGGAGCCAGGGCTCTCGGAGCTCTTCGGTGTCGTCTTCTCGAGCCAGATCGCGCTTTCGATCGCCTACTCCGGTCACGTCGCCGGGCGCGTCCCGGGTCCCGATGACATGGAGCCCATGAGCTGGGCGATCTTCTCGATGATCTCCAAGCTCGGGACGCTCGAGGCACAGGCGGCCGTCGTGCGCCTGCAGGCCTACGCTCGGCGCCTGGTCGGCTGGCTGGCCGGCTACGACGCCCTGCTGACGCCCGCGCTGGCCGAGCGGCCGCTGCCGCTGGGGACGCTCGACACGGCCGCCGAGGATCCGATGTCGACGTTCACCCGCTCGGGGCTGTTCACGCCCTTCACCCCCGTCTTCAATGCGAGCGGTCAGCCGGCCGTCTCGCTGCCGCTCTACGAGGGCGAGGACGGGCTGCCGCTGGGCGTGCAGCTCGTCGGCTCGCCCGCCGGTGAGGGACGGCTGCTGGCCCTTGCCGCCCAGCTCGAGGCCGCCCTGCCCTGGGCCGACAGGCGCGCCCCGGTCGGCCAGACCGTCTCCGGCTGAGCTCAGGCGGTCTGCAGCACGGCGGTCATCTCGTGCGGCTCGACGCCCAGCGCCGCCGCGTCGGCCGTGCCGCGGCTCGAGAGCATCGAGACCTCCATCAGCTCGGCTTCGTCCCATGTCGCCGGTGCCCGCGTGCCCATCGCGCCCTCGAGCAGGCGCAGCGAGCGCGAGACGATCGGCGTCGGCACGTTGATGATCGGGCGGCTGCGCCCGCCGGCACGGAGCACCGTGCGGACGATCTCCTGGTGGCTCAGCGTCTGCGGCCCGGCCAGCTCGAAACGGCGATGGCGCTCGCCCCCCGTCAGGTGCAGCGCGGCGGCGACGCAGTCAGCCACATCCTCCGCCCAGATCGGCTGGAAGCGCGCCCGGCCGCGACCCGAGACGGGCATCACGGGCGCCCAGGCCATCCGCTCCAGCAGGCTCAGCCAGGGGTCGCCCGGTGCGTAGACGATCGAGGGCGCGAAGACGATCGTCTGGAGGGCCGCATCGCGGACTGCCTGCTCGGCCAGCGCCTTGGCGCGCAGGCAGCGGGTCCGGTGGTGCGTCGAGGCGCCCAGGGCCGAGAAGAAGACGAAGCGCTCGACGCCCTGGCGCTCGGCCGCCTCGACCATGCGCCAGGTCGCGATCCCGTTGAGCTCCTCGATCGAGCCGTGGGGCTGATCGCGGATCGCCGCCGCCAGGTGGATCACCGTGTCCACGCCGCGCAGGGCGTTGCGGAAGGAGGGGGGGTCGGTGAGGTCGCCCAGCGCGATCTGGACCCGGACACGCTGGCTGCCCAGGCGGCGGGGATCGCGGACGAGACAGCGGACCTCGGTGCCTTCGGCCAGCAGCCGCGTCAGCAGCGTCGACCCCACCAGGCCGGTTGCACCGGTAAGCAGGAGCATGATTCGTACAATATGCCCCTCTCGCTGAGAAGCCCCCGCAAACCGACCCAAAGAAAGAAGCGAATGGCCTACGTAATCGCCGAGCCGTGCATTGGCACCAAGGACAACTCGTGCGTCGAGGTGTGCCCGGTGGACTGCATCCACCCGACGCCCGACGAGCCGGGATACGACGCGGCCGAGATGCTCTACATCGACCCCGAGGAGTGCATCGACTGCGACGCCTGCGTCGAGGCCTGCCCGGTCGACGCGTGCTTCGCCGAGGACCAGCTTCCGGACGAGTGGCAGAAGTTCGCGCAGCTCAACGCCGAGTACTTCTCGAGCGGCGGCGGCGCGGCGGCCGCCGGCTGAGCACCGGCGCCAGGGATCAGCGGGCGGCCGCGGCGCCCTCGAGCGCCGGCCGCTCCGTCGGCCCCTGTCCGTCAGCGCCGGCGGCGGCGAGCAGGCTGTCGCCCTCGCCTGAGCGCATGTAGAGGACCGAGCGGGCCACCCGCCGGCCGCTGACGAGCCCGGCATCGCGCAGGACGGCCAGATGCTGGGAGACCCCTCCGGGGGTGAGGCCCATCGCCCCGGCCAGCTCGGTCGTCGAGCGGGGGGAGTCGAGCGCGACCAGCAGGCAGGCACGGGTCCGGCCCAGCAGCCGCTCCAGGGCGTCCGGCGGGACGACCCGCTCGGGACTCCAGAGCATGCCGATGCCACGCGCCGGATAGGCCAGCGAGGGCTGCCACGGCTCGGCGGTGACGAACGTGACCTTGGGCCAGACGAACGCGCTGGGGACCAGCAGCAGGCCCCGCTCGTCGAGGTTCAGGTCGGACTCGCACTCGCCGCAGTCGACCCGCAGGACGCCGTCGCTCCAGCCGACACAGGGGTCGAGGTCGCAGAACAGCCGGGCCGTGCCGCCGTCGGCCATCTGGCGGGCCCGGTAGAGGACGTCCTGCTCGAGCAGCGAGCGGATCCGCGGCCAGTCCTCGGCAAGGCACAGCTCCCAGTAGGCGCGCATCAGCTCGGCCAGCTCGGCGATCGCCTGGCGCGGGCGATCGATGAACGGCTCGAGCACCGCCGGCACGGCCGTTCGGGCGAATGCGCCCCGGACCTCGGCGCGGATCTGCGATGAGGGGAGTGCCACCATCACCGCCAGCTCGTCCTCGAAGTCGACCAGCGGGCTGCTCGGCGGGGGGTTGACGAAGTCGGGGTTGTAGATCTCCGAGCTCTGCAGGGCGATCAGCGGCGAGAGGTCAAGCCCCGCCGCGGCCTGGCGTGCGCGATCGGCCCAGGGCAGGTGCAGGGCACTGCCGGCGGGGTCCTCGAGCGTGTGGACGCTGCGGATCATCTCGAACATCGGCGAGATCGCGAAGCGGACCCTGGTGAGGGCCTCGGTATGAAAGCGGGCAAGGATCATTTGGCGTTCGGAGGATCATCGGCCGGCCGCGGGCGCGGCCACAACCATTTAGCTCAGTCTAAATGTGTTAACGCCCGGTCCGGGAGGGGCGATGGTGTGTCCATGAACACCAATCACCACATAGCGATGCAGATCGCAGCGGAGCGCCAGCGCGAGCTGCGCGCCTACGGTGGCGGCTGGAGCCTTGCGGACCTGTTCGCCAGCAGGGTCTCCAAGCCGGCTCACGAGCAGGAGCGCCTCGATGTCGTGGCACCCCTGCCCGAGCCGGGTCCACGGGCCGGCGCCGGCGGCGACCCGCACCTGTCCGAGCCGCGCATCCGGCGCAACCCCGCCGGGCAGAGCGCCGCCTGGGCGCCGTCACACCACCAGCGCGACGCGCACCGCAACGAGCGCGTGGGCACCTAGCCGGGGGCTCGTCCCCCGGCCGGGTGGCCCATCGTCCCGCCGGCGGTGTAGGACGGATGCAGCACATCGAAGATCTCAAGGTCCGGGATCGCTTCTGCGAGCAGTGCACGCAGCCGGGCCGAGTCGAAGCTGTGCGAGCGCGGGGCGAGGGGGTTGACGGTCAGGGCGCGCAGGTCGATCTGGCTCAGCACCTCGATCGAGATCCCCGCGCGTGCGTAGAAGGCGACGCTGCGCTGTGAGATGAAGACCCGCGTCGGGTCTGCGGCCAGCACGGTCAGCGCCGTCCCGGTCCGTCTGACGAACGGCACGAGGCCCTCCAGAAAGGCCTCCGGCACCGCCCCCGGGATCAGCAGCCAGCGAGGGGCGGGCCCCTCGCGCAGGAACCCGTCGATCAGCGCCGGCTCGGCCGTCAGGACGAAGCGGGGCGGCAGCGGCGTGAGATCACCGGGGTCCTCCCCGATCGCCAGCCCGCCACCGTGCTCCTCTGCCCCGGCCAGCTCGCGGAGCCTGCCCGCAACCGGGGGGTCCGCGGAGAGGCTCGCCAGGCGCACCAGTTCGACCGCATCGGCGGTCCGCTCGACGACCTCCTCGATCTGCTCGCTGAGGACGGCCCCGGTCGACATGACCAAACCGTCGGAGACCTCCGGAGAGGAGGCCGCCCGGCGGTCGATGGCGCCGTCGATCAGAACCTGCTCGGCGCCGTAGCCGAGCATCGCGTCGCTGATGCGGCGGATCTCAGCCGCGGCGCTCGGGCCGGCGACCTCGATCGCCCCCGGGCCCTTCAGGCGTGCCACCAGCACCTCGCCCAGCGGGGTGCGCACGCCCGTGCGCTCGAGCAGCTCGCTCGGGATCGCGCTGGCCCGCAGCAGGCTGTCGGTGGTCGCGACGAGGCTTCCGGCGGCCAGCTCCACCCGCGGCTTCTCGATCCGGAAGTCGATCACGTCGTGCTCCTCGCCGTCGCGCCCGACGGAGGTCACCCCGACCGTCCTCCCGGCTCCTTCGAGCTCACGCAGGAGCGCCGCCAGGGCGACCGTCTTGCCGGTGTTCTTGGCGAGCCCGACCAGCGCCAGCCGGCGGGCCGAAGCGGTCAGCTCGCAGAGCTTCAACTGCTCAGCCGGCCGTCACGGGCTCGGCGGACCGGCGCGCGGCCAGCTCGCGCACGACGAAGGTCGCGAGATGCTGCGGTTCGGTGCCCTTGGAGAACCCCGCGTCGTAGCCCAGCTCCTTGGCCAGCTCGTTCGACACGCGCGGGCCGCCGCACGCGAGGATCATGTCCCCGCGCCTGCCCTCGGCCTCGACCATCTCGACCAGCTCGGTCAGGTTGTGCACGTGGAGGTTCTGCTGGGTCACCGTCTGGGAGACCAGAATTACGTCGGCGTTCACCTCGATCGCCTTCGCGAGCAGGACGCTGTTGGGCACCTGGCTGCCCAGGTTGTGGGTCTCGAAGGCCCGGTAGCCCTCCAGGCCATGGTGGCCGTGGTAGCCCTTGAGGTTGAGCATCGCGTCGATGCCGACGCTGTGGGTGTCCGAGCCGGTGCTGGCGCCGACGACGACGATCCGCCGGCCGATTCGCGTCGCCGCGAAGTGCTCGATCTCGTCCTCGCTCATGTACTCGATGTCGAAGCCCTCACCCTGCAGGGCCGCGAAGTCGACGGTCCCCGCGCAGCGCCCATACATGACGAAGTAGGTGTAGCCCTCGGTCAGCTGCTCGTAGTGGACGACCTCGGGCTCCTCGAAGCCCATCGTGCCGGCTAGCTCGAGCGCCGCCTTGCGGGCCGCCAGCGAGTAGGGGACGGGCAGTGTGAAGCTCATCTGCACCAGCCCGTCGCCGAGATGGTCGCCGTAGGGGCGCACGGCACTCAGGTCGAGCTCCCTAGGCATAGGAGGCCTGGCCCATCAACTCGGTGACGGGGTTCAGGTAGCCCTCGTCGGTGTCGACGATCCCCTCGATCCCGCGGCCCTCGTCGACCTTGCGGCTGACATCGCCGAACGTCGCCCCGTCGATCGCCTCGAACAGGCCCGTCTCGGCGATCCGCTCAAGCAGCTCGCGCGCGCCCGCGAGCACCTCCTGGGCGCGCGTCTGGATGATCCCGCCCGGCTTGAACTCGATCTCCTCGCCGAGGTCACGGGCGCTGTTGGCGACGTAGTCGACGTTCTGCAGGCCCAGCACGCGGTCGTGGATGTGGGGGGTGAAGATCCCCTCGGTCGGCACGCCGATCGTCTGGATTCCCTGGCCGGTCGCGGTCGTGATGAGGTTGAAGAGCGTGTCGGCTGCGTGGGTCCGGAACAGGTTGCCGTCCATGTGGCGGGTCGGCGGCATGTACTTGACCGGACAGTCCGGGAACAGCTCTCGCGTCAACTCGGCCTGGGCCCACTCGTAGAGGAGGCCATTGGTCACGGGCACGTCGATCTCGAAGGCGTCGCCCAGGCCGATCTGGGCGTCGGGGACGCCCGAGTCCCGCGCGAGCTGATGGTTGATGAACTGGGAGGCCGTCACCGAGGGGGCCGCTGCGATCGCATCGGCCGTGCGCAGGTAGTTGTCCTCGCCCGTGTTGATGATGACGCCGAAATAGCCGTTGATCATCCGCGAGACCCGCTGGTCGATCAGGCCGCGGACGATGTTGATGTCGCGGTAGAGGATCCCGTAGAGGGCGTCGTTGACCATGTTGTCGAAGCCCTCCCAGGCGCCCATGGCGGCGATCTCCGACATGCACAGCCCCGAGCAGAAGCTCGACACCCGCACGTAGCGGCCGTGAAGCTCCGACCACTCGTCCATCGCCTCGCGCATGATCCGGAAGTTGGCCTGGGTGGCGAAGGTGCCGCCGTAGCCCTCGGTCGTCGGTCCGTAGGGGACGTAGTCCAAAAGGCTCTGGGCGGTCGAGCGGATCACGGCGATGATGTCGCCGCCTGCTTCGGCCACGGCCCGGGCGTGGACGACGTCCTCGTAGACGTCGCCGGTCGCCGTCAGGACGTAGCGCAGGGTGCCGTCACGGTCGCCGAGACGCTCGCGCATCGCGGCCCGCTGCTCGAAGCGCCCGGAGATCTCGCCGAGGCGCGCCTGGCACTCCTCGATCACCCGCGCGTGGATCGCCGCGTCCTCGGCCTGCTCGAGGCCCAGCAGGTCGAGCTCGCCGGCGCTGACGGCCTCGGCGATCTGCTGCGGCGAGAGCTCGGTCTGGAGCATCGCGTTGCCGAGCCAGTGGGCGATCCCCCGCCCGAGCCGGCCGCGGTCGTGGACGTGATCGACGAGCACGTTGGGCAGCGGCGCCTCGAGCGCATCGGCGCCGTCGACGCCGAGCAGGCGGGTCACGCTGCGCTCGACCGAGACGGTCGTGCGCCCGGCGATCCGCTCGGCGACCTGCTCGGCGATCCTGGCTGCGGCCTGGCGGCAGGCCACGATCACACCCGGATCGAGGTTCAGCTTGTTGCGTGGCCGGGCGCTCATCGCAGGTCCTTCACGATCGGAAACGGGATCACCTCGCGCAGCGAGTCGCGTTCGGTGAGGATCATGACGAGCCGGTCGACGCCCATCCCGCCGCCGGCCGTCGGCGAGTAGCCGTACTCGATCGCACGCGCGTATTCCTCGTCGTTGGGGTGGGGCACGTCGGCGTCGTCGATCAGCCGGCGCTTGCGCTGGTCGACGAACCGCTGCCACTGGTCGACGGGGTCGTTCAGCTCGGTGTCCCCGCTGACCAGCTCGATGCCGCCGATGACGGCGTCGAAGTGCTCCCCCAGCTCGGGGTGGACGGCGTGGCGCTTGGTGATCGGGAAGGGCTCGAGCGGAAAGTCGAACACGTGCGTCGGCTGATTGATCGTCGACTCGATTTTCTCCGAGTAGATGTCCGCCACGACCTCGGCCCAGGTCGCGGCGGGATCCATCGGTCCGTCGAGGATCTCGGCCAGCTGCTCGCGGGTGGACTCCATGAAGTCCAGGCCGAAGCGCTCGGAGATCAGCTCGCGCATCGTCACCCGCCGCCAGGGCTTGGCCAGATCGATCTCTTCGCCGTTTCGTTTGATGACCGTCCGCCCGAGGGCCTTCTGGGCGACGTCGCGGAACATTTCTTCGGTGACTGTCGCCACGTCGTTGTAGTCGGCGTAGGCCATCATGAACTCGATGATCGTGAACTCCGGGCTGTGCTTCGGGGAGATCCCCTCGTTGCGGAACACCTTGCCCATGTCGTACACGTTCTCCATGCCGCCGACGATGCAGCGGTTGAGGAACAGCTCGACGCTGATCCGCAGGTAGAGATCGCGGTTCAGTGCGTTGTGGTGCGTCGTGAAGGGCCGCGAACCGGCGCCCCCGGCGAGCGACTGGAGCGCCGGTGTTTCGACCTCGATGAAGTGCCGGCTGTTGAGCCAGTTGCGGATCGCGTACACGATCTTGTGTCTGGTCACAAACAGCTCGCGCGTCTCCTCGTTGGCGAGCAGGTCGAGCTCGCGATAGCGGTAGCGCGTCCCGGTGTCGGCGAGGCCGTGATGCTTGTCCGGCGGCGGTCGCAGCGACTTGGTCAGGAGCTCGCAGTCCTTGACCGCGAGCGCGAGCT
>Ga0181519_10003602_pt1 | contig 12715 bp, 17 predicted proteins | sample PEATcosm2014_Bin_26_FD_121102 | JGI IMG/M metagenome (GOLD analysis project Ga0181519, IMG submission 121102) | Peatland microbial communities from MTU Mesocosm Facility, Houghton, MI, USA - PEATcosm2014_Bin02_10_metaG | ecosystem: Environmental > Terrestrial > Soil > Wetlands > Peat | place... | reverse complement strand
TGCGATTTCGAGACGGAAAAACATTACGCGGGCACCGACGAGGCGTTCCGGCCCGATGCGATCATCCATGTCGCCGGCGGCCGCACGATCGTGGTCGACGCGAAAGCGCCCGTGACCGCCTATCTCGAATCGATCGGCTGCACGGACGAGGCCGAACGCGACATGCTGCTGGCGCGTCACGTAGCGGATAGTATTGGCGACGGCGACGACGCCATAAAAGAATTCCTCGTCAAAAACCTGCGCCGTCACAACGCCCTGTCTCATATGTACAGGGCCCAACGTCTCGTCATGCCGGTTCCTTATGAACTGGTGCGCTCGGCTCATGGCGGCTGAGAGCGGCTGTTCTGAACATCGCTAACGCTTCGAAAATCGAAGTGCTGTCGGAAAGATGTTCAAGCGGCCTGCGAAAGGCGCGAACTGAATGGAACTCGGGTCATTTCCATGATGTCGCTGAGCGGCGCTGGCCGGCTGAACAGGAAACCTTGAATTTCGTGAACGCCTCGCGCGGTCAGCAGCGCGAGTTGTGAGGAAGTCTCGACGCCCTCCACAACCAGCGACATACCAAGGTCTTTCGCCAGATGCATGACGGCGGTGATGACCGCGAGCGACTTCGGATCATTGAGGTCTTTGACAAAAGCGCGATCAATCTTGATTTTATCGAATGGGAACCTGTTCAGATAGCTCAGGCTGGAATAGCCGGTGCCGAAATCGTCGAGCGCCAAACGTACGCCAAGCGCGGCCAATTCTCGGAATATCAGGAGCGTCGCTTCCGTGTCCTGAATGACAATCGTTTCGGTGACCTCGACCTCCAGTCGGTTTGCCGCGAGTCCCGAGAAGGCAAGCGCTCGCATGATCACGTCGCAGATATTGCTGCGGCGGAACTGGATCGCCGAGAAATTCACCGCGACTCGGATATTGTCCGGCCATGAGGCCGCGTCGCGACAGGCGCGGTTGAGGACCCATTCGCCGATTTCCACGATCATTCCCGTCTCCTCGGCGACCGGAACGAAGACCGCTGGCGAAATCAAGCCTTGCGAAGGGTGACGCCACCGCAGCAATGCCTCGAAAGCATTGGCGCGGCCTGTGCGAATATCGACGATGGGTTGGTAGAACACCTCCAATTCATCATTGACGAGCGCCTGACGTAAATCGGACTCGATTTGGCGTTTGCGCTGCGCCTGTTCGTCCATTGAGGGGGAGAAGCGCCGGAAACAGCCTCGACCCTGCGCCTTGGCGTGATAGAGCGCCATGTCGGCGTTCTTTATGATTTCGTCCGCGGTGACTCCGTCTCTTGGCGCGGACGCCACGCCGATGCAGGCGCTGATGACAATCGTATGTTCGGCGATTTCATAGGGAGCGCTGAGGGCGGCGATCAGACGGTTGCTCACGGAATCAAGATCAACGACGTCAGGCGTCGGAGTCATGAGGATCAGGAATTCGTCTCCGCCAAAACGGGCCACAAGATCGACGCTTCGAAACGAGGCTTCCAATCTCTTGGCCACTTCCCGCAAAAGCCTGTCGCCGATGGGATGGCCGAGCGTGTCGTTCACCTCCTTGAACAGGTCGAGGTCGACGTAAAGGACCGAAAATCCGAGACCGCTTTTATCGCTATGATCGAACGCGGCCTGCATTCGGTCGCGGAATTGAATGCGGTTTGGCAGACCGGTCAACGTATCGAACAGCGCCATGTGTTCGATCTTTCTCGATGCGAGGCGCGTTTCAGTCACGTCTTCCGCCACGATGACAAGTCCGCCATCATCCATCGGATCGCAACGAAAATCGAAAATGGCTTCGCCAAGTGTCGCGGTGAAAACGCCCCCTTCCGCCTTGTTGATATGACGATCGAAGCCAACAATGAAGGCCAGGACGTCAATTTGCGACAAGCCCTTCGCCTTCACGATTTCGTCCGCCAGTTCGTGCGTATTCATGCCAACCAGATCTGCCTTGATGCCGAACAATTCCGGAAAACGACTGTTGACGACGGACAGGACTCCCTTCGCATCTGCCATGCACAGGCCTTGCGACATGTTGTTCAGGGCCGTGTCGAGGCGGTCCGTCTGAATTTTGGCTTCGCGCCCCTTGATAAGCGCGGTCAGCAGATAGGCGTTCAGGAACTTGGTGGTCGACACGACCGACACGAAGATCATCAGCATCAGTACAGACAAGCCGATATGCCAGCCGTCGAGTTCAAGCCAAAAGGCGAGACACGGCGGCAGGAGAAGTCCTGCGACCTGGCCGAGCACTATCGATGGTCGCGCCGCGTTGCGGCCCGGAATGGCGCCGGCGCAGCCGAGCACGACAACGATCCCGTAGATGGTGGTCATCGGATCGGCGTGCTGCCGAAAAAGTATCGCCCCCGTCGCGCCGACGGCCAGCATGAAAACAATCCCGCCAACCGCGTATAGAATTTCCCAACGACGCGCATTCTCTCGCCGTTTCGCAACCGGGCTGACCCGATAGGCGTTAAAAATCGCCATGCGGTAAGCAGTCACGCCGCACATCGCCGCGGCCAGGCCAATGAAGACGCCCTGCCCGGTGCGGGCAAAAGCGATCGCGGGGACGATCAGACCGCCGAGCACGCCTGCGTAAAACGAGGCGGTGGTTCCAAACAGCGAGTCGACGAGATCGGCATAGGTGTCTTGTGGGATCGCCTTGGGCGAGGGCTTGCTGTGAAGCGACATGAACGGCGCCGACCTAGGTGGATGGTGTATCTTTCCGCGCTCCGGTCTTTCTCCTTTGCGCGGCGACGAGACGATCCATGTGACGAACATCCGCGGGTCCGACCGAATAGCAGCATTCGCCCCACTGGTCGTTCACGGCGATCAGTTCTTCGTAGGAGATCGGCAGACAGGCGCGACGGCTTTGCGCCACGCTGCGCAGGTCGGAGAAACGGCTTTCGCCGCCTGCGATCCATTTTTTGACGCAGGCGACGCCGTCGCCATCTTCGGCAAGGACGTCGACGAGGCCATGTTCGTGCATTTCGACGCCGGAAAACACTTTGCCGGACATCATGACTTCTTCCGCCCAGGCCGCGCCCATGCGCCGCGTCAATGTGCTGGCGGCTCCCATGCCTGGGAAGGTGTTGAAAGCCACTTCCGGCACGCCCATTTTCGCGCCGCGTTCGGCGATGAGGAAGTCTTCCGCCAGCGCGGCTTCCAGACCGCCGCCCAGCGCATCTCCCTGCACCAGCGCCAATGTGACGATCGGCAGTCCGAACCCCTGGGTGAGACCGTACAATCCGTCGATCGCGGCATGTCCGTAACGCCGAAAGACCGCCCGGCTTTCCTTGCGGATCGAGTCCGCGAAGGTCGCGAGATCGCCGCCGAGATTGAAAACGCCGGCGCGCTTCGACGCCATCACGAAATATCGGACGGGAAACGCCTCGGGGTCGGCGGCGCGAAACAACGCCCGCAGCGACTCCCGCACATCGACGATGTCGTTGATGGTCTGGAGCGTGAAGCAAGGCGGCGTATCCGCCTTGTAAAACATCCAGAAGGCGCGGACGGCGTCATCGAATTCGACGTCCAGCGTCGGAAAGGACCACCGCGGAAACTCGGCGGGTTCGCGAGGACGGATCACAAGCCTCAAATCCATGACGCAGCACTCCCGGCGAGCGAACGGCTTGAGACTGGATTATCCGCACGGTCGCCGAGTGCGATGTTGCCCAAATTCCATGAACAAATTGTTGTTTACGCGAGGTAATCTCCGCGAGACGCGTGAGCGTTTTTTCGGGAGCGCAAGCGTCGTTGCATTGTTTGCTCCGAAACTCCGCCTTCTTACAAGACCATCAGGCATCGTCGCTGAAGCGATCTATCCGCCGCGACCGTCCCTTCGCTCCCCGGCGATTGTTGACGTCGCCGCTTGTGCCCGCCGGCGCGGCGCCGGCGGGTTTTGACGAACTTACGCGCTGGCTTGCGCCTTCAGCGCTTCGAGGTCCTCGGGCGACAGCCGGAAGATGTGGCGGCCGCCCGCCAGCGCCGCGCCCGCGTGCGGAACTTTTTGGCACAGGAAGTTGAACCATTGCTGCCCCGTGAGGTTCGCGGGACGCTCGGCGATTTCCTTGATGGCGCCGTCGGGATAGTAGCAGGCGTGAACGATAACTTCGGTCGTCATGTTGTGAACTCCCTGACGAAAAACCCCCGTCCCCATGCGCTCTCCCGCTTCGCCCGAATCCCGGAGAGCGCCCAGGCTTATCGCTCGCGAAGGTCGAGGCCGATGCCTGCGCGCGCGCCGCCAGCTTGCGAAAAGACAAGCCGGCGCCTTGCCCGCGCGGCGTTTTTTTCCGCGCGGGTTTCTGCGTCCGATCCTGAAAAAAACGGATCAGACGAAGCTGAGAATTTCGATCTTGACGTTTTCCGTGCCGAGGATCTTGCTCTGGCAGGCCAGCCGCGACTTCGAGCTGACGCCGACGAGCGCGTCGAGCTTGGCGTTTTCTTCCCTGGTGGTCTTGCTCACGCCTTTTCGCCCCTCGAGCAGGTAGATGTGGCAGGAGCCGCACTCGGCCTTGCCTTCGCATTTGTGGTTGAATCCGGGGACAGCGCGCAGGATCACCGACAGCAGCGTCTCGCCCTCGTCCGCCTCAACCACTTCGCCCGAAGGCGCCAAAGTCACAGATGCCATATGTCCAACTCCGATTGCTTTTGCGTCGACGGCTCTTGCGGCCATCGATCGTGTTTTCGGCGCCGCCCTCAGAAGGGAGCGGCCCCGGTCGTCGTGGAGACCAGCGCGTCCTTGGCGGTGGCCATGATGAATTCGATCTGCTCCGGGCTGAGGTGAGAGTGGAACGGCAGCGCCACGGCGCGGTCCGCCACCTTTTCGGTGACGAGCAGATCGCCGCGACGCCAGCCGCGTTCGAAATAATGGCGCTGCAAATGCAGCGGCGTGCTGTAGGGCGCGCTCTCCACCTGTTCGAGCACCAGTTCCTCGATGATGGAGTCGCGGGTTTTTCTGTCGTAGCGCGTGCCGAGATGCACGACATAGACGAACCAGTGCAGGTCCGTGACTTCAGGCCCGACATAGGGCGGCTTGATGCCCTCGAAGGCCTGGATGAATTTCGCGTAGGTCGCCTCGGCCTCGCGGCGCTTTTCCAGGATTTCGTCGATCCGCGACAATTGCACGAGGCCGAGCGCGGCGGTGATGTCGCTCATCTTGGCCTGCAAGGCCGGGGCGCTGGTTACCGCCACCGAGCCGCGCTCTTCCAGCGCATGCGAGCGGCGGCGGCGCACGGCCATGGCGAGATCGACACTGTCGGTGACGATCATGCCGCCTTCCCCGCAGACCAGCGGCGAGGGTTGCGAGAAATCGAAGAAGCTGGCGTCGCCGAAACTCCCGACCAGCGCGCCCTTGTAGCGCGAGCCGATCGACTCGGAGCAATCCTCGATCAGCGGCAGCCCGGTTTTTTCCGCCAGCGCGCGTAAAGGAGTCCAGTCGGCGGGATGGCCGTTGCTGTTGAGCACGACAATGGCGCGGGTCTTGGCGGTGATCTTCGCTTCCGCCTTGGCGGCGGTGACGCAGCCAGACCAATAGTCGATGTCGATGAAGACGGGGGTGGCGCCGATGGCGGCGATGGCCTGCGCGCATTCGCGGAACGAATAGGACGGCGCGATCACCTCGTCGCCGGGGCCGACGCCTTGCGCCAGCAGGATCAGCGCGAGGCCAAGCGCGCCGCTGGGAACGGCGATGGCGTATTTGCGCCCGAGCCAGGCCGCGAAGGTTTTTTCGAACTCCTCGACCACCGGCCCGGCGCCCAGGAACGGCGAGCGCAGCACCGCCTCGACCGCCTTCAGTTCCGCCGCCGTGAGATCGGGATCGGACAGCGGGATCGGCTCGTCGGGGATTTCGATATACTGGCCTTCGCCTTCGTCGCTATAGTCGTACTCGGTCATGTGCCGGCCCGCCGCGCCAGAATGAAGCCGGTGGCCTGGGTGGGATCGGCCACCACCTCGGGGCAATGGTCGCCGCCGACCAGATGCAGGTCGAACAGGCCCGCCGTGCGCCAGGGCGTTTCGGCGACGTCGGAGGCGTCGCAGCGCAGCCAGGCCAGGCGCGGATATTTTGCGCGCAATTCGGCGAGGACCGCCGGAGATTGCGCCGCCGCGACCTTTTGCTCGATGTCGCTCAGGACGGTTTCGTCGATACCCATTGCGTGCTCCTGAGTCAGGCCGGCTCGATTTCCTCTTCGAGGCAGCCGACCACGTATTTCTGTTCGAATTCGACCATGTAGACGGGCGTGTTGCTCTCCACATGCGCGCCGACCTGCACGATTTCGCCAAAGGCGCCTTCCGCGGCCAGCACCGCATCTTCGGGCGCGTCGGGGAAGCTGCCGTCGTTGACGAGCTCTGTCAGGGTACGGACACGCATGCCCCACTGGTATTTGGGCTCACGGGGATCGATCATGCGTCAAGCTCCTGGGGCAGGGGGATGTCGTCGTCTTCGCGGGCGGCGTCGGCGGGTTCGAGTTCGCGGCGCTTCATGCCCACGCGATTGCCGCTTTCGATGAATTCGACGCCGTAGATATAGAATTGTTGCAGGAAGGTGCCGATGCTCACGATATAGCCGACGTCACCTTTCTTCACGAGCAGTTCGCCGATCTCCTTGCCGGCGTAGGTGCCGTCGTTGCGCACCAGCCGTTTCGCCCGCACCTTCGCGCCATAGTCGAAGAAGGGGGGGCCGACCAGTTCGTTGACGTCGCTGTCACGAACGATGTTGCTCATCTTCATCCTCCAGGCGCTTGCGCGCCGTCTCGCGCACCATCTCGTCCTCGTCTTCCGCCAGCTCCGCCAGCAGGTTCTTGTCGTCGATCCGGCTGGCGGCCTCGTGGCGCACCCGCCAGTCCTCGTCCCCGCGCATCCGCGCCAAGAATTCCGGCGACAGGCGCCTGGCGACCTCGACCCGCACGCGCGGCTCCTTGTCGGTCATCATGCGCAGCAGCACGTTTTTCTCCGCGCGCTGCGCGACCGCCCGGCGCACTTCCGGCTCGGGATCGCCCGCGATCCATTCCAGCAGGTTTGGCGCCAGTTTTCGCGCAATCACCTGACGGACATAGTAATCCTCGTCCTGCAACATCGGGACCAGATCGGCGTCGTCCAGCAGCGAGACGATGCGGATGCGCACCTCGCGGTGGGGGTCGTGGCGCAGTTTCAGGATGTGTTTCTTCGGCAGGCGGCGCGCGGCGTTCCAGCGCACGGTTTCCTCCGTGTCGTCGAGCAGCGGCGGCAACAGGAAAACCGCCGCGCGCTTGGACGCGATGGCGCGAATCTCGAAATATTCGTGCTTGAGATAATCGTTGGAAAGCTCGGGATTCCAGTTGAAGAACCGGTCGATGCGCCGGGCGTAACGGTCGTTCACGCAGGCGTGGGAAAGCTTACATTTGCCAAGCGCGGCCATGTCCTTATGCCGACAGGCGCGACAATCGATCTGTTCGCCGCGCCAGTCGATGGTTTCGCTGATGTCGTCATTCATCGCCGCGCTCCGCGCGCTCGAGCACGTCGAGCAGCAAGGTTGCATTGATGCGGTCGGTGGGGTCGAGGTCCAGCAGTTTTTCCAGGGCCTCGCGGCCTTCGCGGAGGTCGCCGAGCCGCATGTTGAGGTAGGCGTAGCCCTTCAGGCAGAACATGAAAAAGCGCGCCATTATGTCATCATAAGAGCCGAAGGCGGCGTCGGAGGCGCGGACTTCGCGCCAGTCGGCGGGAAAGTTTTTTTCGCGCGCCGTTTTCGCCAGACAATGCTTGCCGATGGCGAGGGCCTCGGCGAGCCGGCCCTTGTAGAAGTAATAGCGGTACCAGCCGATCAGCACGGCGAAGTGGTCTGGGGCCGCGGCCTCGGCCTCGCGTAAAAAAACTTCGGCCTTGGCGGGGTCGGAATAGGCCAGACCCGCATGCTCCAGCGCGCGTTCGGCCGCTGGCGGCAGGCCGCCGCCGAAGAGAGGATGCGACAGCACGCTCTCCTCGGCGAACAGGACCTCGGTCTGGCGCGAAGCGGCTTCGTTCATGTCATTTCGAGCTGCAGCCAGCCTGCGCCTTGGCGTCGCGGAACACCAGACGCGTGGAGGTCGGCGACTCCGCGAAGTCGATGGTGACGTCCTTGAGCAGCACGCGGCTTTCCACCGGCAGGAACATTTTTAAGCCATCGAGGGTGACCACGGCGTCGCCGGCCAGCGGCTCCGCGAGCACGGCCATGTCGGCGGAAAGGCCGGAGCAATCGCCCGGCGTCACGGCGAGCCGGAACCCGGCGTCGGGGCCGCCGTCGCTCAGGACCATCATGCGCATGAAGCGGTGGGCTTTGGGGGTGATGGTGAAGTTGGGCATTGAGGTGTTACTCCTGCTTGCGATGCGGCGGCTCTTGGGGGGGGGGACGAGGCGAGGGGTTGGGGCATTGGTTTGAATGGCGTCCCGAACCTGTCCTGAGGACGTCGAGGCTAACGCCCCTGCCCCTCACCCTAATCCTCTCCCGCATAGCCCGTCTTTCGACGGGCTATGCGGGGAGAAAGACAGGCTTACGCGGGTTGGTAGCGGGGGTAGGCTGCGTCGAGGATGCAGGTTTTGTCGACCGGGCAGACCGCCACGCATTGGGCGGTTTCGTAATGGCCGATGCATTCCGTGCATTTGGCGGGCTCGATCACGAAGGTTCCGCCCTTTTCCGAAATGGCTTCGTTGGGGCATTCCGCTTCGCAGGCCGAGCAGTTGGTGCATTGCGACGCGACGATCTTATACGCCATCGCAGACCTTCCTTTCCCCTTCCGAGATCAGCGCGCCCTGGCGTATCTCCGCATCGCCGCGTGGAAAATGCGCAACTTCGCCGGACTTGACCTTTTGCAGATAGGTCTTGAACCAGGAAATCGCCGATTTCTCGATGAACTCGTGGGCGAATTCATCCACGGGCTCGATGCCGGCCTTGGTGAGGTCGGCCTTCGGGCATCCCCCGATTTTCGCGACGAAAACCGCGTGGCAGTCGTTGATGGCGCGGATGACCGTCTCCAGCGCGGTGTCGTCGCCGAAACCGCCCTGGCAATAGAGATCGACGCGGCGGTGTCCCACGAATTTCGAGCCGGCGGCCGAGAGTTCGTAGATCTGGAATTCCTTCGCGTGGCCGAAATGCTCGTTGATCAGGCCGTTGCCCTTGGTGGCGACGGCGGCCAGCACCTTGATGTCGCTGTCCTCGCCGGAAAGACCTTGCAGCTCCTCCTTTTTCGCTTCGACCTTGGCGACGCGCTCCAGTTCGACCGCGTCCTGATAGGCTTTGCGCTGCTCGAGATCGTAGTTGACCTCCATGTCCATGATTTTTTCGGTGGTGAATTCGGCGGAGCGGTCCTCGCCCAGCAGGCCCACGGCGTCGGCGCGGCACTGGCGGCAGTGGCGCATCATGTTGGCGCCGCCTTCGCAGGCGTCCTGGAGCGCCTTCAACTCCTGCGCGCTCGGGCCGCGCTGTCCCGTGAGGCCATAGACCGTGCCGTGCTCCGGGGCGGAAATCAGCGGCATGATGTTGTGCAGGAAGGCGCCGCGCGCCTTCACGGCCTTGTTGACCTCGATGAGATGCGCGTCGTTGACGCCGGGGATCATCACCGAATTGACCTTGCAGAGGATGCCCCGCTCGGTGAGCATTTCCAGCCCGCGCAACTGGTGCTCGGACAGGATGCGGGCGGCCTCCACGCCCTCGATGCGCTTGTGGTTATAAAAAATCCACGGATAGATCTTCGCGCCGATTTCGGGGTCGATCATGTTGATGGTGATGGTGACGTGATCGACGTTGTATCTGGCGATGGTCTCGACATGCTCCGGCAGCGCCAGTCCGTTGGTGGACAGGCACAATTTGATGTCCGGCGCGGTCTGCGCGATCAGTTCGAAGGTTTTGAAGGTTTTGGCGGGATTGGCGAGGGGATCGCCGGGGCCGGCGATGCCGAGCACCGTCATCTGCGGAATGGTCGCGGCCACCGCCACCACTTTTTTCGCGGCCTGCTCGGGGGTGAGGCGCTCGGAGACCACGCCGGGGCGGCTCTCGTTGGCGCAATCGTATTTGCGGTTGCAGTAATTGCACTGGATGTTGCACGCGGGCGCCACGGCGACATGCATGCGGGCGAAATGGTGGTGCGCCTCTTCGGAATAACAGGGATGGTTCTTCACCTTCTCCCAGATTTCCGGCGGCAGGTCGCTTTCACCGGCCGAGGAACCGCAGCTCGACTTGCCGGAATCGCCTGTCGTCCCGCAGCCCTTGTGCTCCGCGACCTGCTGCATGATCGCTTCCATATCCACGCCTTCAGACGTGACCGCCTCTTGATGCGCCGGTGATTCCATTGCTGCGCCCTTTCCAGCGAAATTTAGACTGCGTTCAAGGTAGCAAGGCGCGCGCCAGAGGCTATGTCATCGTTTTATCGTTGTTATTCAATGAGCTGACTTAAATTTGTGCGATGCGTTGTCGCAGAGGCCACAGGATTCCCGGGGGCGTTTTTTCGACCTGTTGCAAAGCCGACAACGGGTTCTCCGCCTGCCGCGCCGGCGGCTCACGCCGCCGCCAGCGCCGCCGTCGCGTCGCGCTTGATGCGCTCGACCATGGAGCGCAGGCCGTTGGAGCGCTGGGGGGTCAGGTGCTGCTCGAAGCCGAGCCGCTTGAACAGCGCCAGCGCGTCGGCGTCGACGATCTCCTTGGCGGTGTGGCCGGAGAAGAACGCCAGCGTCAGCGCCACCAGGCCGCGCACGATATGGGCGTCGCTGTCGCCGAGAAGGTTCAGCACGGGAACGCCCTCGGCGTTGCGCGCGATGCTGGTCTGCAGCCAGACCTGGCTGGCGCAGCCCCGCACCTTGTTGGCGTCGGTGTGGGCTTCCTCGGGCAGCGGGTCGAGGCTGCGGCCGAGTTCGATCAGGTAGCGGTAGCGGTCATCCCAGTCGTCGAGGAATTCGAAGCTGTCGATGATGTCGTCGAGTGTCATGCCCAAACCCTTCCCCAAGCCCTTCCGCCGCCAAAACGTTGCCGCGCCGTTCGCGGACATGCAAGAAATGCGCAGTCCGTATTTGGTCGCTTGTCGCGACGGCGACAAGCGTTTTGTGCGGGCTCAGGCGCTTTGCGCGCGCTGGCCCAGTGTTTCCGGCCGGTAACCCTCCTCGCGCAGCACCTGAATAACGGCGGGACGCGCCAGCATGGCGCGATAGTGGCGCAGGATGTTCGGCGGCAGTTTCAGGCCGACCTTGTCGGCCCAGAACACCACGTAAAACAGCACGGGGTCGGCCGCGGAATAGTTTTCCGTAATCCAGTCGCGGCCCTCCAGCTGCCGGTCCACCAATGCGAGCGATTTTTGCGCCAGCGCGAGGCCCTGCGCCTTGATGCTTTCGTGCAGCGAGGAATCGGGACAAAAGTTTCCAGGCGCGAAATGGCGCGCAAAACCCTGGCCGTGAATGGTCGAGGCGACGAAGATCATGGTTTCCAGCGCTCGGGTCTCCTCCCCGGGGTCGGCGGGCCAGAACTTGCCCTTGCGCCGGGTCTTGCCCAGCCAGAAGGCGATCGCCGGGACTTCCGTCAGCACCGCGCCGTCGGCAAGCACCAGCGCGGGAATGTTGGCCTTGGGATTGATCGCGAGATAGTCGGGCTTGAACTGGTCGCCGGCGGGCAGGTTGACGATATGGGCCTCGAACACTTCCTCCAGCTCTTCAAGCAGGATGTGGATGGCGGTCGAGCAGGAGCCCGGGGTCATGTAGAGTTTCATGTGCATGCGTTCGCCCTCGCGGTCCGACACTGGCGTGCTTCTTGCAAAATTTGTGACGTTTGATCGCAGGAAGAGAGAGCCATGAGCGTCAGCGCGCAAGGGTCGCGGCCCGAAGTTTTCGCCATCTGCGAGGTCGAGGAGATTCCGCGCGGCGGCGCCAGGGCGTTCGACCTCGCCGAACCCGACGGCGCCGGGGGACAAAAACCGTTCCGACTGGTCATCGCCCGCAACGCCCGGGGCGACCACTTCGCCTATCGCAACGCCTGCCCGCACCAGGGCGTGTGGCTGAATGTCGGCTCCGGCAAATTCTTCGACGACAGCGGCGCGCTGCTGCGCTGCGGGCGCCACGGCGCCACCTTCGATCTTGCAAGCGGAACCTGCGTGTCCGGGCCTTGCCAGGGGGAGCGTTTGCAGCGCATCGAGGTGGCGGTGGTCACCGGCGATGTCTGCATCCGCGGCGTGGAGCTGGTCGAGGAGGAGCACGTCTGGGACGACGAGGACACCATGGAGATCACGGTTCCGCCGGGCTGACCATGGCCACGCGCCGCTATTTCCTCGCCACCAGCGGCTTCAAGCCGCCGCTGAAGCTCGTCAACGAGATCGAGCCGGAGGCGCTCGCCAACCGCAACACCTACATTCGCGCCGATTACGACGAGGCCGGGCGATTGTCGCGCTTTGAAAAGATCGTTTATGGTGACATCGAATTGACGCACGTTTACACTTATGACGCGACGGGCGCCTTGCGCCGCGCCGAAATCTTTTTGCCGGACGAACATCCGGCCGTGATGGAGTTTGAGACATGAGCGAGTCCGAGGCGGCCAGCATCTATGAGCGCATCGGCGGCGCCGAGACGATCGATCGCGTGGTCGAGAGTTTTTACCGCCAAATGAGCCTCCTGCCGCAGGCGCAGACCATTCGCGCCATGCATGGGGACGGCCTTCTGCACATGAAGACCGTGCTCAAGAAATATCTGAGCGAAGAGACCGGCGGCCCCGTGCTCTATTCGCAGGAAAAGGGTCATCC
>Ga0181519_10003601_pt1 | contig 12718 bp, 7 predicted proteins | sample PEATcosm2014_Bin_26_FD_121102 | JGI IMG/M metagenome (GOLD analysis project Ga0181519, IMG submission 121102) | Peatland microbial communities from MTU Mesocosm Facility, Houghton, MI, USA - PEATcosm2014_Bin02_10_metaG | ecosystem: Environmental > Terrestrial > Soil > Wetlands > Peat | place... | reverse complement strand
TGACACCAGCTTCCGTCACGTCTCGATCGAGCATCCCGAGTGGGACGATACCGGCATCAACCAAGCGCGGGCGGTATGTTTTGTGGGGCGGCCTTTGATGTTCAGCCATTGCAGCATGGTCGAACATTTTCCGCGCGAACTGCGCTACTCGATTCTCCCGCCGGAATCCGGCAACCCGGATGATTTCTTCTGTGTGACCGAGAATCGTCCCAAAGCCGGCGCGCGGAAATTCCGGACCGTTCAGGAGGGATCGCGCCGCACCGACTACGCAATCGTGCAGCGCTTCCCCATGGTATTTGGCGGCCACAACGTCATCGTGGTCGTCATCGCCGGCGCCAGCAGCCTGGGAACTGCGGGTGCGGCGCGATGGGTTGCCAGGTATCACTGGACCGAGAAGACCATGAGCGAATACGCCAGAATCTCCGGCCTCAAGAACATCGACCGCTACACCCGTCTGGAAGCGCTCCTCGAAGTCAGCGCGACTGTGCACGATCCCGCCCGGCCGTGGACGCCGAACGTCGCCGAAAAAGCTCTATTCGTTCAGCGGAGCCGAAATCTGCTCGATCTTCCGGCCCGGATTACTCTGGCCACCGACTCCGGCGTCCTCACCCATGCCGCGGATGTTCGCTATTTACTCTTCGACGAACACGAAATGGACTTCGGCGACACGGATTCTCCGGTTGTCACCGCCTTCCTCGTCAAGTGCTGCCTCGATGACACACGCGAAGTCTCGATCGCCGACCTCATGACCGACACGCGGCTCTGGCCGGGCGGAATTCCCACTCCACGCAGGAACAAAGTGTTCCTCACCGATCATCTGCAGCGGCGCAGCCTGAACGGGCTGGTCGAAGTCGCTGCCCATTCGATCCGCTTGGGAAGATGTGATCTTGTGGTTGTTGCGGCGGCGCCGGCCCCGCCAGCGCGGATGCCAGCGGTCGGCGTCCCGCGCAAATCGCCTCCAATCGGCTCCAGGGGCCTCGCGCCGGGCAAGCGCGTGGTTCGAAATAAATGAGTTGCATTTTTGGTTTCTTCTCCGCTGCCCTGAGGGATTGACAGCAGTCGCCAATCCGCTAAATTTCCTCACGCAATTCATTCCAGAGGTTCAGGCGCGCCACAGTTCCCCACGATCTCTCGGTGTGCCGAAAACAGCGGGAGGAAAAAAATGAGTTCTATTCAGCCAATCCATCTGGATACCGAGCTTCTGACCAGGACACTGAGCCGGTATCACCAGGATTTGCGGCGGCTGCGCCGCAACGTCATCGCAGCCATTGCGCGCGCGGAAGCGGCTCAGATACTGGCCGATGAGCTGGAAGCTAATTTGCTGGCCCTGGTCGAACTTCTCGGCGGTCCTGAGGGCGGCCAGGCAGGCACCAGCATCGCGCTGGGCTTGGGATCGCGGGTTGGGATCGAACCTGCGCCCATTGCTCGGAGCCTCGAAACGTTCCCGCGAACGGACGGATTCCTCGACATCAGGATCGATTGCAGCGAAGACACTGTAACCCTGTCGCCGCTGCTCGGCAGTCTATTCGTGTTTCTTGCGGAGGGCCCCAGTTCCGACCCCAGGGAATCAGTGGTCGGTTGGAGAACGCGCGACGAGATTCTCGCGCATCTTCAGTCGCTCATCAAGAAAGAACAGAACTCGCCCTCCAAAGACACTGTTACGCAGACCGGAAAAGAAGATGACCCGAAGATCCCCCCTTCCAGGGTTCCCAAGCTCGTCTATCTGCTGCGCGAGAAGCTGGGGCCGTACGGCCGGCTGATCGAAACGAATAAACAAAAGGGCTGGCGCTTTTCCCTGCGGCGCGGCGACCCCGGCAACCTGGTGCAAACCAGGCTCGCCGGCGGCGGCAAACCGGCCGCGGCACGGAACCGAGCGAAACCGCGGTCCAGGCCGCAGTTTGTAGCCAGCTCCGTGGGGAGCGACTGACGGCAGTCCCTCGATACGTGACCAGGATGGTCCTTGCTGGTCGCGCGAGGCTGATAAGCTGTTCGCATTCACTCTCAGGGAGCTTAACCGGATGCCGATTCGCGGCGTGGTGTTCAGTCTGTCGCGGCCGCCAGTCCGAATCGAAGTCGACTCCCCCGGCAAACTCCGCGCCGCGGCGGGGAAGAAACATCTGCCCGTAGCTTTGGTGATGAGCACCGAAGACCTTTCTCTGCTGGCTCAGTGCGCCGAGCTGTTCGTGAACCGGCGTCAGAAGGATACGCGCAAAGGACTCTCCAGAATCCTTCTGGGACAACACGATCGCATTCCTTATCTCGATGCGCCCTTCACATCCGAGGGGCGCATGAGGCAATCCGTGGAGGTGCTGCTCCGCAACTCCGAGAAGTCCGCAGCGCATGGAATCTACATCCTCGGCGTGGACGGGCGACTCTTCGCGAAGGTGTGGAAGGGCGCGCTGGAGTGCGAGGCTCTCACACCAAAGGTTCGGGCCAGGACCGAATTGTCGAGCCTGCTTCCCGAGCTGCCGGGCGAAGAGTGGGTGAGCCAGCGCTTCTGGGGTGAATCGGAGGCCTGCCATCTGGTGCGACAGCTCATTTTGCGCGCGGCGCCGATCGACGATCCGGTTCTCATCCTCGGCGAGACGGGAACTGGCAAGGGCGTGGCGGCGAATGCGATTCATGAGCTGGGACGGCCCGGCAAGCCGTTCGTCACCGTGAACTGCGCGGCCATTCCCGACGACCTCTTTGAGTCGGAGGTATTCGGTTATGAGCCGGGATCCTTTTCCGGCGCGCTGAAAACCGGCAAGGTGGGTCTGTGGGAGCTGGCCCGCGACGGTACTCTGTTTCTGGATGAGATCGGCGACTTGAGGCTCGATCATCAGACGAAAATTCTGCACACGCTGCAGACGGGTATCATTCGACGCCTGGGCGGCGTGAGAGATACCAGAGTTTCGGCGCGTGTGATTGCGGCTACCAACCGCAACCTGTACAGCATGGTGCAAACCGGCCGGTTCCGCGACGATCTTTATTACCGGCTGCGCCAGTTTGTCATCATCACGCCCGATCTGCGGGACGACCCGCACAACCTGATGCTGATCGCACAGCAACTCTGGCACGAGATCACCAGAACCGATGTCCAGCTCCCGAAGGAGATTCTGGAGGAACTGGTCCGCCATCGTTGGCCCGGCAACATCCGGGAGCTGCGCTCAGTGCTGAGTTCGCTGAACAATTTCTTTGGGACCGGGGACCTGCGGCGGGAACACCTGAGCGCGGTATTCCAGCATTTTGGATTGGTGGCAGGATATGGACAGCGCCGCCCGGGGGCGGGCGAGCGCGGCACGCCGCAGTTGGAGTGCCTCAAAAACCTGCGCCGCGCCGACGACGCGATCCGGGCCTGCGAACAAGTGCTGAAACCGGTGGCGGATGGGCGGACCCTCTCTCCCCAGCTGCGGGACTCGCTCACGCGGATTCGCGTGGAAATGCGGACTCTGTTACGGAATCGTCTGTGCTTTGGCAGCCCCGAGACCTGGCGTGCGGTTTCGCGAGTCGAGGAAGACCTGGGCCGGATGCTGGACCTGCCTATGGACGATGGCCGGGCCACTGCACGCTTCCAGCGAACTATGCTGGCGCCGGACATCGACCGTGCGGTCTCCCGGCTGTTCGATGAGAACCAGAGAATGCTGGACAGCAAAGTATGACTGCACGCGCACCACGGCAGCTACATGCGCGGCGGTGCGGTAGAGGTAGAGTATCGGCGAGCTGCCCGGCGATCGGAAGCCGCCGGCGATTCTGCCATTTCTGCTCGCATAAACTCAACCCTAACTCATCGAACTCAACCCGCCTCGCTGCCTAACTCAACGGATAACTCAACCGGGGGTAGATCTATCTCGTTGAAAGCCCGTGCACGTGGCTGTGGCACACGATCTGCATGTCCGTCGGTGGCAACCGGAGCCGTTGAAGCGGCCTGGCCCGAGGTGAGCCGATGGCGAGTGAGGCTTCACATGCTCCCCCGCGGTTTAATGTCCGCGCGACAGCGCGCGATTGGCTGCGCGAGGTAAGACTGATCCGGGGCTGCCTCGACGCACAGATGAATCGACTCGATCGCCTGGAGCGCGAACTGGTCACCCTCATCGGCTCCTGCGACGTGGACGATGACCCTTCTGTCCTCACCGAGGGTCCGATCGCCTACAATCTCAGCTTCACCTGGCGCGGCGACGGTTCCGCTGCCGTGTCCATCGATGGTGGCGCAAAATTCGTGCTCCCGCCTCAGCTTGCGGAAGTCTTTCAGTTCATCGCGACCGGCAACGCGAATCATCGCGCCCGCGACCCACTCGTCGGCTGGCGTTCAAGGGCGGAAATCGCCGCCCTTCTGGAACGCTCCGCACACCGGTCCTTCACGGTCTCCTATGTCAACAATCTTGTCCATCGGCTGAGGCAGGTTCTGCGCAAAGCCGGCTACAACGGGAATCTGATCCAGACCCATAAGCACAAGGGCGTCCGAGTCGCCCATAAGTGGGTGGCGGGCGGGTTGTCGAGCTTCTCGCCGGAAGAAAGCCGGTAGCCGATGCTCTGGACGGTGCCGGGGGAGTTCAGGCAAGAGGATGCGCTCGACTGCAGCTTCATTGGCAATCGCCACGGAATCCGTCAGGACGGTGGAATTAAGCGGCGGCGGCTCTCCGATCGCGCGCTATTTGTGGACCTGTCATTGAGCGAGCATCATCGTTCGCTTCCAGCCGCTCCACATCGCCCGTTCATCTTGCAGCGAATGAGTCCCTGGACTCTTATGAGGGGGATTTTTCTGTCTTATCGCCGCAGCGACAATGCCGACGAATCGGCCCGCATCCACGATCACCTCGAAACCTACTTTGGAAGGCGGGTCACCTTTCGCGTGTCGATGGAATCCCGGCCACAAATTGCCAGATCAGGGTCGTCGTCATCGGTCCTCAGTGGCTCAAGGCCTGTTGCTGTGGATATAATTCCGGCGTCCCCCCGAGATTCCATATGTCGATCCTCGAAAGAAGCTGAAGCCCCCGCTCGTTCCCAACGCTTCCGGACTGGAGAGCGTCGCACATCGCCTCGAGGTCTCGCTGATGGATAAGCGAGTTCAGCACACTTGCCTTGAAGGTCGGACTCCTGCTCCGTGTCCAGACGGGGATGAGGAGAGACAGAGGGGGAGGCCACAATGGTCATTCGCCATATATGTCTTCGCTGCCGCCATGAGAGCGGCATGGTGCAAATCCAGGGCGGCAATCCGATCGTGAACTCCATGTTCTTCGGCATGGATGGCCCGACCCTCTGCATCCGCTGCGGTGGATGGGTTTATGCCGTGCAGGAGGATCAGGAGCTTCCCGACGAGTTTTTGCCTCGTCCCAGGCGTCTCCTGAGGGCGGCCATAGCAAGCAGCTACAAAACCGTAATCCTGTGGTGGGGATTCGCTTTGGCGCTCACGGTTCCGTCAGGAAATCCGCCGATGCGCAACTGGTACCCCTCCTGGATCCTTGTGCTGGCTGCCATCGCCGCTGTCGTCGGCTTTGGTTTGCCCTGGGCCATCGGATTCAACGCCAGGGGCCCGATGCTGAATCTGCCCTATCCGCGTGGGATGACCTCGCCCGGAGAATTCCCCGCGATGGCGCCGTTCTTTATCCCCACCATCCTCGTTGCTGTGGGACTCTTCTGGTTTGGTATCCGGAAGTTTGCACCGCCGGATACGACTCGTGGCGGAGTCGCGCGCGCCATCGCGGGTTTGGTGGTCGCCGTCCTGACCGTCTCATTCGCCGGGTACGACACATTTCGTTTCGGCCGAAAGCGATTGAAGCCGGACTCGCCGGTCCGGTTCGGCTCGCCTCCCGAGTGAGACACCGCGGCGGGATGCGAAGGACGGCTTTGAGCCAGCGCAGATGCCACACTGACCACGAGGTCGATCCGGGGAATGGAGCTTATCGCAATGCGCAATCCGAGCCGTACCGTTCGCTTGTTCGTGAGTTCCACCTTCTCCGACATGAAGGCAGAGAGGGATCTGCTTCAGCGGCGAGTGTTTCCCGAGCTACGCGCTCACTGCGCCAGGCTCGGGCTGCGCTTTCAGGCAATCGATCTGCGCTGGGGCGTCAGTGAAGAGGCTGGGCGACACAATCGCGCCATGCGCATCTGCCTTCAGGAGCTTCGCCGTTGCCAGGACAGCGCCATCAAGCCGGACTTTCTGGTGCTGCTCGGAGACCGCTACGGATGGCGGCCCTTGCCCGAGCTCATCCCCAGCCAACTATTCGTGCGCCTCCGGGATTTCATAGCATCGCGCGACATCGCCCTGGCCGGCTTGTTAGAGCGGATCTACAAGCATGATGCCAATGCCGTGCCCGAGGCCTATGTGCTTCAACCGCGCGTTGCCCCGCTGGACGATGCAAAGCGCTGGCGCAGCCAGGTGGAGCTTCCGTTGCTCGCGCTGCTGGAGTCGGCGGTGGCGGAGCTGGGATTGACCGCGCAAGCCAAGGCGCTCTGCATTGGTTTCTCCGCTACCCACCAGGAGATCCTGCACGGCGCTCTGGAAGTGGAAGATGCGCGGCAACACGTTCACGTGTTTGTCCGCACGATTCGATGCCAACCGGGACAGACCCCGGACCCGGAGTATGTAGATCCGCCCGATGAAGGCCCCGCCGATACGGGCGCCACGCGGCGCCAGCGCCTCCTCGAAGAGATCGAGCAGCGTCTGGGCGCTCCGGAAAGCAATGTTCACGGCTACACGGTGGACTGGGTCCCCGGTGGTCAGTTTTCAGATGATGCCATGGCGTCCCTCGCATCTGAAATCAAGGCAAGCCTGCTGCGCGTGATCGACAGCCAGGCCAGATTGCTGGATCGCGGCACGAATGATGAGGAAGAAGAGGCACAGCGGGATGTCGCAACCGAGCTTTGCCGCGGATTCGTCGGACGGGAGACCGCTCTGGATCGAGTCGCGCGCTATATCGAGCAAACTCCCGGAAGCATGCTTGCGGTTCTGGGTGCGCCGGGCATAGGCAAATCCGCCTTCATGGCTGAGGCCGCGCGAAGAGCGCGCGCCCAGCATCCACAGGCCATCGTCGTGGAGCGATACGCGGGTGCGACGCCCCGTTCCAAAGACGCTTCCGCGCTGCTGCGCGATCTGATCGCGAGTTGCCGCGCGCTGTTCGCCCACGCTCGTCCCGATCCTGGCGATCTGCCCCAGGACCTCCCCGCGTTGATGCCGTTATTGACAAGCGCACTGTCGCAGGCGAGCCGCGAGCGCCCCATCTATCTCTTTCTCGATGGGCTGGACGAACTGGCTGCCGCCGGCGGAGGGCTGCAACTTCACTGGCTTCCCGCGAAGCTGCCCCCGCATGTCGGTCTGATCGCTTCCGCCACTCTGCATTCCCCCGCCGACCGCCTCGCAATCGGAGCGAGCCCAGGCTCGGCAGCGTCCGCGGCCACAACCTTGCAGCGCCACACCTCCCCGGACTACCGGATTCTCCTCGAGCCGATCGCGTCGGCAGAGGCCGAGCAACTGCTAAATCGGTGGCTGGCTGAGGATCGTCGAGCGTTGCAGCCGGAACAAAAGACGCATCTGCTTCGCGACTTTGCGCTCAATGGAAGTCCCCTTTGGCTGCGCATCGCGTCAATCGAGGCCATGCAGGTTTCGAGCCACCAGGCCCTTCCCGCGTTCCCTCCCCAGACGCCTCAACTGATGGAGATGGTCCTGCGACGGCTGTCGGCGGAGGAAAATCACGGCGCCCGGTTGGTCGCGCGTTCGTTGGGTTATCTGTCCTGCTCGCGTGCCGGCCTTGCCGAGGACGAAATAATCGATCTGCTCTCTCTGGACCGCGAGGTGATGGACGACTTCCGGCGCCGATCGCCGGAATCTCCTCCGGTAGACGCTCTTCCCGTCGCACCGTGGGCAAGTTTCCGAAGCGACATCGCGCGTTATCTCGGCGAGCAGGAGTTCCAGGGCGCCAACCTGCTGCGCGTAGCCTACCGCCAGATGATCGTGGCAGCCAAAGCGCTTTGGCCGGCAGAAGACTGGGGCGTCTTGCGGCATCGGCAGATGGCCCGGTACTTTCAGCGGCAGGCGTGTCCCCACGTTCGCCGGGAGTGGGCGGCTTCCCCGGGAAGAGCCCTCTCTGAGCTTCCTTTTCAGCGCGTCTTTGCCGGCAATCTCCGCCAGGCCGAACACCTCTTTTGCGACCTTGCCTTCCTCCACGAGTCGGTGCAGCGTGGATGGTTCGAACAACTGTATGCTGATTTGAACAGTGCCGTTTTCGTTTGCAACTCGCCCGCAATCGGGTGTGTGCGCGTCGCGTGCGTTGATGGAGCCCAGGCCATTGGCAATCGCCCGGCGTCTACGCAGCAAACTTTAGTGAATCGCCTTCATCGCACTTCCCTTCCCGCGCCGCTCGGGGCAAGGCTGGCGCGAGCCACGCAATACCTGGATCGGGCAGGGGCCTGGCTGGCGCTCGTCGACGGAACTTACGATACGCGTCCGGTTCGAAACGTCGTCTGCCTCTCCGCGCACCGCGGTGTTTGCCACACTCTCTCTCAGGATGTCTTTCTTGAAGATCGCGACCTGGTCTCCCACCAGCTCATCGAGCAGCACGCGCTCGGTTTGAAAGCCGCTCCCCTGCACGTTGCCGTCTCGCCCGCAGGCCTGGTGGCGTGTGTGGACCGGAGCGGCGCTGTCTTTTGTGAGGGAGCCGCCCTCCCGCTCACTCTGCGGCGGCGCCGGAACTGCTTCGCTTTCCTGGGCGAACAACTAATCGGCGTCGATGCAGATCATCAATTAGTTTCCTTCGATCCGGTGACGGGCCGGCTGCAGCAGCTTGCTGCCGGCGTGCCGCAGTCCTTCGCTGAGATATCCGTGGCAACCGGCTCTCTCACCGCGGTTGCCCTGTTGGGCGACGAGCGAGCAACGCAGAGAGTGCTGCTCCTCAGCGCCTCGGAATCCGGCATCGTCTGTTCGGAATGGAACCAACCGGGTATGCTGGCCGACGCCGCGTCGGTCAACCAGGACGGAACAGCTCTGCTGGTGGCCGACAGCGCTCGGCTGCTGAGCCTGTTCGATCTCCGGCGAGGCGCCCAGTTGGGCCAGATCTCGTCACGCAGCGCCGCGCCCATCACCGTCCTCGGGCACGTGGGGTTTGCGCGCCTCATGGAGTGCGATGGCGAATTCTTTGCCCTGCTGGCCACCAGTTACGGTGAGTTGCTGATGTGGGACGTTGCTGCCGCGACCCTCCGCTACCGCGGAAGCTTTCGCGGGGTGAGGGAACAAACCGCCATCATGGACATGGCGGCCATTGCGGATAAAAAGCACTTCGTAGTTGCCACGGACGAAAGCATTCAGACCCTGTCGCTCCGTGGCGAAGACGCCTTTGTCGAGCCAACGCCGATCACGCGTTGCGCGCTCGCGGGCGATGGCTGGTGTGTCACCGCCAGCAGCGTCGGCAAGCGCGTAACGTGGTTTCGCGGGCAGGCGTCCGTGCCGGGGCCGTTTCTCTGGAACTCCGAGCCTCTTTGCGTCGCGAGCCTCGACGATCGCGCCGCCGTCGCGGTGGTCGGGCTGCGCAACGGCGCGGTTGTGCGGCTTGCTCCCGGGATCGATCCAGAGATGGAAGACGCTGTGACGCTATTCGACAGTCCTGTAGCCGAGGTCCTCCCCTGGGACGCGGAAACCGTCCTGGCGGTTTCCGAGTACGGCGAGGCAAAGACCGCCGCCTTCCGGCCGGTCCGCTCAACGCTGCAGGTTCCAATCCCGGAGCCTGCCTGGCAACTGAATTTCGCTGCCCGACTGGGTCAGCGCCAGGAGGTTGTCCTTTGCGGGCGCTCGAAGGCCGGCGACTGTCCCAACTCCGTTTATCTCATTCGAGCCGGTGCGCCTCCGCAATTGCTTTGCACCTTCTCCGGCGTGGCGGAGTCGCTGGCGGCTTCAGAAGATGCTTTCTTCGTCGCCTTCGGTGGCAACCTGCGCTGCTATCTCCGTACGGCCGACGAATGGTGGTTGGCCTGGGAGAAGCCGGATCAGTCCGAGCAGGCGGTGGCCCTCAATGAGCGCCTGATCGCATTCATCGTCCGCGATCGGGATCTAGCCTGGCTCGAGATCCGCTCCGTCGACGGCGAGATGCGCACCCTCGCCTCCATGGAGCTGCCCTTCGATTGCGCCTCCATGGCCGCCGGCAACCTCAGGATTGTCCTCGGTGGAGTCAAGGGAAGATACGCCGTTGCAGAACTTCGCGGATGAACCGGGAAATGAAAGACAGGAGGAGCCAATGATCCCGCGCATGTATCGACGCGACCAGGAAGACAAGCTGCACACCATCGCTCGTTGCTTTTTTGAAGCCGAGCACGGTTGGATTTCGCTCGCGCTCGAGCGGCTCGCCGACCTCACCGATGAATTTCCGGACGATCCGCAGGTGGACTACGCGGAAGGCATGATCCGTCGGGATTTTCTCGGCCAGGGCATCGCTGCCGAGGATCTCTTCCTGCGCGCCCAGCAGCATGCCACCGATCGCACCCACAGCAACGAGAATTACCTGTTCTCCACCTTCAACGCCGCGAAGTTCGCGCGCAACCAGGCCGAGTACCGGCGTCAGGAGCGGATTGCGCGCACTCTGGCGCCAAACGATCCAGACCTGCGGCTGTTCGATCACATCAATGAAGCCCTGGCCGACGGAGTGGAATATTCCGAACTGCTGGCCCATGCCGTTGGTCAACATCAGCAGGCCGGCGAGCACGGTTCCTGCGCGGCCTTTGCCGAGCTGGCGCTGGGCGCGGGCGACTTCAGCAGGCAGGATCAGCTCCGCCTCCGGAAAGCGCGAGCCGGTTCGCTGCGCGAGTTGGACAAAAGCTGCGAAGCCAGCCGTTCGGCGCGCGGAGAGGCCTTCCCGCCCGAGGAGAGGCTGGCGCTCATCGAGGCGCTCAACGAGATCGACGGCGTTCTCGCGATCGATCCGGCTGACCACGTCTCCTGGAACTTTCGCAGCGCCTGGTTGAACCTGTTGGACCGTCACGAGGAGGCGCTCGAGTCAGCAGCAAAGGCGCTGGAGTTTTGCCCCAGCGGATATCTGCGCCCAAAGACCAACAGGATTTACGCCCTCAGCCATTTGGGCAGAAACGACGAGGCCAGGCAACTCGTCGACCAGGTGATCGACGAAGCCAGAAAGGTTGGCCCGCCTGCCGCCCAGGACGCCGCTATGGCCCAGCAATACAAAATCGAGCTCAACACCCCCATGCCGACGGACGACGAAATTCTGACCGCGCTTTCGAAAAAAGTCCTCCAATCCGCGGTTCTAACCGCCGGTCAAGTGGGTGACCAATGGAGGAGCGGCGACGGCGAAGCGGAGATCGCCAAAGGGCTGCACAGCCGTCTGCTGCAGGCCGGTCCCGTGTGGAATCTCGCACACGCGGCTCTGGTGGCCGAGTTCCTGCAGTATTTCTGCCCTGAGATCGTTTGGAAAAGCCTCATGCAAGCCAGCGAACGTGACTTCGAGGGGTTCACGAATATCGTCTTCGGCATCTACTTTGTGGCGTCGCATGCCCAAGGCGTTACGCGGCGTGATGCGTGCAGGTGCGTCCTTCTTCTCCTGCTCGGCGCGGGTAACCCGGACAAGATTCGAGCCGACTATCGTGAGGCCGTCAAGGGAATGTCAGTGGGGCCGGGCCAATATTCGCACCTCGAGGAATATATCCGCACAGAAATGGCGCGATCTTATCCCGTCCTGCTTCGCCTTCTGCCCGATACCCCCGGCCTGACCGAGGAAGAGACCGAGTACGCTCGCAGTGTTACTCTGCACCGGTTCAAGGCCGCGTCGGGAACGGTTCGGGAGGCGGCGGCCAGACGCGGTGCTGGATGCCTCTGGTTCCTGCTCCTTGTCGTCTTCTGGATCCTCTACTTGCTGCACCGTTCCGGAAAGCTTTGGTAGCTCCAGCAGGCTGCCAAAAAAGGCGGTATGGCGGTGGGGAGCCAAAGCTGAGCGGGGGGCTCTGAAGAGTTACTTCTATTGTGAAGGACAAGTGGACTAAGAACCAGGAATGCGATGAATCGATCATCGGCAGAAATTTGTGCTCAGTTATCTTTCGCCGGAAGCGCGGGTGCGTCAGGATCATCCGCTGAGTTACAGCGGCAATCTCCCGGTGGAGAACCGCAATGGGCTGATCGTCAACGCATGGTTGCTGGAAGCCAATGGCCGAGGCGGCGCGCGATGCGGCGCTGCTGATGCTGAAGGGGGTTCCGGGGAAGCAACGAGTGACTGCCGGCGCCGACTGCCGATTGATTCGTAGTTAGGGCTGGGAAGGCGCGATCCTATAAGGCTAAACGTCAAAGATTTCAGGCGCTTGCCGTGCGTCGGTCAGGACACGGTCGCGTCACGGTGTCGGCGTTGCGAGATCTGATATTCGAGAGCCCGCGATCAGTCTGGCTCCGGTCGAACAAACGAACAAGGCGACTCGGCGATCAGAGCAGGTTTTCGAGCCTTCCACTAGCGCCATGCAAGCGAAGATATAGAATTGGCTCGTTCGCGCGTGCGCCTTTCTGGAAGCCAAGGGAAACAGCTTATGAGCGTCGGGACGGAAGCGAAGACCGTTGTTGTTACCGGTGACTTTACGCTGGATTGGAATCTGGCCCGCGACCCCGGGCAGGAGCTGCACAGGGGACTTTGGGAGCCGGAAATGTGCGCTCGGCTGAGGTGGCAGCGGGGTGGGGCCGGGCTGTTGGCCGATCTGATCGAAGGCGTAACGGCGCAGATCCGTGACCAAACTGTTTACGAGGTCCGGCAGCCGAGCTCAC
>Ga0181519_10003599_pt1 | contig 12724 bp, 12 predicted proteins | sample PEATcosm2014_Bin_26_FD_121102 | JGI IMG/M metagenome (GOLD analysis project Ga0181519, IMG submission 121102) | Peatland microbial communities from MTU Mesocosm Facility, Houghton, MI, USA - PEATcosm2014_Bin02_10_metaG | ecosystem: Environmental > Terrestrial > Soil > Wetlands > Peat | place... | reverse complement strand
GGCATGGAGCTCGACATCAACACCGACTGGGTTCAGTACTCGTACTACAACCCGCTCGTGGGCCAGCCGGCTTCACCCAGCAACGGCAAGGCGCTCATCGACGGCATGGGGGGCAACGGCTCGGGGCCCTCGCGCTACTTCGTGAACTGGTGGATCCGGGACTTCTTCACGACCTCGGCCCGCTACTCGGCCAACGGCACGATGGGCACCGCAAGCTCGACGACGTCGACCACGTCGAAGCCGTAGCGGTGGCCAACCGAACGCCCGACGCCTCGGTCGTGGTGATGGGGTGGCGCCGAGCGCCCGAGCTGCTTCGCTGCCTTCGAGCCTTGAAGAAGAGCGACTCGGCAGCCACTCGTGAGGTGGTGGTGGTCCTGAACGAGCCCGAGGACGACCTCATCGCGGAGCTCGAAGGGCACACCGAGCTCTTCGACCTCATCGACGTCTCGCCCCTCAACCGCGGCTACGGCCCAGCCAACAACGATGCCGTCGAGCTCGCCTCGGGCGAGGTCGTCGTCTTCCTCAACGACGACGCGCTTGTCTCGAGCGGCTTCCTCGATCCGTTGGTCGATCGGCTCCAGGCCGACCCGGCGGTCGGGGCGGTCGGCAGCGTGCAGACCAACGAGGACGGTCGCATCGTCGAGGCCGGGGCGATCCTCTACAGCGACGGCGCACCTCTCCAGATCGACGAAGCAGTGCTCGGCGGCGACGTGCCCCGAGCAGAGCCCGTGCTCTACGTCTCGGGTGCCTCGCTCGCCGTGCGGAGGAGCGCCTTCGTCGAGGTGGGCGGCTTCGACCCCGGCTACTTCCCTGCGTACGTCGAAGACGCCGACCTTGCGCTCAAGCTCTTGGGCCGGGGGCTCTCCACGTGGCTCGCGCCCGCCTCCGTGGTGCGGCACCACCACAGCGCGCGCGCTCCTCGTCGCTACGCAGCCTTCCTGACCAGGCGGAACCAAGCTCGCCTGGCGCTGCGGTGGGGACCCGTCTTGAAGCGGCTCCCGGAGCATCCGTCGAGCTATCGACCACAGTCGGCCCGCCGTGACGTCGAGCAGGTTCGGGCTCTCTTGAGCGAGCTGGCCCATGGTGAGAGATTTGAACCGATGGCACCCGACGAGCCCAGGCCCGACGATGAGGAGCTCGGGGAGCGCTCACGGGATCTCACGGCGACCTACGTGGCCAGCCTCGAAGCCCGCCTCGACACCGCCGCCGGTCGCATCGCCGAGCTCGAGGCGATCGAGCGCCACCTCCAGGTCCTCGTCGCTGAGCGTCAAGACGTGCTCGATCGCTACGTGCCCCGCGTGGGTGAGCTCGAAGCGACGATCCGCGAGCTCAACAGCCAGCTCGATGCGCTCGAAGAAGAGCTCGAGGGCTACCGAAACCGGCGGGTGGTGCGGGCCACCGAGAGAGCAGCCGAGTTCACTCGACGGCTGGCGCCCTAGCTCGACGGGCGCGGCCTCTCAGCCGGGGAGCCTGCGCCAGACGGCACCTGGCAGGTGCACCATGGCCATGAAGACGGCCTGCAAGATCGACGGGGACCAGATCACGGGAGCCTTCGTGCTCAGCCCCTTGACGATGGTGTCTGCCGCCGTGTCGACGTCGGTGGTGAACGGGGCCTCGGCCATGCCTTCGGTCATCTTGGTGCGCACGAAGCCCGGACGGACGATCTGGACAAGGATGCCGAAGGGGCGGACGGACTCGGCGTAGCCCTGGGTGAAGGCGTCCAGCCCCGCCTTGGTCGAGCCGTAGGTGAAGTTCGCACGCCGCACGCGGACCCCGGCGACCGAGGAGAACACGGCGACGTGGCCGGTGCCCTGCGCGAGCAGGCGAGGGCGCAGCGCGGCCAGCGCAGCCGCAGGCCAGGTCAGGTTCACGCTGAAGAGCGAGGCGGTGCCCGCCGCGTCATCGTCAAGCTTGTCCTGGTCTCCCAAGAGCCCCACCGCCACCAGGACCAGGTCGATCGACCCGCCTGCCGCCGCGAAGGCGGCGTCGATGGTCGGGGCCGCGCTGGCGAGGTCGGCGGCGTCGAAGACCACGGTCTCGACCACCTTGGCCCCGTGGGCTCGGAGCTCCTCGGCCGAGCGGGCGAGGGCGGCCTCGTCACGGCCGGCGAGCACGACCGTCGTGGTCCTGTCGTTGACGAGGCGGCGGGTCACGGCCAGGGCGATGTCAGAGGTCCCGCCCAGGACCAGGACGCTCTGGGGCTGTCCGAATGCGTTCTGCACCGTGGTGCCTCCTCCTGTGGTCGTGATCAGTCGAGCTCGAGGCGCCGGCTGAGATCGGACGCCAAGACCCGGTTCGGGTCGATGAGCCGTCGGACCTCGTTGAGCGAGTCGAGCGAGGGGTACATGGCGCGCAGCAGCTCGGCCGAGACGCGGCTGTCCTTGGCGAGATAGAGCCGGCCGCCAGCTTCGGCCACCATCTGGTCGAGCTGGTCGAGCACCTTCGGCAGCTGCGGAGGGCCGAGCGGCACGTCGAGCGCCAGGGTCCAGCCTTCGATGGGGAAGGACAGCGGTCCTGGGTCGCCCGGACCGAAGCGCTTGAGCACGGCGAGGAACGAGGGGACCTTGGCACTCGAGAGCACCTCGATCGCCCTCGTCACCACGTCGCCGTGGGCGTCCGGCACGGCGAACTGGTACTGGAGGAAGCCCTTGGGGCCGTGCATCCGGTTCCAGTGCGAGACGCCGTCCAAGGGGTGGAAGAAGGTCCCGACGCTCTGGATCTCGCCGTCGCGCTTGGCGGGGGCCTTGCGGAACCAGAGCTCGTTGAACGCACTGATGGAGAGCTTGTTGAGGAGGCCCGGGGGAGCGGTGAACGGCACCGAGAGCTTGGCGCCCGAAGGGGCGGCCAACGGCGTCGCCCGCTGCTTGGCGTTGAGCGCCTCGAGGGGGGCGTGATCGCCTCGGGTGAGCACCCCTCGACCCATGCGAGCCCCGGAGGTCATGCAGTCCACCCAGGCCACCGAGTAGCGGTAGTCGGCATCGCCGGTGTACATCGCCTCCATGATCGAGTCGAGGTTCTCGAAGCGCTCGGTGTCCACGCTCACGTAGCCCGTCTCGACGGGGAGCAGCCGGATCGTCGCTTCGGTGACGATCCCCGTGAGGCCCATCCCGCCGGCGGTCGCCCAGAAGAGCGGCGGGTCCGTCTCTGCCGAGACCGTGACGGAACCCACCGGTGTGGCGATCGTCATCGACGTGACGTGGCTCATGAAGCTGCCCTCGACGTGGTGGTTCTTGCCGTGGATGTCGGCAGCGATCGCACCTCCCACCGTCACCTGACGGGTGCCGGGCGTCACGGGCACGAAGAACCCGGCGGGCAGGGCGACGGCCAGCAGCTCATCGATGCTGACGCCGGCCCCACAGGTCACGAGACCGCTCGACGGGTCGATGGCAGAGAGGTGCCAGAGCGATCGGTTGGAGATCACCGTGCCGCCCGCGCACTGCGCGGCGTCCCCGTAGCTTCGACCGAGCCCTCGTGCGATGAGCGGTCCCTTGGCCGAGCTCAGCAGCTCGACGACCTCGTCGGCAGAGCGCGGCGTCCTCACGAAGGCCGTGGAGGGAGCGGTGTTGCCCCAGCCGCTCAGCAGCTCCTGGCTCCCCGTCGTCATCCGTAGATCCCGATGACGGCCAGGACCACCCAGAGCGCAGCCAGGATCTGGATGACGTGGTCAGAGAAGATGAGGTCCTCTGGTGCGCCGCCCTCGCGGGCGTCGAGCACCCGGAGCACGTAGAGCGCGCCGATCACCACAGGCACGGCGGTCAGGTGGATCCAGACCTCACGGCCGTGGGCCCGCTCGATCAGCCCAGTGCCCTCGAAGGCCCAGAGGCAGTAGGCCGTGACCGAGACCGTGGCAGTCAGGGTCAAGGCGGACTCGAGGTAGGTCTTCGAGTACCTCGAGAGGACCGCTCGGGCCTCGCCCCCCTCGCCGTTCTCGTCTGGCAGCTCGGCGAGGCGCTTGCCCACCACCAAGAACAGCGAACCGAAGGAGATGACCACCACGAACCACACGCTGAGCGGGGTGTGGGACGCGGCGCCACCCCCGAGCGCTCGGAGCACGAACCCTGCGGCCACGCAGGCCAGCTCGATCACGGGCTCCGTCTTGAGATAGGCCGTGTAGAGCAGCGTGATGACGACGTAGCTGGCGAGCACGATGGCCAGCTGCCAGGTGGCAGCCAGCCCACCGAGCACCACGGCACCGACCATGAGCACCGCCGCGGCGCTCAAGGCCACGTTGACGGGCAGCTCGCCAGAGGCGATGGGCCGAAAGCGCTTCCTCGGGTGCTGGCGATCAGCGTCGCGGTCGCGCACGTCGTTGACCAGGTAGGTGCCCGAGGCGGCCAGGGAGAAGGCGAGGAAGGCCACGATGGTGGGCCACAGCACGCCGTGGTGGAAGAGCGTGCCCGCCGCCGCAGGGGCGATGAAGACGAGGACGTTCTTGACCCACTGCTTCGGTCGCATGGCCCGGAGGAGCGCGCCCGGGAGCCCGAAGCGCCGAGGTGGGGCGACGTGGACCGGATGCTCCGGGTCTTGGCTGCCGGGCGTCAGAGGAGACGGAGGGTGCGAGGCGATAGGCCGAACCTACCAGGACGTTCATGCTCGATTGGTTCCCGCACACAGCCAGCGGCCTATCATCTGACCCGTGAAGCGCCCCTCCTGTGTCGTTGCTGGAACGCACGACCTCATCGGTCTCGACCGAGGGTGGCCGCTCGGCCCACGACACTCCCGTCATGGGGGTCTTCAGGCCTGATCACCGCCGCTCGAAGGGAGGCACGTCCGTCGGATCTGTCTGCTGGCGGCGCGCACCGAGTCCGAGATTGTTCGCAAGTCAGAGGAAGGAAGCACCCAGGTGGATCTGTTTGAGTATCAGGGCAAGCAGTACTTCGCCCAATTCGGCATCCCTGTCTCGCCGGGAGGCGAGGCCAACACGGTTGACGAAGCGGTCGCAGTCGCGGAGAAGATCGGGTACCCGGTCGTCGTCAAGGCACAGGTCCGCGTGGGAGGTCGAGGCAAGGCCGGCGGCATCAAGCTGGCGGACAACGCTGACGAGGTTCGACTCCACGCCGGGAACATCTTGGGCATGGACATCAAGGGCCACGTCGTCCACCGCCTGTGGATCGAGCTCTCGAGCGACATCGCCGAGGAGTACTACGCCAGCTTCACCCTGGATCGGCCGAACAAGGTCTACCTCGGCATGCTGTCGAAGGAAGGTGGCGTGGAGATCGAAGAGGTGGCGGTCACGAACCCCGACGCCATCATCAAGCTCTCCATCGACCCGACGGTCGGCCTGGACCTCGCCACGGCGACCAAGTGGGTCGCTGACGCCGAGCTGAACGAGGGCGCACAGGCGCAAGCCGCGGCGCTCCTCGTGCAGCTCTTCGACTGCTACGTCAAGGGTGACTGCGACTTGGCGGAGATCAACCCGCTCATCTACACCACCGACCACGTCGTCCGAGCGCTCGACGCCAAGGTGACCTTGGACGTCAACGCCGAGTTCCGCCACCCCGAGTGGGAGGCGTGGAGCGACACCGACGCGGAAGACCCCCGTGAGGCGATGGCCAAGGAGAAGGGTCTCAACTACATCGGGCTCGAGGGATCGGTCGGGATCATCGCCAACGGCGCCGGTCTCGCCATGTCGACCCTCGACGTCGTCAACCAGGTGGGCGGCAAAGCGGCCAACTTCCTCGACATCGGAGGCGGCGCCAACGCCGACGTGATGACCGCCGCCCTCGAGGTGATCAACGCTGATCCCTCGGTCCGCTCGATCTTCGTCAACATCTTCGGCGGCATCACGCGCGTCGACGAGGTGGCCAAGGGCGTCATCGAGGCGCTCCGCCGCGTGGACATCAGCTCGCCCATCGTGCTTCGACTTGATGGCACCAACGCCATCGAGGGGCGTGCGCTCCTCGCCGAGCACCTGAATGATCGATTGGTGGCAGAGCCCACGATGCTCGACGCCGCCCGACGCGCTGTGGCGATGGCCACGACGGGAGGAGACAGCAAGTGAGCATCTTCGTCGACGAGAACACCAAGGTCATCGTCCAAGGCCTGACCGGCGGACAGGGTCGCTTCCACGGTGTTCGCAACCGTGACTACGGGACCCAGGTCGTCGGAGGCGTCAGCCCCAAGAAGGCGGGCACCGACGTCGAGGGCATCCCCGTCTTCGCCTCGGTCAAAGAAGCGGTTGCCGAGACCGGAGCGACGGCATCGTTCGTGGTCGTCCCGCCCCCCGCCGCCGTCGCTGCCATCTTGGAGGCCGCCGAGGCGGGCATCGAGTTCATCGTCTGCATCACCGAGGGCATCCCAGCCCACGACGAGGCGCGCTGCTTCAACACCTTGAAGAAGGACTTCCCCAACACGAGGCTGCTGGGCCCGAACTGCCCTGGCATCATCAGCCCCGGGAAGTGCAACATCGGCATCACCTCAGGTGACATCGCCCTGGCCGGGGGACCCGTCGGCATCGTGTCGCGCTCAGGCACGCTCACGTACCAGGCGCTCCACGAGCTCTCTCAGCAGGGTGTCGGTCAGACGACCTGTGTGGGCATCGGCGGCGACCCGGTGCCGGGGACCAACTTCATCGACTGCCTCGAGGCCTTCGAGGCCGACCCCGACACCAAAGCCGTAATGATGATCGGGGAGATCGGTGGCTCTGAAGAGGAACTGGCAGCTGCGTTCATCAAGGACCACATGACCAAGCCGGTGGTCTCCTACGTGGCGGGCGTCACCGCACCTCCGGGCCGCAAGATGGGTCACGCGGGCGCGATCATCTCAGGCTCCCAGGGCACCGCTCAGGCCAAGATGGAGGCTTTGGAGGCCGCGGGCGTCACGGTGGCGCTCAACCCCACCGAAGCGGGCGAGAAGATGGTGGCCATCGTCCGAGAGCTCGGGCTCTAGGGCTCAGGACTCGGAGGACCCCTCAAGAGCGTGCCTCGATGAGGATCGCCGTGCTGGTCTCGGGCAGCGGGACGATCCTCGAGGCCATCGTGGGGTCCCTCGAGGTCACCGCGGTGCTGTCCGACCGACCCTGTCGAGGTCTCGACGTGGCGGCAGAGCACGGCATCGAGGCGATCCTGGTCGACCGCCGCGACTTCGGTGGCTTCGCTGAGACCTTCGATCGTGACGCGTACACCCGAGCCGTCCGAGACGAGCTGGTCGACCGGCGGATCGATCTCATCGCCATGGCCGGGTTCGGCACCGTGCTCGGCCAGGCCATCCACGAGTCCTTCGAGCACCGGATCCTGAACACCCACCCCGCGCTGCTCCCGGCCTTCCCTGGCTGGCACGGCGTGGCCGACGCCCTGGCTGCCGGCGCCGAGGTCAGCGGCTGCACGGTGCATCTCGCCACCTTGGAGATGGATGCGGGCCCTATCCTCGCCCAAGCCGAGGTGAAGGTCCATGCCGACGACACCGAAGCGAGCCTGCACGAGCGGATCAAGCAGGTCGAGCGCCAGCTCTACCCTGCGACCATCGTCAGGGCAGCCTCGGCGCTGGAAGAAGGCCGTGCGATCCAGTCGATCGCCGAACACTAGGAGGCAACGCCGTGAGGGCACTGCTCAGCGTCTACGACAAAGAAGGGCTCGTCGGGTTCGCTCGAGGCCTCGAAGAGCTCGGCTTCGAGCTGCTCGCTTCGGGCAACACCGCAGCAGCGCTCCTGGAGGCGAAGATCGCGCACCGCGACGTGGCGTCGGTCACCGGGAGCCCTGAGATGCTCGGCGGACGGGTCAAGACCCTTCATCCAGCCATCCACGGTGGCATCCTGGCTGATCGCTCGAAGCCAGAGCACCTGGCTGACCTCGAGGCCAACGGCATCGAGGCGATCGACCTCGTGGTCTGCAACCTGTACCCGTTCACGTCGGACCCCTCGATCGAGCTGATCGACGTGGGTGGACCGACCATGGTGCGCGCGGCGGCCAAGAACTTCGCTCACGTCGGGATCGTCGTGTCGCCCGAGGACTACGAGCAGGTCTTGGCGGAGCTGCGGGCGCAAGGGTCGCTGTCGGCGGGCACGCGAGGCACCTTGGCCCGCAAGGCCTTCGCCCACACGGCCTCGTACGACGCGGCGATCGTGGCGTGGCTCAACGCCGGCGGCCCCGACGGGACGACCGCGGATGAGGACACCGTGCTTCCCGAGGCGATCCCGCTCGTGCTCGAGCGGGCCGAGATCCTCCGCTACGGGGAGAACCCCCATCAACGAGGAGCTCGCTACCGCGTCAGTGGCCAAGCATCCTGGTGGGACGAGGTCACCCAGCACGCAGGCACGGCGCTGAGCTACCTCAACCTCTTCGACGCCGATGCCGCGTGGCGTCTGGTCCACGAGCTCTCCGCTGACGCAAGCGGCCTGCCGGCGGCGGCGATCATGAAGCACGCCAACGCCTGTGGGGCGTCGGTGGCTGAGGAGGCAGCCGACGCCTTCAGCGCCGCCCTGGCGGCAGATCCCCTCTCGGCCTTCGGGGGGATCGTGGCGCTCTCTGAGCCGATCGACGAGCAGATCGCTGCGCTCATCGCGGAGGGACCGCAGGCCGACGTGATCATCGCTCCGGCGATCACCAACGAGGCCGTCGAGGTCCTTCGCTCTCGTCGCAAGGCCACGCGCTTGCTCAGCGCCCCGGCACCTGAGAGCCCCGCTCGACAGATCCGCTCGCTCGGGACCAGCTTCTTGGTGCAAGGCTGGGATGAGATCGTGGTGCCGCCCTCGTCATGGACCGTCGTGACTGAACGCCCGCCGAGCACCCAGGAGTGGGAGGACCTCACCGTGGCGTGGCGAGTGTGCGCTCGGACCACGTCGAACGCCATCGCTCTCGCCCGAGGTGGCAAGGCGGTGGGCATCGGTGCGGGGCAGCAGTCGCGCGTGGTGGCGGCGGAGCTGGCGGTGACCAAGGCGGGGTATGAGGCGGTGGGCTCTGCTGGCGCCTCCGACGCCTTCTTCCCCTTCCCTGATGGCCTCGAGGTGCTCCTCAACGCTGGGGTGACCGCCATCGTGCAACCGGGCGGCTCGATCCGCGATGACGAGGTCACGCGCGTGGCGGACGAGGCAGGTGTCACGATGGTCCACACCGGCGAACGCCACTTTCGCCACTAGGAGAGACGACATGACCGCACAGCTGCTCGACGGCGAGAAGGTTGCCGGACGGATCAAGATGGAGGTCGCCGACCGGGTGGCGCGCCTCAGAGCGGACGGCCGAGAGGTCGCGCTCGGCACGATCCTGGTGGGCGAAGACGGCCCCTCGGCCAAGTACGTGGCCATGAAGCACGCTGACTGCGCCGAGGTGGGCATCGAGTCGGCGCACGTGCACCTGGGCGTCGATGCCAGCCAGGCCGACGTGCTCGAGGCGATCCGAGCCATGAACGAGGATCCGGTGATCGCGTCGATCCTCGTGCAGCTCCCGATGCCCAGGGGGATCGACGAAGAGAAGGTCCTCTTGGCGGTCGATCCGGCCAAAGACGTCGACGGGCTGCACCCTGTCAACCTCGGCAAGCTGGTCATGGGCGCGCCCGGTCCGCTGCCCTGCACGCCGGCAGGCATCGTGGAGCTGCTGGCGTCGCACCACGTCGCGGTCGAGGGCAAGCACGTGGTCATCATCGGCCGAGGCCTCACCATCGGTCGTCCGCTGGCGCTGCTCTTGGCCATGAAGCGCCCCGGCTGCAACGCGGCGGTGACCGTGGTGCACACCGGTGTCGATGACATGGCCTCGCTGGTGAGGCAGGCTGACGTGGTGGTGGCAGCCGCTGGCGTCGCAGGCCTGGTGACCAAGGACATGATCAAGCCCGGCGCCGCAGTCGTCGGAGCCGGCACGAGCTGGGAAGGGAAGCGGCTCATGAGCGACGTCGCCGAGGAGGTGGCCGAGGTGGCTGCCTGGATCTCTCCGAGGATCGGGGGCGTCGGCCCGATGACGCGCGCCATGCTGCTGCGCAACGCCATCGCCGCCGCGGAGCGTGCGCAGTGAGCCCCGAGCTGGACGACAAGGGTCGCGAGTTCGACGTCCGCCCCTGGGGCTCCTACGTCGTCCTGGACGCGGACGAGGCTGACCACAAGGTCAAGCGCATCGAGGTCACCCCTCAGAAGCGGCTGAGCTATCAGAGCCACGCCAAGCGCTCAGAGCACTGGTTCGTCGTCTCGGGCACCGCCAAGGTCACCTTGGACGGGGTCGATCGCCTCGTCGAGGCGGGCCACGCCGTCGACATCCCTGTGGGCACTGCCCACCGCTGCGAGAACCCGGGCGATGAGCCACTCGTGTTCATCGAGGTCCAGTACGGCACCTACTTCGGAGAGGACGACATCGTCCGCTACGAGGATGACTTCGGCCGAGCAGGCACCTGAGCGAGACGGGGGGAGCGTGAGGTGACGGCCATCGCGGAGCTCCTGGCTTCCTCGCGCACGGTGAGCTTCGAGTTCTTCCCGCCCAAGTCGAACGACGAGGCGGCGACCTTGGAGGCGACGCTGCGCGAGCTCGAGCCGCTCGAGCCGTCGTTCGTCTCGGTCACCTACCGCGGCGGCGCCGAGTCGCGGCGGCGCACCTTCGACCTGGTGGCCACGATGAAGCAGTCGACGACGCTCGAGCCCATGGCACACCTCATCTGCGTCGCGCACAGCCGAGCCGAGCTGACCGAGATCCTTGAGGGCTACCAGGCCATCGGGGTGGAGAACCTGATGGCGCTCGGCGGCGATCCGCCCACCGACCCTGATGCTTCGATCGGTGAGCTGGCCTACGCCTCAGAGCTGGTCGAGCTGGCGCGATCGATCGGCGGCTTCTCGATCGGGGTGGCGGCCCATCCGGCCGGGCACCCGCGCTCGACCTCGATGCGCGCGGATCGTGACTTCCTGGCCGCCAAGCTCCGCAGGGCTGACTTCGCGGTCACGCAGTTCTTCTTCTCCCTCGATGAGTACGTGGGCCTGGTCGCTGACCTGGACCAACGTCGGGTGGACAAGCCCGTCCTCCCCGGGATCATGCCGGTGACCTCGATGGCCTCGGTGCCCCGGATGGCCCTCATGGGCGCTCCGGTCCCCTCATGGGCCGTCAGCCGCCTGCAAGACGCTGATCGCAAGGGCGGCAAGGAAGCAGTGCGAGCGGAGGGGATCCTGCTCGCCACCGAGCTGTGCGCGGCCCTCTTGGAGGAGGGGGCGCCGGGTCTGCACTTCTACACGCTCAACCACTCCTCAGCGACCCGCGAGATCGCCAGCGCGCTCGGTCTGGCTCAGCGCTGAGCGGGGGTCATAGCGCCCGGCATCTCGAGGGTCAGCCCGGAGTCTCGCGGTGGGAACACCCCCGAAATGGGGGTACATTGAGGGTCTTATGGCTACCTCTCCCGTCCACGTCACCGTCACCGGCGCTGCAGGCCAGATCGGCTACCAGCTCCTCTTCCGAATCGCCTCGGGCCAGCTGCTCGGACCCGACACACCGGTGATCCTGCGACTCCTCGAGATCGAGCCTGGCATGAAGGCTCTTCAGGGTGTCGTCATGGAGCTGGACGACTGCGCCTTCCCGCTGCTGGCCGGCATCGAGGCCACCACCGACCTCGACGTCGCCTTCGACGGCACGTCGTGGGCGCTGCTCGTGGGCTCGATCCCTCGCAAGGCCGGGATGGAGCGCGGCGACCTGCTCAGCGTCAACGGAGGCATCTTCAAGCCCCAGGGCCAGGCCATCGCCAAGAACGCGGCGTCTGACGTGCGTGTCCTGGTGGTCGGCAACCCGTGCAACACCAACTGCCTCATCGCCAAGGAGAACGCCAAGGACGTTCCCGCTGATCGCTGGTTCGCCATGACGCGCCTCGACCAGAACCGCGCCGAGTCGCAGCTCGCCCAGAAGGCGGGCGCACCCGTGGCCGAGGTCAAGAACCTGGCCATCTGGGGCAACCACTCGGCCACCCAGTTCCCCGACTTCGCCAACGCCACCATCGGTGACCTCGCCGTTCCCAAGGTCATCGACGACGAGGCCTGGCTCCAGGGCACCTTCATCGAGACCGTCCAGAAGCGCGGTGCGGCCATCATCGAAGCCAGGGGAGCGTCGTCCGCTGCCTCAGCGGCCAGCGCGGCGATCGACACCGTGGTGGGCCTTCGGACGGCCACGGCACCCGGCGACTGCGTCTCAGTGGCTCTGAGCTCCGAGGGTCAGTACGGGGTGCCGGAGGGCTTGATCTTCGGGTACCCGGTCGTCGCCGACGGCACCGGCGGTCACGAGGTGATCAGCGGTGTGAGCCACGACGAGTTCGCGAAGGCTCGCATCGCGGTGACGCTCAACGAGCTGATCGAAGAGCGCGATGCGGTCAAGGAGCTTGGCCTCATCGGCTGAGAGCTCGCGAGGCCGTTTCCGGCCCGTCAGCAACGCTGGAGGCAGACGGTCCAGCGTGACCCCACAAGTGGACCTGCGCCACGACGGTTGGGCGGCGCGCGGCCCGTGGGTCGACTGTCCACGACACGCCCGGTGTTGAGAGTCTCTCAGGAGAATCTCATCCTGCAGGGTCCACCAATGGCTGCGAAAGCCGCACGCCGCACTCGTGAACTCAGGGAAGCAGACCTCATCAAAATTTAAAACTTGACTATTTCCATCATATTTATTAAACAACTAGATATTCACCCGGCCAAAGGGTTGGGGTCCATCTGATGGAGAGAAAGAGGAGAGATCGATGAGATACACCACGAGCCTCAAGCTCGGCCTGGGCGGGGTGCTGCTCGCAGGGGTCACCCTGGGAGTGAGCGGCATCGCAGCTGCTGACTATGAGCCCTCGTCAACCG
>Ga0181519_10003595_pt1 | contig 12739 bp, 9 predicted proteins | sample PEATcosm2014_Bin_26_FD_121102 | JGI IMG/M metagenome (GOLD analysis project Ga0181519, IMG submission 121102) | Peatland microbial communities from MTU Mesocosm Facility, Houghton, MI, USA - PEATcosm2014_Bin02_10_metaG | ecosystem: Environmental > Terrestrial > Soil > Wetlands > Peat | place... | reverse complement strand
CGTGAAACGACTCCACGCCGATGATAGTGCGGATACCCGTGTGAAAGTAGGTAATCGTCAGGCTCCCCTAAAGACCCCTTGCTACAACGCGTAGCAAGGGGTTTTTGCTTTGGGCAATCGCTTCGGGTGGCGATGAGCCGCATCTACTCAACTGGCCGACACCGGCTATCGGTACGCCACAAACCGAGCCGCCTCCCACTGATCGAGGTGGGACTCCGCTACGGCGCCATCTGCGTCAACGGGATATCTGAGTGCACGGTGCAACGCCTTCCACATCATTCAAATGCCATCGATCGGCTGATGCCGGTCGTTGCAGCACATAACTTCACCCATCCCCCGATGCGGGAGGGCGCCAAGCAGGGCGCTACCAACGGATTAATGCGCGCTGACGCGCTACATCCATATCGGCTGCGGCCTCAGCCGCTTTTATGTGATATCTCGCTTGTGTGTCCAACGTCGAGACGAGCCGGCGCTACGGTGCCAGCCGCTCCCAACTGATCGATGTCAGGCATCAATCACTCCGGTGCCACCTGCGCCAATGTGATATCTCGCCAAGGGCATCGAGGACTGGTTCAGTCCGGCAAGAGACTTCCTTCGCGAGGACTAGCCATTTCTTCCGTCGAGCTTCTGGCTCACGCTGGCTCCGCATTCGTTGTGCGCTTCTTGAGGAAGACGACGCGCTTGGTTTCTTCGAAGCCAAGTGCGCGGTGTAACGCTTGCACGCCGATGTTACCGATACTGGTATCGAGGTCTCATCGCGAATTGAATCAACTCGGGTGCGATCACTGTTCGCTCCTACGTCTGACGGATGGCACTTCGATGCCGGGAGATACACCCCTTATCTCGCCTGGTTGCCGTCAATTGGCGATGAGGCGTTGTCTCGACACGCCCCCGACGTTCGCACGACATGTTCGCGTCTCGTCCGAGCTGGTTGCTTGAGCACTTGCTTGCCTATAAGGCGCTTACTCCATGAGGTAGTCGGCATGCCTCCGGTCAGGCTGCTCATCTACGCCTGGATCAACGTGCGTCTCTAGGCGAGCGTCTGTCCGTCCCCGATTGGCGTTTCGCGGGATGCCGTGGATATGCACTCGCCTCTGCTTTTTTCTCCTCGGTGACTTACGTCTACGAAGCTCGAGGCGATACCGATTACTGGGCGGTGATGAAAAGGGGAAAAAGCAGGGAGATGCGCGGCACTCACCAGACACGGCACAGTGCCATGCGTTTGGTCCGCTTTGGAAGAGAAATACGAGGATGGGTGCGCTGCGAGCCACTTGGTGCCGATCGGGCATTCGGCGGCTCACAGCGTAGAAACCAGAGGTGAAAATTGAGGTGAAAACAGACGCGAAAACAGCAACGAACAGACTCGATCTATTCGACTTGCTCGTTACCGAGTCGTGGCGAGAACGCGTCGAACCAACACCACGCAGATCCCTGCAAACACGACCAGCGCGAGCCATTCGGAGGTCGGGGCAAAGCTGCTGCCGACGATCGCCAGCGGTGAATCGGAACCGGTGAAGCCGACGACCATCGCCATCGCGACGCCGACAAGACTCTCGCCGACGATCAAACCCGATGCGAGCAGTACGCCACGTCGCTCCGCAGCTTCCGCAAACGGTCCAAAGTCCTTCCCCTGCGCCTTTGCCCGAGCCTTCAGCACACGCTGCGCAATCCAGCCCAGCAGCGCACCAATCACCAGCACCGAACCGATCGTCGGGGGCAGATAGATGCCAATGCCCACTGCAATCACCGGCAACCGCGCAACACCGCCGCGCCTGGCCAGTACCGCATCGATAGCGATCAACGCGAGTCCGAGCAGCGCGCCGATGCCAAGCATCGACCAGTCCAGCTTGTGCGTGAAGATGCCCTTGGCGATAGCCGTCATCAAGATGGCCTGCGGCGCGGAGAGCGCTTGCGACGGATCCATGCCCGGACGCGGTAACGCATCCGTAAAGCCATAGGCGTTATACAGCAGGTTCAGCACCGGCGGAATCACAGCCGCACCAACAACGCAGCCAACGAGCAGCGCCACCTGCTGACGCCACGGCGTTGCCCCGACCAGCCAGCCCGTCTTCAAATCTTGCAGGTTGTCGTTCGAAATCGTCGCGATGGCGATGACGGCCGACGTCGTGAACAGTGCCAGCGCAATCGCAAGCTTGCTGCCCTCGCTCGTGTCGAGCAACCCGCTTGCCTGACTGGCGCTGAGAATCAGCAGCGAGACCAGCACCACCGCAACGATCCCGATACCCGAAATCGGGCTCGCTGACGAACCGACGAGCCCAGCCATATAGCCGCAAGCCGCCGCCACCAGAAAGCCGAAGACCACCGCAAACACCACGCTACAGACCACCAGCGTTGCAATGCCACCGAACGACAGCGGTGCTTCCGAGAGAAACACGCCGAACGTCACGACCCACACGGCTACGCACACGAGCGTGAGTCCGATGACCCAATACGGCGAGAGGTCTTGCTCGGTGCGTCCCACCGCTGCACCTTTGCCGCGCGCGCCGCGTGCCTGTCCCAGTGCGGTGAGCGAGGTCTTCACGCCATCGATCATCGGCTTTGCGAGCGTGATGAGCGTCCAGACGGCGGACACGCCAATGACGCCCGCCCCCATGAATCGCACCTTCTGCTGCCAAAGCCCATTGGCAAACGCGGCAATCGTCTGACCACCGGTGTTCGGCGTAATCGACGTCAGCACCGGTACGGCGATGCCCCAACTGAAGACGATGCCAAACAGAATCGCCAGACCCGACACGATCCCGATGAGATAACCCGCACCAATCAGCGCGAGAGAGAAGCCGGTCGTCAGACGGAAGACAGCGGTGCCCGCCGGGATCCACGCCGTAATGCTCTCGCCCAACACTTTCAGGCCCGCAGTCGCGAATGCGAACAACGCAGAGACCACACCACCGAACGCGATTTCGCGCACACCGCTGGCCTCGTTGCCACCGTCACGTTTCGCCGCCGACGCCTTTTTGTCCACTAACGCGGCATCGTCGCCCTCGCTGCCGACACGCAGAATTTCCGCCGCCGCCACCCCCTCGGGGTAAGGCAGCTCGCTGTCGACCACCATCGCACGCCGCAGCGGAATGGTGAACAGCACGCCGAGAATCCCGCCCGACGCGCAGATCGCGAACGTCAAGCCGAACGGAAAGCCTTGCCAGTGCCCGATCATCAGCAAGCCGGGCAATACGAAAATGATCGAGGAGAGCGTGCCGGCCGCAGACGCTTGCGTCTGCACCATGTTGTTCTCGAGGATGTTGCCGCCGCGCAATGCACGCAGCACCGCCATGGAAATGACGGCGGCCGGAATCGATGAGGAGAACGTCAGCCCGACTTTCAAACCAAGGTAGACGTTGGAAGCGGTGAACACCACAGTGATCAGGGCGCCGAGGATCATGCCGCGCACGGTCAGCTCGGGGAGCGAGACGGCGTCGGGAATTCGGGTCGGATGAGATGCCATGTATGAATCGGGGGGAGTTTTCGCCGGATAAGATGTGGCGCAGATTGTATGCGCCCCCGTGGTGCGCCGCCAGTCTTGACGGCCGAGATAGAACGACCGTTCGAATCCTCCTTTTCGGACGTTTGATGCCAGCGCTCAGTCACTTTCCTCTCATCCGCCCTACGGCGATGCCCGAAGTTTCTCGCGCTTATCTATTTGCTCGATGGAATCCAACTTTTCCTAATTGATTTATTGATGGATGATGCGGGTTTTCCCTAGCGTGAAAGGGAGCGCGCGGGCCCCTCCTGCAAACGGGCGCCGCGCAACATAAGGAGCTTTCCGATGTCCAGTCTGCATACTTCATCGCATCCGGTCACTCAGCCCAGCGGCGCCCGTCGCTGGCTGGTGCTTGCGGTCGTGTCGGTGGCGCTGTTGCTCATCGTGATCGACATGACGGTGCTCTATACGGCATTGCCTCGCTTGACTCACGATCTTGCCGCGACGGCCTCCGCCAAGCTGTGGATCGTCAACGCTTACGCACTTGTCGTCTCCGGCCTCCTGCTCGGCATGGGCACGTTGGGTGACCGCCTCGGTCACAAGCGTCTTTTCATCGCAGGGTTAGCCGTTTTCGGTATCGCCTCGCTGGCGGCGGCCTTCTCGCCGGACGCCAACACGCTGATCGCTGCGCGCGCCTTGCTCGGCGTGGGCGCGGCGATGATGATGCCGGCCACGCTGTCGCTCATTCGTATCACCTTTGCCGACTCGCGTGAGCGTTCGTTCGCTATCGGCATCTGGGCGTCGGTCGCCTCAGGAGGGGCCGCCTTCGGCCCGGTCGTGGGGGGCGTATTGCTCGAGCACTTCTGGTGGGGCTCGGTCTTCCTCATCAACGTGCCGATCATCTTGCTGGCGCTGCCGCTCGCCCTCTGGCTGATTCCGAAGGGCGGGGCGACATCGACCCGGCCGTGGGACTGGTTCGGCTCGGTGCTCTTCATGGTGGGGCTGGTCGGCGTGACCTATGCCATCAAGACGGCAGGCAAGCCGTCGCCTGACTGGCTGACGGTGGGCGCAGCGCTCATCGTGGGTGTGGTCTTCCTCGTGGCCTTTACACGCCGTCAACAGCGCAGCGCTCACCCATTGCTCGACTTCACGCTGTTCCGCAATCCGGCATTCGCGAGCGCGGTCGTCGCAGCGCTGGTCGCCTCGGCGTCGATGATCGGGATGGAACTGGTGTTCAGTCAACGCTTGCAGCTGGTACTCGGCTACTCACCGCTCGAAGCCGGTTGGGCCATCGTGCCGTTGCCGATTGCCGCCTTCGTGGCCGGGCCGATTGCCGGCCGCCTGCTGCCGCGTCTGGGGGCCGCCCGCATGTTGCCGATGGCGTTGCTGATCTCAGGTATCGGGATGGCGGGTTATCTGTTCGTGCGCGATATGGCACTGATGCCGTCGATCGTCACGTTGGCGATTCTCGGCTTTGGCGTGGGGGCGACGATGACGGCCGCCTCGAGCACCATCATGCAAAGCGCACCGCCGGAGCGTGCCGGGATGGCGGCCTCCGTTGAGGAAGTCTCGTATGAACTCGGCGGCGCGCTGGGGGTGACGTTCATGGGCAGCTTGCTGTCGTTCGTCTACGCTCGGGGCATGCACGTGCCGCAGACCGACTCGCTACCGAGCGTTGTGCGCGACAGCCTCGACGAAGCACAACTCGTCGCGGAACAGTTGCCGACGGCACTCGCCGATTCGCTCACGCGCCTGGCGAATACCGCCTTCGATCAGGGCTTCAATGCCGTGATCGCAGCGGCCGCCATCCTGCTGATTGCGACCGCCGCGTGGGGGCACTGGTACGCCCGTTCGCGTTAATACGACGTCAACCGCGACGCCAACGTCGACACGCCACGCCTAACGTGCCGTCTTGAGCATGCCGGCCATCGCGTGCAGTGCGAGTGGGTAGCACTGCACGCCGAGTCCACAGATCACGCCCGTCGCCACGCTCGAGATCAACGAGTGCCGGTAAATCTCGTCACGCTTGTGGATGTTGGTGATGTGCACCTCGATCAAAGGGCGCTCGATAAGCTTCGTCGCGTCGAGTACCGGAATTGACCGGAACGAGAAGCCGGCCGGGTTGAGGATGACGCCCGCGCCGGCTTCAAACGCTTCCTGCAACCAGTCGATCATCGTGGCTTCGCTGTTCGTCTGCCGGAACTCGCAACGCAGTTCCAACTGCGCTGCCACCGCCCGCGCGGTCGTTTCGATCTCGGCGAGCGTGGTATGCCCGTAGAGGTGCGGCTCGCGCTTGCCGAGCATGTTGAGGTTCGGTCCGTTGAGGATGTAGACAAGATCGGACATGGTGGTGAATGCGGTTCCGGTGAAAGACAAATAATCAATGGCTGTTGCGCATGCCGTGCGCACGCTCGACTGGCGCGATGCCCGAGACATTGGCGGTGCTGCCGGGACTGTTGAGCGTTGCCGAATCTGCGGCATCGCCCGTGAGCGCCTGCGTCGAGTCGGTACGGTGCATATCGATGCCCCGCGTTTCGGGCCCGATGAGGATGGCGGCCAGCGAAATCACATTGAGCACGGCACATAACGCGACCACGGCCCAGGGCGAACCGTTGCTGATGGAGAGCAACCAGACGGAGACCATCGGCATTGGCCCGCCAGTCAGCAGATTGGCGCCGGTGTAGGCGAGCGCAGAGCCCGAGTAGCGCACGTTGGTCGGAAACGCCTCTGCGAACGCCACCGGCTGAATGCCGCTCTGGTACTGCGTGAAGCCGAGAAACAGGCCCATGATCAGCAGCATCGGTACGAAGCTGCGCGTATCGAGTACGGAGAAGTAGACGAGCGAGATCAGCAGCGTGGCGCAAGAACCGATCGCCAATGCCTTCTTGCGCCCGATCCGGTCACTGAGCGTTCCACCGATGAGCGCGCCGAAAATCGCGAAGATATTCGCGCCCATGAGCAGCATGAACGCCGTCTGCTTTGGCACGCCAAGCGTCTTCGTGATGTAGCTCAGCGAGAACACCACGATGAGATAGAAGATCGCCGCAGGGCCGCAAAAGAAGAGCGTCCAGCGGATGAGCGGTTTGTAATGCAGCCGCACGGCATCGCGTAACGGATTGCTCACCTTCACGACCTGCTTTGCCTGCTTCATTGCAGCGAACGCCGGTGTTTCGTGCACCTTGAGCCGGATGTAGACCCCGACGATGACCAGCAGGAAGCTCAGCAAGAATGGCACGCGCCATCCCCACGACTCGAACGCTTGCGCCGACAACGAGGCCGATAGCCCGAATAGCGCCGCGTTGGCGAGAATCTGACTGACCGGTGAGCAGATGCCCAGCAAGCCGGAATATCGGCCTCGCCGGTCCGGACTCGCGTGTTCGATCGCCATGAGTTGCCCGCCCGTCGACTCGCCGCCCAGCGCGAAGCCCTGCACGATGCGCAGCACCACCAGCAGAATCGGCGCCCACACGCCGATTTGCGCGTAAGTGGGCAGCAAGCCCATGAGCACCGAGGCCACCCCCATGACGGAGACGGTGGCGAGCATCAGATTGCGCCGCCCGAACTTGTCACCGAGCGAGCCGCAGATGACAGCGCCCAACGGGCGTGCCGCCAGCCCGACGCCGAATGTCGCCAGCGAAGCGAGCAGGGCCGATGTCGGCTCCATCGCGGGAAAGAACAACTTCGGCAGCAAGGTCGCCGCCAACGCGCCGTACAAGGTGAAGTCGAACCATTCGAGCGCGGTGCCGATGGTGGCGGCAGTGACCGCCCGTGTCTGCATCGACGCGTCCGACGCAGAGGTCGCTACGTGTGTCATGCCTGTCTCCTAACCGTTTGATCTGTCGTCATGCCCCATCGTCGCAGGCGCAAGGCGCCGAGAGAATCGGCATCTGCCAGAAGCGTGTGTCGATGACGGGGGCCGCTCGGGCGTGTCCCGGGCTGGCAACTGCGATCTTAGTGAGGTTGCTGGAACACTATTCCAGACTGGAATCACGTGCCATAATACGGAAAAATCAAGACATGGAGACGTGATGAACGGCGTCATGGAGCGCACCCTCGCGATTCTGGAACTGCTGGCCCAGCAAGTGGGCGGCACGCCGCTGGCCTTCATTGCCGACGAACTCGATATCCCCCGCAGCGCTTGCCACCGGTTGCTCACCGACCTGAAGGCGTTCGGCTATGTGCGCCAGGTACGTGAGCATGGTGACTATGTGCTCACCACGAAGCTGGTGGGGCTGGGCCTGAGCTTTCTGAGCACGTCGGGCATTGTCGACATGGCGCAAGCGATTCTCGATCGCTTGGCGCAAACGTCGGGCGAACTGGTGCGACTGGCCATCGTCGACGGGGATCGCATCACGTGGGTCGCGAAAGCGCAGGGTGCGATGAAGGGGCTCAAGTACGACCCCGATATGGGGATGGACACCGTGCTGTCGTGCTCGGCGACCGGCCACGCATGGATGATGACGATGAGCGACGAGCGCGCCATCGCGTTGGTGAGCCGTCAGGGATTCGGGCAGCCGAAGGACTACGGCCCGAACGCGCCGACGACCGTGCAGGGACTGCTCGCGTTTCTCGACGCCGCACGGCAGCGCGGCTACGCCACCATCAACGAGGTGTTCGCGCCGGGCATGACCGCGATGGCGGCCCCGATTTTGCGTCGGGGCTATCCGGCGCTGGGCGTCATCAGTATTGCCGGACCGATGATGCGGCTCGACGAAGCCCGGATGACACGGCTTGGTCCTGCCTTGCTGGCGGCGGCGTCAGAACTTGCCGCCGCAAGCCACTCGTCACCCCTGTTCGAGCGGATCGGCTGATCGGCTAACGGGTGCTATCGCGCTGCCTCACGGCAACGAACACGACAGCCAGTGCGCAATGCGCACGCCGTCGAGGCGCGAGCCCTCCGGCGTGTCGCTGCCAAGCATCGTGACGATCACGGGACGACGCTCGTGCACCATCACGCGCATCACCATGTTGTGCCCCGATTCGTTGATGAAGCCGGTCTTCTGCACGCTCGCACTCACTTTCCCATAACGCACCAGGCGGTTCGTGTTGACGTACTGCAACTGCCCTTTGCCCGTGCGCACCCGTTGCTGATGATCGATCGAGTAGCGGCGGATGAGCTGATAACCGTTCGACGCGCGCACCAGATGCGCCAGTTCGCGTGCCGTCGACACATTGCGAGGCGATAGCCCGGTCGAGTTGACGAACCGCGTATTCGGCATGTTCAAGGCGCGAGCCTTGGCGTTCATGGCGGAGATGAAGGCGGGACGTCCGCCCGGATAGTCGCGGCTCAATGCCGCGGCGGCGCGGTTCTCCGACGCCATCAACGAGATATGCAGCATGTCGGCGCGGGAGAGCGTCGAGCCTACCGCGAGACGCGAATGCGTGTACTTGAGCGTGTCGAGATCGGCCTTCGTGACGGTGAGCGGCGCGCGCATCGCCGGGCCGTTATCGAGCCAGACCACGGCCGTCATCAGCTTGGACAGTGATGCAATCGGCCGCACCTGATCGGCGTTGTGCGCGAACAGCGGCGTATTCGTCGTCTCGTCGACGATATAGACGGCCCGCGAAAACAGATGCTTGCGTGACGCGGGCGTGAAGCCGCAACGGGCGAGCAGTTTTGGCTTCGCGTCGGTGCTGACCTGCGTGGGAGAGGCCTGGGCTGTCTTCGCCGACCCCGCAGCACCCGCAGCACCCGCAGCACCCGCAGCACCCGCAGCACCCGCAGCCACGGCGGCGGCCGTCGCTTTCTTCGGCGTCATCTTGCGCTGTGCCGCCGCGGGTGGACGCTTCGCCGCCGCTTTCGCCTGACGCGCCGGTTTGCCGGCTTTGCGTGCCGAAGGTGCCTTTGCCCGAGGGCTCGACGCTCGCTTGCGCGATGCACTCTTTGCGGCCGTCTTCCCATGCGGAGTCTTCGACGGCTTCCTGGCGATCGCTTTCTTCTTCTTGACGGCAGCCTCGCGCCGATTGCCGGTGCTCGATTGCTGGGCCGTGGCGGCGAGTGCATCGCTCACCGGCAACCCCGCGATGAGCAATATCACACCGAAGAGCACGAGACGCGCGAGCGCAATCGCGCGCGGCGACAGGCGATAGAGACGTGGCAGGCAGGGGCTGAGCAGCGGGTACCACAGGGCAGACATCTTCGCGCGGTTCCGTAGTGAGAGGGTGACGGTCGACGCGTGCATGCAAAAGTGCAAAGGAACAGCCTTGCACGGCGGTGATCGCCACACAGGACACAGACGCAACACACGGGGAAACCTGTTGGACGGTGCGTTGACGAGGAGTTCCTGAATTTCCTCGTGGCGTATTACAAAAAGTTACATGTATCGAACCTTCGCCGTACGAATGTTCTGCGCCGCGCGCCGAATTAGCTTTGCGCGTTTGGTTATTGGACGTCATCGAGGGCATTTTCCTAGACTGGTCGTTCGCCTGAATCGGCAATCACCCCATCCAAATCGAAAGGAATCATCCATGCAACGTCGCCAACTGTTTCGCCTGCTCGGCAGTCTCTCGCTCGCACTGGCCATCGGCTCGCTGGGGACGATGGGCGTCCATGCGGCCGACAAACCGCTCAAGGTCGGCGTGCGCGGCGGTGTCGACGAGGAGATCTGGGAGGTCGTCACGAAGGTGGCGAAATCGCGTGGCCTGAACGTCGAGACGGTGGTCATCACCGGGACGGCGAGCCCGAATGAAGCGCTCAACAACGGCGATCTCGACGCCAACTCGTTCCAGCACATTCCGTTCCTGCGCGATCAGGTCAAACAGCGCGGCTACAAGATCGTGTCGGTGGGCGACACGCTGATCTCGCCCATCGCTTTCTACTCGAAGAAGTACAAGTCGCTCGAAGCGTTGCCCACGGGCGCGAAGATCGGCCTGCCGAACGATCCGAGCAACCAGACCCGTGCGCTCGTGATCCTGCGTGACCATGGTCTCATCAAGCTGCGCGACGGCTTCGATCCGTACACCGGCACGGCCACGCTCGCCGACGTCACGGCCAATCCGCGCAAGCTCGAGTTCATCGAGAGCGCCTCGGTCGTGCTGGCCCGCTCGCTGCCCGACGTCGACGCCTCGGCCATCGTCAACAGCTTCGCCTATCAGGCCGGTCTGATCGCCACGCGCGACGGCATCGCCGTGGAGAAGCGCGAGAACAATCCGTACGTGAACATCATCGCCGTGCGCGAGAAGGACAAGAACGCGCCTTGGGTCGCGCCGCTGGTCAAGGCTTATCAGTCTGACGAGGTGCGCAAGTTTATCGAGACGAAGTATCAGGGCTCGGTTGTCCCGGCGTTCTGAGGCGGGACGCGAGGGAAGAACGACCGAATAGCGACGAAATAGCGACGAAAGCGACGAAAGCGACACCAGACGCGTCGCTCGCCAGACGCCGCGCGTCACACGTCACCAGCGAGGAACATGCGATGACTACCCGACATACTTCGACGGCCCCCGTCACCCGGCTGCCCACGGCGGCGCTCCGCGAGGTCGCGCACATCACGTTCGATGGGCTCGGCAAGATTTACCCGGGCGCATCGAGCGCCGCGCTTCAAGACATCTCGTTCGCGGTGCAACGCGGCGAGAGCTTCGGCATCATCGGGCGCAGCGGCGCGGGAAAATCCACGCTCCTGCGTACGATCAATGCGCTGGAGCTGCCGAGCAGCGGGCACGTCAAGGTCGACGGCATCGATGTCGCGACGCTCGACGAAGACGCGCTGGTCGGCCTGCGCTGCCGCATCGGCATGATCTTCCAGCACTTCAATCTGCTCTCGGCGAAGACGGTTTTCGAGAACGTTGCGCTGCCGCTGCGCGTGGCGGGGGTGCCCAAAGCGCAGATCGCCCCGCGCGTGAACGAACTGCTCTCGCTCGTGGGACTGTCCGGTAAAGCCGACGCCTATCCCGCGATGCTCTCGGGCGGCCAGAAGCAGCGCGTGGGCATTGCGCGAGCCCTCGTGCACCGCCCCGAGGTGCTGCTGTGCGACGAGGCGACCTCGGCACTCGACCCGGAAACGACCGACGCCATCCTCACGCTGCTCGGCGACGTGCAGCGCGAGTTCGGGCTGACGGTCGTGCTCATCACCCACGACATGGGCGTGATCCATCAGGCCTGCGACCGCGTGCTGGTGCTCGATCAGGGACGCATTGCCGAGCTGGGCCCCGTCGAAGAGGTCTTCGCGAATCCGCTGGCCGAAGCGACACGGGCGTTGCTGCGTCCGCTTCAACACGCGTGGCAAGGACGCCTTGCGGCGTCGGCTACACGTCCGCAGGCGCAGGTTCACGCCCTCTGAATTTCCCGGAAACCCCATGTTCGATAAATATCTGCGCGCGCTTGGCGAAACCCTGTTGATGGTGACGAGCGCTTGCGCCATCGTCTTCGCCGTCGGGATGTTGTTGGCCGTGGTGCTGGTCGTGACCGCGCCGGGCGGTCTGGCGCCGCGGCCGCGTCTGAACCGGGCGCTGTCGGTCGTCGTGAACCTGTTTCGCGCCGTGCCGTTCATCATTCTCCTGGTCGCGCTGTTGCCCGTCACACGCTGGATCGTCGGCACGACGATGGGGACGTGGGCGGCCGTGGTGCCGCTCGCCGTGCATCTGATTCCCTTCTTCGCCCGCGTGACGCAAGTCGGCCTGCGCGAGATCGACCCGGGCCTGATCGAAGCGGCGCGTGCGATGGGGTGCCGCCGCTGGCATATCGTGCGGCACGTGTTGCTGCCCGAGGCGCTGCCTGCGATTCTCGGCGGCGCAACGGTGACGGTCATTGCGATGGTCGGCGCGTCGGCAATGGCCGGAGCCGTCGGAGCGGGCGGTCTGGGCGACCTGGCAGTGCGCTACGGCTACGAGCGCTATGAGACGAGCGTCATGTTCAACGTGATCGTGATCCTCGTTGTACTCGTCACGCTGGTGCAGTTCACCGGCGAGCGGCTCGCGCGCCGCGTCGATCACCGTCGCTGATGCCGTGTCGATGGCATCGCGAAACACGATGGCATCGCGAAATAAAAAGGGCCGCTTGCGCGGCCCTGCCGACTGATCGGATCCGGACGATCGCTGTCCGGATCACGTAATCAGATCATCCCATCAATACCCCAGTGCCAGACCCGTATTGCGGCGCGGATCGTTCGCGCCGTAGTAGCGGTTCTTGCCGATCGGCTTGCCGCCGAGCGACGGTGCACCGACGAGAATGGCGGCAATGTGGTTCGCCGGTTGCGGGCCGGCAAACTTCTGGCCCCAGCTCTCGAGGATCTTCTGCGTGTCCGGGCTCAGCGCGAACGGCTCGATGTTGGTGGCTTCCGGCATCCACTGCTGGTGGAAGCGCGG
>Ga0181519_10003592_pt1 | contig 12745 bp, 16 predicted proteins | sample PEATcosm2014_Bin_26_FD_121102 | JGI IMG/M metagenome (GOLD analysis project Ga0181519, IMG submission 121102) | Peatland microbial communities from MTU Mesocosm Facility, Houghton, MI, USA - PEATcosm2014_Bin02_10_metaG | ecosystem: Environmental > Terrestrial > Soil > Wetlands > Peat | place... | reverse complement strand
TCGTTCCGACGCCATCGCGCTCAGATCAAGATGATTTCAGGTACCATCACCTGAAATCTGAATCTTGATCTATTTCAATAAGGTAGAGCGCGATTCAGGCGTCGTTCCGACGCCATCGCGCTCTAGCGGCCGACGCCGAGGGCGAGGGCCAGGCGCACGAGTTCGGACAGGCTCTTCGCGCGCATCTTTTCCATGACCCGGGCGCGGTGGATTTCGACCGTGCGCGGGCTGATGCCGAGGTCATAGGCCATCGATTTGTTCGGCAGCCCGGCGACCAGCCCGTCCAGCACTTCGCGTTCGCGCGGCGTCAGGGTTTCGAGCCGGGCGCGGATTTCGTCCGCAGGTTCGGCCGGCGCCGTACGCCGGCGCGCCGCCTGGTCGAGGGCGCGGCGCAGCGTTTCGACGATCGTCGTGGCCGGAAACGGTTTCTCGATGAAATCCACCGCACCGGCCTTCATGGCGCGAACCGCGAGCGGCACGTCGGCATGGCCGGTCATGACCACGACCGAGAGACCCGGATAGGCCGCCGCGACACGCTCCTGCAGCGCCAGCCCGTCCATGTCCGGCATGCGGATATCGGTCAGCAGGCAACCGACGGCGCTGGTCGGACAGGAGGCCAGGAAGGCTTCGGCCGAGGCGAAGGCGCGCACCGGCAGCCCATGCGTCTCGAGCAGCGCGATCAGCGATTCGCGAACCGCTTCGTCATCGTCGACGAGATGAATGATGGCCGCATCGTTCATGGCGGCGTCACGACTCGGCCGGATCGGCACCGGCATCAGCCGGGTTCAGGGTAAAACGGAAGATTGTGCCGCCGCCCGGATTGGGCTCGGTGGTCAGCGTGCCGCCATGGGCTTCGATGATCGAACGCGATATCGACAGGCCTACCCCCATGCCCTGGCTCTTGGTCGTGACGAAAGGCTGAAAGAGTTGGCTCATCACCTCTTTCGCGAGGCCGGGGCCGGTATCCGCGACCGCGATCCCGATCGTGCCATCCTCGGTCAGCGCCGCCGTGATTGTCAACTCGCGCCTGGCGCCGCCTTGCATCGCCTCGATCGCGTTGCGGATGAGGTTGATCAGCACTTGCTGAATCTGCACGCGGTCCATCGACGCGTCGGGCAGGTCGGGCGCAAACGCCATCGCGATCTTCACCCCGGAATCCTTGGCGCCGAGCACCGCGAGCCCGATGCCTTCTTCGAGCACGGGGACGACCGCTTCGGCGCGGATCTGGATTTCGCCGCGCTCGACGAAGCGGCGCAGCCGGCGGATGATCTGCCCGGCGCGGTCGGCCTGGACGGCGGCCTTGGCGATGAAGTCCGCGGCCTTGGGCGAAACGCCGGGCTGACCCTCCAGCAGCCGCTGCGCCGCCGCCGCGAAATTGGCCACGGCGGTCAGCGGCTGGTTCAACTCATGTGCGATGGCTGCCGCCATCTGGCCCATGGCGGACAGCCGCGAGACGTGCAGCAGCTCGACCTGCAGGTCCTGGGCGCGTTTTTCGACGCGCTGGCGGTCGGTCAAATCCTGCACGAAGCCGGTGAAGTAACGGCGGCCGCCGAGGCGCATCTCGGCCACCGCGAGTTCCATCGGAAAGGTCGACCCGTCGCGGCGCTGGCCGGCGACGACCCGGCCGATGCCGATGATCCGCCGCTCGCCAGTCGCGAGGTAACGCGCCAGATAGCCATCGTGCCGCGAGCGGTAGGGCTCCGGCATCAGCATGCTGACATTCCCGCCGGCCGCCTCGGCGCCGGTCCAGCCGAACAGTCTTTCGGCCGAACTGCTGAGGGAATCGATGGTGCCGCGCTCATCGATGACGATGATCGCCTCCGGCACGGTTTCGACGATCGTCCGCAATCGCGCGGCGGTCTGGCGCAGTTCTTCGCTCGCGCGCAGTTCGTCCGTCATATCATGAATGACGCCGACGAACCGGCCGCCGCTGGCGCGATCGGCTTCCGGCAGTTCACCGACCGACAGGTACATGGGAAAGACGCTGCCGTCGCGCCGCTTGCCCTGGACGTTCCGGCCGCTGCCGATGATGCGCTTTTCGCCGGTCTCGCGGTAGTGCCGCAGATAGGAATCGTGCTGCTCGACATAGGGCGGGGGCATGAGCATGCGCACATTCTGCCCGATCACCTCCTCCGGCGCGTAGCCGAAGAGCCGGCGGCAGCCCTGGTTGAACAGCCGGATCGTGCCGGCCTCGTCGATGATGACGATACCGTCGACGACCGTGTCGATGATCGTGCGTACCCAGGCGTCGCGCTGCGGCATGGTTCGAGCGTTCCGGGTTGCCGTGCCGGCCGGCAGATCAGCGGCATCTTTGACCTGTGTCAAGGACGCGGATGCTGACTTCGTCCAGGGTTCCCGGCAATTGCTGATAGTGCCCGACAATCATACAAAAGGAGGGGTGCCCGTGTTCAAGGATATCCTCGTGCATGTCGACTCATCGGATGCGTCGGCCCGGCGGCTGGCGCTGGCGGCGCAACTCGCCGAACTGAGTGAAGCGCATCTGACCGGCCTGCATGTGAAATGGCTCCAGGAAAACCTCTATTGGGCCGACCCCTATGCCGCCGGCTACATCATCGAAGCCGCGACCCAGAGCGCCAATGCCGAGGCGGTGCGGGCCGAGGAGCAGTTTCGGGTCGGTGTCGCGGCGGGCGCGCTGGCCAGCGAGTGGCGCGTCGTCACCGGTCCGCTGGTGCGCAGCGTGGCGCTGCATGGCGGCCTGGCCGACCTGATCGTGGTCGGTCAGCACGATCCGGACAATGAGGCCGGTATCGAATCCAGCGGCCTCGCGGAGCAGGTCGTGCTCGCCTCCGGGCGCCCCTGCCTGATCGTCCCGTTTGCCGGCAGTTTCCCGACCTTGGGCGAGCGCGTGCTGGTCGCCTGGAACGGCAGCCGCGAAGCCGTCCGCGCGGTCAATGACGCGCTGCCCTTCCTCAAGCGGGCGGCCAAAGTCTATGTCCTCTCGGTCTCGCCGGGCGGCGCCAAGAATCCGGGCGACGACGAGGTGCCGACCGACATCGCCGCGCATCTGGCGCGGCACGGCGTCACCGTCGAGGCGCAAAGCGATGTCGCCGCCGATATCTCGATCGGCGAGCTTCTGCTGTCGCGCATCGCCGATCTGTCCGTCGATCTGCTGGTCGCCGGCGCCTATGGTCATTCGCGCCTGCGCGAACTGGTCATGGGCGGCGTGACGCGCACGTTGCTCGAAGAGATGACGGTGCCGATCCTCATGTCGCATTGAGGCCGGGCCGTCGCACGGGGTTCAGCCGGTGGCCGGCGCGACGCCGGTTCTGCGCCGCCGCCGGTATCGAGCGCCGCTCCGTCGGCGTGCAGAATATGCGTCTGGCCGAAGCCAGGGCGCTGCCCCCGCTCAACTGCACGAAGCACAAGACGCAGCTCTCGGCGGCAGCAAGTCCGGCTGATCCTGGTCGCGCTCTTTCGCGCCGATATTTGATCGGCGTCAAGCAAAACCGGCGGCGGATGGTGTTGATTGGCGGCGTCGCGACGCCGACGAAAAGAAACAGGAGAACGACATGTCCGATCAGACCGACAAGCCGGCGGGCGCCGACCAGACCGCGCCGCGTTCGTCGCTGCCCTATACGTTCAGCGCCTTGCACAATGACATCAATCAGTTGTTTCACCGTCTCAAGGACGGGCTGACATCGCAGGCGCCGACCAGCACCACGCATGCGAGCTGGCTGGATAGCGGCTTCCCGTCGGTGATCGCCGATGTGACCGAAGGTGCCCAGGCCTTCCGGATCGCCGTCGAATTGCCCGGCGTCGGGCCCGACGATGTCGAACTCTCGATCACCGGCGACACGCTGACGCTCAAAGGCGAAAAGCGCGAAGAGGTCGAAGAGAAGGGCAAGACGATCCATCTCTTCGAGCGCAGCTACGGCGAATTTCAGCGGGTGTTCCATTTGCCCAACGGCATCGACCGCGACCGGATCAGCGCGAATTTCGACAAGGGCGTGCTGGCGATCATTCTGCCGAAGGCGCCGGCCGGCGCCGCTGAGCAGACGAAGACCTATATCCCGATCGGCTGATCCGCCACCGGCTCCGCCGGCCGCGGCTTCAGCGCCGCCGGCGGAAATCCCGCAAGATCTCGCGCGCGGCATTGTGCCCGGGCGCCCCGGTGACGCCGCCGCCGGGATGCGTCCCCGACCCGCACATATAAAGGCCGGGCAAGGGGCCGCGGTAATCGGCATGGCCCAGCATCGGGCGCGCCGAGAAGATCTGGTTGAGATCGAGCGCGCCGTGAAAGATATCGCCGCCGACGAGGCCGAAGGTGCGTTCCAGATCGAGCGGGCTCAGCACTTGGCGCGCGATCACCGACGCCTTGAAATTGGGCGCGAAACGGTCGACCGTGTCGATCATCAGATCGGCGACCGCCTCGCGGCGCTCGTCCCAGGACGCGCCGTCCGGCAGCACCGGCGCCACGTGCTGGCAGAACAGGCTGGCAACGTGCGCGCCGTTCGGCGCCAGCGTGCCGTCGAGCGTCGACGGGATGACCAGCTCGACGATCGGGCGTTGCGACCAGCCGAGCCGCCTGGCATCGGCGAAGGCCTGTTCCATATAGGCGAGGCTGGGCGCCAGGATGATTCCGGAGGCGTGATGCTCCGCCATGTCGCGTCCGGGCAGGGCGATGAAATCCGGCAATTCGCTGAGCGCCACATTCATGCGGAACGTGCCCGAGCCGCAGCGCCAGCGCCGGATCCGTTCGAGAAACTCGGGCGGCAGCGCCGCCGGATCGATGAGATCGCGATAGAGCAGCTTCGGATTGAGGTTCGAGACGATCGCCGCCGCGCGCAACGTTTCGCCGTGTTCCGTCACGACGCCGACGGCCTTGCCGCCTTCGACCAGAACCTCGCGGACCCCGGCGCCGGTCCGGATTTCCGCGCCCCCGGCTTCGGCCGACCGCGCCATCGCCTGGGTGATCGCCCCCATGCCGCCGATCGCATGACCCCAGGCGCCCTTCCTGCCGTTCACCTCGCCGAAGCAATGATGCAGCAGTACGTAGGCGGAACCGGCCTGGTACGGGCTCGCATAATTGCCGACGATGCCGTCGAAGCCATAGGCCGCCTTGATCGGGTCGCTCTCGAACCAGGAATCGAGATAATCGCCGGCCGACATGGCGAAGAGATCGAGCAGGTCGCGCCGCTGTCCGAGATCGAGCCGGCCGAGGCGCTGGGCAAGCTTTCCGGCCTCGAACAGCGCCGGCAGCTCGGCCAGCCATGAGCCGCCGGCGAAATTCGGCGGCGTCTCCAGCACCAGCGCGCGCAGCACATCGGCGATGGCCTCCAGCCTGGCACCGTAATCCGCCAGACGGTCGGCGTCGCGGCGCGAGAACTTCGCCACCTCGTCATAGGTCCTGGCGCCGCCGATCTTCAGAGAGCGCCCGTCTTCGAGCGGCAGGAAATTGGCAAGGCGCCGCTCGACGATGCGCAGCCCATGCGCCGGCAGCTCCAGATCGGCGATGATCTTCGGATTGAGCAGCGAGACGGTATAGGCGGCGACCGAATTGCGGAATCCGGGATGGAATTCCTCCGTGACCGCGGCGCCGCCGACCACGGCGCGCCGTTCCAGCACGGTGACGCTCAAGCCGGCCTTGGCCAGATAGGCCGCGCAGACCAGCCCGTTATGGCCGCCGCCGACGATGATGACGTCGCGCATCACGCGACCGGCCGGTCAGGGCGCCACCACCTCGGTCCAGCCATGCGGATCGTTGGTCTCGCCATACTGGATCGCGACGATCGCGTCGTAGAGCTGCTTGGTGAGCGCGCCGGTCTTGCCGCCATTGATCACCAGCCGGCGATCCTTGTACCCCAATTCGCCGACCGGCGAGACGACCGCGGCCGTGCCGGTGCCCCACATCTCGGCCAGAGTGCCGGCATCGCCGGCCGCCAGCACCTCGTCGATCGAGATCGGCCGCTCGGACACTTTGAGGCCCCAGTCGCGCAGCAATGTCAGGATCGAATCACGCGTGACGCCGGCCAGGATCGAGCCGTTGAGCGGCGGGGTGACGATCTCGTCGCCGATCTTGACCATGATGTTCATGGTCCCGACCTCGTCGAGATATTTGTGCTGGACCCCGTCGAGCCACAGCACCTGGGTATATCCCGCGCGCTTGGCGACCTCGCCGCCATAGAGGCTCGCGGCATAGTTCGCCGCGGTCTTGGCAGCGCCGGTGCCGCCGGGCACGGCGCGGACATATTGGTCGGAGGCCAGGATCTTCACCGGGTTCATGCCTTCGGCGTAATAGGGGCCGACCGGCGATAGGATCAGGAAATAGCGATAGGTCTTGGCCGGGCGCACGCCGAGAAAGCCTTCGGTGGCGATCACCGTCGGCCGCAGATAGAGCGCCGTGCCCGGCTTCGACGGCACCCAGGCGCGATCGACGGCGACCAGCCGGCGGAAGGATTCGAGAACCAGCTCCGGGTCGAGCAGCGGGATGCACATCCGCTCGGACGACCGGTTCAGCCGCTCGGCGTGGGCCCGCGGGCGGAACAGGCGGACGGCGCCGTCGGGTCCGCGAAACGCCTTCAGCCCGTCGAACACGGCTTGGGCGTAATGCAGGGCGGCGCAGGCCGGGTCGAGCGAGAACGGGGCGAGCGGCCGGATCTGCGGATCGTGCCAGCCGCGTGCCTCGTCGTAATCCATGACGAACATGTGGTCGGTGAAGATCGAGCCGAAGGGCAGATTGTCGTCGCTCGGCCGCTCCTTGGGCGCGGTGGTGAGGATCGTGGCGATGCTCGTCATGGCGGTCCGGCTCCCTGATGCCTGATGCTTCTTCTACAGCATAGGAAGGCGCCGGACGCCACCCTCCTCGCACTCCGGCGACGGCGGATCTGACCCGCCCGAATCGACCGGCAGGTTACCGGCGAGCGCTCAGCGCTGCTCCACCGTGAACCGGCCGGCGCCGCCGGTTCCGCGAGTCCGGCGCCATGCATCGACACAATCGATACCGGCCGCCGATACCGGCCGCGCCGAGCGCATCGCCAAGGCTTCGGCCGAGCATGCGATGGCATCCGGCGCCGGCCGCAGTGTTGCATAAACTCCGCTGTTTGACGGAAGTTCGGCCCCGGCGGTCCGGCTTGGGTAAAGTCATGATATAGCGGGGAACGATACGCTCGGCCGCCTGTTTTGGACTCCGGTGAGGGAGCTGATCCAGGTGTCGAGCGACGGCGGTTGATGCGTGCGACGCAACAATCGCGGACGGGGAATTCCTGCGCTGCGGGATGGGAGCGGGCAAATAAATGCGTAGACGGGCATCGGCCAGCCGCCGGGATCGGCGAGGATCGCGTCCGCCGCCGGCGAGCACGGCGATGCTGCCGGGGCACCGGTCGGCGCCGGTCGAGATCGGGGCTCAAAGCCGGATCGGCAGCTTGTTGCGGGCAATGTATGATTCGGCCCTGAAGGAGCCGGTGCCGCAGCGCTTGCTCGATGTGTTGAAGCAAACGGATGCATCGGCCGAGACGGCATTGCGGAGCGTCGCCGAGGACGAGTTCAAGCAGCCGGACGGGAGATGACGCGCGCGGACGGTGCCGTGCCGCCCGGCGCTGATTGGCTCCTTAGGAGGTCGGCGGTGGAATTGCTGTTTCCGATGGTGTCCGAGGCGCAACAGGAAACCGTGCCCGCTGCGCCTCAGCCCTTCGCCCAGCCGCAGCAGCGCTATTCGATCCTGCTGGTCGACGACGATGCGCTGGTCAGCATGAGCACGGCCGCCATGATCGAGGCGCTGGACCATAGCGCGTTCGAGGCCGCGTCGGCCGCCGAGGCGCTGGAGATACTGCGTGCGGGCATGCCGATCGACTGCGTCATCACCGACCAGACGATGCCGGGGACGACCGGCATCGAACTGGCCCGCATGATGCGCACGGAGTGGCCGCTGCTTCCGGTGATTCTGGCGACCGGCTATGCCGATCTCCCGGACAGCGAAATCGCCGGCCTGCCGCGGCTGGCCAAGCCCTATCGGCTGAACGCGTTGGCCGCGGCTTTGAGCCGCGTGCTCCATGGCCGACAGCCGGCGCTTTTGGCGCCGGCGCAGCGGGCAAACGCGCCTTAGAGCGCGATGGCGTGGGCGCGACGCCTGAATCGTGTTCAACCTTACTGAAATAGCTCAAGCTGATTTCAGGTGATCGCGACTGAAATCAGCTTGACCTAGAACTGCGGTTTCGAAATTCCGGTTTGAGGGGGCCGCTGCTGGACAGATGTTCGGAGAGTTCGGAATCGATCCGCAAGAGCGAGGCGATTTCCGGTGCCGATGCCCGGCGCGGTCCCGCGCCGGACGGCGGGCCGAACGCATTCGCCCCGCCGCCCGATTGTGTTAGGGCTTGAGCGCGTCCCGGACCGCGTCCTTGGCGCCGCCGACGGCGTTCTGGATCTTGCCGGCGGCCTTTTCCGCAGCGCCTTCGGTGCGCAGCTTGCTGTCGCCGGTGGCCTTGCCGACCGCTTCCTTGACCGCGCCCTTCACCTGATGGCCGGCGCCTTCGATACGATCTTTGTCCATGACATCCTCCTATCTACCATCTGGAAACTCCCGGCGGCGCGGGAAGTTCCCGAATTCGGCGACAGGATCCGGTTCTAATCTCCGGTCCAGGCGGCGATCGTCAGCACGGCATCGGCGAAAGCATCCGGCGCCTCCTGCGGCAGGTTGTGGCCGGCGCGCGCGACCAGGCGGTGCTCGCAGCGGCCGGTGAAGCCGCGGAGCGGCCGCGCCGCCGTGCCGTAGATCGCCGCGACGCCGTCATCCGTGCCGTCGAGAATCACCGCAGGCACCGTGATCGGCGGGCGCGCCGCCAATTGCCGCTCGATCGGCTCCAGCGCCGGATCGCCGGCGGCCAGCGCGAAACGGTGCCGGTAGGAATGGATCACGGTTTCGACGAAATCGGGGTTGTCGAAGGATGCCGCCGTCCGCTCGAAAACGGCATCGTCGAAATCCCAGAGCGGCGACCACAGGCGCCAGAGCAGGCGGCACAGCGCCCGGCGATTCGCCGCCAGCCCGGCGCGGCCGCGCTCGCCGTGGAAGTAATACTGGTACCACAGGCGGTGCTCGGTCTCGGGCGCGGCCGGGATGCCGGCGCGGGCGATGTCCTGGATGGTGTAGCCATTGACCGAGACCAGGCCGCGCGCGCGCTCCGGCCACAGCGCGGCGACGCTGCAGGCGGCCCGGCCGCCCCAATCATAACCACCGAGCACCGGCGCCTTGAGGTCGAGCGCCGCGATCAGCGCCAGCAAATCGGCGGCGAGCGCGGCCTGCTGCCCGGAACGCGGTGTCGCGGCCGCGCGGAACCCGGTCGGGCCGAAGCCGCGCAGATAGGGCACGACGACGAAGGCGCCGGCCGCGGCCAGGCGCGGCGCCACGGCATCATAAGCGCGGATATCGTAGGGAAAGCCGTGCAGCAGTACGACCGGCCAGCCGTCGCGCCGGCCATGCGCCTCGTAAGCGACGGCGAGAACGCCGGCCTCGATGAATTCGGTCACGATGCGGTCCTTTCCTCGCCGACCCGATAGAGCGACGCCAATTGTCCGGCCATCGCCGCCAGCCGGGCGCGCAATTCCGGCGGCTCCAGCACTTCGAGGTCGACGCCGAAGCGCAGGAAATCCATGGCCGCCTCGCCGACCGAGATAACCGGCAGGGTGACGCGCCGCCGGCCATCGCATTCCGGCGCGCCGATCGCCATGGCCGCGCGGGCATGCGGTGTCGCCAGCCGTTCGAGCAGTCTCAGCCCGGCCGCGGTGACCCGGACGACGGCGTCGAGGCGGTACATCTCCGTCTCGACCCGCCGCGTCGATTCTTGCCAGTACCGGGCGAGGTCGAAGCCGTCCGGCCGCTCGAAGCGCTCGTCGCAGGGATCGAGTTCCAGGATCCGGGCGATCCGGTAGGTCCGGGCGCCGCCTTCGCCCCGGTCCGCGGCGCGCGCAACCAGATACCAGGCGCCGCTCTTCAGCACGAGGCCGAGCGGATCGACCCGCCACTCGCGCTCCGCTTTCCAACTGCGATAGCGCATGCGCAGCCGGTTCTGGGCCCACACCGCATTGGCGATCACCGGCAGGCAGGCCGGCTGTTCGCCTTCCGCGAACCAGGCCGGCGCGTCGAGATGGAAGCAGGCGCGCATCCGCTCGGCCCCGGCGCGCAGCTCTTCCGGCAGCGCCACCAGCAGCTTCAACTGGGCGGCCGCCATCGCCGCGCCCAAGCCCAGATCGGCGGCCGGACCGCTGAGCCCGGCCAGGAACAGCGCTTCCGCCTCGCGCGCCGAGAGGCCGTTGAGCCTTGTGCGATAGCCGTCGAGCAGGCGATAGCCGCCCTCGGCGCCGCGTTCGGCATAGACCGGTATGCCGGCGGCGCTCAGCGCATCGATGTCGCGATAGATCGTGCGCAGCGAGACTTCGCAGGCATCGGCCAGGCTCTGCGCCGTCACGCGGCCGCGCGCCTGAAGCGTGGTGAGGATCGACAGCAGCCGGCTTGCCCGCATGAAAATAGCCTAAACCAACCTGACAGGATCTGTCAGGTATGATCGGTTAGGCTCTGCCCCGTCCGTTTCTTTCGTCGCACCGAACAGGAGCATCCTCATGGCCCAATCCGACACGATCACGCTCTACCACGCGCCGCATACGCGCTCGGCCGGCGTGCTCACGCTCCTCGAAGAGCTGGGCGCGCCTTACGAATTGAAGGTCATCAATTTCAAGAAGGGCGAGCAGCGCCAGCCGGAATACCTGGCGGTCAACCCGCTGGGCAAGGTGCCGGCGATCACCCATCAGGGCGCCCTGGTGACCGAGCAGGTCGCGATCTTCATCTATCTGGCCGATCTGTTCCCGGCGGCCGGCCTCGCCCCGGCGCTCGCCGATCCGGCGCGCGGCCCGTATCTGCGCTGGCTGGTCTATTATGCGGCCTGCTACGAGCCGGGCCTGGTCGACAAGGCGCAGAAGCGCGAACCCGGCCCGATCGCCATGTCGCCCTATGGCGATTTCGACGTGATGCTGGGCAATGTCGTCAAGCAATTGAGCGCCGGTCCCTATCTCCTGGGCGAGCGCGTGTCGGCGGCGGATGTGCTGTGGGGCATGGCGCTCAGCTGGGGCACCAGCTTCGGCCTGGTGCCGTCGAGCCCGCCGGTCGCCGCTTATGTGGCGCGCATGACGGCGCGGCCGGGTTTCGTCAAGGCGGCCGCCATCGATGCCGATCTGCTCGCCAAGCAGGAAGCGGCGGGCTGACGAGGCGTCGGGCGGCGGTTTGCGGGCATCGGACCGCAAGCCGCCGCCGGTACCGCCCCTCCGACCGGCGACAGGCGCATGGCGGGGCGCGCGCCGGCTACAGCAGCGCGTCGAGACCCTTGCGGCGGATGATGTTCAACAGCACCAGCGCCGGCCCGATCGGCTGTCTCGTGCCGTTTTCGAGCTGCGAGATATAGCCGGCGGTCACGCCGAGATAGCGACCCATCACCCCTTGGCTGAGATTCGCGGCGTCCCTGAGCGCGCGGATTTCGGCAGCGCTGATCGGCTCCACCAGCGCCGCCGTGCGGTCGCCCAGATGGCGCATCGTGATCTTGTCCTTCGCGGCTGCATCCAAAACGCCGGCCCGCCGCATGTCCTCGGCGGTCTCCACCAGCGCCGTCGTCAAGCGTTCGGCTTCAGCATTCACCGTCATCGCGCACCTCCTGCACCTCACCGTCCTTCAGCGCGCCGTCGATCCGCGCGGCATCGGCGGCCAGCCAGGCCGCGCCGATCTCGTGCAGACTGAGCCATTCGTCCGGCGTGATCGGCACCCGTTCGCGCTTCTCGAAACCATAGAGAAACAAGGCCCGATGGCCCGGGCGGTACGCCATCAGCAGGCGAAAATCGCCGGCCAGGCCGCTGCCGGGACGGGCGACGCGCTGCTCGATGATCCCCGCGCCGTGATCGGCAACGATCTCCCCGCGCCCGGCGCGCTCGACGGCCTCGATCAAGCCCCGATCCGCCAGACGCGCCCGGCGGGCATAGCGCGCAAACCACCTGGTCTTGAAGATCCGCAAATCGGCACCATCATGCGAGAAATCATAGCATGGGAAGCATAGAGACGAGAGCTTCGTCGCTCCACACCTCTTTGCCGCTACGGGCGGAGCCCGGCCACGGCGTGGGCGATGTCGAGGCGGCCGAGGCCGAGCTGGGGCAGGCGTGCGACGAAGAGCTGGTCAAGCTTGGTCGATCAAAACAGGGAGGGTGACGGAGATACCGTTGCGTCCCGAGCTTCGTGGAATTGCAATGATCTCGGCCTCCGGCGGCATTGGCCGTGCCACCCGAGTCAGCCCGGGCCGTCCGTGCCCCGGCTTCGCGCGCTCAAGCGACTCTGGATTGCGGCGATGAATTCGCCGGGCGCATCGACATAGGCAGCGACGGCGGTGACGGACCGCGCGCCGCCATAGAGGTAATTCGCCGTTACCGGCCGGGCGAATTCGATCAGGACATTGGGCGGCTGTAGCAGGCAGGTCTGCAGGATTTCCGGCGCCTTGGCGATCGATCCGGAGCCGGGCCTTACGGTCGAAACGGCATCGATCGGCGCCCGAATGGATTTCAGAAGGCCGAGAGAGATCGAGATTTCCGTCGATGTTACGATGGCGGGGCGCAGATGCAGCAACCGCACGGTGCCGAGACAGCGGTTCTCACTATGACGGAAGTTGGCAGGGTTTGAGGTTTTGAAGGGTGCGCGGGGCGTGGTGGGAGGATTAGGCGCGCTGTGGTGGAGGTACTCCTGTTATGATTGTGCGCATGAGCG
>Ga0181519_10003590_pt1 | contig 12745 bp, 11 predicted proteins | sample PEATcosm2014_Bin_26_FD_121102 | JGI IMG/M metagenome (GOLD analysis project Ga0181519, IMG submission 121102) | Peatland microbial communities from MTU Mesocosm Facility, Houghton, MI, USA - PEATcosm2014_Bin02_10_metaG | ecosystem: Environmental > Terrestrial > Soil > Wetlands > Peat | place... | reverse complement strand
CGGGTCGGCGAGGATGCTGGGGCGGAGGAGATTGTCGGGGTTGAGCCACGCCTCGCGCGTGCCCTGGTCGATCATCTGCTGCATGGACATCATGCCGTGACGGGCGGAGGGCTCCCACTGGGCTTCCATTCCTAGTTTCACAAACGCTGTCACGATGCCGGTGTCCTGGCAGATGGGACGATGGCCCTCGGCGCACATGCGGGAGTTGATGAGGATCTGCGCGATGGCGTCCTTGGCGGCGTGGGACTGCTCGTGCTCGTAGGCGCGGGCGAGGCTGGCGATGTAATCGACGGGGTGGTAGAAGCTGATGTATTGCAGCGCGTCGGCTACGGAGCGGATTACGTCGTCCTGGCGGATGATGGTCATAAGGGCCTCCGCATCATTCTATGGCGTGGGGACGACTTTCGGCACGGCCAAAGACCCGGTGCTACTTCTGGCGGCCAAAGCGGTAGACCACGCCCATCTCGAAGCCGGCGTTGTTCTCCAGCGTTCCGCCGAAGGTGGTGGCGGTGTAGCTGGGCGTGATGCGGAAGGCGAGGTTGGGGTAGAGGTTGAGGTCTAGGCTGCCGCCGATGGAGAAGGCCGGGCGCGCGCTGGTGGAAGGCCAGAGGCCGAGGTTGGCCGCGGAGATACCCTTGGAGTCGCCGTCGAACTTGCCGATGGCCGTGCCGCCGAGGACGAAGGCGCTGAGGGCGGTCTTCTGGCGCAGGCGGAAGCGATAGGTGGGGCCGGCAAGGAAGGGGTACTCGGAGATCTGCGGGCGTCCGACGAGAGTGGCGTAGGGATTGAGGTTCTCGATCTTGGCGTTGCCGTATGCGCCGCGCACCTCGCCGGTAAGGCCGAGGTTGCGGTTGAAGTAGTAGGTGGTATTCATCCAGAAGGCAATCTCGCTGTTCTTCTGGGTGAACTGGCCGGAGCGGAAACGGAGATAGCCGCCGCCGCCGGCGACCTCCCAGCGATGGGTGTAGGTGTCGGCGATCTGGCGCTCGATGCGTGCCTTGCGGTTGGCGTTGGTCTCGCGACCGGAGCGGCGCGCGTTCTGCGCGAGGGCGGAGGGTGCCGAGAGTGCCGCGACCAACAATACTGCTGGCAAAAGCTGTATGCTACGAACGAAACGGAACGGCGAACGAAAGATCAACGAGAGCTCCTGCGGTCGCCTCCATTTTTTGAGCCGTTGGAGGCGAGGTTGGCGCGACGGAGTTGTCCGCCGACAGCCACTTCCCTATTAGAACATCCAACGCGGCTTCATGGCGCGGCGGGATTAGAAGGAGAGGATTCCATGGCGAAGAGCAGAGCTTCTGGCGGCGGAGGCGGCAAGGTATTTCTTGGATTTTTGCTGGGGTTGGCAGTGGCAGCGGGCGGCGCGGCGGCTTATTTGCACTGGGGCCCGGTGCCGGTGGCGACTGCGGACAAGCCACTGCCGTTCGAGAAGGCGATTGTGAGCGTGCCGCTGAAGGCGCGCATCGCAAGCCAGATGCAGCCCGCGCCATTCGGCACCGATGAGGACGCCTTCGAGGGCGGGGCTCATGTGTACCGCACACAGTGCGCGGGATGCCATGGCACGCCGGGGCACGATGTTGCGTTTGCAAAGGAGATGTATCCGGCGGCTCCGCAACTGTGGAAGAAGCACGCCAAGAACAATGTGGTGGGAGTGAGCGACGACGAGCCGGGCGAGACCTACTGGAAGGTGGCCAATGGGATACGGCTGACCGGGATGCCCGCGTTCAACCATGTTCTCTCGGACACACAGATGTGGCAGGTGACGCTTCTGCTGAAGAACGCGGACCAGCCGTTGCCCGATCCGGTGATGAAGATTTTGACGGAGCCGTAGGCGGGGAGCAGGCGCTAGACCCAGTGTTTGTCGTCGAAGAACATGAAGCCCTCGTGGGTGAGGCGCTCAAGTTCGGCGATCAAGTCGGCGTCCGGCGTGATCTTGAAGTTGAAGCAGGCCTTGCCCTGCATGCGCTTGCGTAGCGCGGGAGAGATGGTGCTGGTCAGCGCTTCATTCATGTAGAGCGGCAAGAGATGGAAGCTGACGTAGGCCTTGCCCAGGCGGACCGAGCTAAAGAACATGGGGTGTCCTTTGTGCTGGGGGAAGGGCGAGGGCTTGCGGCCAACGAGTGTGTATTCGGTCGCGCTGTCGGACTGCACGCTGAGCCGGTCGAGATGACGGCGAAAGACCTGCTTGAGCTTGGCAAAGACTTCATCGAATCCGGCGGGCGTGGTTGACATGCCGTCCTCCTATTGCGTTCACTTCAACGAATAGGATGCGGCAGTGACGAATTGGAAGCTGTTTTTTCGGAAGCCGGCGGAGGGGTCGTTGAGGAAGTTGTCGGTGGAGGTGACGGTGAGGCCAAGCCGCTTGAAGACGGGCATCACGAGCCCCAGCAGTGCGTTGGCGGAGTAGGCGCTGGAGTTGTTCCAGGCGGGCAGAACGCTGGCCGATTCGGTGAAGACCAGCTTGCGCGGCATGTTTCGGTGGTATGCCTCGGAGAGCGTGGAGCCGATGAGTTCCTGGTTGCTGGAGGCGGTCTGGAAGTCCTGCTCCTCGTAGTGCAGGTCGGCCTTGACGTCCATCTGCTGGCGGCCGTTCTTGAGAGTCGTCCATCCAATGCCGCCGCCGTAGACCTGTTGCAGCTCGAGGCCCTGCGCATAGTTGTGGTCGAAGCTGGTTTGGGCGAGTGCGAAGAACTGCGGGGAGAAGTACTGGTCGCGCTCGGCATGGGCGTGGAAGATGCTGGTGAGCGCGACCGAGGGCGGCGAGGGCGGCGTGGTCTGCGGAATGACCGGCGAGGTGAGCTTGCCGTAGGTCTCCTGCAGGTCGAAGCTGGAGCGGTTGCGCGCGGGCAGGAAGGGCACGGCGGGAATGGCGCGCACCAGAGCGACTCCGGCGGTGTAGGTGAGGCCGTTGTTGGTGGAGCGCACGACGGTTGCGCCGCCATGGACGGAGCCGTTCCATCCGTAGAGCGGGCCGGGCAGCTTGGCCAGTTCGCGATTGTAGGTCGGCTGGTCGATGATGTAGGCAATATGGTCCTCCGGCAAGGTTTCGACCGCACCCTGGGGAGTTGTGACGGTCAGCTTCTTGTCGCTGTACTGGATGGTGCCGGGCGTGACTGCCTTGCGGCTGATGGGAGCGTTCTTGCCGAGAACGGCGAAGCTGCCGCTGGCACGCAGCAGTTTGACCTTGTCGAGGGAGACGGTGATCTCGCCGGCCACGTCGCTCTTGAAGACGATGGAGTTGCCGATGCCGCGCTCGAGAGTGCCGTTCAACTGATCGCCGTTGGTGAAGACGATGAGGTCGGGAGGGGGCTTGGGGGTTTTGACCTGCGCGCGGGCGAGAGGCGCGGGCGAAGACGCCGCTGCGAAAATGAGAAGTGTTGCGAGAAGTGAGATCGTACGGTGGGTGGATTTTATGTTGCGCAGTGCAAAGAAGCTCATCTATTCAGGATAGCGTAGCTTTGTTGCAGGAGCCATCGACATGAACCCTCTCGTGCGCGCACTGGGAACAGTGCTTCGGCTGGTTGGAATCTCGAGCCCGGAGGACACCCGGCCCAAGGCGAAGCGCACGGCGGACGTGCCGTCGTGGCGCAAGCCCGCCGAGCCGAAAGCTCCTCCATCGCAGGAGCAAAAAAAATAGTCCGCGCTGGGCGCGTTACAGACTGGGCTGGATTCCGATGCCGGCTTCTGCGAAGCGTCTTATTGCAGGTTCAGGAACTGCTGCAGGTTGTCGGCTGCGCTGGCTATGGCGCGGGCCAGGCTGAGCTTGGCGAGGTTGTGGGCGAAGACGCTGTTGATGCTGTCGAGATCAGCGGAGGTGAGCGACTCCTGCGCCTGCACGACTTCGACGTTGTCGGTGACTCCGGCGTCGAAGCGCTGACGGGTGAGGTCGAGCGTCTCCTTGTTGACCTGAAGATTGCGCTGGGCCAGCTTGACCTGGCTGGTTGCTGCTTCGAGATCGAGGAAGGCGTTGCGCACATCGCTCTCCACCTGGCCCTTGAGGTCTTCAAGCTCGGACTGGCGCTGGGTGAGCGCGGCTTGGGCGGTCTTGATGTCGCCCTCGGTGCGGCCTCCCTGCCATATGGGAATGCTGAGCGTGGCGGCGGCGGAAAATGTTGCGCTGGCCTGCGCGGGGTTGGTGCCGATGGCGCCGTAGTTTCCATTGATGGAGAGCGACGGCAGACGCTCGTTGTGTGCGGCGGAGAGCGCGTGCTGGGCGGCGCGGACCTGCGCTTCCGCGGCCTTGATGTCGGCGCGGCGGTCGAGGGCCTGGTGAATCGCGTCGTCCTCGCTGAGGCTGGGCGCGGCGGCGAAGGGCACCTCATCGGTAAGGTCGTAGGCGTCGTTGGGCGGAAGGCCGATGCTGCGCGCAAGAGCGATCTTCTGCTTGGCCAGTTCAGTTTCGAGCGAGATGACGCGCTGCTGCTGGGTGAGCTGTTCGACCTCGCTGCGATCGACGTCGATCTGGGCGACGAGGCCGACGGCGCGCTTCTGCTGCGTCTGCTGGAAGAGAGCGGCTGCGGTGTCGAGCTGCGCATGGGCCGAGGCAACGCGCTCACTGGTTGCGATGATCTGGAGGTACTCGCCGCAGACCGCGAGGACGACGGCGTCTCTGGCATCGCGGGCGGAGAACTGCGCGGCATGGACCTCTTCGCCGGACGCGCGGAAGTTGTTCCATGCCGTGAGATCGACGACCGACTGCGTGACGGTGCCGCGCAGGTCGATGTTGTTGTACGGGCCGACGATGGTGGGGAAGCTGAAGCCGGGGATGGGAATGTGGATGCGCAGGCCCTCGGCGGCGAGGTTGGCCTGCTGCAACGATTCGGCGAGGTAGCCGCTGACGTTGGGAAGCAGCGCGCTGCGTGCGATCTCGCTTTGGCCCTGGGCCTGGCGCATGGTGCGGTTGAGGTTTGCCGCGCCGAGGTTGAAGTTGAGGCCGCGCTGGATGGCATCGTGCAGCGAGAGCTTGCCGGCGAAGGGAAGTTTCGCCGTGCTCGACGAGCTGCCGGTGAAGGGGCCCTGAATCTGCACCGAGGGATTGATGGTCGTCACGCTATTGGTGGTTCCGGCGATGGGCGCTTCGATGGCGGTGACGGAGCCGCTGTTGCCCGCGCGGCCGGAGAGCGGAAGCGGCGCGGCCAGCGTGTGCTGTGGCTGCGCTGCGCTCTGCGCCGAGGCCTGCGTTGTCAGGGCGATGGTTGAGAGGCACGCGACGAGCGCGAGCGAGCCAATGGTGAGAATCGAGGCGGATTTTGTCTGCGAGTGATTCATGGCGATGTTCCTTTTACTAGCTGAGTTGCTTGCGGAAGCGCGAGATGCTGAGCGCGACCAGAACGACGGTGAAGAGGAGCAGGCCGAGGAAGTTTGGCCAGAGGTCCATGAAGCCGCTTCCCTTCAGCGTGCTTCCGCGGACGATGGTTGCAAAGTGGTGGACGGGGTTGAGCACGGTGAGAGGCTGCAGCCACTTCGGCATGGCCTCGACGGGATTGAGCGCGCCGGATAACGCGGAGAGCGGCGGGTTGACGAAGAAGCTGGTGAGTTGTGCCTGTTGCGCGGAGCGGCTGAATGTGGCGATGACGGTCCCGATGCTGATGCCGGAGAGGATGCAGAGGCAGCCCGCGCCGAGCAGCAACAGAATGTTGCCGCGAAATGGAACTCCGAAGACCAGCCGAACGACGGCGAGGGCCGCGAACATCATCAGGGTGAGAAGAAAGAAGAGCGGCGCGATCTTGGCGATAATAATCTCGGTGGTGCTGGCGGGCGACATGAGGAGCTGCTCGATGGTGCCTGCCTCGCGCTCGCGCACCATGGCGGCGGACGAGACGATGGAGCTGTTCAAAATGAGAAGCAGGCCCAGCACGCCGGTGACGATGAACCACGAATCGACCAGGCCAGGGTTGAAGAGAAACGCGGGCTGGAGCGCGACCATGCCGTGGCGGGCGAGGCTCTCGGCCACGACAGGCTGAACCTGAAGGCGAACTCCCTGCTGCAGCAACCCGCTGTTGTAGCTCTGGAGAACGCCCTCGGCGTAGGCGCGGGCGATGGTGGCTGTGTTGGCGTTGGTTGCGTTCAACAGAAATTGCACGGTGGTGGGACGTTGGCGCGCAAGGTCTCGCGCGTAGTCGTAGGGAACGACCACTCCGGCATCGGCGTCGCCACGACTGACCGCGTCGCCGAGCTGATCGACCGACGGGTAGGTGCCGGCGAGGCGAAAGCTCTTGCTCTCGGTCAGCGTGGAGACCAGCTCGCGGCTCTCTGGCGTATGGCTGTCGTCCACCACGGCGAGACGCACATCGGAGACGTTGGCGCTGAGCGCGAAGCCGAAGAGTGTGAGTTGCAGGACGGGCGGCAGAACAAGCGAGAGCTGAAGCCGGCGGTCGCGGCGAATCTGGTCGAACTCCTTCTTGACCAGGGCGAGCAGTCGGTAGTTGAAGAGGCGATTGAGGAGGTCTCTCATGGCTATGCCTTTACCTGCATGCGTCTCATGCCGCGCCACGCAAGGGTGTAGAAGATGGAGCCGATGACTCCGATGATGATGACCTTGTACCAGACGGCGGGCCAGCCACCGCCTTGCAGCAGGGCGTCGCGCACGATCTCGATGTAGTAGCGGCCCCAGACGAAGTTGGATATCCAGCGCAGGGCGATGGGAATGTTCTGGATGGGAAACATGAGGCCGGAGAGAAGAAAGACAAGCAGAAATCCGCCGAGCGCGACGGCTTGCAGGGCCGCGGTCTGGTTGGGAATGACCGCTCCTATCATGGTGCCGAACGAGGCCACGCAGAAGGTGTAGAGGATTGTGGCAATGATGACAGGCGTAGGATCGCCGGCAAAGCTGAGGCCAAAGTAAGTAAACAGAAGCGAAGACATGACGAGTGCTTCGCCCAGCGCGACGGCCATGAAGGCAAGAATCTTTCCCAGCAGAAACTCGTGCGCGGAGATGCTGGAGACGTAGACCTGAAGGATGGTCTTCTGCTCGGTCTCCTTGGCCATGGCCAGCGCGGCAAGCAGCGGCGGAAACATGGAGATGGCAAGCACGAAGACTCCGGGGCCGTAAAACTTTTTCGAGGAGAGGCCGGGGTTGAACCACAGGCGGATAGCGGCCTGCACGGGCGCGGCCTGGCTGCCGCTGGCGAGCTGCCGATTGTACGCGGCGGTGATCAGGCTGGCGTCTCCGGAGACCAGCTTGGCGGTGTTCGCGTCGGATGCGTCCAGCATGAACTGGACAGGCGTCTGGACTCCTCGCGCCAGGTCGCGGCCAAAGTGGGGCGGGATGATGAGCACGGCCCGCGCGGCGTTGGAGGCGAGCGCCTCTTCTGCGGACTTGTCCACGGGCCACGCGACAACGTGGAAGGAGATGGAGGCGCGGAAGGCGTCGATGAAATTGTTGGAGGCCGAGGAGCCGTCGAAGTCCTGCACCACGATGGGGAGATTGCTGACCGTGAGCGAGAGCGCCGCGCTCATCAGCAGAAGCATGACCACGGGAAGCACTAGGGCGAGCGCCAGCGTGCGCCAGTCGCGAACAATCTGCGTCAGCTCTTTTCGCACCTGCGCGACGATTCGTCTCATGGCTGCTCCTGTTTGCTTCGCTGGTCCTGTTTATTTCTCAATTCACTTCTCAATGGACACCTTGCCTTCGAGGCGCGCCTTCTCCACGATGGAGATGAAGACGTCTTCCAGCGAGAAGCGGTCTTCGCGCGCGCTGAGTACATGGAGGCCGTTCTCTTCCAGCCACTTTGTGGTCTGTTGTATGGCGATCTCCGGCGTGTCTTCGGTGATGAGATGGAGACGCTTGCCGAAGAGCGAGACGCGCCAGCTTTCGCCGTTACGCTTGAGCAGGTCGACGGCGCGTTGCGGCTGGTCCACGATGAACTGAATTAAATGTCCGGACTGCTGGCCCTTGATGCCGCTGGGCGTGCCCTCGGCAACAAGATGGCCTGCAACCATCATGCCCAGGCGGTTGCACTGCTCGGCCTCTTCAAGATAGTGCGTGGTGACGAGGATTGCGGCGCCGCCGTCGGCCAGCCGGTTGATCATCGTCCAGAACGCTCGGCGCGCCAGCGGATCAACGCCGGAGGTGGGTTCGTCGAGGAAGAGGATGTCGGGCTCGTGCATGATGGCGGCGCCGAATGCCACGCGTTGCTTCCAGCCGCCGGGCAGGCTGCCGGTGATCTGGTCCTGCTTGCCTTCGAGGCCGGAAAAAGACAACACCCAGCGGATCTTTTCTTCGCGCTCCGTGTCGGGAACTCCATAGACGCCGGCGAAAAAGTCAAGGTTCTGGCGGATCGAGAGGTCGTCGTACAAGGAGAACTTCTGCGACATATATCCAATGCGCTTGCGCACCGCCTCCGAGCGCAGGTCCTGCTGCGTGCCGGCCAGTTCCATGGTGCCGCTGGTTGGGTCCAGCAGGCCGCAGAGGATGCGGATGGTTGTCGTCTTGCCCGCGCCGTTGGCCCCAAGCAGGCCGTAGACCTCGCCGTTGCGAATCTGCAGGCTGACGTCTTTTACCGCGGTGAACTCGCCAAACTCCTTGACCAGATTGGTTGCGCCGATTGCGATTTGACCGCGTAGATCGCTGTGATCGTGGCGCGCGGGGAACTCGGCTGTGTCTGCGCTTTGGCCCAGCGCACGCAAACGGGCAACGAAGGTATTCTCCAGCGTGGGTTGATCGACATGCATCTCGTCGATGGAGACTCCCGCGCGGGACAGCTCTTCGGCGACTCGCTTCTGCTCTTTCTCCGGATCGCGAACAAGCAGGTCGAGACGATCGCCGAAGCGCTGCACATCCATGATGTCTTTGCCAGGACCAGATTGCGCGGAGAGTATTTTCTCCGTCTTGCGCAGGTCTGGCGTGCGCAGTTCGATGCGTTTTGCGTCGAGGCTGTCGCAGAGCTCCTCCGCCGTGCCGATTCGAAGAATCTGTCCCTGGTGCATGAAGCCGATGCGGTGGCATCGCTCCGCCTCATCGAGGTACGGAGTGGCAACGAGAATGGTGAGGCCCTCCGACGACAGGTGGGCGAGAACGTCCCAAAACTCGCGGCGCGAGACGGGATCGACGCCGGTGGTTGGCTCGTCGAGCAGCAGGATGTGGGGCTGCGGAACCAGCGCGCAGATCAGCGAGAGCTTCTGCCTCATGCCGCCGCTCAACTTTCCGGCGAGGCGATCGGAGAAGCGGTCCATGTCGAACATGCGCAGGTATTGCTGGCCGCGGTCGAGGATCGCCTGCGGGTCAATGCGGCGCAGATCGCCGCTGTAGCGAATGTTCTCGGCGACCGTGAGGTCGGGATAAAGGCTGAAGGCCTGAGTGAGATAGCCGGTCTGCGAGCGCATCTCGCGCGCCGGGCGGCCGAAGATGTTGGCAACGCCGGAGGTCGCCTCCATCACGCCGGCGAGGATCTGAAAGGTCGTGGTTTTGCCCGCGCCATCCGGACCGATGAGGCCGAATATCTCGCGCGGGTGGACTTCAAAGCTGATTCCACGCACGGCCTCAACTTCGCCATAGTGCTTGGTGAGGCCGCGAGCCTCAATGGCTGGCGGCTCGCCGACGCGCTGTGCGGCGTTGGGATCAACATCGCGGTCTGGAATCGCGGCGATCACTTATGGCTGACCTTTGGCCAGGTGTCGCCGCTGACGAGAACTTCGCCGTCGACGGGCATTCCGGGCTTGGCGAATCCGAAGCCAGCCTTCAACTGCAGCTTGATGCCGACCACCTGCTTGATGCGGTCGTCGCGGAAGTAGGTGTTCTCCGGCGTGAAGGTGGCCTGGGGATCGATGCGCGAGACGTACGCGTCGACCGGCTGCTGCGGGTTCGAGTCGAGATAGACGCGCGCGGACTCTCCGACTTTTACTTTGCCAATCTCGCCCTCCGGGACGAAGCCGCGCAGATAGACCTTGGTCAAATCCAGCAACGTGATGATGGCGGTGCCGGCAGGGATGACCTCTCCCGGTTCGGCTGCGCGCGTGACGACGGTCCCGGTGAACGGCGCGCGTATGGTGAGGTCGTTGCGATTGTCTTCCGCCTCGGCAAACTGAGCGCGGGCCTGTTGTGTTTGTGCAGCGGAGCTTGCGACCTGCGCCTGCTGCTCGGCAATTTGACTTCGCACGAGAGCGACCTGCGACTCACGGAGGTTGGGGTTTGTGAGCATTGCCTGAGCGGTGGTCAGTTCAGCCTGCGCCGCATCGACACGGCGCTTCGTCGCGGCAACCACGGCGGCCTGCTGATCGGCGGTGGTTGCGGCCTGCAGGCCCTGACGCTCGGAGACAGCGCCGGACTTCGCGAGGCGCGTGTAGGCGTCCTTGTCGAATGCGGCGAGCTGATAGGCGGCCTGCTGCTGCGCCAGGTCGGACTGTGCGGCGGCCAGATCGGCCTCGGCCTGATGAACGTGGCCTTCGGTGTCGAGCTTCGACTGGCCCACCTGTATGCGACTCTGGTCCAACTGCTGCTGCAGGACGGCGATCTGCTGATGCGCAGCGTCGCCCTTGGCTTCGGCAGATGTGAGTGCATCCTGGGCCTGGTCCTCGCGTGCGCGAATCTGTGCATCGTCGAGAGTGGCGATTACGTCTCCGGCATTGACGCTGTCGCCCTCGCGCACGCGGACCTCAAGGATGCGCCCGGTGGTCTTGGAGGCAACGGCGGAGTCGTCGCCCTCGATGCGACCGCTGACGGCGACGATGCTGTCGGGCAGCGCGGGCGTGGAGAAGAAGACGCGCCAGATGACGAGGCCAACAATTATCAGCAGCACCGCGCCGACGGCGATTCGTATAGTGCGGCGGCGTTTCGTGCTGGCGGCTTCGAGTGCGTCCGCTGCGTTATCAGCTGCGCCTGGCGCGGCGCCCTTTGCGGCGACTGGCTGGGTCTTCGGCTCGGCCTGCTGCAACAGGCCCGGAGGTGTGGGTTCGCTCATTTACTTGCCCTCGGTTTTACTGCTGGTCTGGTTCGTTTGATGCTTCGCGTGGAAGTCTTTGATCGAAAATTCTGAATATAGGAGAGTGAAAAGTCCGCGATGTGGTCCGCGATGCGCTCCACCTGTTCGGGCGTCAACTTCAGATCGTGCCATGCGCCATTCAGCAGCGGATCGGCAAAGACGTAGACGATGATCTGCCCCATAATGCTGACCGCGCAGAGATGGGTCTTTTCATCGTCGGCGGGCAGACCCATCATTCTGCCGATGAGTTCCAGCAGCCGATTGGCGAGCGGGCGGCCAACCTTGTCGATGAGTTGTCGCAGTGCGGGCGTAGGTTGCGCCAGCTCGTGGGCCAGGATTCGGAGGTGCCAATCGGGACGGTCTCCCCGGCAGATGCCGCGTGTGCGGGCGCGAATGACAGCTCGCAGGACTTCTTCGGGCGGGGCAGACAGATCCATAGCGCTCTGTACGGCCTCGATCTCGGTAGTCTGCATTGCCTGCCGCACCACCTCGGTGTAGAGGCCCAGCTTGTCGCCGAAGTGATAGTTGACAGCGGCGACGTTGGCCCCGGCAGCGACGCTGATCTGGCGTATGGTGGCGGCCTGATAGCCACGATCAGCGAAGATTCGCCGGGCAACCACCAGCAGCTTCTCGCGAGTTGGATCGGCGTCCGCTGGTTTGCGGCTGCGTTTTGCTGCTTTCAATCCGAGGGGTGGGGGGTTCTTGTTCATATTCAAACATGAGTATAAAACAACTGTTTGAATCAATCAAACGAGCGCTTGGATTGCGACGACAAAGACTGAGGTGACGTTCAACTCTACTCCTTGACGTTGACGCCGAGGGCCTTCATCTTGCGGTAGAGGTGGGAGCGTTCCAGGCCGAGGGCTTCGGCGGCGCGGGTGACATTGCCGCCGCACTCATCCAGCTTTTTCAGGATGTAGTCGCGTTCGTAGGCTTCGCGGGCTTCCAGCAGGGTGGAGAACTCTTCGCCACGCGGTGCGGACTTCGCGCCGTCGCGGCCATTCTCACGCGAGACCAGCGGAGGAATGTGTTTGCGCTCGATGCGCTGGGCTTTGGGATTGAGGATGAGGACGCGCTCGATGAGGTTGCGCAGCTCGCGGACGTTGCCGGGCCAGTGGTACTGGCGCAGGGCGTCGAGCGCGTCGGGGTGCATCTCTACATGCGGCCGCCCATATTGTTGGCCGAACTCCTGGAGGAACTCCTTGACCAGAAGCGGGATGTCCTCCTTGCGGTCGCGCAGCGGCGGGACGAAGAAGGGGATGACGTTGAGGCGGTAGAAGAGGTCTTCGCGGAAGTTGCCGCGCGCGATCTCCTCTTCCAGATCCTTGTTGGTGGCGGCGATGACGCGCACATCGGCGTGTATGGAATGGGTTGCGCCGACCGGCAGGAAGCTCTGCTCGTCGAGCGCGCGCAGGACGCGTGCCTGCGTCTTGAGGCTCATGTCGCCAACCTCGTCCAGGAAGAGGGTCCCGCCATCGGCGCGCTCGAATGTCCCGCGTTTTTCGGCTGGCGTACCCGCTGGAGCGCCGGGCATGGCACCGCGGCGATAGCCGAATAGCTCCGTCTCGATGTGGTCCTCGGGGATGGCGGCGCAGTTTAGCTCAACAAAGACGCGGTCTTTGCGCAGGCTTTCGGCGTGCATGGCGCGGCCGATCAGCTCCTTGCCCGTGCCGCTCTCGCCGTAGATGAGGACGCGACCGTTGGTGGGGGCCATCAGCTTGATCTGCTGGCGCAGGGCCTTCATGGGGACGCTGTTGCCGGTGACGCAGGAGCGGAAGGCGAGCTGGCGCAGGAACTCCTGGTTGTCCACGCGGAGCTGGCGCGCG
>Ga0181519_10003589_pt1 | contig 12753 bp, 15 predicted proteins | sample PEATcosm2014_Bin_26_FD_121102 | JGI IMG/M metagenome (GOLD analysis project Ga0181519, IMG submission 121102) | Peatland microbial communities from MTU Mesocosm Facility, Houghton, MI, USA - PEATcosm2014_Bin02_10_metaG | ecosystem: Environmental > Terrestrial > Soil > Wetlands > Peat | place... | reverse complement strand
GCCGCAACGGCTCAGGGTGGGCACGATCCGCCGCCAGCCGCCCGACCCTGGGTGGCCACCCAGGGTCGGGCGCTCCTTTCGGAACGCGTCAAAGATAGCCTCTCCGGCTACTACAAGGGTGGGCTTCAGCCCACCATCGCGGGCCACCCCCACCTTGCCGCATGCGAAAGCGGGCCGGCACTGGCTTGCAGGTTGTAGGCTTGAGTCGGTGGGCTGAAGCCCACCCTACCTTGCTTGGCCGGGGCCTTGCTAGCATGAATGCGGGTGGCCAGGATCGTTTGAGATATTGATGCTCGGGGCAGTATGAACGTTCAGCGTATCGCGGCATTCTCGAACGGCTCTCATGGAGGCAATCCGGCGGGCGTCGTTCTTTGTACCAAACTGCCGAACGCTACGGAAATGCAGTACGTGGCGGCGGAAATCGGATATTCGGAGACGGCGTTCGCTGCGCCACAAGACGACGAGTGGCGGGTACGTTACTTCGCACCCGAGATAGAAGTCGACTTTTGCGGCCATGCTACGATCGCGCTCGGGGCAGCGCTGGCACTGCGACATGGGGACGGCATTTTCACGCTCCAGCTCAACCGTGCCCGTATCACGGTGGAAGGGCGCCGGACCGGGGATGCGCTATCTGCTACCCTGCACTCGCCCCCGACCCGCAGCCGTCCGGCCGGAAGCGCGTTGCTCGCCGAAGCTCTGGCGCTGTTCAACATCCCGACCGATGCGCTGGACACGAAGATTCCGCCGTCCATCGCGCATGCGGGGGCAGACCACCTCGTTCTGGCACTCCGCGACCGCGATCTCCTGTCAGCGATGGAGTATGATCTCGATGCCGGGCGGGCGTTCGCTCTTCGCGAGAACATCGGCACGTTCAGCCTGATCCATGCTGAAGGCCCACAGCGTTTTCACGCCCGCAACCCTTTCCCGATCGGCGGTGTGTACGAAGATCCGGCCACGGGTGCAGCAGCGGCCGCCCTTGCGGGCTACCTCCGCGACATTGGCTGGCCGCATGGTGGTGCGATCGAGATCATTCAGGGAGAGGACATGGGCGTGCCGTCGCGTTTGTATGCCGAGATCACCGGCAAGCCCGGTGCCAGCATCCGCGTTTCGGGAGACGCTCGCCTTATCATGTCGCCTTACTAGGACTGCTTCGGGTCGATAACCGTCGGCCGCTGATAGTGTTTGGACCCTACCGCCCCACCGCCCTGAGCACGCCCAGCGAGCGTTCCACCACGATGACCAGCAGCGCCGTGAACCCGATCAGCACCACGGAGAGAGCAGATATCTGCGGGTCGGCGCGGTACTGGATGGCGTGCCAGACCTCGATCGGCAGCGTCGTGAGCCGCGGGCCCACGAGAAACAGCGTGATCACGACCTCGTCGAACGAGGCGAGGAACGACAGCGCCGCGGCGGCCGTCATGCCGGGCAGCATCAGCGGCAGGGTGACGCGGTAAAAGACGCGCCACGGCGTCGCGCCGAGCACGGAAGCCGCCTCCTCCAGGGTTGCGTCGATGCCGCGCAGCGCGGTCAGGACCACGCGCACCACGAAGGGCAGGGTGACCAGGCAGTGGCCGATCGCCAGGCCGGGCCAGGTGGCCAGCAGGCCGAACCGCGCGAACACCAGCAACAGCCCGAGACCGAGGATGATGCCGGGCAGCAGCAACGGCGCGGTGAACAGCGCCAGCAGCGCGTCGCGGGCGGGAAAACGCGACCGCGCGATCGCGTAGGCCGCCGCCGTGCCGGCGCCCAGGCTGACCGCCGTCACCAGGCCGGCGAGCGTGACGCTGACGCCGAAACCCTTGCGGAATGCCTCGTTCGCCCACAAGGCACGGTAACCGCCCAGGCCCCACGCGTGCGGGGGAAACGCGAGGAAGGAATCATTGCTGAAGCTGGTCAGCAGCACCACGAATAGCGGCGCCAGCAGAAAGCAGAACAGTGCGGCGACCAGGGCGCGGAAGCCGGTGCTCATGCCCACCTCCGGGCCAGCCGCTCGTAGGCCAGCAGCGCCGTGCCGAACAGTGCGATGAGGATGAGCGAGATCGCCGCCGCCAGCGGCCAGTTCAGCGTCTCCAGTGCCTCTTCATAGATCGTGCTGGCCAGCATCGGCACGCGGCCGCCGCCCAGCAGGCTCGGCGTGATGAACGAACTGATCGACAGCACGAAGGTCACCAGCCCGGCCACCGCGATGCCGGGCGCGGTCAGCGGCAGGGTGATGCGGCAGAAGCAGCGCCAGGGCGAGGCGCCCAGCGTGCGCGCCGCTTCCTCCTGCGTCAGGTCGAGGCGGGCAAACCCGGCCAGCAATGCCAGCGTGGTGGTCGGCATCATGATTTCGGTCAGTCCGATCAGCACACCGGTGACGTTGTTCATCAGGTGCACCGGCGCCGTGATGAACCCCGCGAGGTGGAGCGCGCCGTTGATCCAGCCCTGGTCGCCCAGGATGATCATCCAGCCGAAGGTGCGCACCACCGAACTCACCAACAGCGGCGCGATGGTCAGCACGGCCAGCAGGCCGCGCCAGCGCGAGCGCGAGCGGAACAGGAAGAGGGCGATCGGATAGGCCGCCAGCACGGCCAGCACCGCCACGCTGCTGGCCACCCACACGGAGCGCCACAGCACGCCGAGATAGAATGAATCGGTGAAGAAACGCACGTAGTTCTCGGCCGTCACCGTGTCCAGCAGCACGCCGCCGCTGGCCCGCCCGAGCGACAGGCGCGCCAGCCAGCCCATCGGCAGCAGGAAGGCGACCAGGGTGACGGCGCAGGCCGGCAACAGCAGCAAACCGGGAAGCATGCGTCCCCTCATGGCGGGAACAGCATCATGTCCGCGGCCTCCCAGCACGCGGTCACCGCGTCGCCGGCGGCGAGGCCGCGCCGGGGCTGCTCGATGGTGAGGGTTCCGGCCGGCGTCTCGACGTCGATCTGCACGATGTCGCCGGCGAACACCACGCGGCGCACCGTGCCGGCCAGGTGGTTCTCGCCCTCCACATGGCCGGACAACAGGGTGATGCGCTGCGGGCGGATCATCGCCTGCACGCGGGCGCCGGCGGGCAGCGAGCGCAGGCTGCGGCCGCAGAGCCCCGGGGCTGCCACCGTGCACCCGGTGGCGTCGCTGGCCACCACCGTGCCATCCACCCGGTTCACCCGGCCGATGAACGTCGCCACGAACGGGCTCGCCGGCTGGTCGTAGATTTCCACCGGCGTGCCGACCTGCTCGATGCGGCCGGCGCTCAGCACCACCACGCGGTCCGACATGGTGAGCGCCTCGGCCTGATCGTGGGTGACGAACAGAGTCGTGGTGTTGAGCCGCTCCTGGATGGCGCGGATCTCGTCGCGCAGGTTCTCGCGCAATTTGGCGTCGAGGTTCGACAGCGGTTCGTCCAGCAGCAGGACGGCCGGGCGTACCACCAGCGCGCGGGCCAGCGCCACGCGCTGCTGCTGCCCGCCGGAAAGTTCTCGCGGGCGGCGTTCGCCGTATGCGCCGAGCCGCACCAGATCGAGCACCTCGCGCACCCGCCGCTCCGCCTCGGCGCGCGCAACACCGCGCATCTCCAGCCCGAAGCCCACGTTGCGCGCGACATCCATGTGCGGGAAGAGGGCATAATTCTGGAACACCAGCCCCATGTTGCGCCGGTGCGTCGGAAGCTGGGTGATGTCCGCGCCGTCGACCAGGATGCGTCCCGTGCTCGGCACCACCAACCCCGCCACCATGCGCAGGATGGTGGTCTTGCCGCAGCCCGAGGGTCCCAGCAGCGTCACGAACTCGCCGGGGCGGATGGCGAGGTCGACGCCGGACACCACCGGCGCCTCCCCGTAGCTCTTGCCCAGCCCTTCGAGAGTGAGCGAGCCCGCGCCTGTCACTGTGCGGGGATTACTTCACGGCGCCAGGCCGTCGACCAGCCGTCCAGCGCCTTGGCGACAAAATCCCAGTCCACCGGGATCATCTTCGCCAGCGTCTCCGGCGCCGAGGAGGTGCGCGCCAGCAGTTCGGGCGGCAGTTGCGCGTGGCGATTGGTCGGACCGTAGTACATCAGTTTCGCCAGCGCCTGCTGCGGCTCGGGCGACAGGGCGTAATCGATGAAGGCCCTGGCCGCCTCGGGATTATGGGCGCCGGCCACCAGGTTGATCGTATCCATGTCGAGCACGCCGCCCTCGGCGAACACCGCCGACTTCACCTTGCCACCCGACTTGTCGGCATAGAACTGCGCCCGCGCGTTCCAGCCCACGCCGATGCCGATCGCACCGTTGATGATCATCGTGTAGTTGTCAGGCGTGGCCTGCCAGGTCTGCACGTTGGCGCCGATGCGCTTGAGCGCCGCGATCACCGGGTCGATCGGTCCCTTGTAGTCCAGGCCCAGGGATTTTGCCGTCAGGATCTGCACCGCGGTGCCGATCACGTTGGGCACCGGCGAGAAGGCAATCTTCCCCTTGTTCGCCGGATCCATGAGGTCGGCGATGCTTTTCGGCGGGGTCGCGGCGGCGTCGCCCCAGAGCACCACCAGATGATCGAAATCGACACCCGGCCCCCATTCGCCGCCCGGCGCCGTGCCCATGCGGGCCTGGTCATAGATGTCGGCGAGGTTCGGCATGCTGGCACGGTCGAGCGGGACGAACAGTCCCTCCGCATTGGCGACGCGCGACAGCGAGAAGTCCATGATGGACACGTCGACCTGCGGACTCGCCTTCTGCGCGCGCAACTGGCCGAGCATCTGCGCCGAGTTGCCGCCGGCGGAATAGACCACCTTCACGCCGGGGTATTTGGCCTCGAACGGCTCCACGACCGACTTCATGTAGTTGTCCTGGAACGCGCCAGGATAGGCCATCACCACGATCTCGCCGGCCGGCGCGGCCCGCGCCGAGGCGAACGGCGTTGCCAGCATGGCAGCCACGGCGCTGGCCAGGATCAGACGGAACAGCATGGCAGGGCCTCCCGGTTTCAATACATCAGTGTACGGTCGAGCACGTTGCGCATCGCGCCACGCCGCCCGTCGAGCCAGCAGCGCAGGTTGTGCACGAAGATATCGGTGATGGCGGCATTCTCGGTCGCCACAGTGCTGGCCGAGTGTGGGCTGATCAGCACGTTCGGCATATCCCATAACGGACTGTCTTCCGGCAGCGGCTCGACGCACGCCACGTCGAGCGCGGCGAAGCCGACACGGCCCGCGCGCAGGGCGGCGATCAGGGCGTCCTCGTCCACCACCGGTCCGCGGGCGATATTGATGACGGCGGCACCGGCGCGCAGGGCCACGAAGGCGGCGGCATCGAGCAGGCGTTCCGTCGCTGGCGTGTGCGGCAACGCCACCACTACCGCATCCGCGCGCGCCAGCGCCGCGTGCAGGGCGGAGACGGGAACGATCTCGTCGAACAGATCGTTGTGCTGCCGCGACTTTGCCGCGTCGCGCGCCACCACCAGGGTACGCACGCCGAAGGCACGGGCCACGCGGGCGCAGCCGCGCGCCAGGTCGCCGGCGCCCAGCACCACCAGCGTCCGGCCGGCCGCACCCTCGTTGCAATAGCGGACCCAGCGATGGGCGCGCTGCTCGGCTTGCAGGTGACGCAGGCCGCGCCAGTGCAACAGCAGCGCCATGAACACGAACTCGGCCAACGCTCCGGCATGGACGCCCCGCGCGGTGGTGACCAGGACGTCCCCGGGCAACCCGAGCCGCGCCACCGACGGACCGACGCCGGTGCTGGTGGTCTGGATCCAGCGCAGCGCCGTGCAGAACGGAACGTCTTCGGCCGCCGGCAGGTCCCACAGGATTTCCGCCCGCCCCAGCATCGCGCGCCAGCGCGCCTGCTGCTCCGGCGTGCGCGTCATCGGCTCCCCCTTGTGGTCGGCCACGTAGCGGGTGGGCGGCAGCAGGTCGGGGGCGTAGAGCACCTCCAGCCCGGGACTGGCGGCGCGGATGCGCGCGACATGCTCGGCTTCGAGCGGCGAGGCGATGGCAACGATCGGCAAACGGCGGCCCTCCTGAGGAAAGGTCATCGTAGCGGGCTGCCGCGCGCCCGCAACCGGCTTACTGTACAGTCAGGTGGCGGCGGCGACGCAACTCCGCTAGCCTGCCGGTGGTGCAACGACGCCAGGGGGAAATCATGTCCGGACAGCAGACCAACGCGCCAGCCCAGCTGCTGGCGTTCGCCGACCGGGTCTGGCGGGTGCCGACCGATGAACCGTTCCGCTGGCTGGCCGCGGGATGGCGGGATTTCCGCCGCAGCCGCGGGCTGAGCGCGGCGTATTCCTTCGCCTTCGTGGTGATCGGGTTCTGCCTGACCGCGGGACTGGCCGCCGCCGACCTTGACTACCTGATCGCGCCGCTCGGCGCCGGGTTCATGCTGGTCGGCCCGGCGCTGACGGTCGGGTTCTACGCCATCAGCCGCGACCTCGAGGCGGGCCGCGAGCCTGCGCTCGGTTCGGCCTACGCGGCCTGGCGGTCCAATCCGGGGCCGCTGCTTGCCCTCGGGCTCGCTTTGTTGCTGTTCCTGGTGGTTTGGCTGTGGTTCGCGGCCCTGGTGTTCGCGCTGTCCTTCCCGGACGCCGGCTTCGACTGGCAGCGCATTCTGGTGGCCACCCTGTTCACCACGCGGGGGTTGGCCTTCCTGGCCCTGGGCACCGCGGTCGGCGCGGTGATGGCGACCATCGCCTTCGTCGCCGGCGCCTTCTCGCTGCCGCTGATGCTCGACCGGCGCGTGGGGTTGGTGGAGGCGCTGGCCACCAGCGCGACGGCGGTGGCGCTGAACGCGCGGGCGATGGCGGTATGGGCCGCGCTGATCGTGCTGTTCACCGCGGCCGGGCTGGCTTCCTGGTATCTCGGTCTGTGCGTGACGCTGCCGCTGATCGGGCATGCGACGTGGCACGCTTACCGTGCGGTGATCCGGCCGCCGGGCTGACGGCGATTTTACCGCCCCTCGAAACTCGGTGGCCGCTTTTCCAGGAAGGCGGTGACCGCTTCGGTGTGGTCCGCGGTGTGGTGGCAGATGCCCTGTGCCATGGCACAGACGTCCAGATAGTCGCCGAACGCCATGCGTTGGGCATAGCGCAGCAGGCGCTTGGTCAGCCGCACCGCCTGCGGCGGTTTGGTGGCGAAACTGGCGGCCAGCTCACGCGCCCGCGCCATCAGGTCGTCGGGCTCCACCAACTCCAGGAAGATGCCAAGCCGCAGCGCTTCCTCGGCCTCCACCGTGCGGCCGGAGAAACCGAGTTCGGCAGCACGCTGCCAGCCCACCAGGCGCTGCAACAGCCAGCCGCCGCCGTCGCCCGGGATCAGGCCGAGGGTGAGGAAGTTTTCCGCCACCTTGGCCTGGGTGGAGCCGATCCGCACGTCGCACATGCAGGCCAAGTCGAAGCCGGCACCGATCGCCGGGCCGTTGACCGCGGCGATGGACGGCACCTCAAGCGCGTACATGGCCCGCGCCATGCGCTGGATGCCGTGGCGGAACTTGCTCTGCACCGCATAGACGTCACCGCTGAAACTGCCCTCATGCTCCTGCATGTGCTTGACGTTGCCGCCGGCCGAGAAGGCGCTGCCGTCGCCGGTGAGCACGAGAACCGAAACGCGCTCGTCGCGGTTGATCCACTCCGCCACCTGGGTGATCTCGGCGGCGAGTTTGGTGCCGGGCAGCTCGTTGCGCAGGTCGTGCCGGTTCATCGTCAGCACCGCGATGCGGCCCTCGACGGACAGGACTGAATCGGTCAGCTCCGGCGGGGTCATGCGACGTTCCTTCATCCCACGGCACGCAACGTCACGACATACGGCTTCTCATTGCAAGCCCATAGAGCGTGACCGCGTGAGGCAGAATCGTCGAAAAGCGAGAATCACACTGTCAAACAACGGTTTAGGGCATGATCACTTCGGCCGTCGGAAGCGGCCATGCGCCACCGGTTTGCGGTCGACCGGCAACCCAGCGGATGGGTCCGCTACAGCCGGGCGAGCACGTCGTCCACCGCGGCGCCGAGGCGTTCGACGATGGCGTCGATGTGCTGCGGTCCGGCGATATAGGCCGGGGCAATGATGACGTGGTCGCCGCGCTTGCCGTCCACCGTGCCGCCCATCGGATAGACCGCGACGCCGTGCCTGACCGCGGCCAGCTTGACCTGCTCGTGCACTTTGAGGGCGGGGTCAAACACTTCCTTGCTGGCGCGGTCGCGGACCAGCTCGATGGCCCAGAACAGGCCGCGGCCGCGCACGTCGCCGACATGACGGTGATTGCCGAAACGCTCGGTCAGCCGGCCCTCCAGCCGCCTGCCCATGGCCTGGACGTTCTCCAGCAGGTTGTCCTCCCGGATCACCTGCTGCACCGCGAGCGCCGCGGCGCAGGCGACCGGGTGGGCCTGGTAGGTGTGGCCGTGCATGAAAGCCCCGGAGCCGCGGCGGAAGGCCTCGATGATCCGCCGCTGGATCAGGATGCCGCCGATCGGCTGATAGCCGCCCCCCAGCCCCTTGGCGATGACCTGGATGTCGGGGACGATGCCCTCCTGCTCCCAGGCATGCATGGTGCCGGTGCGGCCCATGCCGCACATCACCTCATCGAGAATGAGCAGGGCGCCGTGGCGGTCGCAGACCGCGCGGACGGCCTCGAAATAGCCCGCGACGGCGGCGACGCAACCGGTGGTGGCCCCGACCACCGGCTCGGCGCAGAACGCCACCACGCGGTCGGGGCCAAGCCGTTGGAATTCGGCCTCCAGCTCATCGGCAAGGCGGCAGCAGTACTGCGCGTCGGATTCGTCGTCGCGCTTGAAGCGGTAGGAAAAGCAGGGGCTGACGTGGTGGAACGCGTCCGACAGCAGCGCCGCGTAGGGGGCACGGCGCATCATGTTGCCGCCGGCGGACAGGGCACCGAGCGTGTTGCCGTGATAGCTCTGCCGCCGCGCGATGTAGTGAGTGCGGCCGGGCTGGCCGATTTCGAGGAAATACTGGCGGGCCAGCTTGATCGCCGCCTCCATGCCCTCGCTGCCCGAAGAGCAGAAATAGGCACGGGAGAGGCCGCCCGGCTCGTGGCCGACCAGCGTCTTCGCCAGTTCCTCGGCGGCCGCGTTGCTGAACAGGCCGGTGTGGACGTAGGCGATCCGGGACAGTTGCGCGGCGATGGCGGCGTTGACGCGGGCGTTGCCGTGGCCCAGGCACGACACCGCGGCGCCGCCGGAGCCGTCGAGCACCTCGCTGCCGTCCGCCATGCGGATGGTCATGCCCTCGCCGCCGACGGCGACCGGCACTTTGACATGGAGCGAGCGGTGCAACAGTCGGCTCATGGCGGGACTTCCCTGGGTGCGCTGGCCGACTGTTACATGTTTCGCCCCGCCGCGCGACGGGCCGGCGCGCCGCGCGAGAGCCGGCTCAACCGTTCTTGACACCCCTCGCACCCACGGCTAGCAAACAGCCGCCTTACGGCAAGGCAACTTGCGCAGGGGCACACGGATGAGCGGGGGCGAGGACGGCGGCGGTTCCTTCGAGGACCGCCTGCAGGCCGCGCGACGCAGACAAGGGCTGGATACGCGGCCGTCGGAACAGTCCGGCGGCCCGGATAGTCGTAGCCCTTCGGCGCTCGGCATCGGCCTGCGGGTGGGCGTGGAGCTGGTGTCGGCGCTGGCGGTGGCAGTGGCCATCGGCTGGTGGTTGGACAAGTGGCTGCACACGTCGCCGGTGCTGCTCTCGTTGTTCGTGTTGCTTGGGGGCGCGGCCGGTGTGTTGAATGTCTGGCGCCTGATGGGCCCGGACGCGAGCCACCGGGCGGGGCGACGAAACTGATGGGGCATCCGCGCGGCGGCCCCATGGGCAAAGGATGTGACAGTGGCGGCTGAAGGACACGCTATCGACGCCCTGGGGCAGTTCCAGCTCCATACGGTGGGCTCGTTCATCGGTGCTTCCGTCAACTTCACCCAGGCCAACCTGATGATGGTGCTCTCGGCCGGGGTTGTCCTGGCGTTGCTGCACTATGGCGCGCGGCCGCGGGCGGTCATCCCGGGCCGGCTGCAGGCGCTGGCGGAGCTCAGCTACAACTTCATCCACGACATGTGCACCGACCAAGTCGGGGAGGAAGGCAAGAGGTTCTTCCCGCTGGTGTTCGCGTTGTTCTTCTTCATCCTGGTCGGCAACCTGATCGGCGTCTGGCCGTACGCATTCACCTTCACCAGCCACATCGCCACGACCTTCGCGCTGGCGCTGCTGGTGATGGTGCTCACCACCGTCGTGGCGCTGCGGCTGCACGGCTGGAAATTCTTCAGCTACTTCGTGCCATCCGGCGTTCCGAAGCTGCTGCTGCCGTTGCTGGTGCCGATCGAGATCCTGTCCTATCTGTCGCGGCTCGTCTCCCTCTCGGTCCGCCTCTTCGCCAACATGATGGCGGGCCACGTGATGCTGGAGGTGTTCGGTGCGTTCATCGTCATGCTCGGTGCCGCGGGCGCGCTCTTCTGGGGCCCGGCCGCGCTTTGTCTGGCGACGGACGTTGCGCTGATCGGCTTCGAGTTCCTGGTCGCTGTACTGCAGGCCTACGTCTTCGCCGTTCTTACCTGTATCTACCTGCACGACGCCGTGCACCTCCACTAGCCCCAGTCATCATCCCCCTCCTGCGCTGCCGGCGCGTCTCGGCTGCCGGCGCAATCGGATCAAGAAAGGAACCGGATACATGGATCTCGCTTCTGCCAAGGAAATTGGCGCGGGCCTCGCGGTCATCGGCCTCGCCGGCGCCGGCGTCGGCATCGGCAACATTTTCGCGGCCCTGGTCTCCGGCCTGGCGCGCAACCCGTCGGCGCGTGAGAACGTGTTCGGCCTGGCCATTCTGGGCTTCGCGCTGACCGAGGCCGTGGCGCTCTACGGCTTGGTCATTGCCTTCATCATCCTGTTCGTCTGACGGGCCGAGCCGTCTGAAAGGGCGCGCACCAGCGCCCCAGCCTCCGCCGGGAGCCCCCATGCGCCGGATCGCCGTCGCCGCACTCGTTCTGCTGGCCCTTCCCGCCGCCGCCATGGCGGAGGGAATGCCGCAACTCGACTTCAAGAATCCGTTGACGATCAGCCAGGTGGTGTGGCTGGCGATCATCTTCACCATCCTCTACCTGATGCTGGCCCGCTGGGCGCTGCCGCAGGTGGCCGAGGTGCTGGAGGCGCGCGCCGTGGCGATCAGCCGCGACCTCGAGGCGGCGCAACAGGCCAAGGCCGACTCCGACGCCGCGGTGGCCAGCCTGACCGCGGCAATGCAAAAGGCGCACGCCGCCGCGCAGGCCGAGATCGCCAGTGCGGTCACGGCCGCCAAGGAGATCGCGGCGACGCAGTCCGTCCAGTTGCACGCACGGCTGGATGCGCAACTGGCCGAAGCCGAGCAGCGCATCGACGCGGCCCGGATGGCCGCGATGGGCGCGCTGCGTCAGGTCGCGACCGCGACCGCCGATGTCATGGTGACCCGGCTGACCGGCCAGGCCGCTTCCGCCGGCGCGGTGGAAACGGCGGTCGATGACGCCCTCGCCGCCCGCGGCCAGGGCTGAAGGAGCCGCCCGATGCACCTGGAAACGTTTTTGACCGATTCCCGCTCCTGGGTTGCCATCTCCTTCGTGCTCTTCTTCCTGATGGTCGGACGGAAGATGTGGGCGGTGCTGACGGCGATGCTCGACAAGCGGGCCGACGCCATCCGCGCCGAACTGGCCGAAGCCCAGCGGTTGCGGCAGGAGGCCGAGGACATGCTGACCGAAGCCAATGCCCGCCGCGAGGCGGCAACGGCCGAGGCCCAGGCGCTGCTCAGCGGCGCCAAGGCTGAGGCCGCGCGCCTCGCCGCCGCCGCCGAAGCGGAGGCGAAGGCCGCCGCGGAGCGTCGTGAGCGCATGGCGATGGATCGCATCGCCGCCGCCGAGAAGGCCGCGGTGGACGAGGTCCGCCTCGCCGCCGCCGAGATCGCGGGGATGGCAGCGGAGCGGGTGATCCGCCAGGAATTGACGCCGGAAGCCGACGGGGCATTGATCGACCACGCCATCGGTGGCCTGCCCAACGCGCTGGGCCGCCGCGCCGCCTGATCGGCGGCACAGGCCGCTTGTTTTCCGTTGTCCGGAGACCGTCATGCGCCGGGGCAGGCTGCATATCACCGGCGCCTCGGGTTCGGGCACGACGACGCTGGGCCGCGCCCTGGCCCAACGTCTGGCCATGCCGCATTTCGATACGGACGACATCTTCTGGGTTCCGACCGACCCGCCCTACCAACGCAAGCGAAACCCGAATGAGCGGCTGCGCCTGTTGGGCGAACTCCTCGGTGAAAGGCGGGATTGGGTGCTGTCGGGTTCGCTGGATGGTTGGGGCGACCCGCTGGTTGCCCTGTTCGACCTGGTGGTCTGGATGGACGTGCCCACCGATACCCGCCTGACCCGCCTCGCCGCGCGCGAGCGGCTACGCCACGGACGCGCCGCCATCGCGCCGGGCGGAACGCAACACCAGGAGCACCGGGAGTTCCTCGCCTGGGCCGCCTCTTATGACAATGCTCCGCTGGAGACTCGCAGCCGGCGTCGCCACGAGGTCTGGCTGGCCCACCTGCCCTGCCCGGTGCTGCGGCTCACGGGCGACCGGCCGACGCGCAGCCTGGTGCGCGACGTTTTGACGGGGCTGGCCGGGCGGTAGGTGAGCCATGGTCTGGTTGCCGCCGACGCCCGGAAGCCAGGGCTGGCGCCCAGGTCGATCAGGCCAGCCAGCGCCGGCGGACGGTGCCGAGCGCGATCAGACCGGCGCCGATCAACGCCAGCGTCGCCCGTTCGGCCAGGTTCGACCCGGGCCGCACCACCAGGGTG
>Ga0181519_10003588_pt1 | contig 12757 bp, 9 predicted proteins | sample PEATcosm2014_Bin_26_FD_121102 | JGI IMG/M metagenome (GOLD analysis project Ga0181519, IMG submission 121102) | Peatland microbial communities from MTU Mesocosm Facility, Houghton, MI, USA - PEATcosm2014_Bin02_10_metaG | ecosystem: Environmental > Terrestrial > Soil > Wetlands > Peat | place... | reverse complement strand
GGGCGAGCTGCTGGTGCGCATCGGCGTACACCCCGAGGCCAGCGGCCTGGTCGATTCGTTCAGCCCGCGCAAGCCGGAACGCGGTTTCGTGGAGATCCGCTACCAGGGCCTCGACAGCCTGGGTCGTGCCGTCTTCGAGCGCCATGATGCCGACGCCTTCGCCGAGGGCGCGCCCGCCGCCTCCCTGCCGACCTCGGCCAGGGGCACCGCCCTGGTGCCGGCGCCTGCCGCGCCCGAGGCCGGCGGCAATTCCGCGCCCGCCGCACCCAATACCCGCGAGATTGCCCTCGATCTGCGCTTCACCCGTCAACTGCGCGTCCAGGGAAAGATCATCGAGGTGATCGAAGCCACCGCCTCGGGCGTGGTTTTCCACCTGTATTGAGCCGCACGGCAGGCCACCGCCGGAGCGAGTAAGATTCGCCGATGTCCGATTACTCCGATTTCGACCATTTCGGGCTCGACCCACGGCTGGTTGCCGCCGTCCGAGCGCTAGGCTACCTCAAGCCCACCCCCATCCAGTCCAAGGCCATCCCCATCGTGATGAGCGGCAAGGATGTCATGGGCGCCGCCCAGACCGGCACGGGAAAGACGGCCGGCTTCGCCTTGCCGATCCTGCACCGCCTGATGCCCTTTGCGAGCGCCTCGATGTCGCCGGCGCGCCACCCGGTGCGCGCCCTCATCCTGGCGCCGACCCGCGAGCTGGCCGACCAGGTTGCCACCAATGTCCAGCAGTACGCCGCGCAGTCGCCCCTGCGCTGCGCCGTGGTCTTCGGCGGCGTCGACATGAATCCGCAGACCGAGGCGCTGCGCGCCGGCGTCGAGATCATCGTTGCCACGCCCGGACGCCTGCTCGATCACCTGCAATCGAAGAACACCTCGCTGGGCCAGGTGCAGACCGTGGTGCTCGACGAGGCCGACCGGATGCTCGACATGGGCTTCCTGCCGGATATCTCGCGCATCCTGCAGCAGTTGCCCAAGCAGCGCCAGAGCCTCATGTTCTCCGCGACCTTTTCCGAGGAGATCAAGCGCCTCGCGGCCAACTTCCTCAACGAGCCCGTCCTCGTCGAAGTGTCGCAGCGCAATTCCACCTCGACCAATGTCCGCCAGGAACTGGTCAAGGTGCACGAATCGGAGAAAAGCGCCGCCCTCATCGCGCTGCTGCGCCAGCGCGACCTCTCGCAGGTGCTGGTCTTCGTCAACACCAAGATCGGCGCACGGCGCCTGGCGCTCCTGCTGCAGCGCGAGGGCGTGAACGCCGACGCCATCCACGGCGACAAGACCCAGGACGAGCGCATGAAGGCCCTCGAGGCGTTCAAGGCGGGCACGATCCGCGTGCTGGTGGCCACCGACGTGGCCGCGCGCGGCCTTGACATCACCGAGCTGCCCGGCGTCATCAATTTCGACGTGCCCTTCGCGCCCGAAGACTACATCCACCGCATCGGCCGCACGGGCCGGGCGGGCGCTCTGGGCCTGGCCATCACCATCGCCAGCGGCGCCGACGACAAGGCGGTGGCGGCCATCGAGAAGCTGATCAAGACGGCCATCGTGCCGGCAAGCGTCGAGCTGCCGGCCGATGCGCGCCGCCCGGCGGGCGCGTCTGCGGCCGAGGCGCCGCGCGGCCGTTCGCGAGGTCGCGAGGAGGGCCGCGGCGAGTTCCGCGCCGAGGGGCGCTCCGAGGCGCGGGCGCGCCGCGAACCGCACGCGCCGGCGGGCCGCGAGCGGCCCGCCCATGCCGCGCCCATCCCGGCCGACGATTTCTTCTTCAAGCCCTACGAACCCAGCGCCGTGGCTGCCGCCGAGGCGTCTCCGGTTCAGGATGCGGCGGCGCCGGCAAGCGCCGCCGCCGTTCCCGCGCCGGGCATCGCCAAGCCCGTGCGCCGCGCCGCCCTGCTGGGCGGATTCAAGCGCTAGATTGCGCGGCCGCCGGCCTGGCGTCCGCGTCCCCCACCACCTTCACCACCGTGACCGTGCAGCGCGCTTCGGCCACGACCTGGCTCGACACGCTGCCCACGTAGCGTCGCAGCGAGGACGCGCCCCGCGAGCCGATGACGATATGGTCGACGCGGTTGCTGCGCGCGTAATCGAGGATGGCCGGAGCCGCATCGCTGGCTTCGAGCACATGGAAGGTGACGCTGCCGCCCGATAGCCCGAGAGGACGCGCCCAGTGCTGGAGCTGGACCAGGCGCTGCACGTGGCGATGGTGCCCCTCGCGGTCCACGGGCGTGTCCATGGCCAGGCGGTTGGTGCGCAGAATCGACACGCAGGCCAGGCGTGCCTCCGGCGCTGCATGGAGCACGCCGCGAACCGCGACGCGCAGCGCGTCGGCCAGCGGCTCCCATTCCTGCGACAGGTCCACCGCCGCCATGACGATGGGCGCGCGGTGCAACTGCTGGCGCGTCGTCAGCGTGGTCGGGTGGGCCGCGAGGCGGCGCGCCAGGCGCTTGAAGCGGGTCCAGGTCGAGGAGGCGCGCGTGGCCTGCGCCCGTTCGGTGAGCGCAACGGCCTCCGGGTGGGTCAGGTCGAAGGCGAGCTGGGCGGCCGTCGCATAGCGGCGTTCCGGATCGACCTCCAGGCAGCGCAGCAGCACCTCCTGGAGCCAGGGCGGAAAATCGCGCAGGTGGGCGCGCGGCGGCACGGGCGCCTCGAAGAGGCGCTTGCGCAGGCCCCGCACCGACGCCGGCGCGCCGAAGGGACGGTTCCCGGTCGCGAGGTAGTAGAGGATGACCCCGAGGGCGAACAGGTCGCTGCGCGGGTCCGTGCGGTTGTGCAGCACCTGCTCGGGCGAGATGTAGGGTCCCGTTCCCATCGGCAGGCGGAATTCCTCGGCCAGCAGGTCGGGCAGGCGGTCGTGGCGCGCCAGGCCGAAGTCGATCAGCACGGCCGTGCCGTCGGCGCGGAACATGATGTTGCTCGGCTTGAGGTCGTGGTGGATGACCTGCTGCTGGTGCAGCTCGTGCAGCGCTTCGGCGATGCGCGTGCCGATCTGGGCGACCTCGGCGGGCGACAGGGGCGGGCCGTCGAGGCGCGCGCGCAGCGATTCGCCCTGCAGGGTTTCCATGACGATATACGGCTGGGACTCGAATCCGCCGGAGGCGATCCAGCGCGGCACGTGCGGCCCGCGCAGCAGGGGCAGGATCATCTGCTCGACCTCGAAGCCCACGATGGCGGTCGGATCGTCGCCCAGGAGCGGAATCTTCATGATGGCCGCTTCGGCAAGATCGTCGCGGCGCACTTTCCACACGGTGGCCATGCCGCCGCGATGGAGCAGTTCCTCCAGGGTGTAGCCGTCGACGACCTGGCCCGGCGCGAGACTGGCCACGCTCAGGCACCGAGCTGCAGTTGGCGTGCGTAGCGCTCCGGCAGCCCGGCGGCATGCACCTTGGCGGCCGCCGTATCGTGGTCGTAGGGCACGCGCCAGAAGGTCAGCAGGCTGTTGAACTCGTCGTAGCTCGCATAGCTGGCCGCCGGGTTGCCGTCGCGCGGCTGCCCCACCGAGCCGGGAATGGCGAGCCAGCGGCGCGCCGCGCTGAGCGGGATCGCGGTCTCGGGCACGGGCGAGAAGGCCTCGACGCGCTGGGTCAGGCCCATGTGGTAGAGCATCGGATCGTGCATGTGTCCGCAGAATGTGATGCGGGCGCGTACCGCCTGCAGGTTGCGGGCCGCCTGCATCGGCCCGTGGATGTACTCGAATCCCTGCGGATTCCAGCCGTTGGCATGCACGAACAGGCAATTGCCTTCCTCGGCGCTCAGCGGCAGCGCGCGCAGGAAATCGATCTGCTCGGGCCGCAGTTGCGCGCGCGTCCACAGCACGCAGGCCTGCGCGTCCTCGTTCATCTGGACGGCGCCGCCGGCGGTGGCTTCGTCGTGGTTGCCGCGCAGGACGATGGCGCCGCGCGCGGCGTGCGCCATCATGGTGTCGACGACCCACACCGGATCGGCCCCGTAGTTGACGTAGTCGCCCAGGAAGATATAGCGCGTGGCGCCGTGGTCCTGGGCGTGCGCAAGGCAGGCCTCCAGGGCTTCCCGGTTGCTGTGGATGTCGGTGAGCAGCGCGATGCTCATCGGGATTTCACGAGGCCGGCGTCGGTGCCGGCGCGCTCCGGCGCCGCGGCAGGCTCCTGCCAGCGCTGGCGCCATGCGTCGAGCGCGCGCGCCTGGAACTGCTCGATGCGCGAGGACCCCGTGGGCGCGAAGCCCAGATCGGACCAGGCCTGCTCGAGCACGGCCAGCGCCTGGCCGGTGGTGTCGGCGCGCAGGGCCGCGTCGCCGGCCTGCTTGGAGAGCTTGCGGCCCTGGGCATCGCGCACGACCGGCACGTGCAGGTAGCGCGGCCGTGGAAGCCCCAGCGCCTCCTGCAGCAGGATCTGGCGCGGCGTGTTGTCGAGCAGGTCGGCGCCGCGCACGATATCGGTGATGCCCGAGAAACCATCGTCGACCACGACGGCGAGCTGGTACGCCCAGAAGCCGTCGGCACGGAAGATCACCGGGTCGCCTACGGTCCGGGCCACGTCCTGCGCCGTCCGGCCGCAGGCACGGTCGGTGAACACGAGCGTGCCGGGCTCCACGCGGAAGCGCACGGCCGCCGGCGACGCCACGGCGCGATTGCGGCAGGTTCCGGGGTAGGCCTCGGGGTGCGCCGCGTCGAGCGCCGGTGCGGCCGCGCGCCGCGCGCGCGAGCAATCGCACAGGAAGGTGTGGCCGTGGTCCGTCAGTTGTTGCAGGGCCGCAGCATAGGCGGGCGCTCGCGTGCTCTGGTAGAGCACGGGTTCGTCGGGCAGCATTTGCAAGCGCGCCAGCAATTCCAGTTGTTCGCGCGCGGCGCCGGGACGCTCGCGCGGCGGATCTATATCTTCTATGCGAATCAGCCACTTACCGTTGTGCGCGCGTGCGTCGAGCCAGCTGGCGAGCGCTGCGGCGAGGGATCCGCGGTGCAGTGGGCCGCTGGGCGAGGGGGCAAATCGTCCGCGATAGGCGTAGTTTTGCATGCGAGGAATCTTAAGAATTTCGGCGACGCCGGCAAAAATTTTCTTCCGCTGCACCCGTTGTTTCCCCGGGTCCGGGGATGGATAATGGACTGCCTGTGATCACGGCTGGGAGGGCCGGATCGCATCAGGCATCACCGCCGGAGCCCCGCGTTCCGGCGCCTGGAAACATACTGCGCGTTTCGTACATTCTTTTCGACACCGTGATCTTCGACGATTTCCGGCTTCGCGGTGGCGATACATCGATTCGAAAGCGTCTTTCGGCCCGGTCCAGTGCCTTCCACGACCATTCCAGCGCAGCCCTTGCTGCGTTCGGCTGAGGGTAGCCGAACCATGGCGGCGCGGGATGCGCGCTCGGCGGGCAGCCGGCCACTTGCCACCGCGACCTCACCTTCACGGTCCACCTTGTCTGCCGAAACGCAATTCCCGGGCCGGGACACCCAAAGCATGAGCGCGGCGGCGGCGGCCGACGCCGCCAATTCCTCGCATTGGCATGTTGCGCCCGCCAATTTTCTCATCCTGGGATTTGCGGGCCTGGGTCTTCCGGCCGCCAATGCCATCTCCTGGGTCTGGATCGCCGCGCTCGCGGTCAACGTGATCGCGCGGCTCGCCATAGCGCCGGATGCCCCATCGGGCCGGCGCCAGGGCGGCGGCGCCATGCCGGCCTCGGCGCGCTGGCGCGCGCTGTCCTTCCTGGTGGATGCCGTCCTGTGGGCGGGCCTGGTGATATCGGTTACCCCGCTGCCCGGCGCCCTGGCAACCCGCCTGGGCGGTTCGCTGGCCGGCGCGGTGCTGATGTCGTCCCTGTCGACCGCGAGCCGCTCCACGCCCCTGGGCCTTGCGCTGGCCTGGATGGTGCCCATCGCCGCCATCGCCCTGCATGCGTCCAGCGGTCCGGTCATCGCGGTGGGCCTGCTGCTGTGGGTGACCAGTGTCGTCTGGCTGGGGGCCACCCGGCCGGTGCCGCCGCCGCAACGCACGGCGCGCGTGGATCCCTCGACGGGGCCATCGTCGGGCTCGACACGACGCGGCGTGCAGCTTGCCATCCAGGCCTCTGCCGCGCCCATGATGGCAGTGCACAATGGCCGCGTCTTCGAGATCAATCCGTCCGCGGCCTTGCTGCTGGGGGGCATCACCTTCGATTGCATCGGCCGCCGGCTCAACGAACTGGCGGTGTTCGAGCCGCCCAATGCGCTCGAGCTCGCGCAGCTTGCCCGCCATGGCCCGATACCCGCATTGATGCGTGCCCTGGGCAAGCCCCTGGCCGAACGCGTGCCGGTGCGCATCAAGGTGGGACAGTCGCGCAGCGGCGATCTGCTTACCGTGGTGGCTGTCGAGGCGCCTGCCGAGGCGGCGGGCGCGGGAACCACCGCGATGGGCGATGCGATGAGCGTCCTGGCGACGCCGCCACCGCCCACCATCCCGGGCGAACATCCCCGCCCCAGCACGCAGGGCATCGAGGTTGCCGAGGGCGATATCGAGATCCCCGCCACGATCGCCCGCCTGGATCCGCCGCGGGCCCGTCCCGCGGCCGCGCCGACGGCCGCGACGGCCCCGGCGCCGGTGATCGCGGCCGGGCCGGTAATCGATGCGCCGCTCCTGCCCGTGGCCGGCACGGCGGCGGCTGTCCCCATGGCTGAGGGCGCACCCGTCGATGCCGCCGGTTCCGTGGCCGATGCCGGGGAACGGGCCGCAGCGAGCCTGGCCGCATCGGTGAGTGCGCTGGCGGCGCCGGCCGCAGCGCCCGATCTGCTGGCCAAGCTGCCGGTGCTCGCATGGGTGGTAGACGCCCAGGGCCGCGTGGTCCACGCGCACAGTCCCGATGTGCGCCGCTGGGGCATGAAGATCGGTCCGACCCAACGGCCCCGCTGGTGGGACGCCTTCGTCTACCAGGCGCGCTCGCGCGACAGCTTCCTGGAGGCCGTGCAGAGGGCCGCGCAGGGCCGCCCCACCTTCGATCTGCTCGTCGAGCGGGCCAGCCATTCCGGCGGACGGCTGGCGCTGCGCAGCCATATCGTGCCGCTGAGCTGGCCCGACGAGCAGGGCGTCGCGCAGGACTCCGTCCTGGTGCTCGACACCATTGCCTCGGCGCGCGAACTGCTCGAGATCGACCGGCTGCGACGCCGCAAGGAGCACTACAAGTCCCTGGTCGAGGTCAGTCCCAACCTCATCTGGGCCTGCGACGCGAGCTTCCGTTTCACCTTCGTGAGCCGCCGCGCCTGCCGCGAACTGTACGGCTACGCCGTCGACGACCTGGTGGGCATATCCATAGGCGTGCTGCTCAATCCGGCAGCCGACCAGACCGCGGCGCGCCGTGCCCTCGTGGCCCTGCGCGAAGGGCGCGTCATGCGCGACGTGGAAATGGCCCACGTCACCAAGGACGGGCGCCATATCGTCGTTGCCGTGAGCGCCGTGGCGCTGTCCGGAACCAACGGCGCGTTCTCCGGCGCCGTGGGCATGATGGTCGACCTCACCACGCTCAAGCAGCGCGAGGCGAGCCTGGCCGAAGCGCTGCGCGTGGAGCGCACCGTGCTCGATTCGGCCGGCCAGGCCCTGGCCGTCGTGCGCGACGGGGCGGTGGCCCGCTGCAACGAGGCTTTCCTGCAGCTGCTGCAGCGCACGGCCGTGCAACTGCAGGGCATGCGGGTCGTCGAGATCTTCGCCGATCGGGCCGAATGGGCAACGGCCATGGCCGCGGCCGACCGCGCCGCCCTCACCGACCAGGCGGTGGTGCGCGAGATCAAGCTCAACCGCTCGCTCCAGGAGGCGGCCGACGACAACACGGTCTGGTGCCAGCTCACGCTGCGATCCATCGACCAGGGCGAATACGTCGTTGCGCTGGCCGACATCGATTCGATCCGCCGGCGCGAGGCCCATGCGCTCTTCGACGCGCGCCACGACGAGCTCACGGGCCTGGCCAACCGCCGCCTGTTCTCCGAGCGCGCCCGCGCGGCTCTGGCCACCAGCGCCCTGCGCAATTCGGGGTGCGCGATCGTCGTCATCGACCTGGACCGTTTCAAGCAGATCAACGACCGCTTCGGCCACCAGGCGGGCGACGAGGTCCTGCAGGAGATGGCGCGGCGCCTGCAGCGCGTGGTCCGTCCGCAGGATACGGTGGCGCGCTATGGCGGCGACGAATTCGCCCTGCTCATTCCCGACGCCGGCACGCGCCGCGACATCGAGGCGATCACGCAGCGCATTCTCGACGAGCTGTCGCGCCCGGTGCGCGTCGCGGGGCGCCACGACGAATTGCTCTCTGCCAGCGTGGGCATCGCGCTGGCCAGCGAGCAGGGGCGCGAGCCTTCGTGGCTGCTGAGCCTGGCCGATCGGGCCATGTACGAGGCCAAGACGGGCGGCGGCAACCAGGCGGTGTTCGCGCCGATGGTCGATATCAGCGCCGATCCCCTGCCGGCCGGCGTGGGCCGCGCCGCCTGAGCGCCCGGGCTCAGCCCGCGCGCAGCGCGGCCTTGGGGCGGTGCGCGCGCACGACCTCCGGATGGGTCTCCACGTAGGGTCCGCCGATCAGCTGGATGCAATAGGGAACCGCTGCGAAGATGCCGGGCACCAGCACTTCGCCCTGCGCGCCGCGCAGGCCTTCGAGGGTTTCGGCGATGGCCTTGGGTTGCCCCGGCAGGTTGAGGATGAGCGCTGCATGGGGTGCGCCGGCGCGGCGGATCTCGCGCAGCACGCCGACCTGGCGTGAGAGTATCGCCGTGGGCACGAACTCGAGCGAGATGCGGCGCATCTGCTCGCCGAATCCGGGCATCTGGCGCGTTGCCACGGCCAGCGTGGCCTCGGGCGTGACGTCGCGGGCAGCCGGCCCGGTGCCGCCGGTGGTGAGGACGAGATCGCAGCCGTATTCGTCGACGAGTGCGACCAGGGCGGCTTCGATCGCCGGTTGCTCATCAGCGATTAGTTGCTCATGGGCGCGCCAGGGGCTGCGCAGGGCGCGCGCGAGCCACTGCTGCAGGCCCGGCAGTCCCTGATCGGCATATACGCCGGCGCTGGCGCGGTCCGATACCGAGACCAGGCCCACCAGGAGCTCGTCGGGATGCGTGCGCCCCGCGGGTGTCATCGCGACCACCCGCTGCCCGGGGTATCGGGCCCGGATTCGTCCCAGGCTTGATCGTCGGCGTCGGCCTCGGCATCGTCGCCGGGCGCGTGCGGCTCTGCTGCGCCCAGTTCGCGCGAGGCCTCGGGGGCGGCGCCCTTGAGCTCGGCATACAGCCATTTGTACAGCTCGCGCGACTGGCGCGGCGGCCGTCCGGCGCTGCGTTCCTGGCGCGCGGCCCGCACCTTGGCGCGCAGCCACTGGATGTCGATGCCCGGGTGCGCGCCGATGAAGTCGCCCAGCGCGGCATCGTCCTCGAGGAGCTGGTCGCGCAGGCGCTCGCAGCGGTGCATCAGGGCGACCGATTCGCGGGTCGCGCCCAGCAGGTCGTCGTAGGCGGCCTGGAGCGCCGCGAAATCGACATCGCGCATCAGCTTGCCCACGTACTGGAGCTGCCGGCGCCGCGCCTCGTGGCCGGTAATGCGCTGGGTCTCGTGTATGGCGGCCAGCAGGCCATCGGACAGGCCCATGCGCGCCAGTTGCGCGCCGTTGAGATCGGCGAGCTTCTTGCCAAGGGCCTGGCGCGCGTGCATCTCGCGCTTGAGGTGGCTCTTGCTGGGGCGGTCGTCGCGTGGGTCGGGCGAATCGTTCAACGGGAGTCCTGCGGGTGGGCCTGTCGTGGGGTGGCGCCGGACAGACGGCATCGGGCGCCGGCGGCTATGATAGCGGTCCAATAAAATTCCGAGAGCGCGGCCCCGGCCCCGACTCCCCACACCGATGACCACCGCGGGTTCCCCCTTTTCCATCCCCGAGAGCCGCCTGCGCGAGCTGGCGCTCGAGGTGCTCGCCCACGCGCGCGCGCTGGGCGCCAGCGACTGCGTCTGCGAGGCGAGCGAGTCGACCGGCCTTTCGGTGACGACCCGCAAGATGCAGGTCGAGACGATCGAAAACACGCGCGACAAGGGCCTGGGCATAACGGTCTACCTGGGCCAGCGCCGCGGCCATTCCTCGACCTCGGATTTTTCGCTCGCGGCGATCCGCCAGGCCGTGCAGGCGGCGTACGACATCGCCCGCCACACGGCGCTCGACGATGCGGCCGGCCTGCCCGAACCCGAAGAGCTCGAGCGCCATCCGCGCGACCTTGACCTGTTCCACCCCTGGGCGCTCGATACCGACCAGGCCATCGCCCTGGCCCAGCGCGCCGAGACCGCGGCTTTCGCGGTGAGCAAGCAGATCGTCAATTCCGAGGGCGCCAACGTCAATACGGGCTGCGACCAGTTCGTCCTGGCCAACTCGCGGGGCTTCCTCGCCGGCTATCCGCAGTCGCGCCACTCGATATCCATCTCGCCCATCGCGCGCGGCCGCGGCGGCATGCAGCGCGACGACTGGTATTCCTCTACCCGCATCGCGGGCGAGCTTGCCGAGCCCGAGGCGGTGGGCCGCTATGCGGCGCAGCGCGCGCTGGCGCGGCTGGCGGCGCGCAAGCTGGGCACCCGCCAGTGCCCGGTGCTCTTCGAGGCACCCGTGGCCTGCGGCCTGCTGGGCAATTTCGTCCAGGCGGCCAGCGGCGGGGCGCTGTACCGCAAGGCGTCCTTCCTGGTCGACAGCCTGGGCAAGAAAGTCTTTCCGGACCACATCACGATCCCGGAAGACCCCTTCGTGCCGCGCGCGATGGGATCGGGCCCCTTCGACGAGGAAGGCGTGCGCGGGCACGCGCGCGATGTCATCGCGGGCGGGCTGCTGCAGGGCTATTTCCTCTCCTGCTATTCGGCGCGCAAGCTGGGCATGAAGTCCACCGGCAATGCGGGAGGCGCGCACAACCTGCGCCTGCTCTCCACACTGACCCGGCCGGAGGACGATTTCGAGCAGATGCTGCGCAAGCTGGGCACGGGGCTGCTGGTGACCGAGCTCATCGGCATGGGGATCGACTACGTAAACGGCGATTACTCACGCGGGGCCAGCGGGTTCTGGGTGGAGAACGGGGCGATCGCGTATCCCGTCGAGGAAATCACAGTGGCCGGCAACTTGCGAGAGATCTTCGGCGGCATCGTCGCCGTTGGCGCCGACACGATCCACCGAGGTAGCCGCAGCACCGGTTCCGTGCTGATCGAGAACCTGACCGTCGGCGGCAGTTAAACGCTTTTCCCCCTCTCCCGCCTGCGGGAGAGGGCCGGGGTGAGGGTCATCGCAAGCACCGCCCCGCCCCCCCACACGCTCTGAGTCAGAAAACGAAGCGCGCTGCGCGCGCCGCCCTCGCTGCTGCGCTGCTCGTCGCGACCCCAAGGGGGCGATGGGGGCGCAGGGCGGGCGGGGGGCGGGGCTTGCACCTTTTTCTCGCGACGATGGTTTAGTACTGCACGGCAACCTTGACCACGGATGCCCGCCGTGCAACCCTTCGTGACACTTTCCGGGCGAAACGCGCTCGTTCCGCAATTCGTCGTCGTCGGCCATGTGCCGACGTTGCGACAATCTTCGAAAACTTCTCGAAAGCCGTCATGTTCTTCAAGAAATGCGACGTGCGTCATGTCGTTCTGGTTTTATCGGCTACGACACTTTTATCTGCGTGCGGCATTGGCGACTTGGTGGGCGCAATACCATCCATTAGCGACCTCAATACGACACCCGAGGTCCGGTATTTGGAAGGTATCGTCGATCATCTTGCCGTGCATGATTTCGCCTTTGTCGAAGCGCAACTTGATGAGCGCCTCCTCCATCCGGCCAAACAAGCGGATGAGACCGGCGTCATATATTCAATGCCGACGGACGAGGTCTCAGCCCAGGGTAGAGAACGAGAAAAATTACGAAGTGGAATCGCGCAGGCCGCATCCTTCTTGCCAAGCGAACGCCCGACGCGAATCGAAGCAATAGGCTGGAACGTCTTCGCGTTTAAGAGTCTTACAAAAAAGAATGCCGACGCCCGAACGGTCACGGTAGTTCTTGAATACACATACCCGACGAACAGATGGGCGGTTGTTTCCGCCCAATTGACGGGGCAAGCCGACAATCTGCGAGTTGCTTCGCTTCGCGTATCGTTGAATCCGGCGCCTCTTGCACAGGTAAATGCGTTCAAGATTCAAAATCAAGACGCTTTGCATTACCTTTTCCTCGTGGCTCCCGCATTGTCGATGGGTCTTTGCGTATTTGCATTTGTTCAATGTCTGCGCACGAAGCACCTGAAACGTAAATGGCTTTGGGCGCTTTTTACGCTCGTTGGCATTTGCGCCTTTCAACTTGACTGGGCGACAGGCGATGTATCTGTGAATTTGTTCCGCATCAATCTCCTGGCTGCTGGATTCGTAAGGCAGGGCCTGGTTGGACCGTGGACCGTTATCTTTTGCATTCCCGTTGGTGCTGCCATCTTTTTGTGGAAGCACTCCCAGGCTCCGGCCGTCGTGGAGCCGTCCCATGGGTCGCCGGTGGTAAGCGAAAGCGATTAGAGCCGCGTCTCTCGCTTTAGCGCCCTATCGGGGTCAGGTCGATACTTACCGGTGGCGATGACCGCAGCAAGCTCCGATAGCCGCGATGGAGTAATCGCGACCAGAGTTACGCGCTTTACCCCCCTCTCCCACCGGGAGAGGGCCGGGGTGAGGGTCCTCGCAAGTGCCGCCCCGCCCCCCCCCCCCCCCCCCCCCTCCCCCCACCCCCCCCCGTTTTGCCGCCGCCCCCCCCGGCCGCCCCCCCGCTCCCGCCGCCGCCGGGGGGCCGAGCCGGCAGCGGTGCCGTC
>Ga0181519_10003587_pt1 | contig 12757 bp, 11 predicted proteins | sample PEATcosm2014_Bin_26_FD_121102 | JGI IMG/M metagenome (GOLD analysis project Ga0181519, IMG submission 121102) | Peatland microbial communities from MTU Mesocosm Facility, Houghton, MI, USA - PEATcosm2014_Bin02_10_metaG | ecosystem: Environmental > Terrestrial > Soil > Wetlands > Peat | place... | reverse complement strand
ATCTCCCTGCCCAGCCCGTACGACGATGGCGGCCTGGCGGCGAGCGATGGAGCGATCTGGATAGGCGACCTCCGTGGGACCAGTCTCGGGCGGGTGGATGCCCGCACGGGATCGTTCACGAGAGTGGCTCTTCCCGGATTGAAGAAATACAGATCGACCGACCAGGTGGTAGCCGGACCTGGAGGCGGCACGCTCTATGTCGTGGCGGCCGACTCGCTGAGTCCCACCTGGTCCGAGGCGATCGAAGCGTTCCACCCGTCTACAGGCCGTTACCAAGTCGTGGCGGGCAACATGCGGTTCCCCGTGGAGGGCTTGATCGGTGTCACCGGGGACCTCCTGTGGGCCTCGCTCATGGGCGGTATGGCCTATACGGTCGCGCCAGCCTCGACGGTGACACTGGCCCCTATCCATTGTGCGGTGGAAAACGTGTGCGCCTTCGGAGGTTTCAACTCGACGTTCGATGTGACCACGGATGGCAACCTCGCCTGGATGAGCCATGCCGGTGGGTGGCTCGAATGCGCCGGTGCCCCCACGGGCACGGTCCGGGCCAAGGTGCGCATCCCCGGCTACGGACCAATAACGCTGGGTTACTCTGAGAAGGACTCGGGCCCGAGCTTCCTCGCTGCGGGCGACGGCTACCTGGCGGTCGATGCCCAGTTCCGTGGCCCAAACGGGACCAACCTGGCACCGGAGGTCGCGATCTTCCCCATCGACCCACGGTGTGCACCATGAACGTCGCTGGCGCCAAGCTCGGGGCAGTGGTGATGATGGCTTTCTCGCTGATGCTGGCCCGGTGTACGGGTTCGCTGTCTTCCGGTGCCACGCCAAGTACTACCACCGCCATCCATGCCGCGGGGCGGACGCAGGTGCCTATCACTCCGACAGCCGTGACCGGTGCCGACGGGTACTTCTGGCTCGCGGGGACGTACCCCTGCGCGAGTGGCACATGCTCTGCCTTGATGGAAAGCACGGACGGTGGTTCGACCTGGGGCAGGATCGGGTCAGCGCCGATGCCGACAGACCGCCTCGTGTTCGCAAACCGTCTGGACGGCTTCGCGTCTTCGCAGTACTTCCCAGTCATCCTCTACCAGACCTCGGACGGGGGAAGAAACTGGCACCAGGCGCACTCGGCAGGTTGGCTCGCAAGTCCGGTTCTCCTAAGCGGGGGGAAGGCGTACGCGCTCAGTTACCGCTGTCACATACAGGGTTGCACGTCCTATGCCCTTGTCTCGTCGCCAGTTGCCGAGGACGACTGGAGAGTAGTTACGAGCTTTGACGCGAGGACAACAAAGGGCGAGAACCCATGTCTGGTCGTACACGGGCAACGCATCTGGGTGTTCCTCGTCCCAGACGGAGGGGGTTCTGGTGGGGCGGTGCTCGTATCGACCAGCTTTGGACGGTCGTTCTCATCCATCAGACCCGACCCGCTGGCGACAGGCAGCTTCGGTTGCGACCTCAGCGCGACGTCGGCTTCGGTGCTATGGGGCATGTGCTACGGCCTGCACTCAAGCTCGCAGGCGCGTTCGACCGATGGAGGCGGACACTTTCTGTTTCCACTCGTTGCCTCCGACGTGTTCCCAGGCAGCGTGTTGTATCCCATTAGCGGGGACGAGGCTGTGCTGCTATTCGCGAACGAGGATAAGAACAACGATCAGTACTTGGTAAATAACCTCCAAGTGACGAGCGACGGCGGTGAGAGCTTTCGGGTTGTGTTGAACCAGAACGTCGTTTCCGTAGCGTTCGCCGCGTCGGGCAGATGGCTCGCCTGGGCGGTCGCTCCTACCAGTGTGGACATCAATGCGATCTGGCTAACGACCAATGGCGGACGAACCTGGCAGGCCTATGAGCCACCAAGGGTGTAGGTGATCACGATGCGCAAGCTCGCTTTCATGGCAGTCTCGGTCCTGACGCTCGCCCTTGCCGCCTGCACGACCTCGTCCACCCCACCGGCTCGTCACCGATCCACCGGCCTCATCGCCTGGACCTCTACACCGGCACCACCAACCACTTCGAGCACCACGACCACGACAACGCTCGCCCCGGCGCCACTGTGCACCAAAGCCGACCTGCGGATCGGTCCGCCGGTTCAAGGTGCTGCTACCGGTCACATCGGCGTCTCATTCAGACTCACCAACATCGGGAAGGCAACCTGTCGCCTGGAGGGCGATCCCGGCCTGTTTGCCATCATCCAGGCAGGCAAACGAGCCGCGGTTCCCGTCCATCGCGGCACGTTCTTCATCAACGCCGTACCGGGCAACCTGTCGCCGAAAGCGTCCGGGTACTTCGTCATTGCGTCAAGCAGCTTCTGTCTCGGCGAACCGGCCGGTTCCGTGGGCGGGCTTTACCCCGTGCACTATCGCCAACTCATAATCCACTTGCCCGATGGGACGTCCGTCGTCACTGCGGCAAAAAGCCTCTACTGCGGTCCCCTTGAAGTGAGCCAAGTGGGGGTGCAGCCACAGGTACCGGGCGAACTTCCACCGCCGGAACCAGGCACCACCGCCTTCCTACAGGTGAGCGTGCACCTTCCCGCCCGCATCGTCAGCGGTCGGGTCCTCGATTACATCGTCGAGCTTGCGAACCCCGGATCTCGCCCCGTCGCCTTGCAGCCTTGCCCCGGTTACCGCGAGACCCTCGCGGTCTTGCTGTCAAAGACCGCCTTCCAGCGCTCCTACGAGTTGAACTGCCGTGCCGTCGGGCAAATCGGACCTCACAAGACGGTCGGCTTCGAGATGGAGGTACCGGTGCCGAAGGTGAGCAAACTCGCCGAGGCGAAGTTCGTCTGGTTACTCGATACGCCCTACCACCAGGGTTGGGGTCGTCCGATTCGGATCTACCCGTGACCGGGTACGCGAAACGCCGCCCGACCTGCTTCTTGAGATTGTGAAGTCTTCCCTTCGCGCCCTCGGTGCCGTGGTCCTCGCGGGAACCATCGCCGCCTGTACCAACTCCACTGCTCCGGGAATCGTCCACTCGATGCCGGTCGCCCTGAACACGGCGCTCCCGACCAAACTCCCTGTGGTTGACCTCTCGGCCACACCAGCCGGGTGGGTGCCGGTCGTCTACGGCGACGCCCAGGTTTCCGTCCCGGCGACCTGGCACGTTCTGTTCAACGTTTGCGTTATCGGGTCGTCAGTCGGCGACGTGTACCTCAATCCGAGTGGCGGTTTCTGCACATCGCAAGGACCTCCGAAGGGGAGGACGACCGTGACGCTCCTGCCGGTGACGGACGGTGAGTTTCAAGGCTCTCCCAGTTCCTACGGGCAGCGGAGCGTCATCAATGGCATCGCGGTCTACGACCTCTACAGCTATGGTCCAGCGCCGTATGTAGGAACGCACTATCTGGTTCCTTCGCTTGGCGTCGAGGTCGCTGCCGAGGGTCCCCTCGCTCGAATGGTCGTGGACACCCTGACCCGCTCGCCTCGTGCCGTCGCCTTGACTTCCGGACTCGCACCGGCAGTCCCCTCGGGCTGGAGGACAATGGTGTTTGAGGGGCTGGCGTTTGCCGCTCCCTCGTCGTGGCCAGTCACTCGGACCTCGGTCGACCATGGTCTCGGTCATCCCTGTGCGACGCAAGGAGTCGCGCTTATGGATTCGGGTGTGGTCCTGAGCACCGACCAGAAGCCCTACGGGTACGACTGCGTAGCAACCGTGCCTCCCGGCCCGCAAACCCCTCAAGACGGCATCCAAGTTGATACTGGGTCAAAGACGCTGAGCCAGTGGAACCTGCACGTTTTCTTCTCGACCCATTGCCTCAAGCTCCACGGCCTGACCGCCTGCCCGGCAACCTCGCCTGCCTACTCGATCCTCGTCTTCAAGGTGACAGCGCCAGGACACTCGGAGCCCGTCTACGTATCCATCGGGCTGGCAGGCAGCGGCATGGTCGCGAGGACCATCCTGTACTCATTGCGGACTGCATCTCCGAGCCGGACCACCGCCGATTCCACCCGTGTCGTGACAGGGCTTAACGCCTCGTGGCCCTTGGCCCGTCGCTGGACACGGGAGATGGGTGGGCCGATGGTCATCTCGGACGGGCTCGTGCTCTTTCTGTGCGGGCGTGGCTGTGTCGCGGCCGACTACGTGTCGTCTGGGGAAAGGCGATGGACATTTGTCGACCACAAGGACCCCGGCATCTGGGGGATCGTCGCCGCAGGCGGCGTTGTGCTCGCGGCGATGGTGCACGAAGTGCCGAACTCTTGCGAACAATGCAATCAGATCGTGAGCGTCTATCGCATAGATGCGCTCGACGAGACGACCGGACGCCTCCTCTGGTCGTTGCCGACCTCGCCGTCCGGCAGCTCTGAACCCGTTCAGTGGTTCCCGGCGGTGATCGCCGGACACGTCGCGGTTGTGCAGCTGGCAAACAGCGTGGCTCTCGGAGTGGGTCTGCGTAGCGGGCGAGTTCTGTGGCGTTTCGGGCGTCCCTCTTCAGGCTGTGAGCCACAGCCACCGGCAGGAGCCATCCCCGACGTTGAGATAGTCCCGTGCGCCGGGAGGGTGGAGGCACTTGACCCTGCCAGTGGCCGGGTTGTTTGGAAAGCGCCGCCCGCGAGCACGCTGGGACCTGTGACCAGCGCGGTCACGGTCGCGAGTGGCCAAGCACCGGGCGCGGTTGTCATAGAGCTTGGATATGACCGTGCCCCGGCGGGCGTCCCGAGCTTCAAGAGTACCTTCGAGACGGAGAACGCCGCTTTTGACATGAGCGCGATGCTGGTGGTGAACGGCTCGACGGGACGGGCACTCTGGGCGCTTACCGACTTGGCCGGAGATCTGGTGGTCTTCGGCGGTGACGGCTCACTCTGTGTCCAGGCGTTCGCCGGGGTCGAGTGCCGCCAGGGCCTCTCCGGTCGACTCAGATGGTCTTTGGCCACGCCCTCCGTGCGGCCGGGGACCACGCTGCAGTTGTGGAACCCCATACAAGCGTCGAGCAGCGTCATCTACGTCGTCCGCCCAGGACCTGCGGAACCATCATTGGTCACCGGGCACACCTGGTTCCTTGAGCCGTTGAGCATCGTGTCTGGAGCCAAGATCGGAGCCGACACGAAACTGCCCGAAGTGCCTCCCGACCCCTACGGAATAGCGCAACCCCCGCAGATCGCGGCAGTAGGAGATGGTGTCGTGATCGTCACTATCGGAGAGGGCGGGCAACAACGAACCTTCGCGTACGGCCCGGACCGGACGGCGGGTGCCTCAAGAGGCACATGATTTGCTCTATTACCTCGACTTCAAGCTCTCCTGATCCGACCCGCTGAACCACAAGGGAGTACCTACCTGAACGGGTGGCCGATGCTGGCGGCAACAATGCGGTACTTGGCCCTGGCCGCCGCTGGCGGTACCGAACCATGATGCCATGCGGTCTTAGGCTTAGAAGACATGAGGTACCTATCGTTTCCAACCGACCAGATCGTCGGAACCCTCGATTGGCTCGGGGCGTGGAGCAGCACCGAAGAACCACCAATCTTGGCGACGGGCGTCGTTGAGGTGCCAGAGGATGCGGACGTCTCGCTCTCGGTTATGCCGATCCAGTCGGTCGAGCGAGATCCCTTCGGTGGTGGCGGCTTGATCACGAGTCGTATCACGCGGGACGGAGAGGTCGTAAGTGAGCGAACGTCGAGCCAGAGCTGGCGACTCTCGGGCGGCGGTGGACCGCCACTGCACCTCGGTTTCTTGCAAGCGCTTCCGAGGGACAGCATCGAGAGTCTCAACATGACTGGCGCCACCGTGCTGGCCGAGTCGCTCAACGCATTGCCGCACTTGGCATCGGGCCTGAAGCGTCTCTACTTGGGACATACCGACTTCGGGGATGAGGTTCTGCAGTACGTGGCACAGCTTGAGAATCTGACTTACCTGCAGACCTGGGGAAACAGGTTCACCGATCACGGTGTACAGCAACTTGCCGCTCTTCAAGCATTGGAGATGCTCTACCTCGAAGAGGAGGATCTGTCACCAGCAGCGTTCGACTTCGTGACGCAGTTACCCCACCTCACTCGGCTCGGGGTGGCCGATGAGTGGCCAGCCGAACGCCGGTCGGTCCTTCGGACACGGTTTCCGGGCCTCGTCCGGTAGCTCGTGCACCTCTCGGAAGCCCGCCGTGGCACCGAGCCATGATCGTCCTTGAGGGAGTGGGGGTTCGTGTCGGAGGGCCGACGGCGCGGATCTCCGACTGGCACTGAGCCGCATGAAGCCTGCAAGGGTCCGGCGAGCTGGGAGATGCTTCAGACTCGGGGAGGTAGAGAGTCCAACCGCTCTTTCAGAGCTGAACTCCACGTCGCCAGAATCTCCTGTTCGGCTGACCATTTGTTACAGGCGACGCAAACGATTGACGCGACGGCCAGGAAAAGGAGACAGAATCCAAAGATCACCGCGCTCCACGCGTCCAGAGTTGTCAAAGCCACGATGCCCGCGGCGGTGGATAAGACAGCGAAACCGGGGAAACCGATGGTGACTATCGGAGCTGCAGTAACTCGCACAACTAGTCGCGAACCACCGGATGGGTTGTCCTTGATGATGCCGATTGCTCGGAGACACCACACCACGTCGTAATCACCGCCGCCCTTAGGCAACGGCAGGACTTCGAAGTATCGACCCCAGATGCTCCCGGCAATCAGGTTACGTTGCCTTTGCTCCTTGAGCGCGAGTGTCCGCCATCGAAGGTCGAAAGTCGAACGAAGGACCTGCGCTGTTGTGGCCGCGTCGAACCGGCTCTGCACGATCTGCTTCGAATGTGGTGGCCGTATCACCAGGTTCCAATACCTCGTATCGGTCCATTCTGTCACTTGGTTCGAGCAACCCGAGACTCGGGCCTGAGGTGAACTCCGTCGGGTGCGTGCCCTGTAACACAGCACCCGCAAACTGCATGGGGCGCCGGGCAGACGTACGAGGCACTGGCGAGGGCCGGTCAAGGCCGGCCGCAGGCCGCCCGGAGGGGACAGCCTTGACGGGTCCGGTCATTGTCGGAGGGATGCTGGAGTAGGAGCCGGCGCCGCCGGCTCCTGGGAGCAGCCACTCCCCCATCGTTGCGGTGTCAGTTTGTACTCGCTAGCCTGCGAGTATGGCTGACTTCCGGTCCGATCGCATGGAGACGCCCGAAGGCAAGGGGATCGCAAAACGGGCTTGGGAAGCGTACGCAGGGGTCATTCGGAAGACGATCTATCCTTCGGTGGCGCCCTTCATGCAGCCCGCGACCGAGTCGTTGTCGTGCCAGGTCGTTGAGGACCTCGTCGGGTTCTGGGTGATGTGGCACCTCTACGGAGGCTTCGAGGGCCTGGAGCGCTTCGGGATGCACAAGTCGACGATCTGGCGCAAGGTGGCCCGCTTTCGCAAAGTAACCGGATCACACCCGGATGAATTCCAGATGCCGGGTATCACGATCAACCCGGGCGAGTACTGGGCCTCGTCGACCAGGAAAGTCGGTCGTACGCCGTAGTTGCAGGCTTGCAAGTAACACGCTTGTGATTTACACTCGCAGATATGCAAGTAGGCGCGGCTTCCGGCGGGGGGCTGGTGGAGTTGGCGTCTGGCGTCGATGCTCTCTACCTGTCCGGCTGGGCGGCGCTCTCGCCTTTGTTGTGTGAGCAGCTCCATGACAAACAGCTAGCTGCAAGGGCGGCTGGTGAACCACAGCCTTTCAAGTTTGGCGGCACCGAGTTCAAGATCTGGCCACACGGCTTCGGGCGGTTCCCCTATCGGCTGGAACACCGCCACGGTGTGCTCCAGCTCAACCCAAACAGCAACCTGCCGCCTATCCGCATCCAGCCACGAGCAGAGTTCCTGCACGGTGTAGGGGCGCTCGGTGCGGCCCGCTGGTTCGAGGACGTGATCGTCGACAGGTGTGGTTTCACGGAGCTGTCGGTCTCCCGCGTCGACCTGCACGCTGACTTTCTGGGCTGGCAGCTCAGCGGAGAGGACCGTGAGCGCTTCGTGTGCAGGGCAAGGGCACGGACGACCTACGAGGACGACGGTCGCTGGACGGGGTTCTCGTTCGGGATGCGAAAGACCGGGACGTTCACTGCCCGTATCTACGACAAGACCGAGGAGCTCAAGCGCAGCAAGGCTGGCTACTGGGAGGACATCTGGGGCTCGTCCTACAAGCGAGGCGAGCAGGTCGTCCGGGTCGAGTTCGAGTTGGCCCGCAAAGCTTTGCGAGAGTTCCAGCTTTCGAGCCCTGATGAGGTTGTGACGGCGGCGGGGTCGCTCTGGTTGCACATGACGACGAACTGGCTCAGCTATCGCTCTCCCTCTGGTGACGCCACGAAGGCTCGGTGGCCGGTTGCACCTGAGTGGGACGGCGTGCGGCGAGCACGGCTCGCTGATGAGGCTCACGGGCTCGCTCGCATGGTGGAGGGGCGGCGGCGGGCGACGGTCCTGGGCCTCACTCCGGGACTCGTCGGTTACCTGGCGAGCTATGCCGCCGCGATGGGCACTGAGGGCATTGCCGACACATGTGACCTGGTTCCTGAGTTGCTCGAGCGATACGAGAAGCACAGCGAGCGACAGTTCGCTGACCGAGTTGCCGAGAAGGTCAAAAAGGCCAGGCTGTGATGCGCTCGACACCGGATTACTCTCGCGTCGCCGAAGTGCTGGTGCGCATCGCTGTGCGCCTTACCGGGAAGCCTCAAAAGGAGGACAACGATGCTGACAGTCGCCTACTGCCGGGTGTCGACCGAGGAACAGGCGACGGAGGGCTACTCGATCGAGGGCCAGGCGGACAAGCTACGGGCCTATGCGCTGGCACATGACCTCGGCCCTGTAACTGTCGTTGCGGACCCCGGCAAGTCGGGCAAGGATCTCGACCGGCCGGGGCTTCAACAGATCCTCGGAATGGTCGAGTCCGGCCATGTGGACTCTGTCGTGATCTGGCGCCTGGACCGGCTCTCACGCAACCTCGGCGACCTGATTCTGCTTTCCGAGAGGTTCATGAAGCTGGGCGTCGGGCTGCACTCGGTGAATGAGAATTTCGACTTGTCCTCGGCTACGGGGCGCATGTACTTCAACATCATCGGCTCGTTCGCTCAGTTCTACCGGGAGCAGCTTGCTGAAAACGTGCGCATGGGTATGCACCAGGCCGTGCGTGAAGGCAAGTGGGTGAACCGGCCGAAGACCGGTTACGACCTCGTGGACGGCAATCTGGTGCCGAACGGTGATAGCGACCGGGTCCGCGAGATATTCCAGCTCCGGGCCGCCGGCATGAGCTACCAGGCGATTGAGGACCGGACGGGTGTCCGATATTCGACTGTGTGTGCCATCCTGGGCTCCAGGATCTACTTGGGCGAAGTGCTCCTGAACGGCGAGTGGTTCCCGGGTAACCATGAGCCCGTCATCACAGCGGAGGAGTTCGAGGCCGCCCACCGGGGGCACGTCCCTGGTCGCCGACGGGGAGGCGATTTGCTGTCGGGGCGTGTCGTCTGCGGACTGTGCCGCAAGCGCATGGCGGTCGAGCAGAACGGTGACGGGCGTGTGATGTACCGGTGCCGGCACCGAGGGACTGGCTGCGATCAGCCTCGGCGGACCAACAAGGGCCTGCACCTTGCGGCGAGGCTCGGCCTGCGGCTGCTTGCTCAGGATCTGGAGCTGCAAGCGGCGATACGGGAGGAGCTGCGACGGACCGGTCGCACGGTCCCGCGGACCGGGCGACGGGCCGGCGCAACCCCACCGGAGCGACTGGTGGCGCTGGCTGATCGTCGTCGCAAGCTGCTGGAGCTGTACTACGCCGACAAGATCAGCGCCGAGGGTTTCGCCGAGGAGGAGGGGCGAATAGCCAGGGAGATCGAATCGGCTCGTGAGGCGGCCGGTGAGGACCGACAGCAGCTCTTTCGGCGCGATGAGCTTCTCGCTCGCTTCGAGCAGGTGGCAGCCATGCTTCAGGATCTCGACCTCGGCAAGGCGTGGGACGAAGCGACGGACTCTGAACGTCGTGTGTTGGTGGAGGAGCTTGTCGAGGTGGTGGCCGTGTTCCCTGATCACCTGGAGGTCACGATCGCCGGCGCGCCGAAGCTGAACGTTGACCTCTCGGAAGTCGGACTGGGGAGTAACCGGTCGCAGAACGTTCGTGTCGGAGGGCCGACGGCGAGCGGGTGCGTGCCATGTATCTCACAGCAGCCTTGAAACTGGGTCGCGTCCCTGGCGGGAAGTGAAATTCGCCGGTGCCGGTCCCGAACCAGGAGCGATGAAGGCAACCGTCCCGATTACTCCACCCAACATTCACCCAACATTCGGCTTCCGAACGCGTCTGCCGGCGTCCCCAAGCGTCTTGGTCAGAACCTCGAGTGCCTGGTCGGACGGTAAATCCGAGACGAGGCAAGACGCTTCAAGACGCCCTCGCACCGGTCCGAATGGACTTTTAATCCCAAGGTGCCGGGTTCGAGCCCCGGGCGGCCCACTGAAGCGCAGTTCAGAGGCCATTTCTGACTTGCGGCGGACGACTTGTCGAGCGTGTCACCCAACTTCCATCAACAGGGGACGTCGCCTGACCGGCCCACAGTTCCACGGGCCACAGGACATCCCCACGTGTTCGCGATCGATCAGCAGGCAATGATCTGGATTCCTGGGTCGAGACGGTGCAGGTCAGAGCGGTCGCTGCTAACAATCGGCGCGTGATGCTGACGTGCTGCGATGACTACCGTCGCGTCCACCACATCGGTCGTCCCAGCGTGGCCGCAGTACGCGCCTGCAAGTTTCGCCACGTCGAGATCGAGCGATTCGACGATTGTCCCGTTCGCTTCGATCAGCCGGGCGATCTGTGCCTGGCGCGCTCCATCACGCCACACCTGGCCGATCACGCCGGTAGGAACGACGACCGACGCGCCATCGACCGTAGCGATCTTGCATAGGGCCAATACCTTGCGATCGCCTCTTTCAATCGCTATCAGCGCGCCAGCGTCGAGGATTAGCGAGCTTGTAGCTGTGCGCGGGCCCACTCTGCTTCCTCCTCGGTAAGGGGGCCACCTGAGGCTTCGAGAAGCTCGTCGAGAACGTGGTTCAGGCCCTCGCGGCGCGCCTTGGCTTCCGCGGCGTCGGTAACCCATGCGCTGAGCGAGGGCGCAGCCCCACTTTCGACGTCACGGCGCGCAGCTTTTAGAACGGCATCGGGAATGGTGACGGTGACTCGGGTCCTCGTTTGCATACAAACATCATACTGGTCATGTGAGTCAGTCGAACTGTGGTCAGGCGAGCGAGGCGCACCTTGGTTTGCCCACCCGCACCAGCGTGTCCAGCAGCTGCTGGCAAGCTGAGCCCTTTCGTCGGTTTCCACAGGGCGTCCTCGAGATGGGGCGCCCTCACCCGACATTCGGCTTCTGAACCGTGCGGCACCGTCCACGGCCGTCCCGTTCGAAAGGCTGAACGTCCTGCTTGGTCAACGCTGGACGCTGACCGACGGTGCGAGACGCGCCTGCGTCCGGCGGAGTGACCTTTTATCCCAAAGGTGCCGGGTTCGAGCCCTGGGCGGCCCACCACAAGTCAGCTCAAGCGGCCAGTTGTCGAACACGGTCCGCCAAGGACGACAACATAAGGCGTCGGAGGCGGCAATTGTGGCGAGGACGGCGACGCCGGCCGCAACGAGGTTGAAGTTGTCGTCCTGTCCAGTCGCGCAAGCTACCGTGCGGCGCGCCTTTATGAATCACGCGCGGCGCAGCAGGCACAGTGAGTCGCGCTTGCGGACCTCGTGGACGAGTCGGATAATGACGGCCCAGTCTCGATAGTCGGCTTCAAGGGGGGCAGTCATGACAAATCAAGAGACATCGTCCGAGCTCTTCTTCGAGCCACCAGGGCCAGGGACCTGGACGCTCGACCCGGTGCACTTTCCTCGCCCGGTGACGCGCTATTGGACGGAGACCCATCCGGCGGCCTTCCTACGCGGCACCCAGAACATGGCGAGCTACTACGGCATGCTCATCGACGGCCTCGGAACGGCATACGTGAACGGCTTCGCATACAACTCGATGAGGCATCTCGACGAGGAACAGGTCCCGCTGCGCTTCGGGCGCGCGGCGGAGGTGTTCCAGAACAAGCTCTGGCGCGAGCAGCTTCGCGAATGGGACGAGGTGCGAAAGCCGGCCTCGATCGCAGCACACCGCGACCTGCAGGCCGTCGACCCGGACGCACTTTCCGACGAAGACCTGGTCGCGTACCTGAGGCGCTGTCGCGACCACCATTCGGCGATGATCACCCAGCACATGTCCTTCACGGGTGCCGCGACACTGCCTGTCGGGGACTTCCTCGCCCATGTCGGAGACTGGACCGGGCTCGCTCCAGCCGAGCTGCTCGGCCTGACGCGTGGCTCCGCGCCGGTGTCCGCGGGGGCGTCCGCACAGCTCGAGCGCTTGATCGCCGCGATCGGACAGGACCCGTCAGCTCTGGCGCTGCTCGAGTCGAACGACGATCCGGGCGGTGTGCTGGCCTCGCTGCGCTCGCTCCCGGGCGACGCGGGATCTGCAGTTTCGGATTACCTCGACCTGGTCGGGTTCAGGCCGCTCGACGGCTTCGACATCTCCGAGCCGTCCGCACTCGAGCTGCCAGATTCGCTGCTCAGGTCGATACGGGTCACGGTGTCAGGGAGGGATCTCGCGGGCTCCGACGTCAATGACTTGATCTCCGGGGTGCGCGCCAAGGTTCCGCCCGAGCACCGCGACCAGTTCGACGAGCTCTTGGCAGAAGTACGGCTGACCTACCGGCTCCGCGACGAGCGTGGCGTCTACAGCGACATCTGGGCCTCTGGGCTCATGCGACGTGCGGTCCTCGCCGCCGGCCGCCGAGCTGT